>Ga0114942_1000080_pt1 | contig 24534 bp, 26 predicted proteins | sample LowerColdCreek_FD_88674 | JGI IMG/M metagenome (GOLD analysis project Ga0114942, IMG submission 88674) | Groundwater microbial communities from Cold Creek, Nevada to study Microbial Dark Matter (Phase II) - Lower Cold Creek | ecosystem: Environmental > Aquatic > Deep subsurface > Groundwater ... | reverse complement strand
CTCGAAGGCCGCGCCATTGTCGTGAACGAGGCTCGTCCTCGTGAAGAGCGTCCGGGCGGCTTCGGCGGCGGCGGTGGCCGTTCCGGCGGTGGCGGCTACGGCGGCGGTGGCGGCGGTGGCCGTTCCGGCGGTGGCGGCGGCTACGGTGGTGGCGGTCGCTCCGGTGGCGGCGGCGGCTACGGCGGCGGCGGCTACTGATCAGCCCCCTGCTGTTCCAGCATGAATGACAAGGCGCCTTCGGGCGCCTTGTTCGTTTTTCGGGCTGTTTGAGGGCCAGGCTTGGGCCGCCCCAAGCCGGCCCGCGTGAGGGGCTTCAATACCCCAGCGTCACCTTGGCGAACAGTTCCCGCTGACGGGCCTGGCCAGGGCGTTCGCTGGCGCGGTTCAGGCCCAGGCTGATGATGCGCGACAGGCCCACGCGGTGCTGGTACATCAACGCCATCTGGCGGCTGCGGCCGTCCTCTGGTGCCAGGTTCACGTCGGCATCGGCGCGGCGGCTGAAGTGACCCTGCTGGCTGATCAATCGCACCGAATCGCGCGGGCCGAGGTGCAGCACGACCAGGCTCTGTGCGCTGCGTTCCGTGAAGGCGCGACGGCCGTCCGGTGCGTCGATCCAGCCCAGGCCCAGGCGCTGTTCGAACTCCAGCCAGAGCCCGACCCCCAGCCATGAGGGCAGCGGCGCGCGCAGCTTGGCCTCCAGTTCGCCCTGCAGCCCCGTGCCGACGCGGTCGGCGTCGACGTCCAGCCGTCGGCCCCATTCGACCTCGGCAGACAGAAAGCTCAGCAGCTCACCGGGGTTGGACTCGAAGCCCAGCGCCAGCGTGCGTGTCGGGTGCCGCCGGCCGCCGCTGCGGGCGCGGTGCTGGTCCAGCCCGACGTGGCCCCAGACGCCCGTGTTGCGTGCCGCAGCGAACCAGAAACCGGGCTGGAACAACCGGTCCACCACCTGCCCGGCGGCCACGCCCAGCAGCGGGTCGGCCAGCGTGCGCGTCTCCTGCAGCTTGAGCGTGAGCTCGCTGTCGTGCATGTCGACGAGCAGTTCGCGCGGGCCCAGGCGCAGGTACGCCAGGCCCGAGGCGCGGCGGATGCCGCTCTGGTTGACGAAGCCGTTGTCATTGGCGAAGCGCGGGCTGATTTCCTCGACATTGACGTTGGCGATCAAGTCCGCGTCGCGCCGCTGCCAGCCCAGCCACGCGCGGTGGCCGCGCTGGCGGTTCACGCGCAGGACTTCGCCGTCCTCGTCCAGCGCCAGCGTAGTGTTCGACACCAGCAGGTGGCCGCGCCATTGGTCGCTGTCGCCGGCCCGCCAGACGCCGTCGCTGCCGACGACCTGGGTGGACAGCCCCTGGCCGAAGTCGCGTGCCGACACCAGGCCGGCCAGGCCCAGTTGACTGGTCGCGCCGAGCTGCATGCGCCCGCGCGCGAAGCTGGCCGCAGAGTCCCGGGGCTGCGTGCCGGCGCGCGTCGAAAAGGCGCCTGCGCGCAGCAGCTGGCCCCCGCCGGCGTCGCGCAGGCTCAGCACCGTGGCCTCGGCCGCCGGGCCGCGCCAGGTCGCGCGCAGGCCCCAGTCGGGGTCGGTGATGGCACGGGTGTAGAAGGCCGCGAGGCTGCGGTTCTCGCCCGATTCGTCGGGCTGCGTCGGGCCGACGACATCGGCGCTCTCCAGGAAGAAGGGCCGCTTTTCCGGCACGCTGAGCGCGAAGCGCGTGTTGCCGGCCAGCTGCGGCGCGTCCAGCTCGACCTGGGAGAAGTCGGGGTTCAGCGTCGCGTCGATGACCCAGTCGGCGCGCGGCCGCCACTTCAGCTCGGCGCCGAAACCGGCCTTGCGCGTGCGGCGCGTGCCGTCGGCGTCGCTGTCGCGCGTCGAGCGCAGCGTCAGCTCCGGGCGGAAGGCGATGAAGCTGCGCTCGCGCACCTGCTCCACCAGGTCAGCCAGGCCGTCCAGCGGCTGCAGCTCGGCGATGAAGCTGAGCGCGTCCTTGGTGAGTGCCGGCGCGCTGACGTTGAGCGTGCGGTCCTCACGCGGGATGTTGCGAGTGACCATGACGCGCCAGGGCGCGCCCTGCGCATGCGGGAAGCGCAGCGCGGCCAGCGGCCAGCGCAGCTCGACGCTGTAGCCGTCGGGCAGCCGCGTGGTGGCAGCCTCGACATCGAAGTCCGGCGCCGCGTCCTCGGTGGCTTCCTCGGCTGTGTACAGGCCGTCCTCGATGACGCCGGCCGCGCTGATGCGCGCGAACTGCGCCGTGCGGCGGTGGCCGACGGGGTCGATGAAGACGGCCACGTAGTCCTGGTCTGCCTTGACCTGGTCGCGCCGGGCCAGCGGCGCGCGAATGCGCACCGCCTCCGGGTCCCAGGCGCGGATGCCGAAGACCAGCGCGTCGTCGGTCACCAGCACCTGCACCGTCGTGCGCCAGCGCGCCGGCTGCTTGTCGGCGGGCAGGAACTGCACAAAGCGGTCGTGGACCGGCGCGTGCTGCCAGGCGGGGTCGTCGAGCCGGCCGTCGATGACGGGCGGGTTACTGCCAGCCAGGCGCAGCGCCGAGGGGGGGCTCGCGCAGGCGGGCAGCGCCAGGGCGCACAGGCCCAGGCCGAGAAGGGGGAATCTCATGGCGGAAATCGAGTCGATGACGTCGCTGCCGGCGGGCGGCGCGACGGGGAGCGGTTGCGCCCGCGACAGACTTGCGGGCAGGCGGGCGGCGCTGAAGCGGGTCAGCGCGCGGGCACTAGCAGGGGTGAAGCACCTTGGCCATGTCGTCCTCCTTCGCCGCCCATGCCGGGCCGGCTCTCGATCCGAAGGCTCACAGTGTAGACAGCGTCGGGCCGACTTGGCTACTCGCCCAGGTCAGTTGAGCTGGAGCAGCCAGCGCCCCATCAGTGCGTCGCCCTTGCTGCCCAGCATTGCAGCGAACCTCGAGGTCTGCACGTGCGCGACGGACCCGGCAAAACAGGCCCGGCCTTTCCTGGTGAGCGCCTGCAGTGGGCCGGTGAAGACGCCCGTTTGGACCGTGGGCGCCAGCGACGCCGACAGCCCGCACAGGCCGTCCTCGTCCGTGACGGAGAGAAAGGCCAGGTAGGAGTTGGGCAGGTCCATGGAGGGGTCCAGCGTGACCTCCCCTCCCGCGTTCCTGCCGAACGAGACCAGCGCGGCGTTGGCGACGCCAGAGGCGCTCTCGAATGTCGTGTCGGCCAGCGCCACCGGCACAGGGTAGCGGCTGCTGCTATAGGCAGTGCCTGTGGACGGCGTGCCCACCATGAAGCGGCTCTCGCCGCTCGTGGCATCGCGGGTGGACGAGATCAGCACAGGGCCATCGGCGCCGCGTGCAGCACGCCAGCGCATGACGCCGTGGCGCGCCGACACCAGCTCCAGCTCCTCGCCATTGAGGGCCGCTTCGTAGCGCTGCAGCCGCTCGGCGGGGCAGGCCTCGAACGCGAGCGGCGCCGACCCGGTGCAGATCTCGAACGCGCCGGCGCCAAACCTGCCGGACCAGACAAAGGCGTCGAGCGCCTTGCCACTCGCGTCGGCGCGGGAGCCGAGGATGTTGAAGCGCAGGCCCTCCAGGTCGCTCAGGGCCGTGACCGGATCACGGACGGCGATGAAGGGCGTGCGCACGCCCTCCAGCAGGGCGCTGCCGATGACCAGGCCGCCGTTGCCCTTCAGGCTGCCCTGCTCCCACCATCGTGATGTGCCCGAGTCGGGTACCAGGAACTGGACGCCCGTCACGTCCACCGGCGTCTGGAACCGGCGAGTCCAGCCCTCGCCTGCGAGCTGCGCGGACCAGCCGAGCGTGAGACGGAAGCTGCGCCCCTGCAGATCGGTGGCCGTCATGTGGCCTTGCGTGCTGCCGGTGCCGTAGGGGCTGTGGATGGCCCGGTTGTTGGCCGGGGTGGTGTCACCGGCGGCATGCACACGGCTGGCCAGCATGTCGAAGCGTGTGTGGTCGCGCAGCGTCAGCTCGACCTTCAGGCTGGACGACTTGGGCAGTTGCGGCAGGCTGAGCCGATCGCTCAGCGTGGCGGGGCAGGTAGCGCCGCCGCTGGCGGTGCAGCGCGAGGCCAGCCACAGCAGGTCAGGCGCGGCGGCCAGTTCCCAGAGCACGTCGCGGGCGTCGTCGGGGCCTGCGTTGGTCAGTGTGACGACGTAGCGGCTGGCCGGCTCGCCGCCCACCGTGACAGGTTCGGGCGGGTCGATCGTGACGGCCAGATCGGTCGCATAGGCCGTCAGGTCCTGGCGCCACGACGCGGCCAGGCCGCCGTCACCGGTGGCGCTCAGGTTGTTGCTGAGAGCGCCGCGGTGGCCCGGCTGGATGCGCAGCGACTGGGTCAGCGAGAGGGTCGCGCCTGCGGCGAGCTCGGCAATGACGACGGCGCCGTCCTCCCTCAGCGTGCACGCGCTCACAGGGTTGCACCCCAACGGCAGATGGAGCACCTTGGGATCGGCCGTCACGGACACGACGACACCGCGCGCCATCGCGCCGCTGCGGTTGCGGACTTCCAGGGTCTGGGTCTGCACGCTGCCGGTCGGCAGCGCCGTGGCGGCACTCGCTGCGGCGCCGATTTCCAGGCGGGCGGGGCTGTCGGAGGCCGCAGGTCCGGCACTGTCGCCGCCGCCGCATCCCGCCAAGACGGCCAGCACCACTGCGGCCATGCAGCCTGTTCTTCTTGTCATCCGCCCTCCCGTGGCGCCTTCTTGCTTGTGGCGCGGATTTTACGGACCGGGGCGTTATGCGCTCGCGCGCTGCTTGCGCGCCCGGCCGGCCAGGGCCCGGTCATACAGCCAGTTCGGAAGCAGGCGCAAGACCTTGGCCAGCACCCCCATCTGCCAGGGAATGACGCGGTAGCTGGCCTGGGCGCGGATGGCGCGCACCGCCTGGTCGGCGAAGTCGTCCACCGGCATCAGGAAGGGCATGCTGTAGCGGTTGCCGCGCGTCAGCGGCGTGTCGATGTAGCCGGGCAGCAGCGTGACCACCTTGACGCCGAAGGGCCGGCATTCGCCTCGGAGGCTTTCGCAGTAAGCGACGACGGCGGCCTTGCTGGCGCTGTACGCGCCATGCCCCGGCAGGCCGCGGATGGCCGCGACGCTGGCGATGCCCACCAGCGTGCCCGAGCCGCGTGCGTTCATGGCGGCGACGAAGGGGTGGAAGGTGGCGGCCAGGCCGACGTTGTTGGTCGCGAAGACGCGGCGCATCACGTCCAGGTCGGCGAACTCGGTCGTGTCCATGCCGATGCTGATGCCGGCGTTGGCGATGACGACATCGGGCAGGCCTTGCGCGCCGATGCAGTCGCGGCCGGTGCGCGCCATGGCGGCCTCGTCGGCCACATCGGCGCCGTAGACCTTGAAGCGCGCCGCGTCGAGCTGCTGCTCGGCGGCCCAGCGTTCGACCTCGGCGGTGCGGCGAGCCACCAGCGCCAGGCGGGCGCCGTCGCGGTAGTAGCGCAGTGCCAGCGCCTGGCCGATGCCGCTGGAGGCGCCGGTGATGAAGACCAGTTCTGTCATCGAGCCGGACGGGACGTGATCTGCCCCTGCGTCTTGCCGCTGAAGCTGACCTGGCCCGTCAGGTGTCGGTACTCGAAGTTCTGCGTGTTCAGCGTGGCTCCGCCCTGGCGGATGGTGACCGGCAGGTGGGAGCGCAGCACCTCGCTGTTGGACAGCGCCTGCAGGAACTCGCCGCGCACCTCCATCAGCGCCGGGCCGTTCTCGCCCGAGTTCGGCGCCAGGCGGCGCAGGCGCACGTCGCCCAGCAGCTGCAGGTCGCTGCCGTCGCCGTTGCTGATGGCGCGTTTGGCCTCGGCGATGGCGAGCGTGCCGTCGGGGGCGATGGCGCGGATGCGGGCCTGGTCGATCTCGACGGTGTCGGTGTCGGGGTAGTGGCGCAGCTCGGCGCCGGCGATCTGCACATTGAGCCGGCCGTCCGCGCCGATGCGCTGGATCTCGAAGTTGGCCATGCGGTAGTCGGGCACATGGCGCAGCGGTGCCGGCGCGCCGGGATCGCCCAGCAGCGGCGTGTTCTTCACCAGCCACCAGGTGCCGCTGGCCAGGAAGGCCATCAGCAGCAGAGGCAGGTAGTTGGACAGCAGGCTCTGCACCCGCCACGTCCACGGCTGCGCGGGCCGGCGGCGCGGGGTGGGGACGGGCAACGCCACGGGTGTCACGAGGTGCGCCCCCCGTCCAGTGTGTCGTGATGCGAATGCAGCAGGCGCTCGTAGTGGCCGGCGGCCATCAGCAGCAGGTCGCAGAACTCGCGGGCGGCGCCATAGCCGGCGGCTGCGCGGGTGACGTGGTCGGCGATGGCCTGCACCTCGACATGGGCGCCGGGCGGCGCGCAGCCGAAGCCGGCGCGGGCCAGCAGCGGCAGGTCGGGCCAGTCGTCGCCGATGACGGCGACTTCGCCCCAGCCGACGCCGAACTGCAGCAGCAGCGGCTCGGCGGCCGCGAGCTTGTCCTTGACGCCGTAGACGGCATGGGCCAGGCCCAGGTCGGCCACGCGGCGGCGCACGGCGGGGCTGTCGCGGCCGGTGATGACCACCGGCGTCATGCCCACCTGCTGCAGCGACTTCAGGCCATGGCCGTCCAGCGTCGAGAAGGCCTTGAACTCTTCGCCACGCTCGCCGATGTAGATGCGGCCGTCGGTCAGCACGCCGTCGACGTCGAAGATGGCGAGCTTCACGCCCAGGCCGGTGCCTTGCGCCTTGACGAGCAGTTCGGGCGGGAATGTCAGCGCGGCCATGTCAGATCACCTTTGCGCGCATCAAGTCGTTGATGCTGATGGCGCCGATCAACCGCCGGTCGGTGTCGACGACGAGGACGACGGTGATGCGCGCCGCTTCCATCAGGTCGGCGGCGTCGACGGCCAGCGCGTCGGCGGCGACGGTGCGCGGCTTGGGATAGGCCACATCGGCGGCCGTCAGCGCGCGCAGGTCGCGGCCTTGTTCGACGAGGCGGCGCAGGTCGCCGTCGGTGAAGATGCCTTGCACCCGGTCGTCAGCGTCCACGACCACGGCCATGCCCAGCGCCTTGGCCGACATCTCGCGCATCAGCTCGGTGAAGGGCGTGCCGGGCGCGACGCGGGGCAGGGCGTCGCCGCTGCGCATCAGGTCGCGCACATGGGTCAGCAGCTTGCGGCCCAGGGCGCCGCCGGGGTGGGAGCGGGCGAAGTCCTCGGCCTTGAAGCCGCGCGCGTCCAGCAGCGCGACGGCCAGCGCGTCGCCCAGCGCCATCTGCGCCGTGGTGCTGGCGGTGGGCGCGAGCTGCAGCGGGCAGGCCTCCTCGGTGACGGCGCTGTCGAGCACCACCTCGGCATGGGCTGCGAGGCTGGACTCCGGGCGCCCGGTCATGCCGATGACCGGGATGCCCAGGCGCTTGAGCACCGGCAGGATGGCGTTCAGCTCGTCGCTCTCGCCGGAGTTGGACAGGGCCAGCACGATATCGCCGGCCGTCACCATGCCCAGGTCGCCATGCGCGGCCTCGGCGGGGTGGACGAACAGCGCCGGCGTGCCCGTGGAGGCCAGCGTCGCGGCGATCTTGCGGCCGACATGGCCGCTCTTGCCCATGCCCATGACGGCGACACGGCCCTGGCAGGCAAGGATGGCCTGGACGGCGCGGGCGAAGGACTCGCCCAGGCGCGGCGCCAGCTCGGCCAGCGCGCGGGCCTCGACCTCGAGCGCCTGGCGGCCGATGCGGATGGCGCTCTCGGCGGCAAACTCGGAAGAACTCATCCGTCCAGTGTAGACAAGGCCCCTGGGCGCGCGGGGGCCAGCGTGGCGCCCAGGGCCTGCTCATGCTCGGCCAGCAGGTGCATCGCCCGCTCGAACAGCAGGCGCGCCCGGCCTGCCAGACTGTGCAGCTGCTCGTGCAGCCGCCGGTCCTCGTCGTTGCGGTGCTCGCAGTCGGCGCTGTAGCTCTCGAACTGCTGCACGCGCAGCAGCAGCTCTGCGATGTGGGCCGGGCATTCACAGGCGATGTCGGTCTTGCGCGTGGACCAGTCGGCCAGCGTGGCCGCGTCGTACTGCGGCGCGGTGGGGGGCGCCAGGTCGCTGTCTGCCGGCAAGGGCGCGGGCGCAGGCGCGCTGCCTGAAGTGCCCAAGCAGTCCAGGATCCAGCTCACCAGCCCGCGGTCGTTGTGCGTGTCGCGCCAGGGCTGCACGCCCAGCTCGGCGCAGCGCCGCAGCGCCTGGGAGTTGCTGTAGCCGTAGACGACGAGCACGCGCGGCAGCGCCAGCGTGGTGGCGGCTGCAGCGATGTCCTCCACCTGCTGCACGTGCAGCGAGGGCAGGTGCAGCAGCAGCGCATCGGGCGCGGTCGCATCGGCGGCGCGTGCGGTGGCTGCCGCCTCGGGCCATGTATCCAGGGTGGTGGCGATGCGCAGATGGCGGCGCGGGGCGGCGCGGTTGATGCGCGTGGCCAGTGCCGCGCCCACCACCCACAGCTGCCGTGGCGGCCGGGCCGGTTCGGCCATGGCCTGGGCGACCTCGCGCACCTGGTCCTGCGTCGACAGCAGGTGGCGCAATTCCTCCGGCGTGCGCCTGGCGACGATGCCGATCGCGTGGCCTTGCAGCGTCAGCTGACGCAGCGCGGCGATGCGCTGCACGTCATCGGCCGAGTACAGCCGGTGGCCGTGGTCGTCGATCTGGCTGCATTTGAGCCCGTAGCGGCGCTCCCACACCCGCATCGTGTTGGCCGGCATGCCCACGATATGCGCCACGACACCGGTCTTGAACAGGCTTTGAACCATTGATGAGCCTCTTTTACGGCGCAAACTGGCCGCCAAGTCGTCATGGTGAACTGAATATGAATCTGATGTCAGCGTCTCCGCCAAAAGCCCGTGCCGCCGTCGTCTATTTCGACGGGGCCTGCCCGGTGTGCTCGCGCGAGATCGCGCTGTACCGCCAGTCCGAAGGGGGTGAGCAGGTGCAGTGGCTGGACATCAGCCCGCCAGACGGGCCCGCCTGCGCGCCCGACCTGGATCGCGCCCGTGCGTTGGCGCGGCTGCATGTGCGCGACGAGTCCGGCCGGCTGCATGTGGGCGGGGCGGCCTTCCTGGCGCTGTGGCGCGCGCTGCCCCGCTGGTGGCGGTGGGCACGCTGGCTGGACCACCGGCCGGGCCACCTGCTGCTGTCGGCCGCCTACGCGGCGTTCCTGCGGCTGCGGCCGCTGTGGCGCAGGCCGCCGGCGTAAAGCGCCGCACCACCGCTTTCAACCCACGAATGAATCGACGGAGAGACCCCCATGCCCCATGAATTCGAGACCGCGCTGATCACCGGCGGCGCCGGTGGCATCGGCCGCGCCCTGGCCCAGCGGCTGCAGGCCCGCGGCGTGCGCGTGGCCGTGACCAGCCGTGACCCGGTGCGCCTGGAGACCGCCGTCGGCGACCTGCGGCTGGCCGTCGACGCGACGACGCCCGAGGGCATCGCCCAGGCCCTGGCCACCTGCCAGGCGAGCTGGGGCGCGCCGCCCCAGCTGTTGGCGCACTGCATCGGCACCACGTTGATCGCGCCGCTGCACCGCACGCGCCCCGCCCAGGCGCGCGAGCTGCTGCGTGTGAACCTGGACAGCGCCGTGTTCGCCCTCGCTGCCTGGGTGGACGCGCTGCGCCAGGCCACGTGCGGCGGGTCGGCGGTGCTGATGAGCTCGGTGGTGGCGCGCATCGGCGTCAGCAACCACGAGGTCATCTCGGCGGCCAAGGCAGGCGTCGAGGGCCTGGCGCGGGGTGCGGCGGCCACCTACGCCTCGCTCGGCCTGCGGGTGAACGTGGTGGCGCCCGGCCTGACCGAGACCCCGCTCAGCGCCGGCCTCACCCAGCAGCCCGAGATGCGCGCCGCCGCCGCGCGCCAGTACCCGCTGCCGCATGCGCAGGGCGTGCAGACGGCGGACGACGTGGCCGGTGTCATCGACTGGCTGCTGTCCGAGCAGGCCGCGCGCATCACCGGCCAGGTGCTGCCGGTGGATGGCGGCTTCACGGCCATCCGGCCGCTGGTGCGCTGAGGCGGCGTGCCCGGGGGCTCTGGCGGCGACGCAGGGCTGTCGGCACGCGGACCGTGCCGACGAGGCCGCTCTGAGATGATCCGCGCGCCATGCGCCCACACCACCTCGCCCTCACAATCGCCGCCCTCCTTGCCCTGACCGCCTGCGCCAGCAGCAGCCAGGACAAGGTCGCGGGTGCCGCCACCACGCCGCTGTCCGACCTCAACGTCGTCCGCGCCGACATTCCCGACGTGCTGCGCGCCGCCGCCGCTGCGCCCTACGCGCCGCCGGCCGACCTCAGCTGCCCGGCGCTGGCCGCCGGCATCCAGGCGCTGGACGAAGTCCTCGGCCCGGACCTCGACGCCCCCGCCGGCAAGGGCGGCACCGGCCTGCTGGAGCGCGGCGAGGACGCCGCCACCGGCGCGCTGCAGCGCACGGCCGAGGGCGTCATGCCGTTCCGGGGCTGGGTGCGCAAGCTCAGCGGCGCCGAGCGCTATGCCCGCCAGGTCAGCGCGGCCATCACGGCCGGCGGCGTGCGCCGCGGGTTCCTGCGCGGCCTGGCAGTGGCCAAGGCCTGCGTGGCGACCACGCCGACCCAGGCCAACTGAGCGGGCCGAGCGCTCAGCGCGCGGCGTGCGGCGTGCTCCGCCGCACAGTTCTTTGCCGCCGCTGACACTCAGCAAAACATTGGCGATGGTGCGGCAAGACGGCGTCGGCAGACTCGCCGCAGATGTCTGCAGTCCGCCCGTTTTCCCGACGCTGTCGTCGCCTCGCACGGTCCCGCGCCGCCACCTTGGCGGCGCTGGTCTTCCTGCTCTGGGCCCTCATCGGCACGAGCTGGTTCATGCGCCGCTACTTCGGGCTGGTGACGCCCGACCAGGTCGTGTTCCATCTGCAGCACGACGGTTTGGTCGAGGCGGATTCGCACCTGTACTGGCGCGCGCTGCGCTGCCTGGCCGGTGTGGGCGGGTTGACCTTGGTCAGTCTCTTCGTGCTGCGGCGTCTGCGGCGCGCGCACCGGCTGCCGCTGCTGGCGGCGTTGGGTGCGGGGGCCGTGCTGTCCGTGCATGCCACCGTGGCCGACCCCTGCGAGCCCGAGGCCGATGGCGGTGACTATCTCGCCCGCCATTTCGTCGACCCCGGCCGCGTCAGCTGGCAGGCGCCGGCCAGCAAGCCGGACGTGCTGGTCGTCTTCGTCGAGTCGCTGGACGAGGGCTACACCCGGCCGCGCGACCTGCAGGCGCCGCTGCTGCCGCAGCTGACCCGCCTGCAGGACGATGCGCAGACGTTGGGCCGGCTGCACAACCTCAGCGGCGCGAGCTGGACGTTGGGCGGGCTGTTCAGCGCCTTGTGCGGCGTGCCGCTGCAGCCGGTGGGCTTCATGAGCCGCCACTCCTACGCTCACGCCACGCACTTCTACGCCGGTGGGCATTGCCTGACGGATGTGCTCGCCGCGCAGGGCTGGCAGCTCAGCTTCTATGGCGGTGCGTCGCTGAAGTTCAGCGGCAAGGGCCACTTCCTGCAGGCGCATGGCGTGGGCCGCCGCTTCGGCTCGGAGCAATGGCGGCAGGCGGGTGTGCCCGTGCCCACGCGCGGCTGGGGTCTGCTGGACAGCGACCTCGCCCGGCAGGCCTGGGCCGACATGCAGCGCCCGCGCCGCGCGGACGAGGCGCGCATGAGCCTGGTGTTGACGGTCAACACCCACGGCCCCGCCGGCGCGCGCGACCGTGGCTGCGAGACCGGTGCCGCGCGCGCTGCCGACGAGGACGAGGACGACGTGCCCGTCGAGCTCATGCGTGGCGCGCTGCGTTGCACCGACCGCACCGTGGCGCAACTGGTGCAGCGCTTCGTCGCGCAGCGCGACGGCCGGCCCAAGGTCGTGTGGATCATGGGCGACCACCTCAACCCCACGCCGCTGCTGGACGCGGACCTGCAACCCATGGCCGGCGGCCGCACCGTCTTCCATGCCCTGGCGCGGTACGACGCCAACGGCCAGCCGCTGCCGGGTGCCGACCAGCGGCGCGAGTTCACGCATGTCGACGTGCTGCCCACGCTGGCCGAGGCCATCGGCCTGCGCTGGGCGCCGCAGGGGCACCGGCTGGGCCTGGGCGTGTCGCTGCTCGCCGAGGGCCGGCCCGCCACGCTGATCGAGCGCGAAGGCATCGCGCGTGTCGACGGCCGGCTGTCATGCCGCTCGCCGCTGTTCCAGCGGCTGTGGCTCAACGCGGTCTGAGGGCCTCGCCCGCTGGCCATCCCCGTGCTCAGGGGGCCGGGCGCTGTCGCTCTGGTGCGCGAGAGCGCGTCTTCTTGAGTGAGCCACTGCGTGGCAGCCTTGGAGACACCAGATGACATCACCGCACCTCGCCGGCCCCTCGTTGCCGGCCCTGGCGCTGGCCGGCCTTTGCGGCATCGCCCAGGCCGCGCCGCTGCAGCTCAGCAGCGGCAACGCCAACTCGCTCGGGCCCAGCCTCAGTGCCGACGGCAGCCGGGTGGCCTTCTATTCGGCCTCCAACCTCACCGGCGGCAATGCCGACCGGAACTTCGAGGTCTTTGTCTACGAGCGCAGTTCGGCACAGCTGCGCCAGATCACCGACATGCCCGGCGGCGTGCTCGCCGGCGGCAACCAGGAGCCCAGCCTCAGCGGCGATGGCAGCCGGGTGGTGTTCCAGCGTTTCGTCATCAACGGCAGCAACGCGCCCTTCCAGACACAGACTTACGACCTGAACACCGACACGCTGTCGACGTTGACGCCCTTGGGCTTCTTCGAGTCGTCTGCCATCAGCCACGACGGCCAGCGCATCGCCGTCAGCACCGGCAACCTGGGCCTGCGTTTCTACGACACGGCGACCCAGAGCTTCTCCGGCGTCGTCATGCCAGCGCCGCTCGGCTTCTCGATGAGCGGCGACGGTGGCCACATCGCCTACGAGAGCTTCTCCCAGGGCGTGCGGCTGCTGGACGTTGCCGCCGGCACGACCACCATCGTGTCACCCGCCGGCAGCGGCTTCAACCAGCGCCCCGCGCTCAGTGCCGACGGCAACAGCCTGGCATTCGTCGCCAGCTTCGACCCGCTGGGCCTGAACGCCGACGGCAACAGCGAGCTGTTCCGCTACGACGTCGTGACGCAGACGCTGATGCAGATCACCGACACGGGTGGCGCCGGCGCGCAGGGCGCCAGCCTGAGCGGCGATGGCAGCCGCATCGCCTTCAGCAGCTCGGCCAACCTGACCGGCGGCAATGCCGATGGCAACACCGAGGTCTTTGTCTACGACCTGCTGGCCGGCAGCTTCCTGCAGCTCACCGACACGTTGGGCGCCTTCAGCTCCGATGCCGTGCTGAGCGCCGACGGGTTGACCATCGCCTATGTGTCGACGATGAACCTGAACGGTGCCAACCCGGGCGGCGGGTCCCAGGTGTACCTGGACGTGCTGGCGCCGCAACCGCCTCGGGACTTGCCGGAGCCTGCCTCACTGGCGCTCGCGCTGGCGGCCCTGGCCGCGCTGCTCGCCCCCGGCGCCGCCCGGGTCGTTACGTCCGCCGAGCGCGATCGGCGGGCGGCAGTGCTGGCGCGTCGTCAGCCAGGTCCATGTCGGCGATGAGCTCTTCGCTGTCGGGCGCGTCGATGATGCGGTCGACGCCGATGTCCGACGCCTCGGTCTCGTTCGAGTTCTCGCTCGTGCCCTCGATGGGGGCCACCGCCACGTCACGGCCCAGGGTGACGTCGACGGGCTCGCCGGGGTCGGCCGTGGGCAGGTCGTCGGCGCCCAATGCGTCGCTGCCACTGTCGCTGCTGTCCGAGGGCCCAAGCGCCTGCTCGTCCGTGCCCTGGGCGCGCTGCGGTGCCTCGTCGATGCCAAGAAGGCTGCTGTGTGCCATGACGGTCTCGCGTGAGTGGATGGAGGCTTGCAGTCTGCGTCGGGCAGCGGTGCGGCGGGGTCGGACGAAGGCCAGGCTGGCGTAGGACGGGGCGCCCTGGCGGTCGGCTGCGTGGCGAGCCGTCAGCGGAAGGCCGTGGGGTGCCGAAGGTTCTTGCAGGCGCATGTCGCCATGCCGTGGGCAACGGCGTCTGTTGAAGGGCCTGAAGCTGAATTCACCGACTGCCATGAAAGCCCTGCCGCTCGCCCAGCGGACCGAGCCGGTCCTTGTCCTGCCGCCGATCGTGACGCTGCAGGACAGCCCGTCGCCTCAGCCGCGCCGGGCCGACATCGAGCGGGCGCTGGAGGTCGGCAGCCGCCGCGTCTACCAGCCGCGCGGCGAGGCCGAGGTCATCGAGAGGCTGCGCCGCTGAGGGCCGTCGGCAGCGGCTCGCCGCGCCGCCAGGCCTCGACATTGGCGATGAAGCACTGCACCGTTGCGCGGATGGCCTGCGGCGACCAGCCGGCCACATGCGGCGTCAGGATGACGTTGGGCAGATCCACCAGCGCCTGCGGCGGCCGGGGCTCGCCCTCGTAGACGTCCAGCGCCGCGCCGGCGATGCGGCCGGCCTGCAGTGCCGCAGCCAGCGCGGCCGTGTCCACGCAGCTGCCGCGGGCGATGTTGACGACATGGCCGCCTTCGCCCAGTGCCGCCAGAACGGCAGCGTCGACGATGTGCCGCGTGCCCGCGCCTCCCGGCGTCGCGATGACCAGATCGTCGGCCCAGGTGGCCAGCGCCGGCACGCTGTCGAAGTAGGCCGCACCGCCGTCATCCGCGCGCGGGCGGCGGTTGTGATAGCCGATGAGCATGCCGAAGGCCGCCGCGCGGCGCGCGATCTTCAGGCCGATGGCGCCCAGGCCGATGATGCCCAGGCGCCGGCCGCCGAAGTCGGGGTACAGCGGCAGCGCGTCGCGCCAGACGCCTGCGCGCACGGCCGCGCCCTGCTGCGGCAGCGCGCGCACGCTGGCCAGCAGCAGCGTCAGCGCGTGGTCGGCCACGCAGTCGTCGTTGGTGCCGGCGCCATTGCAGACGAGCACGCCACGCGCCTGCGCGGCGGCCACGTCCAGGTTCTCGTAGCCGGCGCCCTGGGCGGCCAGCAGCTTCAGCTGCGGCAACGCGGTGATCTCGGCGGCGGTGAAGCCGACCGACCCGTTCGTCAGCACCAGCTCGATGCTGCCGGCATGCGCGGCGATGGCGGCGGCGCGCGAGGGCGGGTCGAGCGCTTCGATGACGTTGAATTGCGCCAGCAGCAGTTGCTTGTGTTCAGTGGCGATGGGGACGAGCAGCAGCAGATGTTCCTTCATGCGCCCATCATGCCGCGATAAGAAAACGATAAGGCGTGCGGACGACCATGGTGATGAAGGAGCCGCCATGAACCACCCGCCATCTGCCCGAACCCTGCTCGCCGTCGTTGCCGGTCTTGCCGCCGCCAGCCTGTCGCCCGCCGCGCTGGCCGTCACGCCGGCCGATCTCTTGAACGCCTACAGCGCGCAGGCCGGCGCTGCACCACAGCCGGCGCGAGGCCAGCAGTTCTTCATCGCCAGCCACGGTCGCGAATGGCGTTGCGCGTCCTGCCATGGCGCGCTGCCCAACCAGGCCGGCAGGCATGCCGCCACCGGCAAGTCCATCGCGCCGCTGGCGCCTGCCTTCAACCCCGAGCGCTTCACCGACCCGGCCAAGGCCGAGAAATGGTTTCGCCGCAATTGCAACGACGTGGCGGGCCGTGAATGCACCGCCGCCGAGAAGGCGGATGTGCTGAGCTGGCTGCTCACCCTTCAACCGTGAGGCGAGCTCCATGACACCCGACAACCGCCCTCCATCAGGCTGGCTCGCCACCTGCGTGCTGGCCTTCGCCGCCGGCATGGGCCTGTGCATGCCGGCCTGCGCCGACGACCTGCGTGCCGCGCCACCACTGCCCGCCTACAAGGCCGAGTGCGCGGCCTGCCACATCGCCTACCCGCCGGGGCTGCTGCCGGCCGCGTCGTGGCAACGGCTGATGACGCAGCTGCCGAATCACTTCGGCACCGATGCGTCGCTGGACGCCGCCACGGTGACCGCGCTGTCGACCTGGTTGACAGCCAACGCGGCCCAGGGCCGGCGTGCGACGCCGCCGCCGGCCGAGGACCGCATCACCCGTTCCGCCTGGTTCATTCGCAAGCACGACGAGGTGCCTGCAGCGACCTGGAAACGGCCATCCATCAAGAGCGCATCCAACTGCATGGCCTGCCACAGCGGCGCCGATCGAGGAGATTTCGATGAACACAACGTCCGCATCCCGCGCTGAGGCGCCGGTCGATGTCCTCCCAGCCCGCAAGGTGCTGGTCTGGGACGCGCCGGTGCGCGTCTTCCACTGGCTGATGGTGCTCAGCTTTGCCGGGGCCTACCTCACCGCCGAGAGCGAACGCTGGCGGCTGCTGCATGTGACGCTGGGCTACACCATGGCCGGCCTGCTCGCCTTTCGCCTCGTGTGGGGGCTGGTCGGCACGCGCCATGCGCGCTTTGCCAGCTTCGTGCGCGGCCCGGCGAGCGTGCTGCGCTATCTGCGCAGCCTGGTCAATGCTCAGCCCGAGCATCACGTCGGGCATAACCCGGCGGGCGCGCTGGCCATCGTCGCGCTGCTGGGCCTGACCGGCCTCGTCACGGCGGCCGGCTGGGCCACCTACAACGACCTCGGCGGCGAATGGCTGGGCGAGCTGCACGAGGGCGCGGCCAACGCGATGCTGGCCGTCGTCGGCGTGCATGTGGCGGGCGTGTTGCTCGGCAGCTGGCTGCATCACGACAACCTGGTCGGCGCCATGCTCAGCGGCCGCAAGCTGGGGCTGCCGCAGGACGCCGTGCGCAGCGCCTGGCGCAGCGTGGCGGTGCTGATGCTGGCGGCGGTGCTGGGCTTCTGGGCCTTCCAGTGGCAGAGCGCGCCCGCGCCCGGTGCAGCGATGTCCGCCGGCCACCACGACCGCGACGACTGAGAATCGCCTTCATGCGCGTGCTGCTCGCCGAAGACGACCCCCTGCTCGGAGACGGCCTGCGCGCCGGCCTGCGCCAGCTCGGCTTTCTGGTCGACTGGGTGCGTGACGGCCTGGCCGCCGAGGCCGAGTTGCGGGCGCATCCCTATGCGGCGGCGGTGCTCGACCTGGGCCTGCCGTTGAAGGACGGCATGGACGTGCTCGCGGCCATCCGCCGCGCCGGCATCACGCTGCCGGTGCTGGTGCTGACCGCGCGTGACGCGCTGCCCGACCGCATCCGCGGCCTGGACGTCGGCGCCGACGACTACGTGGTGAAACCCGTCGACCTGAACGAGCTGGCCGCCCGGCTGCGCGCGCTGGTGCGGCGCGCCCACGGCCAGGCGCAGGACTGCCTGACGGCGCGCGACGTGGTGCTGGACCCGGCGGCCCGCGCCGTGCTGCAGGCGGGCGTGCCCGTGGCCTTGTCGGCACGCGAGTTCGACCTGCTGCACACGCTGCTGCTCAACGCCGGCCGGGTGCTGTCGCGCGAGCAGCTGGAGCAGCACCTGTACAGCTGGGGGCAGGAGGTCGAGAGCAACGCCGTCGAGGTGCATGTCCATCACCTGCGGCGCAAGCTGGGCAGCGCGCTGATACAGACGGTGCGTGGCGTCGGCTACGTCGTGACGCGCGAGCCGGCAGGCCCGTGATGCCGCGCCCGCGTTCGCTGCAAGGCCGGCTGCTGGCGCTGGTGCTGGGCGTGGTGGCGGCGGTCTGGGGCGTCACGGCGGCGCTCACCTGGCTGGATGTGCGCCATGAACTGGACGAGTTGCTCGACAGCCATCTCGCCCAGGCCGCAGCCCTGCTGGTCGTGCAGCAGGCCGGCGAGATCGAGGACGACCAGCCCGCTGTCGACGCACCCTCGCTGCACCGCTATGCGCCCAAGGTCGCGTTCCAGGTCTTCCACGACGGCCGCCTGGCGATGCGCTCGTCCAACGCGCCGGCCCAGCCGATGCTCGCCTTCAGCGGCCGCGCGACGACCGGGTTTCGCACCGTCGAGCTGGCGGGCCAGACCTGGCGCGTCTTCGCCGCCCACGGGCGCGAGCGGGACACGCAGGTCTTCGTCGGCGAGCAGGTCGACTCGCGCAACGACATCCTGTGGGCGGTGCTGCGCAGCGGCCTCACGCCGATGCTGTTCGCGCTGCCGCTGCTGGCTGTGGCGGCCTGGTGGGCGGTGCGCCAGGGCGTGGCGCCGCTGCGCGCCCTCGGCCGCACGCTGGCGCAGCGCCAGCCGCAGGCGCTGGAGCCCATCGCCGTGCAGGGGGCGCCTGCCGAGATGGCGCCCATGCTGGACGCGCTGAACGGCTTGTTCGGGCGCATCGGCGCGCTGATGGCGTCGGAGCGCCGCTTCACGGCGGATGCCGCCCACGAGCTGCGCACGCCCATCGCCGCCATCCGCGCCCAGGCCCAGGTCGCGCTTGCCTCGGTCGACGACGCAGAGCGCACGCACGCGTTGCGCGCCACCTTGCAGGGCTGCGACCGCGCCACCCGACTTGTCGAGCAGCTGCTGACCCTGTCCCGGCTGGAATCGGGCAGCGCGCCGGCCCTCGGGCCTCTGGATGCCGTCGCCGTGGTCCGCCAGGTCGTGGCCGAGGCGGCGGGCCTGGCACTGGGCAAGCGGCAGGCCCTGGCGCTCGATGCACCGGCGTCGTTGTCAGTACATGCCGAGGGCGTTCTGCTGTCGGTGCTGGCCCGCAACCTCGTCGACAACGCCGTCCGCTACAGCCACGAGGGCGCGAGTGTGAGCGTCCGGTTGCGGCAGACCGCCGGCGGCGCGGCGCTGACGGTCGAAGACAGCGGCCCGGGCATGAGCGCGGCCGACATCGAGCATTTGGGCGAGCGTTTCTTCCGCGTGGTCGGCAGCGGCCAAAGCGGCAGCGGCCTGGGCTGGTCGATCACAAGGCGCATCGCCAGCGTGCTTGGCGCGCAGGTGTCGGTGTCGCGCTCGGCGTCGCTGGGCGGCCTGGCCGTCACCGTGCAGCTTGGGTCCGCCGTTCATTCCTGAACGACGTTGCGGCCCTGCTTCTTGGCCCGGTACAGCGCCGCATCCGCCCGTGCCAGCACGGCCGCGCCGTTCGCGTCGCCGGGCTCGGCCTCGGCGATGCCGAAGCTGGCGCTCAGCGGCCAGTCCTGCTCCAGCCAGCGCAGCGGCGTCTCGTGGACGAGGGCGCGCATGCGCTCGGCCACCAGCGCGGCGCCGGCGATGCCGGTGTCGGGCAGCAGCACACAGAACTCCTCGCCGCCCAGTCGGCCGAAGCGGTCCACCTCGCGCACGCAGGGCTGCAGTTCCGTCACCATCTGGCGCAGCGCCGCATCGCCCGCCGCGTGGCCCAGCGTGTCGTTGAGCTGCTTGAAGCGGTCCATGTCGATCATGACGAGGGCATAGCTGCGGCCGCGCATGAACCAGGCATGGGCCTGGGCCAGGGCCTGGTCGAAGGCGCGGCGGTTCAGCGTGTCGGTCAGCGGGTCGCGCTCCATGAGGCGCTCGATGCGGCGGATCAGGCGCATCAACACGAGGAAGGCCAGCGTCGCGTTCTGCAGCAGCGTCAGCACCAGCGCCGCCCACAGGAAGGCGAGGTTGGACCGGCTGGGCGCGCGCAGGTCGGCGGTGTTGCCGGGCTGCAGGAGGCTGTCGACGAAGCGCAGCGTCATCAGCAGCGCGATCAGGAACAAGGGCGAGGCCAGCGGGGCAGGTGTGCGGCCGCCGTCAGCGGCGACGCGCAGATGGCGCCAGGCCGACATGCTGGCCGCGAACATCAACAAGGCGGCAGCAGCGCTGACGATGCGGTCCTGCCAGCGCCTGTCGCCGTCATACGGCAGCGGCAGCAGCAGCAGCGCCGCAACGGCGACCACCGCAGCAGCGGGCCGCCATGGCAGGTGGCGCGTCGTGATGGCCGGCACGGCCGCGCTGAGCATCGCGAAGGACGCCACGGCGAGCACGTCGGCGGGCCAACGGGTGAGCGCGTCGGGCAGCACGCCGCGCAGCACGTGCAGGCCAAGGGCCAGCGCGGTGAGCGCGTTGGCGCCGGCCATGGCCAGCGATGCGCGCGGCGCGATGCGGGCCAGCAGGGCCATCGACAGCCAAACGACCGTGGCCACGCCGGCCACGGTGATGATGGCCGCAAGCAGGGTCAGCATCTGCGAAGGCGCCGTCACGCGCTGCCCTCCGGCTGCAGGTGCATGGCGACGCAGACACGGTTGCGGCCCTCGGCCTTGGCTCGGTAGAGCGCGCCATCGGCGCGCGTCATGCCGATCTCGCCCCTGGGGTCACCCGCCACCGGCAGCGCCACGCCGAAGCTGGCCGTCAGCGGCAACACCTGGCCCTGCCACTGCAGCGGCTGGGTCTCCAGCGCGGCGCGCAGGCGCTCTGCGACGGCGGCAGCCGTGGCGAGGTCGGCCGGCGACGCCACCGGCAGCAGCGCGCAGAACTCCTCGCCGCCCAGCCGGCCCAGCCGGTCCACCTCGCGCAGCCCGGCCTGCCAGACGCTCACGCAGTGCTGCAGGGCGGCGTCGCCGGCGAGGTGGCCGTGGGTGTCGTTGATGCGCTTGAAGTGGTCGATGTCGATCATCACCAGCGCGAAGCCGTGGCCGCGCTGCAGCTGCGCCTGGGCGGCGTCCAGCGCCTGCTCGAAGGCGCGTCGGTTGAGTGAGCCGGTCAGCGGGTCGCGGAAGGTCAGGTGCTGGATGCGCATGATGACGCGCCAGATCATCAGCGCGATGAGGCTGAGCGTGATGCCCGCCGTCACGATGAAGGCCACCACCGCCCGCCCCGCCGTGGGCAGCTCCCCCGGGCGCGCCGCGCCGCCCATGCCGGCCAGCAGCATGCCGACATGCACCATGCCGGCGATGGTCAGCAGCGCGAATGGCAGCGCCGTGCAGCCGGCGATGACCGGCGAGAGCCGCCTGGCGATGCCGGAGCGGATCTCGTGCACCCCCAGCGCCGCCAGCACCGAGGCGCTGCCCATGCTGGCCAGCTGCGGCAGCAGCGCCGAGCCGTCGGCAAGGCCCAGCGTGATGCCCAGCGCGCCAGCCCCGCTGATCCACGCGATGTGCCGTGCCCGCCGTCGGCTGCCCACCATGCGGCGCAATGCCAGCAGCAGCAGCAGCATGCACAGCAACAGGCTGAACTCCGCCACCGCCTGGCGCAGCAGCAGAGGCCAGCCGGCCGTGAAACCTTCGCTGACCTGCAGCAGCACGCGCACCATGTGGGCGGCCGCCATCAGCCGGCTGGCGCGCGGCGCAATGCGAAAGGCCTGCGCAAGCGTCAGCCAGGCCAGCGCCGCCATCAGATTGAAGAGGGCGCTGACCTGAAGGATGGTGGGGACGTCGAGGAATTGCATGTCAGCCGAGCATCTTCGTCGACAAGGCCACAATGGTGCGCATGTCGGCTTGGGTCTTGATCACCGGGGGGGCGCGTGGCATCGGCGCGGCCACTGCGCTGCGCTGTGCCGAGGCGGGCTGGGACGTGGTCATCAACTACGCGCAGGACAGCGCCGCCGCCGAGGCGCTCGCCGCCCGATTGCAGGGCTTGGGCCGGCGTGCGCTGACCGTGCGGGCGGACGTGTCGGACGAGGCGCAGGTGGCGGCGATGTTCGAGCGCCTGGACGCCGAGGGTGGCCGGCTGGCCGGGCTGGTGAACAACGCCGGCATCGTCGCGCCTGCCGCGCGCCTGGAGGCCATGGCGCCCGAGCGTTGGCGGAGGCTGTTCGACGTCAACGTCATCGGCACGCTGCTGTGCTGCCAGCAGGCCGCGCGGCGCATGAGCACCGCGCACGGCGGCGCGGGCGGGGCCATCGTCAACCTCAGTTCACGCGCGGCGGAGTTCGGCTCGGCCGGCATCTATGTGGACTACGCCGCCACCAAGGGCGCCATCGACACGCTGACCAAGGGCCTGGCCCGCGAGCTGATCGCCGAGGGCATCCGCGTCAATGGCGTGCGGCCGGGCGTCATCGAGACGGACATCCACGCCAGCAGCGGCATGCTGGAACGGGCGCGGGGCCAGGTGAAGGACATTCCCATCCAGCGCCTGGGCCGCGCCGAAGAGGTGGCCGAGGCGATCGCCTGGCTGCTCAGCGATGCGGCGAGCTACACGGTGGGTGCGCTGCTGGACGTGGGCGGCGGGCGATAGGCGCGCAGTCAGCGCTTTTCCACCAGGCTGGAGTCCACACCCTCGCTGCGCAGCCGGTCCGACGTTGCCCGCGCCTCGTCCACGCTGGGGAACGGCCCGGCGCGCAGCCGGTGCAGGCCGGCCTCGCGCACGACGGTGAGCAGCGGCAGCAGGCTGAGGTCGGCCTCGGCGACGCGCTGGCGCAGGACCTCGGCGGCGTCGAGCTTGGCGAAGGCGCCGAACTGCAGCCAGTAGCTGGTGGCTGCGACCCGGGCGGTCGTCTCGCGCTGCGGTGCGCCGGGCGGCGTGTCGGGCACGAAGAGGGGCGGTGGCTCGTTCGCCGGCCTGGGCCAGCTGCCGGCGCGGATCTCGGCGTAGGTGATGCGCCGCACTTCCACCGGCGCCACGCCGCGCAGCAGGTCCAGCTTGAGTGCGGCCGTGTAGCTCAGGTCGATGATGCGGCCCTTGTGGAAGGGGCCGCGGTCGTTGACGCGCACGATGATCTCCCGCCCGTTGGCCGGGTTGCGCACCCGGGCGTAGCTGGGGATGGGCAGCGTCGGGTGCGCGGCCGTCATCGCGTACATGTTGTAGACCTCGCCGCTGGCCGTCTGCCGGCCATGGAACTTGCGGCCGTACCAGGAGGCCAGGCCCCGGTCGGCGTAGGCCGCGTCCACCGTCATGGGCACATAGCGCTCGCCCAGCACCTCGTAGGGCTTGTTGGGGCCGCCGATGCGGATGGCCTCCAGGCGCGGCACGGCATCGGGCACCCGGGCCAGCTCGGCCGGCGGGTTGGGCAGCGGGCCGTCGCGCTCGCTGCTGGGCGCGCGCGTGGCGCAGCCGGCCAGCAGTGCAAGCGCCAGAGCCAGCCCAGTATGCTGCGCGCTCTGTTTCCATCGGCCATGCCATGCCATGAGCAACTTCGTCTTCCCTCCAGTTCAGACGCCCAGCGCCACCGTGCGCGGCACGGATGCCCGCTATGCGGTCAGCCGCATCTTCTGCGTCGGCCGCAACTATGCCGATCATGCCCGCGAGATGGGCGCCGACCCGACGCGCGAGCCGCCGTTCTATTTCACCAAACCCGCCACGGCGCTCACGCCCTCGGGCTCGAAGGTGCCCTATCCGACCGAGACCAGGAACTACCACTACGAGATGGAGCTGGTCATCGCCATCGGCTCGCCGGTCTTCAAGGTGACGCCCGAGGCCGCCCGCGCCGCCATCTGGGGCTATGCCTCTGGCCTGGACATGACGCGCCGTGACCTGCAGGCCGCAGCCAAGGCCGGCGGCAAGCCTTGGGACACGGCCAAGGGGTTCGACCAGTCCGCCATCCTCAGCGACATCGCCCGCGTGAGCGAGGTCGGCCTGCTGGAGAAGGGCGCCATCACGCTGAGCGTGAACGGCATCGAGAAGCAGCGCGGCGACCTGGCCGACATGATCTGGAGCCAGGCGGAGATCGTGTCCAACCTGTCGCACCTGTATCACCTGCATCCGGGCGACCTGATCTACACCGGCACGCCGGCCGGCGTGGGTGCCGTGGTGCCGGGTGACGTGATCGTGGGCCGCATCGAGGGCCTGGGTGAGATCACGTTGACGGTGGGGCCGGCTGAATGATGTTTGACGAAGAGACGTTGGAGCAGGCGCGCGCGCGCAACATCCGCGAGGCGCTGGCCGAAGACATCGGCCGCTGTGACTGGACGGCCCAGCTCGTGCCCGCAGGCCGGCGCGTCGCCGCCCAGGTGCGGGTGCGCGAGCAGGCCGTGCTGTGCGGTCGCGACTGGTTCGACGGCGTGTTCGCGGCACTGGACGCGAGCAGTCGCATCGAATGGCTCTATGACGAAGGCGCCGTGATGGCGGCCGACAGCATCGTCTGCCGCATTGAGGCCGACGGCCGCCAGCTGCTGTCCGCCGAGCGGCCGGCGCTGAACTTCCTGCAGCTGCTGTCGGGCACCGCGACCATCACCCGCGCCCATGTCGACGCGGTGGCCGGCGCCAGCACCAACCCACGTGGCTGCGCCATCCTCGACACGCGCAAGACCATCCCGGGGCTGCGCCTGGCGCAGAAGTACGCGGTGCGCGTGGGCGGCGGGCAGAACCAGCGGCTGGCGCTGTACGCCGGCATCCTCATCAAGGAGAACCACATCGCCGCCGCCGGTGGCGTGGCGCTGGCGCTGCGCGCGGCGCAGGCGCTCAACTCGGGCGTGGACATCCAGATCGAGGTCGAGACGATTGAGCAGTTGCGCGAGGCGCTGGACGCCGGCGCCGTCAGCGTGCTGCTGGACAACTTCAGCGAGGCGCAGATGCGCGAGGCGGTCGCGGTGAATGCCGGCCGCGCGTTGCTGGAAGTGTCGGGCGGCGTGGCGCTGGAGCAGCTAAGGGGGATCGCGGCCACGGGGGTGGACCGCATTTCCATCGGCCGGCTGACCAAGGACGTGCGCGCGGTCGACTACTCGATGCGCGTGCTGGGGCCCACGACGGACTGATTCAACCCAGCAGGTGCGCCCGTACCCGGGCCGCCGCGTCGGCCGGGAGGTCGGACCCGGGGGCGGGTGGTGCGGGGGCGG
>Ga0114942_1000079_pt1 | contig 24793 bp, 26 predicted proteins | sample LowerColdCreek_FD_88674 | JGI IMG/M metagenome (GOLD analysis project Ga0114942, IMG submission 88674) | Groundwater microbial communities from Cold Creek, Nevada to study Microbial Dark Matter (Phase II) - Lower Cold Creek | ecosystem: Environmental > Aquatic > Deep subsurface > Groundwater ... | reverse complement strand
CTGGCACTGCGCACATAGTCGGCGGCCAGCCGCAGCTTGGTGGGCATCACCACCTCGACGTACTCGCGCTCGGGGTCGACCGCCCGGGCCAGCAACTCGCTTTCATTGCGAAAGCGCAGCGAGGCCGGGTCGGTGATGCCCGGCCGCACCGACAGCACGATGTCGCGCAGTTCGGCCGGGTACAGCGCCACGTAGCGGGGCACCTCGGGGCGAGGGCCGACGAGGCTCATCGCGCCGCGCAGTACGTCCCACAACTGCGGCAGTTCGTCCAGCTTGGTGGCGCGCAGCAAGCGCCCAGCGCGCGTGATGCGCGGGTCTTCGCCCACCGTGATCTGCGCACCTGCCAAGGTCCGCATGGTGCGGAACTTGTGGATGGTGAACGGCACGCCGAAGCGGCCCACGCGGGTCTGGCGGAACAGCGCGGGCCCGGGCGAATCGAGCTTGACCCACACGGCTGCGGCCAGCAGCACCGGCGACAGCAGCAGCAGGCCCAGTCCTGAGCAGATTACGTCGAACAAGCGCTTGGCCACTGTGGGCCTCAGGCCAGCAGGCCGCGCACTGCGGCGATGACGCGGTCGACGTCGGCATCGGTCATGGCCGTGTACAGCGGCAGGCTCAGCATGCGTTCGAATGCCTTCTGCGACTGCGGGAACATCTCGGGCGTCAGCCCGTAGCGATCGCGCCAGTAAGGGTGCAGATGCAGCGGTACATAGTGCACGCTGCAGCCAATGCCTGCGGCGTACATGCCCTCGATGAAGGCATCGCGGGTGATGGGCGCGTCGTCAGCCAAGCGCGCGACGTACAGGTGCCAAGCGTGCGTATCGCCCACTGGCGCCTGGGGAGGCAACAGCAAGGGCAGGCCTGTGAACGCCTCGTTGAAGCGAGTCGCAATCTGTTCGCGGCGAACCTGGAACGCCGGCAGGCGCTTCAGCTGGTGCAGCCCCAACGCCGCCGCAATGTCCGTTAGGTTGTACTTGAACCCAGGCGCCACGATCTCGTAGTACCAGCTGGGCACCTTGGCGGTGAAGCGGTCGAAGGCGTCGCGGCTCATGCCGTGCAGACGCATGATGCGGGCGCGCTTGGCCAGCTCCGCGTTGCGGGTGACCAGCATGCCGCCCTCCCCGGTCGTCATGGTCTTGTTGGCGTAAAAGCTGAAAACGGTGGCGTCGCTACCGAGGGTGCCAATCAGCTCCTTCTCCAGCGTCGTCGGCAGCGCGTGGGCAGCGTCCTCGATGACGCGCAGGCCGTGGCGGCGGGCGATGTCGAGGATGGCCAGCATGTCGACCGCCAGGCCGGCGTAGTGCACGGGCATGATGGCCTTGGTGCGCGGCGTGATCGCCGCCTCGATGGCGGCGATGTCGATGTTGAGCGTGGCGGGGTCGATGTCGACCAGCTTCACGTCCGCACCGAGGTAGCGCACCACCTCGGCCGTGGCCGTGAAGGTGTGCGTCGTCGTGATGACCTCGTCGCCGGGGCCGAGACCGATGGCCTCCAGCGCCAGGTGCAGGCCTGCGGTCGCCGAGTTGACGGCGATGCATTCGATCTGCGGGTCGCCAAGGAACTCGGCGAAGGCCTGCTCGAAGCGTTTGGCCTTGGGGCCGGTCGTGATCCAGCCGGATTTCAGCGTGTCGACGACCTCGGCGATCTCGTCGTCGCCGATATCGGGCAGGGCAAAGGGGAGAAAGGGCTGGGAACTCATCGGACGAGATTTTCGGTCATCGGAGCTTGGCTATCGCCGCGAGGCGGTGAGCACCGTCATGAGACCAGGGTGACGAGATGCTCGGGCCGCGCACCGGGTACCGCATGCAGCGGAATGCCACGGTCGAAAGTGACCAGGCGCAGCCCGTGGCGCACAGCCAGCGCGAGCAGATAGGCATCCGTGAGCTGGCGTGAGCCTGTGATGTGCGACCAGTTCAGCACGCCAGGGCCCAGCAAGCTGAAATCGTCGGCGTAGAAGCGGTGCATCTCGTGGCTGGTGGCCTCGGCCAGGCGCTCGCGCACCGCATTAGGCGTTTGCGCATTCGGATGACCGGGGCGGCTGAGGATGCGCAGGCAGCCGTTCTGCGTCAACGGGCAAGACGCCCAGCCTCCGTCCAAGTGGCCGGCCAGCCAACGCATGGCGGTTTCATGGTGGACGTGGGCTTGGTCCTGCAGGGCCAGGAGGACGTTGACGTCAAGAAGTGAGCGCAACGTCAAACGCCTTCCTCATCGCGCAGCCGGTTGAGGATGTCGTTGGTCACCACCGCACCCGGCTTGGCGGCAAACGGACGGAAACCGGGCACTGAATAGCGCGACGCGTCTTCCGCGACAGCACGCGCCGTCAGGGCCTGACGCAGCAGCCGGGACACCACGGCGCCGGCCGTCGTGCCTTCGTGACGAGCAAGTTCCTTGGAAGCGGCCAGCAAGTCGTCGTCGATATCGAGGGTGGTTCGCATATCAAAACATCTGATGCAGTGATGCCCTGATGTTAACGCTGGATCAAGATCAAGCGATGGGTGCGTAGCCACGGCACGAGATTGAAGAACGGATAGGCAAGCGGAAATGCCCGCGCCAACGGCGGCGCCAGCGTCACGCGGCGGACGGTGAAGCGCCCCTGCGGAAAGAGCTGGCGCACACGTTTCAGCGGCACGCCGCGCACATCCGGGTTGCGCGGATTGTTGACGCTGAAGTCGTACCAGACGACCGCGCCGCCGGGCCTGAGCCAGCGCCACATCGCATCTGCCATGCGCTGCTGCAGTTGGTCGTCGAGGATGGAAGAGAAGACCGTGGATTGCAGGACGAGGTCCTGGCTGGCCGGAGCCACGTCGGCCGTGGACGCGTCGCCAGCCAGCAGGCGCACGCCCTCGGGCAGCGTCGCCCGCGCGGCGGTGAGGCGTTCGGGCAGCAGCTCGATGCCAGTCAGATGCACGGGCTGTAAACCCAGCCGCAGCAGGTCCAGCAGGTTGCCGCCGGCACCGCAGCCGACTTCCGTCGCGCGCCACTCCGACGGCACGCCGGGGCGTTTGGCCAGCAGCTTCAACAACTCGCGCTGGCGCTCCTGCCACATCTGCCAGACCTCGGGGCGCAGCAAGCTGTAGCGGTCGCCCGCGCCTCGGCGGGCGTAGCGCTCGGCGATGGCATCCAGTTCGCTCACTGCAGCGCCTCGATGAAGCGCGCGGCCAGCACGGGGTAGGCGTGGTGGGCCATCGCGAAGGCGCGACCGCGCTGGCCCATCGCGGCGCGGTCGTCGGGCGACAGCGCAGCCAGCTTCAACAGCCCCTGGGCCACTGCGTCTGCATCCTCGGGCGCGACGGTGAGCCCGGCGCCGGCTTCCGCCACCGGGTCGTTGCCGGCCTCGACCGAATGCAGCACCGCACGGCCGGCCATCAGATAGTCGATGAGCTTGTTGGGTGCGATGCCGAAGCGGTAGATGGGCGTGCGCTGCCAGCCGATGTAGGCGATGTCGAAGCGGCTCAGCAGCGTCGGGATCTGTGCCTTGGGAATGGGCGGGAAGAAGCGCAGGTTCGTCAGCCCTTCGGCGGCTGCGCGCTCGGCGAGGCGCGCGGCTTCGTGGCCGCTGCCGACAAGGACGAAGCTCAGCGGCGCATCCTTCACGCGCGCGGCGGCATCCAGCAGCACGTCCAACGCATTGGGCAGCCCCATGGAGCCGGCATAGCCGACGATGACACGGCCGGCGGCGCGCTCGGCGTCGAGGTGAGCCATCAGCGCCTCGCCCAGTGGGGCCGACTGGCCTTGCCATTCCTCCGGCGCAAATCCGTTGGGCACGATGCGCAACTTGCGCAGGTCCAGGCCCCGCGAGGCCATGTGCTCGTGCACGCAGGGCAGCATGGAAACCACCACGTCGGCATCGCGGTAACCGTCGGCCTCGGCCTTGCCGCACAGCAAGGCGAACGGGTGACGGGGCGACATGCCGGACAGCTCGATCAGCGACAGGGGCCAGAGATCATGCACCTCGTAGACCAGCTTGGCGTTGGCAAGGCGCGCGAGCTTCCTCGCGACCCAGATGTCCATCGGGTAGGTGCTGGACGCGATGACCGCGTCGGGCCGGCACTCGCGCATCAGGCGCTTCGCGTCGGCATGCAGCTGGCGCAGGAAGGAGAAGATGTTGCGCAGCCGGCCGACGCCATTGCCCTGGTAGGCGGGCACCGGCAGCCAGCGGTAGCGGATGCCGTCGATCAGCTCTTCGCGCGGCTCGCCCGCCATCTCGGGCTGCACAGCCCGCACATGCGAGTGGCTGGCCGCGACGATGGTGACCTCGTGCCCTGCCCTCACCCACTCGCGGGCGAGGTAGTAGGGGCGGAACTCCATGCCGTGCCGCGGGGAGCCGGCGTAGTGGTTGACCAGCAGGATCCTCATGCCGGGTTCAGCTCTTTGAGGCGGGTCAGGAAGCGCTGCACATGCGGCTCAAACAGGCCGTTGGCGGCGACCCAGTCGCGGTTGATGGCAGCGAGCCGTGACGTGTCCAGCGCAGCCATGCGGGCGGGCAGGTCGTCCAGCGAACCCACGATCAGTCCGCGCGCCGAGTCGCCGATGACCTCGCGGTTGGCGGGTAGCTCGGACAGCAGCGGCACGCAGCCATGGGCCATGGCCTCCAGCACGGAGACGGAGACGGAGTCGCTCTGGGGCAGGCTCAGGAACCAGGTCGAGCGGGCGTAGTGGGCGGCCTGCGTCTGCGCGTCCACGCGGCCGATGAACGTGACCTGGTCAGTCAGCCCACGCGCCAGCACGTCGGCCTCCAGCGCGGCGCGCAGCGAGCCGTCGTTGGCGACGACCAATCGCGCTTCCGGCTGTACCGCCGCGATCCTCGAGAACGCGTCGATGACGCGCTCGGGCCGGTAGATCGGCTCCAGGCCCCGGTTGGCAAAGCACAGCCACGGCTGCTTCCTCGCGTTCGCCTTGGGCATGGCCTCCAGGCCGAAGGGGAAGGTCATGACCTCACCTGCGCCCAGCTCGCGCATGCGCTCGGTCATGTGCAGCGAATCCGACGTGGTGATCGCGCAGCTTCGCAGCACCTTCTTCGTCATCCAGCGCCAGGCGCCGCCCTGGTTGGGGGTGACGAGGATGTCGCTGCCCCAGGCCGAGCCGGCGATCTGCGCGCGCAGCCGCCAGCCGAGCTTGGCAGCCCAGGCCAGCGAACCGTGCGAGGTCAGGTAGTGCGCGTGCAGCCAGTCGGCGTCGGTGTCGGCCAGCCAGGCGCCGATCCTGGGCAACTGCTTGATCAGCGCGACGTTGCCGCCCGCGTGGTCGGGCTCGGTGTTGAGCGCCAGCCGCCGGGCATCGGGCAGCAGCTGCAGGAACTCCGGCAGGAAGCCACGCGACGAGATCGCATGCAGTTGCACGCGCGGCTGCAGCGCGCGTGCCCACTTCAGCAGGTGCGGGCTTTCGCCGTCACCGATGAGGACGAGCTTGAGTCCACCACCGAGGCTCATGAGCGGACTCCGGACCAGGCTTGGTAGGCTTCTCGCAGTTCGGGATGCTTGGACAGCAGTGCGGCGTCGCGCTCCCGCGTGTCGCCCACCTGGCGCGCCGGCTGGCCGGCCATGATGGCGAAGTCGGGTGCCGTGCCACGCAGTTGGGAGTAGGCGCACAGGATGGCGCCCTTGCCGAGGACGGCGCCGGGCTCAATCAGGCTGTGCGGGCCCACAAAGCTATACGCGCCCAGCCGGATGGGCGCCTTGCGGTAGCCGGGCAGCTCGCCACCTAACGTGGCCGTGCGCCGACCATTGACGCGCAGTGCGTCGTGGGTGCTGTGGGTCACGATGGAACAGAAATTGGTGATCTGCACGCCCTCCTCGATGACGAGGCCGGCGCTGGCTTCGATGAAGTTGAACTGGCCGATGAAGACATGGTCGCCAAGCTGCAGCGCATGCTCGCCCTCGATGAAGGTGCTGGGCGCGATCCGCGAATGCGGCGCACCGGTCTCGCCAAACAGCATGCGAAAACCCAGCAGGCGCACGAGGCGGCGGCGGCAGCGGTTGATGAAGGCGCGGCTCATTCCCAGTTCCACAGAGCCCAAAAAAAGTAGCCGAAGTAGAGCAGCATCGCAGCGGACACTCCCCAGCCAGCGCCCGCCAGGCCGCCGAAGTGCAGCCCCGCCGCCAGGCCGGCCACGAACAACACTTGCCCCACGAGCGCCAGCTTGAGGCCCCAGGCCTGCGCGCCCCAGGCCATCAGCACGACGGACAGCGGCGAGGCAATGAAATGCAGCGCGATGTAGGGCGCCAGCGACCGCGCCAGCTCGCCGGCGCCGCGCCATTCGGGGCCGAACACCACCTCGAACAGCCACGGCCCCAACGCCAGCAGCACGAGCATCAACGGGAACGCTATTGCCCCCAGCAGCAGCAGGTTGCGCCGCACGAGCGCGCGCGCCTCGGCGAGGCTGGCAGCCTGCGCCAACCGTGGATAAAGCACCTGGGAGAGCGATCCGCCGACCAGCGACGCCGGCGCCTTCAGGTAACGCAGCGCCAGCGCCCAGGCGCCCGCTTCCGGGCTGCCCAGCCAGGCGGCCAGCAGGGCGATGGCCAGCGTGTCCTGCAGTGCGCCGGCAAAGGCGTGCGGCGTGTTCAGCAGCGGAAAATCGCGGTGCTTGTGCGCCATTCCGCGCAGCGGCTGCGAGTCGAGCAGGCCGCGCCAGCCGCCCGCCGGCGCCGGTCGGGCCTGCAGCGCGGCGGCAGCGGCGGTGGCCAGCGCGGCACCGCCGATCAGCCCCCAAGGCCCGGCCTGCAGCAGCCCGAAGCCCACCTGCGCCAGCGCGCCGCCACCCCATTGCACGACCCGGCCCCAGGCCAGCGCCGCGAACTGGCCGGCGCGCGCAGCCCACTGCCCCAGCGCCTGGCTGGCGGACGCGGCCAGCACGATCAGCGGCAAGGCAGCGGCAAGGGACAGGTCGGCCCAGACCATCCAGGCGGCGCCGACCAGGACGGCCGCCGCCGTCATGGCCAGCAGCAGGCGCAGGCACAAGGCCAGCAGCGCTGCGGCGCCCTTGTCGCCGGTCTCCAGCGCGAGCGCGAACTCGTAGCGCGCGCAGCCGACGACGGCCAGGTTGCTGGCCACCGTCCAGACGAGCGAGAACTGGCCGTACTCGGCCGGCGTGTAGAGCCGGGCGACCCAGGGGCCGAGCAGCAGCGGCAGGACTTGAGCGAGCGCGCTGCCGGCCAGCAGCGTCAGCGCCGAGCGCCGCAAGCCGCCTGGCGACGGCGCCATGTCAGCTGGCGGCCAACGCGTGACGCAGCGCGTCGACGACGACGTCTTGCTGCGCCGGGCTGAGGTCCGCGCTCATGGGCAGACTCAGCACGCGCTGTGCGGCGGATTCCGCATGCGGCAGCGGCCAGGCGGGTGCGAAGGACTGGTAGGCCGGCTGCAGGTGCATCGGGCGCGGATAGTGGATGGCGGTGGGCACACCTTGCGCGGTCAGCGACGCCTGGACCTGCTGGCGCTGCTCGGCGCCGCCCAGCAGCAGCGTGAACTGCGCCCACACGCAGTCGCGGTCCTCGCCAACGGCGAGCCGCTGCACGGGCAGGTGGGCGAGCGCCTGCTGGTAACGCTGGCCGATCAGCCGGCGCTGCTCCAGCTCCCAGTCGAAGCGCTCCAACTTGGCCAGCACGACGGCGCATTGCAGCGTGTCCATGCGGCCGCCCAGGCCCACGCGGGTGTGGGTGTAGCGCTGGCTCTGGCCATGCACGCGGATCTCGCGCGCTGCGCGGGCCAGGCCTGCGTCGTCGGTGAACATGGCGCCGCCGTCGCCATAGCAGCCCAGCGGCTTGCTCGGGAAGAAGCTCGTGGCGCCCCAGGTCGACAGGCCGCAGCTCTGACGGCCGCGATAGGCGGCGCCAAAGCTCTGCGCCGCGTCCTCGATCACCGCCAGGCCGTGGCGGGCAGCGATCGCGTTGATCTCGTCCATGTCCGCGACCTGCCCGTACAGGCTGACCGGCATGATGGCCCGCGTGCGCGGCGTGATGGCCGCATCGATCAAGGCTGGGTCGATGTTGCAGCTGCCGGGCTGGACGTCGACGAACACCGGCACGGCACCCAGCAGCACGATGACTTCGGCCGTGGCAGCGAATGTGAACGGCGTCGTGATGACTTCGTCGCCGGGCTTGATGTCCAGAGACATCAGCGCGATCAGCAAGGCCTCGGTGCCGCTGGACACGGTCACGCAATGCGCCACGCCGACGCGGGCCGCCAGCGCGGATTCAAGCTCCTGCACCTCGGGGCCCATGATGTATTGGCCGTGGTCCAGCACGCGCTGGATGCGGGCGTCGACGCTGGCCTTGAGGGCCTGGTACTGCGCCTGCAGGTCGATGAACGGCAGGGCTGGCTTGATAGCGGCGTTCACTGGGCGGGGCCTTCGGAAATCAGTTCGCATTGCTCGGCGACGAGGCGGTAGCGGTCGCCGGTGTGCGGGCAGTTGGCCAGCCCGTCCGCGTCGAAATCGAGGCGTTCGCCGAACCGGCTCATCCAGCCGATCTGCCGGGCAGGCACGCCGACCATGAGGGCGAAGGCAGGCACATCCTTCTGCACGACAGCACCGGCGCCGATGAAGGCGTGCGGGCCTACCGTCACACCGCAGACGATGGTGCAGTTGGCCCCCAGCGTCGCGCCACGACGGACCAACGTCCGGCGGTACTCGTCCTTGCGGGCGACAGCCGCGCGCGGGTTGTAGACGTTGGTGAAGACCATCGATGGCCCGCAGAAGACATCGTCCTCCAGCGCGACCGCGTCGTACACCGACACGTTGTTCTGGATGCGGACGTTGTTCCCGATGACGACGTCATTGCCGACGAACACGCCCTGCCCCAGCGAACATTTGTCGCCGATCAGCGCCCCGGCGCAGACATGCGAGAAATGCCAGACCCGGGTGCCGTCGCCGATGCGGGCGCCGTCGTCGACGACGGCGGAGTCATGCTTCCAGAAGCTCATTTTCAAAACACCAGCGGCAAGCCGACGCGGCAACCGTCGCGCGCGCTGCGGTAGGCGGCCACCAGCAGTTCCAGCGAGCGCAGGCCTTCGTAGCCGTCCACTTGTGCATCGGCCTGACCGCGCAGCGTCTTGAACACGTTGTCGTAGTAGGCCGTGTGGCCGAAGCCGTAGACGCTGGGCGTCTCGTAGCTGGCGGACTTGATCGCCTCGTCGTCGGGATGCGTGCTGTCGAAGCTCCAGTGCTCGATCTTGTTGACGGCCGTGCCGCCGATCTTGACGGTGCCCTTCTCGCCCAGGATGGTGATCGAGCCTTCCAGGTTCTGCGGGTAAGTCAACATCGTCACGCTGATCGACGCCAGGCCGCCGTGGCGCAGGCGCAGGCTCATGACGCCGGTGTCCTCGGCCTCGATGTCGCGGGCGAGCGTGGCGGTGTAGGCGTGGACGTTGTCCACCGGGCCGACCAGCCAGTCGAGCAGGTCGACGTAATGGCTGGCCTGGTTCATGAAGGCGCCGCCGTCCATGTCCCAGCGGCCGCGCCAATTGGCGGCGTCGTAGTAGCTCTGCGGGCGCGTCCAGAAGACGTTGACGGTGCTCATGTAGACGCGGCCGAAACGCCCCTCCGTCAGCGCTTTCTTGACCGCCTGCACGGTGGCATTGAGGCGGTTCTGCTTGACGACGAACAGCTTGACGCCCGCATCCCGGCAGGCCTGCACCATGGCCACCCCGTCCTCGAACTTGGTCGCCATCGGCTTTTCGCTGAGGACATGGCGACCGGCGCGGGCCACCTCGATGGCCTGCTGGGAGTGCAGCCCCGAAGGAGTCGCAAGCACGACGATGTCGGCATCGCTGTGAGCCAGCAATTCGGTCAGGCTGCTGAAGCCTTCCACGCCCGTGCGCTGGACAGCCGCCACGAGCGTCTGCGGGTTGGTGTCGCAGACGGCGACCAGTTCAGCCTGGTCCTTGTGGCGGGCCAGCGCCTCGACATGGTTGCTTGAGATGCGCCCGCAGCCCACGAGAGCCACGCGAATCGGTCGACCCAAGATCGGGAGCTGGATCGTCATTGCGGCGAGACCGGACCGCTTGCAGCGGCCTTTTGTAGTGGAGCCCGGCATTCTAGAAGGCTGCCGGGCTGCCCGGCCGGGCCGCATAAAATCGCCGCAGGACACCGACCCACACAATGACTCAAGCACAAGCGCCCAGCCCCCTCGACGAAAACCAACTGATCGCCGAGCGCCGCGAAAAACTGGCCGCCATCCGCGCCACGACGACGGTGCCCTTCCCCAACGACTTCAAGCCCCAGCACCGCGCGCTGCCTCTGCAGCAGCAGTACAGCGAGCTGCCGAATGAAGAGCTGGAGCCGCAGGCCGTCAAGGTCACCGTGGCCGGCCGCATGATGCTCAAGCGCGTGATGGGCAAGGCGAGTTTCTGCACGCTGCAGGACGCCACCGGCCGCATCCAGCTGCGCGTGACCATCGACAACCTTGGGCCGGAGCTGTACGACCAGTTCAAGCACTGGGACCTGGGCGACATCATCGGCGGCGAAGGCACGCTGATGAAGACCAAGACCGGCGAGCTGACCATCACGGTCACCACGCTGCGCCTGCTGACCAAGAGCCTGCGCCCGCTGCCGGACAAGTTCCACGGCATGAGCGACCAGGAGCAGAAGTACCGCCAGCGCTATGTCGACCTGATCACCGACGAGGACGCCCGCAAGCGCTTCACGGCGCGCTCCAAGGCGGTGTCGGCAATCCGCAGCTTCATGGTCGACCACGGCTTCCTGGAGGTCGAGACGCCGATGCTGCACCCCATCCCGGGTGGCGCGAACGCCAAGCCGTTCAAGACCCACCACAACGCGCTAGATCAAGAGATGTTCCTGCGCATCGCGCCGGAGCTGTACCTCAAGCGCCTGGTGGTGGGCGGCTTCGAGCGCGTGTTCGAGATCAATCGCAACTTCCGCAACGAAGGCATCTCGGTCCGGCACAACCCCGAGTTCACGATGATGGAGTTCTATGCGGCCTACTGGACGCATCACGACCAGATGGACTTCACCGAGGCCGTGCTGCGCCACGCAGCCATCGCCGCGACCGGCAGCGCCGCGCTGACCTACGCCGGCAAGCCGGTGGCACTGGACAAGCCGTTTGCGCGCGTGTCGGTGCGGGACTCGCTGATCCAGTTTGCCGGTCTGACCGAGGCCGAGGCTGGCGATGCCGACGTGCTGCGCGCCAGGATCATCGCCGCCGGCGAGGAAGCGCCCGCGCGCTGGAGCCTGGCCGAGCTGCAGTTCGGCCTGTTCGAGGCCGTCGTGGAGGAGAAGCTCTGGGAGCCGACCTTCATCATCGACTACCCCGTCGAGGTCTCGCCGCTGGCCCGCGCGTCGGATGCCAACCCGGCGATCACCGAGCGCTTCGAGCTGTTCATCACCGGCCGTGAGTACGCCAACGGCTTCTCCGAGCTGAACGACGCCGAGGACCAGGCCGCGCGCTTCCACGCCCAGGTGGCCAACAAGGACGCCGGGGACGAGGAGGCGATGTTCTTCGACGCCGACTTCATCCGCGCGCTGGAGTACGGCATGCCCCCGACCGGCGGCTGCGGCATCGGCATCGACCGGCTGATGATGCTGATCACCGACTCACCGTCGATCCGCGACGTCATCCTGTTCCCGGCCCTGCGTCGGGAAGCCTGATCCCGGCTCAGGGTGGCGCCACCCTGAGCTTGCCGTCAGGCGAACAGATCGCCCGTCACCGGGCCCACCGCCACCGGCCGCACCGCGCGGCGCGGCTTCCCGCGCGGCCTGTGCGCTGACGCAGGCAGGGGCAACCAGCCCTCGCCCTCGAACAGGTCCGCCACGCCCACGCCGGGTGCGGGCCGCTGTGCGGCCGGGTCCGCCGGGTCCAACGGCCCGGCCTCCAGTTGCTCCGCCGGGAAGCGCAGGAGCAGCCGCTCCGCCTCGGCCCACGTCCCCTGCAGCCAGCGGCGCTGCACCGCACCGTCCAGGATGGCAGGCATCCGCGGGTCCTGCGCCATCGGTGGCGCCAGGCGGCCGAAGACGGCATGCCCTGCAGCACTCACAGTCAGCACGCAGAACGCTGCGACGCGCTCGCCACCAGGGCCTTCGGCCTCGTGCCACAGGCCGGCCAGGCCGAGCGGGTCGCCGTCGGCCCGCTGGATGCCCCAAGGTTGCGGGCGGCTCGCATCATGGCGCCAGGTTGTGAGCCGTGCCACCGGGACGACACAGCGGCGGCCGGCCCACCAGCTCTCGCGGCAGGTCGGGTTGGATTTCATCGTCTCGACCCGGCACTCCCGCACCCGCAGCGCGTCGCCGCCATCACGTGCCGTGGGTGGCAGCAGGCCGAAACGACCCAGGCGAACCTCGCCCAGCACGCCCGGCTCCGGCGCCTGCCCCGGGACAATGAAGGCCGCCGACGCGCCGATCGCCAGCACCGTCAGGGCGCCCTCAGCAGGTGGGGCCACACCGAATGCCGCCAGCATCCCGGCGGCGTCCGTCAAAGGTTCGTAGTCACAGCGCATCGTGAGTTCCTGAGCCATCGGGGCGATGGCGCGTGGCGCCGGCGACTCGCATTCAACCCGTCACCGGCCGCCTATCGGCGTGCGCATGATACTGTGCAAATAAACAGTATTTGTGACCTGCTGCCGCCGCTGTCGCGCCTCAGGCATCAGGCCACCGGCGCCTTGCCCGCTGCCCACCATGTTGCAGCCAGCTTGCCCGCCTGGGTCAGCCAGATCAGAAGCTGCAGTGGCCCACCGTGCTCGCGCGCCTACTCGACGACAAGAAGCTCTTTGCGCAGCTCGGCCAACGCGATCGTTGAGCGGGTCATCGTGTCTTCCCCAGCGCCTTGATCCGCGCCCACAGCTGGGCCTTGGACAAGGTGGTCATGCGCATCGCGCCCATGCAAGCGTCGAGCCGATGGGGGCGGTCCCGCAAGTCCTGCACGGCCTTGGTCAGGCTGCTTTCGATGCTGTCGCCGTAAGCCACTGCTGCCTTCGCGATGGCGGCGTGCAGCAAGGACTTGGCCGGCTGCATCATGGCCAGGTCGATCAGGTCGCGGCCGAAGACGCTGTCGTCGCGCCAGCGGTCGGCCATCGCCAGCAGCTTGCTGGTGGCCAGGTCCAGCGGCGTCAGCGCGGCCACGCCGGCAATGGTGTCACTGGGGCCGGGCGGGTCGAAGGCGATGCGCGCCTCCAGCACGATTTCGAACTTGATCGTCACGCCGCCTTCGCGCACCAGCGTGCGCAGGCCGTACTGGTCCGCGCGCAGCTCGCGCAGCGGTGTCAGCACGGCGCCCATGCGGGTGATCGCGCCCAGGCCGGCCGGGCCGGTCAGCAACTGGCGCAGCACCCGGTAGCCCGCGAGGTCAGACACCAGGAAATCGATGTCCACCGACTCACGATATTCGCCATAGCGCAGCGCCATCGCGGTGCCGCCGCCAAACCAGCAGGCATGGGCGGCGAGCACATCGGCATCCAGCGCGGCGAGCACGGCCGCGATGCGGCGGTGGTGCTCGCGTTCAAACAAGCAGCCGCCCTCCGCCCAGCTCGTCTGCAAGCGCCCGGATCAACCGGCGCTCCTGCGAGGTCAGGCCCTCGCGGTCAAGGTGGCGCCAGCTGCGCTCGTAAAGGTCCAGCGCCTGCGCCGGGCTCAGTTCGGTCACGCCGGGCAGTTGCCACGCGAGCTGCTTGAGCGCCGGGTACTCGTCCAGTCGCACAACGACCGGCAGGGCAGACGCGCACGTCGCTTCCGGCTCCCGCACCTGCAGGCTCAGGCCCACGGCTGACATGGCACTGAGATACGCACCCATCGTGACCGACGGCTCGCCTTGTTCGACACGGTGCAGCGTCACGCGCGACATACCAGCGGCCTCAGCCGCATCCGTTGCCGTCACCTTCTGCCGTTCCCGTTGCGCGCGGATGCGCCGGCCCAGCGCTTCAAGCTGGGTCACAACAACGGGTGGTACTGGCGGTGATTTGGCCGGCATTTGTATCTCATTCTAGTAAAATCAAGAAGATTGAACAGAATGAGAAACAACTATTCCATCACAGCCGCTGGCGCCTTCCCCGCAATGATCATCGCCAGCACATCGTCCTCCGTCACGTCCGCCGTGCGGCAGACGCCCACCATCCGGCCGGTCTTCATGACCGCCAGCCGGTGCGACAGCGCGAACACGTCCGGCATGTCGTGCGTGACGAGCAGGATGCCCACGCCCTCGGCGCTGAGGCGGCGGATCAGGTCGTGGACCATGGCCGTCTCGGCCGGTCCCAGCGCCGCGCAGGGCTCGTCCATGATGAGCACGCGGGCCTTGAACTGCAGCGCTCGCGCGATGGCGACAACCTGGCGTTGACCGCCCGACAAGGACATCACCGGGTCGGCGATGTTCTTGAAGTTGGGGTTGAGCCGCGCGAACAGCGGCACGGCGGCCGCGCGCATCGCGGCATCGTCCAGCAGGCCGAAGCGCGTGCGCAGCTCGCGACCGAGAAAGAGGTTGGCCACCGAGTCGAGGTTGTCGGCCAGGGCCAGCTTCTGGTGGATGGTCTCGATGCCGGCGGCGCGCGAGTCGGCCGGGCTGGCGAACTTCACCGCCTTGCCGTTCAGCAGCAGCTCGCCGCCGTCGAACGGCAGCGCCCCCGCGATCATCTGCATCAGCGTGGACTTGCCGGCGCCGTTGTGGCCCAGCACGGCCAGCACCTCGCCGGGCGCCAGGCTCAGGGAGATGCCGTCGACGGCATGCACGCCGCCGAAGGATTTGCGCGCATCGCGCACTTCAAGCAAGGCAGTCATTGATGCACCCTTCGGCCTGCGGCCTGTCCCGCCAAGCGGGAGCGAACTTGCTCGGGGCGGCCCGTCGCGGCGCTCATTTGTGTGCCACCCGGTCAAACACGACGGCCGCCACCAGCACCTGGCCCAGCACGACCATGCGCCAGCCGATGCCCACATCGGTCAGCAGCAGGCCGCTGTCGATGCTCTGGATGATCAAAGCGCCCAGCACGGTGCCGCCGACGCTGCCGCTGCCGCCGGCCAGGCTCACGCCGCCAATGACGGCGGCTGCGATGACGGTCAGCTCCATGCCCGTGCCCATCGAGTTGGCGCCGGCATTCAGCCGCGCCATCGCGACCACCGCCGCCAGCGCCACCAGCGCCGCGAGCAGCAGGTTCAGCTGGATCATCACGCGCTTGACCGGGATGCCGGCCAGGCGTGCCGCGTCCGGGTTGCCGCCGATCGCATAGACGTAGCGGCCGAAGCGCGTGTGCTTGGCGACAAAGCCCAGCACCAGCACAACGGCGACCCAGATCACCAGCGGCAGGGGCAAGCCCTGCCCCTGTTCCTGGCCTTCGATGCGGTAGGCGTTGAACACCGCCACCGAGCCCAGCACCGCGACCGCCGCCAGGCCGCCTCGCAGCAGCTCATGCTTCACGTCGCCCGGCACGCCGCCAGCGCGCACCTGCGCGCGGCGCTGCACGGCCTGCCAGCCCCACAGCAAGGCGATGAGGCCGATGCCGAGCAGCCAGCTGCCGCGCTCGCCGAGCGAGCCATCCATGCCGCCGCCCAGGGCCAGCAGCCAGGGCTCGCTGACCGGCTGGGTCTTGCCGTCGGCCACCAGGAAGGCCACGCCGCGCAGCGATACCAGGCCGCCCAGCGTGACGACGAAGGACGGGATGCCGACAACCGCTGACAGCCAGCCCTGGAACAGCCCGATGAGCAGCGCGAACGCCAGCCCCGCCAGCAGCGACGCACCGACCGGCCAGCCCTGCGTGTACTGCAGCCAGGCCATCAGCACGCCGACGGCGCCAAGCAGCGAGCCCACGGCCAGGTCGATCTGCCGCGCGACGATGATCAGCGCCATGCCGCTGGCGACGATGCCGACGACCGCCGTCTGCTGCGCGATGTTGTAGAGGTTCTCGGCCGTCAGGAAGCTGCCGGTGAGCACATGAAAGCCGATGGCGATGGCCACCAGCACGGCCGCCATGACGGCGAGCCGCTGGGTCTGGGCTGTCATCGCCACTCCTACTTGCAGGCCGCCGGCGCCTTGGCCGCGTCCACGCCCTTGCAGACCACCGCCTTGCTGACCCAGCCGGCACTGATCACGTCGCCCAGGTTGGCCTGCGTGATGGCCACCGGGGCGAGGAACTTGGCCTGCAGGCTGACCTTGCGTTCACCACCGGCCCAGGTGGCGGCGCCCGGCACCTTCTGGCCACCGGCCAGCTGCACGGCGGCCGCTGCGGCTTCCTTGCCCAGCGCGCGCGAGTCCTTCCAGACCGAGACCGTCTGCGTGCCGAGCGCGACTCGGTTCAATGCGGCATGGTCGGCGTCCTGGCCGCTGACCGGCACGCCCTTGATGCCGCGCCCGGCCAGCGCCGCGATGGCTCCACCGGCCGTGCCGTCGTTGCTGGCCACGACCGCGTCCACACCGCCCTTGAGCTTGGTGAGGATCTGCTCCATGTTCTTCTGAGCCACCTCGGGCTTCCAGCCGTCGGTGTATTCCTCGGCGACGATCTTCACGGCGCCGCTCTTCACCGCATCGGCCAGCGCGTCCTGCTGGCCGGCACGCAGAAAGTCGGCGTTCGGGTCGCTGGGCGAGCCCTTGATCATCACGTAGCGGCCCTGCGGCTTCACGGCCAGCACGGCCTTGGCCTGCAAGCGGCCCACTTCGCGGTTGTCAAAGGTCAGGTAGAACACCTCAGGCGCCTCGATGAGGCGGTCATAGGCCACGACCGGCACCTTGCGGGCCTTGGCCTTGTTGAGTGCGGGTGCGATCGCGTCCTTGTCCATGGCCAGGATGATCAGCACCTTGGCGCCCTTAGCCAGCAGCGACTCCACGTCGCCGATCTGCTTCTCCGGCGAGCCGCCGGCATCGGCACTGATGTAGCTCGCGCCGAGCCGCGCCAGTTCCGCCTTGATGGCCGTTTCGTCGGTCTTCCAGCGCTCTTCCTGGAAGTTGGACCAGCTGACGCCCACCACCGGACCGGCGGCCAGCGCTGTCATCGAAGTCATCACCAGCGTCGCCGCTGCCCACACTTGCTGCATTCGCATCTTGTCTCCAACGCCCGTGTCGTCCGGGCCGCGGATTCTAGGAACGCAGGCAGCAAAAAAGCGACCCTCCCGGGTCGCTTTGATCGTCTTGAAACCGCTTTGTTTCAGCGGCCAGCCAGCGCGGTGGCGCGGCGGGCGACCGGAGCCGGGAAATCCCCGAGTTCACGGGCGGCGTTCTCGCCATGGTCGGCAACCACCTGCGCGACGCTGCGGGCCTCGGTCGTGCGGGCATTCAGCACGGCTTGGCGGGGCAGCGTGCTGGTGGCGACGGCGGCGGCCTTGGTGCTGGCGGGAGTCGTCACGGCAACGCCCACTTCGCCATGGATGGCAGCGAGTTCACCGTTGTTGCGTGCGGCAACCAGCTCGGCGATGACGGCCTCGCGGGTCAACGGGGCCGTGGCCTGGGCCGAGGCGGCACCGGCGGCGACAAGGGCAACGGTGGCAATGAGAGTGGACAGCTTGTTCATGACGGGCTCCTTCAGTGGCAGGAACGTCCTGCTTGGGTCATTCGGACAGCACGACCGCGCTGTCCATGGCCTGAACTGTAGGCAGCCCGACTCAGTAGAAACACCAGGCTGGCGGGAACTGACTGTTTACGCGACGCAAACAGTTACCCCTAGTTCGTCATTTTTTCATCACAAGCAATCAACGGTGTTCGAAGTTGGGCGCCCGCTTGGCCAGGAAGGCTTCCATGCCCTCGCGCTGGTCGTGGCTGCCGAACAGCGCATGGAAGTAGCGGCGCTCCACCGCCACGCCATCGGTCAGCGGCGCCTGGTAGGCGAGGTTCACCAGTTCCTTGATCAAGGCCACCGACGGACCGCTGAAGCCATTGATGGTCTCGGCAGCAGCCAGCGCCTCCTCCAGCAGTTTGTCGGCCGGCACGACACGCGACACCAGGCCGGCGCTCTCCGCCTCGGCCGCGCCCATCATGCGGGCGGTGAGCAGCAAATCCATCGCCTTGCTCTTGCCCACCGCGCGCGGCAGCCGCTGGGTGCCGCCGGCGCCGGGCACGATGCCCAGCTTGATCTCGGGCTGGCCGAACTTGGCCGAGTCGGCCGCGATGATGAAGTCGCACATCATGGCCAGTTCGCAGCCGCCGCCCAGCGCAAAGCCACCCACGGCGGCGATGACGGGCTTGCGCACCTGCAGGATGGTCTCCCAGTTCTTGGAGATCAAGCCGCTCTTGAAGGCGGTGGCGAAGGTGTGGGGCAGCATGGTCGGGATGTCTGCCCCGGCCGCGAAGGCGCGCTCGGAGCCGGTCAGCACGATGCAGCCGATGCCGTCATCGGCGTCGAAGGCCAGCAGCGCCTGGCCCAGTTCGTCCATCAACTGGTCGTTCAGCGCATTCAGCGCCTTGGGTCGGTTCAGCGTGATCAGGCCGGTCTTGCGCGGGCCGTCGCCGTGGACGGCGGTGAGGATGCATTCGTAGGTCATGGGCTCTGCTTCCGGGAGGTGTCGTTGGTCGATTCTGGCGCCGCTTGCAAGGGCATGCTCTTGAGGGCCATGTCGATGTAGTTGCTGGCGTCTTGTCGAATGATGATCCGCACCGGCAGGTACTGCAGCGTGGGCGCCAGCCAGACTTCGACCGACAGGTCGCCGCCACCCGGTGAGCGCAGCGGCTTCAGATGCCAGGACGCGAGCGGACCCATGGGCGTGTCGACCATGTCCTCGCCGATCACCTCGTAGGGCCAGTCGTACTGGCGGTAGGGCAGCACCAGCGGGAACTGCACGACGCGGCCGGCCTGCGGGCGCTCGCGGCCGGTCAGGAACAGCCAGGTCAGCTGCACGAACTGGCTGGCCGAGTCCTGCGCGCCGCGCGCGACCGGCTGGCGCACGCCGCTGGCCAGCTGCACCTCGCCGCCGAGGAAGGCGACTGCGGCGCGACGGCCCTGGCCGACGATGAACTTCGTCTCCTCGTCATAGCGCTGCGGCGCGATGCCCTCGGGCGTCAACTGCCCCTGGCTGCTCATGCGCCGCGTGATCAGCGGCGCGAAACTGGGGCCGACGCCGACGTCCAGGTGCACCTGGTAGTCGCGCCCCTTGCGCAGCCATTCCACCTGCGCCTGACCATGCACGGGGCCGCGATAGTGGCCGGTCAGCACATAGCTCAGCCGCGTGGACAGCGGCCACTCGGGGCCAGGCTCGTCGCCAGGCGCGGAGGCAGCGGCGGCGACGGGCGGGGCCGCCTCCATGGGTGCGGAGGCTGCGTCCGCAACGGACTCGGCCTGCGCCTCGGCCATGACCTCGGTGCCCGGCGCGGGCTCGGGCGCCGATGCTGGCTCCGACGCCGCCTGCGCATCGACGGCGTTCTTCGCCGTCACCTGCCTGGGCGGAGGCACGGGAGGCACCGCGCGCACCGTCACCGATGGCTGCAAGGCCATCTCCCGCACGAACTCGACCTGCATGCGGGGCGGCGGGAGCGAGCGGTCTTCCTGACGCCAGCCCTCATGGATTCGCTGCACCTCGTGTCCAAGCAGCAGGTGGGCCGCCAGCACAGCCAGCACCAGCAACGCGGGCGGCCGCGGGGTCTTCATGCCCGGGTCAGCCGCCGAGCCAGCGGCGCCTGGCCGGGTGAGCGGCGTCGGCCAGCGTCAACGCCACGGCGGCGGCGCGGGCGGCCGGCAACGTGATGTCCAGATCGACGAGGCGCTGGTCGCGCCCCACCAGCAGCCGCAGCCGCGTGCCGCCCGGCGGCAGGAAGTTCGTCGCGTCATCCAGCCGTCGCAGCCGCCAGCCGTTGCAACCGAGGATGTCGTCCCGGGCATTGACCCCGCCGGCCTCGGCCGCGCCACCCGACAGCACATGGGTGGCCGTGACGCCGGTCAGCGCACTCTCGCGCACGCGCAGTCCCAGGCGCTGGGCCACGCTGGCCCGACCGTCCTCGCGCCAGGCCACGCCGTGGGCGTCCAGCAGTTCACGCAGCGGCAGTTCGTCGGTGCCATGCACCCAGGCCTGCAGGTGGGTGGCCAGGTCGGCGCCGCCCAGGGCCGTCACAGCAGCCAGGATGTCGGCCTCGCTGATCGGCCCGCCGCCGCTGGCGGTCCACAGCTGCGTCATCAGGGCGTCCAGGCTGGCCCCCTGCCCGCGCAGGCTGAGGTCCAGGCACAGCGCGACCAGCGCGCCCTGGGCGTAGTAGTTGCTCGCCGTGTTGGGGCTGTTCTCGTCGGGCCGGTAGTACTTGGTCCAGGCCTCGAAGCTGGCGGCGCTGAGCGGCTGCACGCGCCGGCCCGGCGAGCCGAGCACGCCGTTGACCGACACAGCCAGCAGCTTCAGGTAGCGCGGCGCATCGATGAGGCCGGCACGACACAGCATGAACTCGTCGTAATAGCTCGTGAAGCCTTCGAAGAACCAGAGCAGCTCGGTGTAGTTCTCGCGCTGGTAGTCAAAGCGCGCGAACTCGGCCGGGCGCAGCCGCTTGACGTTCCAGGCATGGAAGTACTCGTGGCTGAACAGGCCCAGCAACCGCACATAGCCATCGCCAGGCAGCGGGCCTTCCGCCGCAGTCGGCAATTCGCGCCGAGCGCAGATCAGCGCCGTGCTGGCGCGGTGTTCCAGGCCGCCATGGCCGTCGTCCACCGCCCACAGCAGGAAGCTGTAACGCTCAAACGGCGCCCCGCCCCACAAGGCGATCTGTGCCTCACAGATGCGCTTGACATCAGCTAACAGGCGCTCGCCGTCAAAGCTCGGCCAGGCGCCCGCGACGACGATGCGGTGCGGCACGCCGGCGGCGCTGAACTCGCCCTGCCAGTGCGCGCCGATCTCGAAGGGATGGTCGAGCAGTTCGTCATAGTCGGCCGCTTCGAAACCGCTGCCGCTCGCGCGCATCTCGGTCGCGACCTTCCAGCCGTCGGGCACGCCGGCCAGCTCGATGCGATGCGATTGGGCCTCGCGGCCGTGCGCGCGCAGGCACAGGCTGCTGGCGTTGAAGAACGCTCGCTCGCTGTCCAGCCAGGCGGTGCGCACCGAGGCGTCGAAGGCGTAGACGTCGTAGCTCAAGGTCAACGTAGCACGGCCGCTGCAGCGCACGCGCCAGCTGGCCTTGTCGAGCTGCTCGACCGCCACGTCGCGGCGCCCCTGGCGGGCGCTCAGGCGGCTCAGCTGCTTGGCGAACTCGCGCACGAGGTAGCTGCCCGGGATCCAAACCGGCAGGCTGAAGTCCTGCTCGGCCGCCGGATGGGCCAGTGTCAGCGTGACGCGGTAGCGGTGGGCCGCAATGTCGGCCAGCTCGATGCGGTAGGTCGGCCCGCCCATCAACTGCCCGCCGCAGCGAGGAAGCAACTCATTGCGGCGACCGCCGTGAGCCGGAACCGCAGGGTGAGCCAGTCGGCGGCGCCGAACTGCGGGTAGAGGCGGCGGTCAATGACGTAGCAGACGATCAGCACGCTGCCATGCAGGGCGAGGCCGCCGTAGGGCAGCATCAGCACGCCCAGCCAGCCCAGCAGAGCGGCGAACACGCCCCACACGAGCGACTGCCGCGACGGCAGGCCGCGTGCAAACGACAAGCCCCACTGGATGCCGCCCAGGAAGGCGATGACCAGCGCCGCGTAGGCGGACAGCGCCAGGCTGACAAAGGCATGAGCCTCTGGGTGGACGACCAGCCAGATCAGCAGGCAGCCCAGCACGAAGGGGATGAGGCCCGCATAGGCGAGCCGATGCGCGAGTTGACGGTGGTCGGCGTTCATCGCGCTCAGGATTTGCGGGCCGGCACCGACAAGGTCTGCAGGCGCTTTTCCAGCTCGACCGCGCCGACGGCGCCCGGAATGCGGTTGCCGTCCTCCAGCAAGATGGCCGGCGTACCGTTCACATGGATCTTTCGGGACAGCGCCAGATTGCGCTCGATGGCGTCATCGTCGCAATTGGCGGGCGGCTTGGCCGGCGACTCGTTCCTGAGCATCCAGCCTAGCCAGGCGCCCGTGCGGTCCTTGGTGCACCAGATGGCCCGCGTCTTCTCGGCGGAATCGCCGCCCAGGATGGGGATGATGAAGGTGTAGACAGTGACGTCCTTGAGCTCCTGCAACGACTTCTCGAAGCGCTTGCAATAGCCGCAGTTGGGATCGGCGAACACCGCGATCCGGCGCTTGCCGGTGCCGTTTTTCCACACCACGGCGTCCTTGAACGGCAGGGTCGCGAAGTCCACGCGGTTGAGCTGGTTGATGCGCTCTTCCGTCAGGTTCTTTTTGGCCTTGATGTCGATCAGCTCGCCTTCGAGCAGATAGGTGCCGGTGGCGTCGGTGTAGCGCAGCTCGTTGCCGATGCGGATCTCCCACAGCCCCGGCATGGCCGACGGCCGCACCTCATCGATCTTGGGTGCAGTGGGCATGCGTTCGGTAAAGGACTTGCGGATGACGGCCTCGTTGGCAAAGACGGGCAGACAGGCGGCGACAAGCAGGCTGGTCAGCAGACGGGCAAGGCAGGTGATGGAGGACGGCACGATGCGCAGACGATAGGAGAAGAGAGGTCAGAGCCCGAGAGCGCGCTGGGTCAGCCAGCGCTTGACGGGAGAGGCTTGGTTCAGCGCATCCAGACCGCGATTGCGCAGGCTGCGCGCGGCAGCGGAGTCGTGCGCGAAAAGGCGTTGCAGTGCGTCGGTCAGCTCGCCCATGGCCAGCGTCGGGCCCAAGCGCTCGCGCGCGTATCGGCGCAGCAGGCGCTCGTCACCGAGTGGCCGCCAGGCTTCGCGCTCGGCCAGCACGCGGGCCAGCGCGGCGACGTCGCCCAGGCCAAGATTCAACCCCTGGCCGGCCAGTGGGTGCACCAGGTGGGCCGCGTCGCCCAGCAGCACCCAGCCCGAGCCGCTCACTGCGTCGGCACGCGCTAGCGCGAGTGGCCATCCGGCTCGCTCACTGGCAAGGCGAAGTTCGCCCGCTGCGCCGCCAGTGGCTGCGTTCAGTTCGCGTTCGAACTCATCGACCGGCAAGCCCTGGAGCTGTTCGCTTCTTGCATCGCTGCAGGACCAGACCAGGCCGTACGACGCGCCGGGTACAGGCCGCTCAAAGGGAAGCAGTGCCAGCACCTCACCGCCAGCGCGGAACCATTGCCGCGCAACGCCCAGATGCGAGCGATCGGTCGTCAGTCGCGCAGCCAGCGCGCGTTGCCCATAGGCCTTGGGCTTGAACTCGACGCCCAGCGCGGCGCGTGCGGATGACTCGCGGCCCTCGCAGAGCGCTGTCAGCGCTGCGGTGGTGGTGTCGGGCACGCTGTGGACATGCGGGGAAAAGCGCAGCGCCGTGGCGAGCTGGGCGTCCAACTCGGCCGCGTCGACGATGACGGCCAGTTCTCGCAAGCCTTGCTGCCAGGCCGAGAAGCTCAAGCGCCCAGCCGACTCGTGATCACCGGCATCTCCGTTGATGACCATGTCATACACGGGGCTGATGGCGTCGGCGGGCAGGCCCGCCCAAATCTTCAATTCGGTCAGCAGCTCGACAGAGGCGGCGTTCAGCGCATAGGTGCGCACATCGCCGGCTCTCGGCGCCTGAGGTGCGCCCGCCATGCCGACCGCCAGACCCTGCGCAGCGAGCCGCAACGCAAGGCTGCTGCCTACTGCTCCCCGGCCCTTGACCAACACGTCCACGCTTTGCATGGCCGCGATTGTAGGCAGCGGGTATGACCACATCGCGGCCGGGCCAGGCCTGCGCGGGCCGACTAAAATCGCGCCCTTCGGCACCGGCCCGCCGCCGGTCGCCTTCCCTTAGAAAGCCTGCCATGAGCCTCAAATGCGGCATCGTGGGCCTGCCCAACGTCGGCAAGTCCACGCTCTTCAACGCCCTGACCAAAGCCGGCATCGCCGCCGAGAACTATCCGTTCTGCACCATCGAGCCGAATGTCGGCATCGTCGAATTGCCGGACCCGCGCCTTGCCGCCCTGGCTGAAATCGTCAATCCGGAACGTGTGCTGCCGGCCGTCGTCGAGTTCGTCGACATTGCCGGCCTGGTGGCGGGTGCCAGCAAGGGTGAAGGCCTGGGCAACAAGTTCCTCTCGCACATCCGCGAGACCGACGCCATCGTCAACGTCGTGCGTTGCTTCGAAGACCCGAACGTCATCCACGTCAATGGCCGTGTCGATCCGATCTCCGATATCGAGGTGATTCAGACCGAGCTCTGCCTGGCCGACCTGGGCACGGTGGAGAAGAGCCTGCATCGCTACAACAAGGTGGCGCGCGCCGGTGACAAGGAAGCGATCGCACTGGTCAAGGTGCTGGAGAAATGCGAGACCGTGCTGAATGAGGCCAAGCCGGTCCGCTCCATCGACTTCAGCAAGGAAGAACTTGCGATCCTGAAGCCGCTATGCCTGATCACCGCCAAGCCGGCGATGTTCGTTGGCAACGTGTCCGAGACCGGCTTTGAGAACAACCCCTTCCTCGATCGCCTCCGTGAGTACGCAGCAAGCCAGAACGCGCCCGTCGTGGCCATCTGTGCGAAGACAGAGGCCGAGCTCGCCGACATGAGTGACGAGGACCGCGCGTTGTTCCTCGCCGAGATGGGCCAGGAAGAGCCAGGCCTGAACCGCTTGATCCGAGCCGCCTTCAAGCTACTGGGGCTGCAGACCTACTTCACCGCCGGCGTGAAGGAAGTGCGTGCGTGGACGATCCACATCGGCCATACCGGCCCGCAAGCGGCCGGCGTCATTCACACCGACTTCGAGAAGGGCTACATCCGCGCCCAGACCATCGCCTACGACGACTTCATTAAGCATCGTGGTGAACAAGGCGCCAAGGACGCGGGAAAGATGCGTGCGGAAGGCAAGGAATACGTCGTCAAGGACGGCGACGTGCTGCACTTCCTCTTCAACGTCTGAGGTTCACGCCTCGGAGGAGCCAACAACCCGCTTCGG
>Ga0114942_1000078_pt1 | contig 24806 bp, 21 predicted proteins | sample LowerColdCreek_FD_88674 | JGI IMG/M metagenome (GOLD analysis project Ga0114942, IMG submission 88674) | Groundwater microbial communities from Cold Creek, Nevada to study Microbial Dark Matter (Phase II) - Lower Cold Creek | ecosystem: Environmental > Aquatic > Deep subsurface > Groundwater ... | reverse complement strand
TTCTGTACTGGTCCACCAAGGTTGTCCCTGGCGGTTCATTCAGTGGCATTATCGCCACTGCCGCCGTGGACCAGCAGCGCGGCATGGTCTACTTTTCATCGCCTTACCAGTCGCTTGCCAATCCCCAAAAGCCCAATGTGCACGCGCTGCAGATCAACACCGGACAGGTGGCCTGGCAGCGCGATCTGCCGCTGGGCAGTTTCGCCCCGACCAGCGCCATCCCCGGGGTTGTATTCACCGGCGACTTATTGGCGAGCAAGATTCACGCCTGGGATGCAGACACTGGCGAGCAGCTCTGGTCCAGCCCGGTCATTGGCGAGATATCGGTCTCGAGTGGGGTGGTTGTCAATGACGGAATTCTCATCGTCGGTGGCGGCATCGGCGCGCGTCACCCAGTCACCGGCGCGTTCCCGGATGACTCGACACTAACCTCCTGGTATCCCAACGACATCACCGCGTTTTGTGTCCCGGGCACGGCGAGCTGCCCTCAGCCGATGCCGTAGAGCGCGGCAGCGTTGTTGTACAGGATATTATCGCGCTGTGTGTCGCTCATGCCCGCGGTGACATCCGCCATGACCTGGCGCGAGTGGGGGTAGGTGCCGTCACTGTGCGGAAAATCCGTCGCCCACATCACGCGCTCCAAATTGAGCCCGTCCTTCACTTGCTTCACGCTGTAGTCGTCCTGGAAGGTGACAAAAATATTGTTGTCAAAGTAGCTGCTTGGCTGATGTTGCAGCTTTTCTGCGCGCAGGTGAAATCGGTGTCGCTCGTAAGCGTGATCCATGCGAAACTTGAAATGCGGCACCCAACCGGCATCGGATTCCACGCAAACTACATTCAGTTTTGGGTGGCGATCAAAGACACCGCCCAGGATCATCATCATGATGATATTTTGCAAGCCGCGCACAGTGACGATCTGGTGCACCAGTCGCGAGCCGCGCACGCGCTCCAGGATGCCGTCTTTCGTCGTCAGGATATGAAAGCTGACCGGCATACCCAGCTCTACGCAGAGACGCCAGAATTCGTCATAGCAGACATGATCGTAATCCTCGACGACGGGATCGCCCGGCAACATCACGCCGCGAAAGCCTTGCGCGCGCACGTCGCGCAGCTCCTCTACCGCTTCCTGCGGTGTGCGCATGGAAATAATCGGTATGCCGATCAGTCGACGGGTATCGGTCGCGCAAAATTCGCCCAGCCACCGGTTGTAGGCGGCAAAACAGGCCTTTTTGTAATGGATGTCGGGGTGGTTGCACAGCACCATTCCAAGGCTTGGGTACAACACTTCGGCGCTGATGTCTTCTTCATCCTGGATGGCAAGGCGCGCCTTCGGGTCGTGGCCGGCGGGGTGCAGCTCATGCCAGTGCACGGGCTCGGCGAATTGTTCCGGCGTGCGGCCCGCTGTACAGATAATACCCATGGGTACTTTGACGCCGAGGTCGGTAATCTCAAGAATGGCGCCGCGCTTCGCGTCGTAAACCGCGCGCGGTCGCCGGTCCGCAAACTCCGGGTCAATGTCCCTGAAGCAGTCCTCCGTTTCAGAGATATGGGAGTCAGCCGAGATTGCCGCCCTATTGGAGAGTGCTGGGGTGCTGATCATCGTCGTCTCCAGCTTATTGGGCACCGAACCGATAAACCAGGTCGATACCGTAGGTGCGCGGCGGGGCATAGCCGATGGTGGTGGTGCGCGCCACGCCCACCACGGGAACACCGCCCTGGCTGTGGTCATCAATGTCCGTGAGGTTCTTGCACCAGGCCACCACGGTGGTGCGCTCATCCGGAAGTGCCCAGGTAATGCGCGCATCGTAGAATGTCTTCGCCGGTATGGTAACGGCATCTTCGACGAGGAAGCTGGGCCGGTCGAATCCCCCGTAGATTTCATCGCTGTAGCGCACCAGGAAATTCGGCGTGATGGTACCCATAGTGCCGGTCTGGATGTTGTAGTCGACGGCGAGATAGGCGGTCCATTCCGGCGCACGCGGCATCGGTTCGTCCGCTCGATCTATCACTACCTGCTTGCCCTCGATGGGTACCTCGGAGAGATACTCCTTGAATTCGGCGTCCAGGTAGGCAACGCTGCCCATGAAGCGCAGGTTATCCGTGGGCAGCACCGTGAATTCTGTTTCCACGCCTTGCATTTCAGCCTTACCGGCATTTTCGATCGCCGGCAGGGGAATGCCGAAGGGGCCGGGCTTGGTGGTAGTCAGCTGGATATCGGTATAGTCCTGGTAGAAGATGGCGACGTTGGTGCGCAGCTTTCTATCGATGGCGTCAATCTTGAAACCCCATTCCAGCATATCCACATACTCGGGCTTGAAGTTCTCCAGGTCGATAATGTTGTCGCCGTCGAAATCGCCGTTGCCAACGGCAACGCCGCCGGAGCGGAAGCCAGTGCTGTAGGTCAGGTAGGTCATCGCGTCGTCCATGCGCAGCGATTCCAGCACGGAGTCGGCGGCCAGGTACTTGATGCTCGCCATCGGGCTCACGTCGTCATCATTGCGACTGTCGCTGGACTCGCCAAACGCCCCGAGCTCGAAGGATTCGGGACCGGTCCCGTCGGGATCGAAACCGTACAGCCATGATGTCACCGGCGTGCCGCCCGGCTGCGAGAAGGGATGCGCAACGGTGGGAACTACGATGGTGTCCAGCGCTCCCAGGTAGTCACCGTTGCCGATACTGGGCAGGTAAACACTGGCTTCGCGGTAGTCGGTCTTGCGCTCTTCCCAGGTATAGCGCAGGCCCAGGGTCAAAATGAGGTCTTCCCTCAGGTTGTAGTCGGCCTGGCTGAATGCCGCATAGGCGGTGTTTTCAGTTTCGCGTTCGGTCAGGTTGGAGCGCGCCAGCATAATGTTATTGCTGTTGGGGGGATCGGTGCGGAGCTCGTTCGCGTCTTCCACGTAGCCGGCGAAGTCCTGCAACCAGTCGTCATTGGTTTCTTCATAGAATGCATAGGTGCCCACGGTGTAATTGAGGCGATCGTCGAGGGCACTTCCGATGAACTGGAACTCCTGTGAGTACTGGTCGGTGTCGTTGTATTCCGGCGCCAGGCGGCCGATGATCACCGCGTCCATACCGTCGAGATCCTCGTCGGCCTGTTGTTGGGTATTGCGGTAGGCACTGATACTTTTGAGCTGCAGTGTGTCGTTAATCTCCCAACTTATGGTGTTGGCCACCATGCTGGTGTCTACCTTATAAACACCTTGGTAGAAAATGTCGGACCGGGAGTTCTGCTCCCCGAGGAATTTATCAAGCGGCAAATTCTCGCCACTGCGGTTGCAATTGTCTTCGACTGAGACTGGCGAATAGATATCGTAGATGAATTCAAGCGAGCCCTGGCCGCGGGATCCCGCGGCGGCCAGTTCATCGCCCAGCCAATCACACTTTTGGCCCCTGGGTTTTTGATCGATCGTTGTGTAATTCAAATTCAAATCGACAATTAGCGAGTCGGTGGGTAGCCAGCGCAACTGGCCGACCACCATATCGCGGTCTTCATCGGTGTAGGGAGTGCCGTCAATATCATTTTCGATATAGCCGTCTCGATTCACCGTTGCCAGCGACAGCCGTGACAGCAGGGTGTCTTCAATCAGTGGAACGTCGACGGCGACAGACGCGTCCTTGCGGTCGAGGTTGCCGACGGAGCCCCTGGCGGTACCGCCCAATTCGGTGGAGGGTTTGATGGAGGTATACAAGATAGCGCCGCCGGTGGTGTTCTTGCCGAACAACGTGCCCTGGGGCCCGCGCAGCACCTGGATGCTCTCGATCTCTACAGCATCGAGCAGCGCCCCCGAGGCGCGCCCGATATAGACTTCGTCAAGATAGATACCCACGCCGGAGTCCGTGGTGACCTGCGTTTCCCGCTGGCCGACACCGCGTATATAGGCGTTGCCATCCCCTTTTACCCCGTTGCCACCACCACCCAGGTTCAGTCCGGGTACCAGCCCCTCAAAATCCCTCATGTTTGTAATGCCAAGCGCCGCCATGGTCTCGGTCGTAAATGCCGAGACGGCAACCGGGACGACCTGCAGCGATTCCTCCCGCTTCCTGGCGGTCACCACGACTTCCTCAAGCGCAAGGTCTTCCGCGAAGGCGGTTAATGGCAGTGGCAGGTAGATAATACTGAGTGCCGCGAGGGCGGGCAGATAGTTATGGCGGGGCATGTAGATTCTCCATTTTTGATTATTGTTGTCAAATATCTGTGGCTTTAGCATAGCGCGCCGTCTTGCACGCGTACAGTCAGACCAAAACCCGGAAATCAGCAGACGAAGCCTGTTTGCTCGGTTTAGCTGATCGGCTTAGCGCGGCAAATCAGTCGCCAGCAAGTGCTGCTCGCAGTGGCTTGAACCTGGCAACGATTTTTTGTTGTAGATATCTGCTAATTTGAATCGTTGGTTCATCAATTCAGCGAGTCAGGATATGTGACAGCCCGATAATTACCATCACGTTGGATACAAAGACCACGATGAAAGTAACACCGTAAGAGAGATATTGATTCAAAGTTAAAAACATCCAGGACGCTAGTGATCCCAGGACGATAAAATGTATCACATAGAGTGCATAGGAGATGCGCCCAAAATATTGTAGTAGTGGGTGCGTTAGCGCGCGTTGAAAATGCGGGCTTATTTTCAGCGATAAGAACACTAAGAGTGCAGCCAGCATTGGATAGCCGGTATCAAAACCTTGATCACTGGGAAGAAAGCCGTATATCGTATTGCCGGCGCGAAATTCTTGGGTAACAAAATACTGATTGCAGGCGAAAAACGTAGCTACAGTAAATAGGAGCAACGGCGGCCAAACATTGGTGCTGGCGCGTAAGTGCTGGTGTTTTACTAAATCAGCAATTAAAAGTCCAAGCCAAAAGCCTTGGTATAAGCTGGTCCTAAAAATAATAATGAATGCGAGGCACAGCACCCAGCGATATTTAAAATTGCCCACCAGCAGCAAAAATAGATACACCATGATTGAGCCGTATAGTTCAATCTCAATCGTCCACAATGGCGCGTTATAATGAAAGCCGCGGCTAAAGCTTGCCGTAAACAGATCGATAAAAAATTGTTCCGGTTGGAATGGGCCGAGCCAGGGATATATGAACCATGGCTTGGAATTACTCAGAGCGGCAACAGACACATTGTGAAAGCCATCCAGGTACCAGATCAGCGCTGCCGCAACCATCGTAAACCACATCAAGCCACCCAGCCGAACAGGGCGCGTCATAATGGCGGCAATCAGTTTGGCAGTTCGGCCCGGTAGGCCTAAGTGGCTAAAGCTTAATACATAGCCGCTCAATATAAAGAATAGACAAACAGCTGGACGTCCAGCGACGAACAAGCCAAACGGAGGAATGAAGGCGAGGTCTTCCAAGCTTAACTGTTGTCGGTAACTGGCCTGAGTTCCAAAGATTGAGTACGGATAAAAAGCAGCCAGAAAATGTAATAATACAATGATTAAGCCGGCAATGCCGCGTATTGCATCCAGATGTGATTGACGATCTATGGACGAGTTTGGTGAGTTATTCATAGACGCTGCTGTCGAGTAAAACTGATTTCATTATCGAAGCTAACAAAATACACAAGGTGTTACAGATAGTACAGCTTAGTAAAATTTACCGAGTGACGCCCTGACTGGTTTTACGGGTCGATGGGTCGCAGACTTTCACCACATGCGCTCAACAAGACCATTAGGGGCCAATTTTCACGCAAGGCATGGCCTGCATAATTTGTGTGTTATTACAGAGTCAAGTCGTTGCCGCGGAAGACCCAAAAAAAGGAAATAAAATATCCCAGAACAATTACGATTAAAGAAGAAATAACACTGGCGAGAAAGGTGGAAATCGAAATGATATCCAAGCAGAACCAGACAGTGATTAAGCTGACACAGTAATTCACTACAGCCATCGAAAAATAGCGCACTAATTCGGCGAATGATCTGGAATGAGAGTCAAATGTAAAATACTTGTTTGCCAGGTAGTGAAAGCTGATTGCAATACCAAAAGCTAACCCAACTGAAACAGCATAAGAGAAAATATTCCAATCCAGAAAGAACCACAGCAAGCTGAAATATATAATTGTATTGGCCAAGCCAACCAAAGCATAACGTATGAATATCTTTCGGTGGTTGGCCATCACAATTTGTCTGCGACAAATAGAACGGGCTGGACTGGGGTAATCCATGACGGAACCTTTAAGCCATACTGTATTACATATTTCCCTTTTGGAATAAATTTACTCTCTATATTTGAAAACCCTGCGCTCCCCAAAATGTTTCTTATAAAACTTTCGGGGTACTGCAGGGTTGGAGGATGCTTCATGGTCTTTTCTATGACGAACGATGCAGGTATGAACACCAATTTTTCAAACAGGAAAAACCAATAGGGGATGCATGATTCGACGATGACCAACTTACCTCCAGGCAGCAGAACCCTATGGACTTCTGAAAGTAGCCGGTGGATGTTTTCTATGCTCTCGGTTACTGTCTTGCCAATCAGATGATGTATCAGCATAACAACAACAACTTTATCAAAGTTAATCAGGTCTATGGGTATATCAAGAGCGCTACCCTGGACCATGGTGACGTTCTCCGGGAGGTTGATATCTTTCGGCAAATCATACAGAAACAAATCCAGTCCAACGATCTCCTTGACGCCAGTTGTGTCGTAAGCAAATACACCTCCGTTCCCAACATCCAGTAATCGCTTTGTATCGTACAGCTTCTTACTCAATGCTGAAGAAATTGATTGGTATGTGTCTATGGTGGCCACATTCTCCTTGTAACTCTCATATTCATCCAAAAAAAATTCAGCATTTTTTTGCGTAGATACATCTGATTGTCTACTCTCGTCCTTATTCTTCATTTAATCCCCGCTCTAAAGATTTATTCTGTAGCAGCCCTAAGCTCGGTTGTCCCGTATTGGCAATCGAGAAATCAGATACTGATTTGATTTCAATGCCAATTTACCTTGTCGGCGGGAGCAGTATTTGACCTTCGATATTTCTGATAATGCCGTTCTTTAAGCAACAATAGAACGACAAAACAAAGCGTTAGCAGCGATATCACTATGCCGAGGTAAAAGCTGGTAGGTTCGTAGCGAAATAGCACGGAATGAGTGCCTGCTGGAACTTCAACGGCGCGGAACAGTGAATTTGCCCTGAAAATATCTGCTTTCCTGCCATCAATGTATGCCTTCCAGCCCGGGTAGTAGGCATCGGTGAGGACCACAATCGAAGGCTTGGTGACGACAACCGCTAGTTCGACTTCATTGGCCGCATGGCGTACTGTCTGCACCGTGTATTCGTTACTCTCTTGCGCAGTTTCCTGGGCATCGGGTGAGTAAGTTGGGCTTGCATTTTCGAGCACCACAGACTCTCTGAGAGCCGCCATATTTGCCTTGATTGCTGCGAGACTCTGCTCTTCATTTTCTGCCCTGATATAGTGATGCACCGCATATGCCCGTGGTAGGGCGTGTTCATTTATCGACTTACGTTGCGGTGAATACAGATAGCGGACTGAAGCCAGCCCCAGGATCCTTTCATCACGTAGAATTCGATTTGTTAGCTGTGGTGTAAAATCCCCGTAAAAGCGCTGCAGGGGCGAGCCCTTAACCATCTGGTCAAAGGACTCTGGCCCAATCATGCTCCTTATATAGTTCAGCCATCTCGCATGCGTGAAGCTATCATAGGCGCTGATATTGGGTATACCCAGTTTCAATCCGAGGTTGGCCAGGGTGTAAGTCTCATCGAGTTGACTTGGCACCAGCAGGAGGCGGTAGTAATCATTCATCGATTGATAGTCATGTTTGCTCGACTCTACAAACGGGTTCACAGCAGTGTCGAACGCCGGCACCAGGAAGCGGTTCTCCCGGTGAATACTGACATCGATAATGATGACAATTACGATAACCCACACCACTTGAATGGCTCGGGAGGTATTTTCAAAGCCAAGCATCGAATAAACAATCAGCGCCGCGCATAGCAGAAGGCCGGTCACGGCCCAAACATTCTGCGCCGCCGTAATAGCAATAGCTGCCATTGCAGCCGTGCAGGCCGTAAGAAACAGCGCGCTCCATATGATCGATGTCGAGGATTTAGTGCCACTGGCGCGCTTGCCACTGATCTCAGAAAGGCCTAAGGAAGCTAATACGATCAGAAAAAACGCGAAGTAAGCCACGGCTCTGCCATTAACGCGCATTGATCCGACGAAGGGAATATCGTGAATAAATGATAGAGCGGGTACTTGGTATGATACGGTAAACAGCACGATGACCGCACAACTGGCGCTTAAGGCGATGGCCGTTTTACGGTGCTGTTTATTTATGAAGGCGAAAGGCACCAGTAGTAGCGCTGCGCCAAGGTAGTAGATGCCAGAGTCCATTTTCATCAGTCTGTTGGCGTACAAATAGCCTTGGTCCGGAAAGAGAAAATTGCCGAATGCGAGACCTGCGGAATAGTTTTCCCATATTGAATGCGGATCATAGGCCGTAGTTAAATGCAGGCTTCGCACGGACAGTGCAGAAAGCTCGTAAGCTGGTATGAGCTGTATGGCCACGAGACCTGTCATGAGGATGACTGCCACCATCATCAGCCCGACGCGTTGTACCGAGCCACCAAATCTATTCTCTTTCCAGGAGAAAATGAGGAGAGTGCCGAGATAGGTACCGACGATCAGGCAGGTATAGAAAAAGAAATTGGGAAATCCGCCTAAAAAGCACAGGGCTAGCGAACCGGCAATGCAACAGGCCAATTTCAACGATGGATTATCGAAGCAGCGATGCGTAAAGTACAGGATGATGGGTATCCAACAATACGAAGCGCCTTCAGTGTGGGAAAAGCTTTCAGTAAATACGGTATACCCGAAAAGTGTTACGGATAGTATGCGCGCGGGCCATTGGAAACCAAGGTAGCGTCCGTAGAGATACATACCAGTCATGCCAACGAAAACTACCAGTAGCTGGTTGAACAACAGTGCAATAGCCGTATCGTTAAGCAGAAAGATCACCCACATGGTCGGATGAAATAGACCGATCCCCAGTTCACCTACCATGGAGGAGCCTAGCGACGTATACGGGTTCCACAATGGGAGTGCGCCTGATCGCACGGTGGCGCTGGCATGCGTCATGTAGGGCAAAATGTGGTTGATCAGGTCGGCAGTGAAGGGTACTTGCAGGGCGTTGGTGGCACCACCATTCAGATCATAAAACAGCTTGCCGATAAATAGCAGTAGTCCGGCCAGGATGAGACCTGCCTTGCCTATCGTTTTTCCGCGAGAACCAGACATCGAAATCCAAAGAGGTATTGATTGTAACTCCCTAAAATTAGCTCAAGATTCATCGGGTCATGCATTAACGGATTGCCGGCGCCCGCTCGAAAGATGTGATTGATCAGCAATTGCCCTTTCATGATTTGCGGGATCAATATATTTCTATAAAGAAAACCCGGCCTTTTGCGCGTCGTCGTAAAACATTTTTACGGTGTCGAGAGAGTAGCTCTCCAAATCATAATTTAATTTAGACAGTTTGCTCAAAATATCCGGTACGACGGTGATTATGTCGCAGCCGCTCTCCTGTGCATGCACAATATTCAGCAGCTCCCGGGGACTGGCCCATAGCAGTTCGGCATGTGGATGTTGCGCCAGGATTGCTTTGGCTTCTCTCATGAGCGGTACGGGGTCTCGTCCTGTATCCGCAATGCGGCCGGCAAAGACGGATATGACCGAGGGGGTCCTCTTTGCAATGGCCTCACTGACTCGCTGTACCTGATCCAGGGTCATCATAGCGGTAACGTTCAGCTTTACTCCGGCTTCTGACAGTTTGTGGATCAGGTCATACGATGGTATCTGCCTGGTATTGGTTATGGGTATCTTGACGTACACGTTGTCGGCCCAATCCGCTATCTTCATCGCCTGACGTTCCATGGCCGGAAAGTCATCGGCAAAAACTTCAAACGAAATGGGCTTCTCTTTCACCTGGGTAAGAATCTCGAGTGCAAATTTCTCGTAATCCTTGATACCGGCATTTTTCATCAGGGTCGGATTGGTGGTGAGGCCCTTGATATAATCCGTGTTATAGAGCCGCAGAATATCTTCCTTGTTGGCGCCATCGGCGAATATTTTGACGGTGAAATCATGCACGCTGGTAAAACCTTTCATGGGCTCTCCTACTAGTATGAGATTTTTATTAAATCCAGTATGAGTGTCGCTGCCTCGCGGAGGCTTCCGACGACATAATCTGGCGATCTTGGCAACGCCTCGTCATAGTGATAGTCAATAAATATCGTCTTGCACCCCGCGTTCAACCCTGCCTCGATGTCGCGCCAGCGGTCACCGATCATGAAACTCCGGGTCAGGTCCAGGGAAAATTCATGTGAGGCATCCAGAATCATACCCGGGTTGGGCTTTCTGTTATTGCTATTCACCTGCCTGCCGTCATCATAGCACACGCGAATGTCATCCAAGGGCAGGACCTCGCGCATATGCGCATGTATCGACTCCACCTCCTTCTTGTCGGTCGTTCCTCGGCCAACATCGGGTTGATTGGTGACGACCGACAGAAAAAACCCTGCTTCCTTGAGCGCGGCCAGGGCCTCGCTCACTCCGGGTATGAGCACGAACTCCTGCAAACTTTTGGGCGGGTAGGGTTTGTTGTCGATAATGACCGGCTGATTGATGACACCATCGCGATCCAGAAATACGGCAGCGCAATACGGCGTGGCGGCCATCACGGGGCTTCTAGCCTGGGCGGGGTAGAGGTTAAACCGATTCCCATTTGGTCATATTAACCTGCAGGTCCGGATGCGAAACCAGCGCATGCCAGACGACGGCCTGGAATGCTTCCGTATGAGGTGTTGTGTTCTTTGGATTCACCACAGGGATAAGGCAACAGACATCCGCTACCTGCCTGGTGTAACCGCCATCGCGGCCCACGACTCCGAGGATGGTGGAGCCGACTGTTTTGGCATAGGCCAGTGCCTTTACCAGGTTAGGACTAACATTCTTTTCCAGATTTCCACCACCCACTGAAAATATCAGAACGCAGTCTTTCACCGCCAGATGACTACCCTTCAACCATTCTGAAAACACCGAATCCCAGCCCTCATCATTCGTCCGCGCGGTGAGTTCCGACACATTGTCGGTTGGGGCATACGATTCGATACCACAGATTTTCCTGAAATCGTTTACCGCGTGAGATGCGTTCGCTGCACTACCGCCAACACCCAGGATGAACAATCGTCCATTGTTGCTCCGGGTTTTCGCCAGCGCGCGCACCATTTCCTCAATCACACTAGAATCCAGTTGACGGATCACTTCCATTGATTCGTTAAGATGTTGCTCTGTATAGGTCATAGGTGCTCCGCTATCTGGCTGGTCTTGCTAACGCTTCCGGGAGGGGCATCGTCGGAGGAAGATTCGCCCGGCGCGGTGACTTCCTCCTCAATAATGTATTTGGGTCTGCCCCGTACCTCTTCATATATCCTGCCGATATACTCTCCCATAATGCCGAGGCAAATCAGTTGGATGCCACCAAAAAATGTGATCATGATAACGGTCGTTGGCAAGCCAGGAGTAATCCCTGAATTCAGGAATAGCTTTTGAATCAGGTACCAGAACATGATCAGAAAGCTGAACCCCGAAAAGACAAAGCCCATGATGGATGCAATGTTCAATGGCTTGGTCGAAAACGCGATAATCCCGTTCATGCCTATGCGAATCGAACCGGTCACCTGGCTGTACTTTGAGTCGCCGGCTTGACGTTCATCGCGGTCATAGAGGATCGATGTCTGCCTGTAACCGACAAAGGCGACCAATCCTCGCAGGAAGCCATGGTGCTCCTGCAATCCTTTGAGTTCGTTGATCACACGGCGATCCAGCAGCCGAAAGTCGCCGGTGTTGACCGGAATGGGCACCTCGGAAATTTTGTTGATGATCTGATAGCCCAGATAGGAGATCAGGCGCTTGGGCAGCGTTTCACCCTTGCGGCTGCGCCGCTGGGCGTAAACCACATGATAACCCTCCCGCCACTTCTCGACCATGGATTGAATGAGCTCCGGTGGGTCCTGAAGATCAACGTCGATCACAATACAGGCATCACCTTTGCAATGCTCGATGCCTGCGATGGTCGCTGAAGGCTGCCCGAAGCGCCGCGAGAACACGAGAATTCGTATCCGAGGATTGCTTTGAAGACGCTCCTTGAGCAACGCCAGAGAGCTATCCTTGCCCGGATCGAGGCAGAATATAATTTCATAGTTGGGTGATACTGTCTCCAACACAGGCTGGATTCTATCGAGAAACAGGGGAATCGCTTTTTCTTCCTGATAGACAGGAACGATTATGGAGATTTCCACTTGCTCCTGTGTGGTAAGTCCTTTCATGGCGTTTGCCTGATCAGGTATTGATGATGGGTACATTCAACTTACAAGTATGCCGCACATTATTAGCATCGTGCTCAGGCCGTGCTACCCGGGTGTGACGAAAGCCAGGTACGAAACTCCTCAAGACCATGATGAGAACCTATTTCATAAAACCGCTCACTAACCTCGAAAGCGGCAAGTTCCTGCTCGCGCACAAGCTGCTCGTAAACCACTGCCAAATCAAATGCCTGCGATTCGGAAGCGGCCTGCAGGGCTGCAGTCTGTAAGACTCCCAAACCATAGTCAATATAGCGCATGTACGGGGTCTTATCCGTTTTACTGTAGGCGCGGATCTGCTGATTTTCAAACCACACGTTGCTGGTATCCCACCTTCCTGAGTTATGAAAAACAGTCATCAGGCCCTTTTTTCCCGAATCGATAAAGGTGCGGTAGGCTTTCTGATAATCCACCTGGAGATAGGCGTCGCCGTACAGGACGAAAAAGTCTTGGCCGAGGAACTGCATCCCTTTGACCAGGGCACCTCCTGTACCCAGGGCCACGTCACCGTCATAAGAGTATTGGACATGTAAGCCAAATGAACGCCCGTCGCCGACCGCCTCTTCAATCATTTCACCCTTATGACCGACACACAGCACGACGTGCGAAATCTGCTGTCGCCGCACTTCTTCCAGCTGATAGTGGATGAATGGCCTGCCACAAACCTCTACCAGAGCTTTGGGAATAGTATCGCTGATAGGCTTGAGTCGAGTCGCCATGCCACCGCACAAAATGGCAACGGGAGGAAGAGAATCTTGCGCGGACATTAGTTAATTCTGGATCACAAATTTGGTTCCTTCAAAGTCGAACCGAAAGCGGACTTCAGTTAACTTCTCCTGCCGCAGGGCATGGCGAAGCCGGGCCTTATCGGCGGCATAAAACATCAGGAATCCGCCACCACCGGCTCCGATGAGCTTGCCGCCCAATGCGCCGTTTCGTTTGGCAATCTCATACCACTCGTCGATCCTCAAATTACTCATGGCGCCAGAGCGCTGCTTTTTCCTCTCCCAATGATCGTTCATAATCGCCGCGAACGTCTCGAGATCACCAGACTCCAGCGCCAGGCGGCTGTGCAAGCCCATTTCCTTGACGTAGTGCAGATTGTCGATCATTTCTTGGTCGCCATGACGACTTTTCTCATCCTGTTCCTTCAGAATGGAGGAGGCGCTTCTGGAATACCCAGTGAAAAACAGTAGAAGGTTATCTTCCAGATTGAACAGCGTTTCTTCCGATATCTTCAGGGGCTGGGCATGCACTTTCCCGTCAGGCATAAAGTTAAAGCAGGTAATTCCGCCATAGGCGGCGATGTACTGGTCCTGCTTTCCTATCGGCTCTTTGAGTAAGTCCAGTTCTATATGGCAGGCTTGCTCGGCCAACTCTTCGGGATGGATGAGGTGCTTTTTGTAGCCGTGCAGGACCTTCAATAGTGCTGTAGTGAAGCTTCCGGAAGAACCCAGACCGGTTCCTGCTGGAATATCTGCCATGCTAGTGATTTCTAGGTTGGTATCCCGAATGTTGAGCAGCTTCAGCGCCTCGCGAATAATCGGATGCTTCAGTTCTTCCAGATGAGACACCTTCTCCAGCTGGGAGTACTTGATGATCATCTGATTAATGAAAGTCTGGTGCAGGGTAATGTAAACGTACTTATCAATAGCGGCGGCAATGAGGAATCCGGAATGATCCCGATAATAGGAGGGCAAATCAGTTCCTCCCCCCCCAAGGGAAATTCTTAGCGGACTTCGCGTGATTATCATTGCGTCCTCGATGCTTCCAGCCACGGCGCGTGATGTGCCTGATACAGTTTCTCCACTACCGACAACACATGACCGGTGGATGTCAGGCTCGGTTCGACCTTGCGCTGCAGTTGAATATCGTGGATAAACTGCAGAATTTCTACCTGCCATGACAGGTCCGGTCCGGGATATTCATAAATAGTCGTGTCCGGCGGCCCCATTTCCGGCTTCATTTGATAAAAGGCCAACCGTTCCGTGCCGTAGCTTCCGCCCAGTCCGTCGATATGGAGCTTGGCGTCCCTGCCTGTAATTTCCAGGGAAAACATGTTTTTCCACTCAGTCCAGCTGACATGAAGGTGCGCAATCTGATTTGTGTCGGTGGCTAACGTCATAAACGCATTATCCTCCACCGGCATATCCCAGAAGTAAGTCGCGAGTTCGCCTGAAATGCGTGTGAAAGGTTTGCCGAAAAACCACTGGGAAAGATCGATCAGGTGCGCTCCCTGATCGAGCAACTCGCCGCCACCGCTAATTTGCGGATCTGCGCGCCACTCTTTGTCATAGCCGGGACGTCCACCATGGCCGTAGCGCCCGCGAATAAAATACAGCGGCCCTAAAGCGCCGGAGTCGATTATCTCCCTGGCCTTTATCATGGCGGGGTGAAAGCGGTGGTTAAAGCCAACGTGAACCTGCGCTCCGCTCACCGTGGCTGCCTGTTGCAACCTGGCCAATTCACCAGGCGTCCTTGCTCCCGGCTTTTCAAGGAGCACATGTTTGTTTGCCTGGGCAGCCGCTACAGCAACATCGATTAGTTGGTCATGACTGGTTGCAACAATCACAACGTCTACTGCAGGGTGCGTTGCGGCTGTTCGGTAGTCCTCTGTCGCTTGCGCGTCATATCGGGCAGCCAGTGACCGGGCGCGCTCGACATTCACATCCGCGGCAATGATCAACTTGCCTGCCGGGGCGAGCAGGGAGGCGCGTTTCTCTCCAATAAACCCGCACCCGACAATTGCAAAGTTCATAGGGTTTCCCAATCCATGCCGCGGTCTTTCGGCACTATTCGCCGCAGTGTGTAAATATCGGTTGTTTCAATATCGATGCGGTGATCGTTAAACTCAGGCCATGAATCCCATACTGCACTGATCAACTTACCCGTTATACCGTCGCTTGCCGCGGAGGCCAGAAACACACAAAGTTGCGCCCCTTTGTCCAACGAGGTTCCACCGCTTTCCTGCTGTCGGATGGTTGCATGAAAAAAGGATTCTCCAACTTTTTCCGGGCCTGCCTCCAGAACCTCCTCCATCAGTCGCGTGTTCAATGCGCCAGGAGCAACCGCGTTTATATCGATTCCAAATTGCTTCACTTCCTCGGAAAGTGTCTCTGTCAACCTGACGACAGCCGCTTTTGACGCAGAATAAGCACTGATGAAGGGCAATGGGGCGGTGGCGCCGCCGCCGCTCATGTTGATTACTTTTCCCCTCGCGTGTTGTTTGAAAATCGCGATGGCCTTCTGGCAGGTATAAAGAGTACCGAACAAATTAGTCTCTATCGCCTGGCGCCACTCGCTTCGATCCAGTTCCTCTACCGATCCCTTGGGACCGTACACTCCTGCGTTGTTAACCAGAATGTCCAAACCACCCATCGCTTCCAGTGCTTGCGCGAACAACTGGTCAACCTGGCTTTCATCGGATACGTCACAGACGTGAGCACGAATAGTTTGCCGATCGTTGCCAGGGATTGCCCTTAATTCTTCCAGCGTGTTTTCCAGCGCGACAGAGTCGCGTGCGCAAACTACAACACTGGCGCCCTGGGCAACAAATGCTTTGGCGATCGCCAAGCCTAGCCCCATGCTGCCGCCGGTTATGATCGCTCTTTTTTTCTGCAATAACATCAAGGAACTCCCACTGAATAGTACTGCGCATTCAGATTTGTGCTGACTATCACATCTTCACAAAAGCGATTTTGATCGACAATAACAATTTTCTTCATCAATGGCATAAGCGATGTCCAATCAAGAGAGCGGAATTCAGGCCATTCCGTCATCAACACGATGGCGTCCGCTGCTTGAAAAATCTCGACGGGAGATTTTGCAAGGGATACGTTTCCCAAATCTGAATCAGAAATGGATACTCCTGGATCGAAAGCAGAAACATTGGCGCCCTTCGACATCAGCTGCACCGCAAGTTCCATGGCGTTACTGCGACGCAGTGTGCTGGTCTGTGGTTTATAGGTTAATCCCAGGATGCCAATGTTTTTACTTTGCAGTCCATAGAGGGATTGCTCCAGCTTCGAAAATGCCCAGTTTTTATGATATTGATTACTCTCCAGAATGGCTGGAATGACAAAGAGACTCTCCTGCCTCAGCGACCCCAATGTCTTTAAGAACTGCACATCGCGTGCCAGGGTCCCACCCGCAAAAGCACCGCCTGGCGAGACGTAAGCCATTGGGCCGATGCGACTTTCCGATTTCAGCCCCTGCGCAACTTCATGTGCATTGGCTCCGGTTTTTTCGCAAAGGCGCGCCAGTTCATTGGCAAAGGTAACTGACAATGCGAGAAACGAGTTAATGGCATGCTTTGTCATTTCGGCGCTCTCGATCGACATCCACAGGATGTTGTTCGAGAATTTCTCCATGATACCTGAGAGCACTTGTCGTGTTTCGGGATGTCGCGTACCGACCACTATCCGGTCTGGGTTGCGGAAAATCTCCAGTGCTTTTCCCAGGCGCAAATTTTCCGGGGAATAGGCAAATAGTAGCCCACTGCTGGCAAATTCTCGCTCAAGGGCCTGTGTCGTATTGACCGGGACCTGGGAAGAGATAAGCACTACGGTGCCAGGGCTGAGAAACTGCAAAATGGCGCGGAGCTGCCCCACTACCCAGTCCACATCCGCGTGGTCATCGTCATCCACTGGTGTATCGAGCGTAACCCACAGGACTCTGGTGTCGTGTAATGCTTCTTTCGGGTTGCAGGAAAAGCGCAGGTTTCCGCTATCCAACCCTTCTTGCAGCAACGGGTCCAATCCGGGTTCAAGCAGGGGCGCGCGCCCTTCACTCAGCTGTTGGATCCGGTCTTCGTCCAGATCCAATCCGATAGTTTTGTAATGTTGCGCACAGCATGCGGCCGTGACGCAACCCAGATGCCACAGTCCAAATACGGTTATCATGACCTAAGTGTGCTCCAGAGCCCAATGGTTGTCCTGCAGCCATTGCACCGTGCGGACCACCCCTTCCCTTATGCTCAATCGGGGCTCCCAACCCAGTTGCCGAATTTTGCTGCAGTCAAGAAAAATGAATGGATTGTCGCCAATCCAGCCCCTCTCCCCACCCGCAAAAGTCACCCTGGGGTTTAGCTTCAAAAGCGCTGTGATACAAGCTATTGAGTCAATGACTTCGACATACTCATCAGTACCAAGGTTAAACAAATTAACCTTTTCTTTACTCTTGTCGATGGCCAGCATCATCGCTGCAAGACAATCCTGGATGTGCAGGTAGGACTTTCGTTGCTTCCCGTTGCCGAGAACATGCAGCTCGTCCGGGTGAGCCAACAGCTGTCTGTAGAAATCGAACACATGTCCATGCGTATATCGCTCACCCAAAATGGAAACAAACCGGAAGATGTAACACTGAAAATCAAATCCCTCGCAGTAAGCGGTAATCAGACCTTCACCGGCTAGCTTGGAAGCAGCATAGAGCGATGTTTGGATCGGAAATGCACTATTTTCCGGCGTAGGGAACTGAACAGCCTCGCCATAAACAGAGCCTGTGGATGAGAACGCGATCCGGCGGATACCATTACTCCTCATACTTTCCAGTACGTTGAAGGTGGCAATGGTATTTTGCTCCAGATCTTTCTTCGGATGCTCCGTTCCAAATCGTACATCGGCATTTGCCGCCAGGTGGAACACAAAATCACAGCCTTGCATCGCTGTGGCCAGATGCTTTTCATCCAACAAGTCCCCCTGCACCAAACGAAAATTAGCGCGCTTTTGCGCAGCGGATACGAACGCCTTCTTTCCCGTTGAAAAATTGTCATAGGCGGTCACTTGAAAGCCGAGGTCGAGCAAGTGGTCCACGACGTTGCTGCCGATAAAACCTGCCCCCCCGGTAACGAATAGGTGCTGCATCATTGGAGTCATCTAGTTAGTGTATGAACAAGTGTGAAAGTCAGTATTTATTGTATTTCAGAGTTCTCCTTATCGGACTAAGCTACTACGGACGACCCGCGCAGGTGTTTGGGAAATTTTAAATGAAGCGGCTCTACCCGACACCAGTTTAGCTGCAAACCCGTTCCCATTTTCAAAAAAAGTACAATACATGCATAATACGGAATATACTCAATTTTCTGCGTTTTTGTTTGACAAAGCCATGGCCTGACCTAATGGAATGCCCTATAGAGTGGCCTGCGATCACTGGTGGCCTCAAACCGCAATGGACGGGACAGGAGTTTATAGTCGATTCCAGCAGGACTGCCGTGCTTTGCTATCATGCTGCCAGGTCGGGCTGGTCTGAAGAGTTAACCAGTTTCCATGAAGAATCTGCTGGATCCCATCATTATATGGACAGGGCCTCCAGGAGATCTGCCATCCAGAGTCTGGGTGCTGTGCTCAGCAAGCGCGTGCCTGTAGTTCTTGAGATCGGCTGCAGCTCGGGATATTTTTTGGCAGCTCTGAAAGAGCAGGCGCCACACGCCTTTGTCATCGGTGCCGACTATATCGCTGATCCGCTCTTTCAATTGTCAGCAAGGTTACCCGGAGTACCCTTGCTGCAGTTTGATCTCACACGTTGTCCATTCGAGGAGTCAGTGTTCGATGGCATAGTGGCGCTGAATGTGTTGGAGCACATTGAGGATGATGAACTGGCGTTGAAGAAAGTCTACCGCATGCTAAAGCCCGGAGGCGTTGCCGTCATAGAGGTGCCTGCGGCCCCGCATCTCTTTGACTACTATGATAGCCACCTGATGCACTTTAGAAGATACGCGCTGAAACCTTTGGTGGAACTCGCCCAGGACACCGGCTTCCATATTCAGCGCGCCTCCCATCTGGGTTGTTTTCTGTATCCTGCGTTTGCAATTACAAAGAAAGTGAATCAGCGAAAATCGGCTTCCCTGTCCAACCGCGAACGGCAACAGCTGGTTAGTCAGGATATTCAGACGGGTGCGGGCAATCCGCTGCTCCACGGTCTGATGAATCTGGAGTTAACTTTGGGGAGATACATTCGTTATCCCTTTGGTATTCGATGCCTGCTTGTGGCGAAGAAGGAATAGATTGGCCATGCACTGCCGCAGACTTGGAAAAACCGAACTCTCGGTGTCCGTCATCGGTATTGGCACCTGGCAGTTTGCTGGCGTTTGGGGCAAACACGTCCAGCAACCGGAAGACGATGCCATTCTGTCTCGCGCCCGGGCGCTGGGCATCAACTTCATCGATACGTCTGAGTGTTACGGATTCGACTACCTGTAGGAGACCTTGATTGGCAACAGCATCGCGGCGCATCGGGACCAGTAGATTGTGGCCACCAAGTTTGGTCACAATCACGGCAATGACCACGCAGAGGGTAACTATCGTCCAGATCAGGTGCAGATACAGTTGGAGGAGTCGCTACGGGCGTTACAGACCGACTATATAGACGTCTACCAACCGCACTCAGCTTCCGATACGCTTTATAGCTCAGGTCGCGGTTAAAATAGCTTCCGGTCAGCGCAAAGCCTATATCGCCTTCCCTCGGGGGCGAGGTGGTAAGGCGGTTCGACCTCTATTCAGAATTATGAGTTGCAATGACTAGTTGAATCCGCGGAGAATAGAACACATCAGCGAGAGAAGTTATGAATCTTGTAATATTAGTCTCCATGGCATCGTGCGCTGAACAGGCCCCTTGGAGGCAGGAGGTGTCCCTTCGCAATTTCCACTCCCGCTGTCTGCACCTGACCCAGCGGTTTAGATAGTCATCAAGCGCTGATCAATTTGTTTAACTTGGGCGGTTACACCGCATAATTCGCAGGTTCCACCGAGCCGCCACTGAAATTGCAGTTACTAAAACGGAGCCTTTTTGACGAATACAAGATTAAATGGGCGCCAGGTTAAGGTGTTTGGTCTTCTCCCAACCGTCAACCTGAAGAACCTGCTGGCTTGGATTTTGCTCATATGCGCTGGAGCCATCTTTGCCACATCCCTTATCAATGCCACGTATTATAATCTGGACTATTTTTTAACTTCGGTTCGGCTAGCGCCGACTTTTGCGCTGTGGAAAGGTTATCCACTCTATTCAACGACCACGGAAGGTCCCTGGGTCATGATTGGCTATGGCCCCTTCTACCCGCTCATGTACACTCCATCTCTTCTCGCTTCCACACCTGTCCCAGCCGTCGCAATCGCCACTCTGCTGTCTCATGCGTACATCCTGCTGCCGGTCTGCCTCCTCATACGATTGGCGAGCAACGGCGAAAATCGGCCACGCCTACAGGCGATCATGGTAACCATACTGCTATATCCCCTTTTCATTCTGATGCCGTCATTGCAGTACGTTATTTCCCGAGTTCATGTGGATGCGCCGGCGTTAGGGTTTATACTTCTCAACGCGTGGTTTCTCTTGCGGTATACTTTAGGTGACCAGCCGAACGTGCAGCGCGCAGCCTGCCTCACCGGTGTCGGCTTGGGACTGGCCATAGCCTGCAAAGCTAACCTCACCCCGGCGCTCTTCTTATTTGCCGGCTGGTTTTTTTGGTTCCATGACCTGCGCGCAATGGCGAGTTTCCTGGGATGCTCCGGAATAACCGTTGCTGGCATTTATGCCCTCACCTGTGTCTTCAACGATCCTCAGGCAATTCTGCTGAATTTCCAAGTGCTGGGCAACTTCCCTTGGTCGAAGATGCAGTGGCCTAATCCCCTCGCGGCCGTTGCAGTTACAGCCCCCGCAGATAAGCTCTCGATCCTGGCCCAGAAAATGATAGATATCTGCAAAGTAGCAGGTCCAACGGTGCTGGCAGTAGCCGTATCGTTGTACCCTGCAACTCGCTGCATGACCAACCGGCGTCTTCCCGCAGCGACAGCGCCCGTGCTCGGGGTCTTTTTCCTGTTGCTTGCCTTAACTATGTTGCTTCCCGCAGGTGCTAGCGTCGCTAAGTGGGGGGGGGCTATAACAGTTGGGCACTCTTCACACTGCCGCTAACGCTTTCGGCTGTTTTCACTCTCGTGCACATTGCACGTGGCGTGGTTACGATGTTCCAACCTTATTTAATGATACTTTGTCTTCCCGGAATATTGGTGGGCCTCATGGACGCTAGACCGTGGCAGGTTGGTCAAATGGTCCGCGGTACTCCGACGACGATCCTCGAAGAATCTTATCGCCTTGTAATGCAGTGTAAAGGCACATGCTATCTGCCCTGGGATCCACTGGCGCATATGCTCGCTGGCGATATATTTCGTCCAAATATGGATGTAATTAATAGCTACTCACTCGGCGGTCACCCAGTAGATCAGAAGGCGTTCGCGGCAGCCCTCCCGGAAAAACTATCGCATATTTACATGCCAATTTATGCAACGGTTTGGGGGCTTGAGGAGTTGCGACGTTTATCACAATTCCATCACCAAGCATGGCATGCAACTACAGAAGGGAAATCCGGAGACATTTTTGTCGTGTTGACCGCCAAGAGTTCTGCCAAATTAAATTCTACAGATCAGGAAAAATCAGCATCCGGACATCCGGAGGCAAGCCACAGCCAATGACCGCTCACTGAACGCGCTTACCCTGAGTTTTCGATAGTGATATCTCGGATACTAGGTGACCGTCGAGAAATTGAATATATCGTAGACTGATGCCTGGGCACCCAGAAATTTCTGAACTTGGCTGACCGACTTGGACCTCCACATTACGCGCTCTCGTACTCTGGCAGGTTCATGGTATTACTCAGCCCGGTTATTGGCATAATGGGCTGCTTGCCATGTAACGCCCTTGACGAAAATAATGTCCTTTTAGTGTGAAAACGAAAAGACGGACAATAGGAACTCACAATTCTCATGAATACCGCGCATGAGGGTCGCCTCAAACAGAATATTTCCCGTAAAATTACAAAGCAAATGAACCTCCGCGCATTGAAAAATCAGTGGCGGAGTTTTCACACAGCCTCGGCCCAAGGGCCACCAACTTGCAAGGCAAATCCTGACGGGTTTTGCATTGCAACGGTATTGGCCAGGGAGCGAATGATTCAAAAGTATTGTTTCTGCCATTTCAGCCCAGCCAATACAAATCCCTCACCGTGGCAACGCAAACGCCATGACGGCTCCCCCCTCCGATATCGCAATGTACTGCCGCCCGTCAGAACCTAAAAAGCTTATCGGTTGTGACATCGCGGTACCGCCCAGGTGGGTGCTCCACAGCTCCTCACCGGTCAGTGCATTGAGTGCTCGTAACCGAGCGTCACGCAACGCGGCGTAGAAAACCAGCCCACCGGCAGTTGCTGTTGGGCCTGCGGTCCCGTGAGGAAGACCTGTGTCGCGCTTGCCTTCGGGCAAGTCCTCAGCGATGCCAACCCGCTGCTGCCAAATGATCTCTCCGGTGTTCGCATCGACAGCGTTCAGTTGCCCCCACGGTGGCTTCTGGCATGGATATTCGGCCAGTCCCTCGCCGGCCGAGGCCGCAAAATAGTGTTCAGGACCATAGCCATCGACGCTGGCTCTCCAGTAGGGCAGTTTCCAATTTAACTCTTCCAACTCCGGGTAACTTTCCCCTTTCTTCCTCGCCATGGTCCATCCGACTGAACCCAGGTTCTGCGTGTAGACAAACAAGTACCCACGCTGCTGGTCGGTGGCCATCCCTCCCCACATGGCTCCACCATGAGCGCCAGGAAAGATGATACTCGATCGAGGCGGTGAACCCTCTTTGTGCAAAAGGAAGGGCGTGAAAGGGCCAACATTGTAGAACCCGCCGCTCCTGTCATAGAGTGCCTTGCAGTTGGTCGCATGGGCTGCAGTTGTGTCCTGGGCGGTGACCATGTCCTCCACGCTGAAGCTCATCCGGGCGAGCGGGCCCGGTTTTAACGGAAAAGGCTGTGTCGGTGCATACCATTCTCCAGGCACGTCCCCTTTGGCGACAGGGCGCTCCTCCACGCCGAAGATCGGCTCGCCAGTCCTGCGGTCGAGAATGAACATCCAGCCGGTCTTCCCGATTTGCGCGAGGGCCGGGATCATTTTCCCGTCTCGCTGGATGTTAATGAGTGCGGGAGCGGGCGGGTTATCGTAATCCCAGATATCGTGGTGGACGAGCTGGAAGTGCCACCGATACGCGCCCGTGTCTCCGTCCACTGCCACGATCGAGTTGCCAAAGAGGTTGCTACCCGGGCGATCACCGCCGTAGTAGTTGCCCGATGGACTACCGAGGGGAAAATACACGAGGCCGAGTTCCTCGTCTACGGTCATGTGCGGGCCCCAAACGTTGGTTCCGGATCTGTCCTGCCACCCGTCATTGAGCCACGTCTCGTGGCCCAACTCACCGGGTCTGGGCACACTGTGAAACACCCACTTCTGAGCGCCGGTCACTGCATCGAAGCCCCGCGTGTCGCCGGGAGCTTTGGGATCCTGAGCGATCTCGAGAACATTGGCACCGATTACCAGTACGTTCCGAAAGACGACCGGGACACCTCTCCACGCGACCAAGCCCATGCTGGCTACGCCCCCTTTACCAAACTCGGGTACCGGCCGCCCTGTTGCCGCATCGAGGGCAATCAGTTTCCTCCCGGACGTAAAGACGATCCGTGGGGCCACATCTACATTGCCGGGCCAGTAGTTAACTCCGTATTCGCTCGCATACGCTCTGTTGGCCAAAGTGTATCGCCAGATTTCTTTGCCACTTGCCGCATCGACGGCAGCCACATTGTCTCCGGCGGATACGTACATTACACCGTTGACGACAACAGGCACCACCTTGTAGCCAACGCCGCCGGAGTTAGTTTTTATTTTTAGATTATGTTCTGCAAGCGCGGTACCGGCTTGATAGGGCACTTCCACAGCTGGAGCGTAAGTCCAGGCTGGCTGCAGACGGCTGACGTTGGCCGTGGTGATCTGATCAAGGGGCGAGTACCTAGAGCTGCCCTTGTCGCGATTAAAATGAGGCCAATCGCCCGGCGCCACCTCACCCGGTGCGGCCGAAGCCATCTGGACGCATGCTGTGACCGAAATCATCAGACCAACGATCATGTTACGCATTTTTTCTCAGACTCTATCGAGTGGTTGCTTCGCCCAAGAGCCATGAGCGTCGGCTCCCTGTTTGCTTGTATAGTAGCCGAAAGAAACTGCGTTCGGAATACATTGCCGAAGCAGCTCGACGTTCTGAATACTTTTTCGGCTTGTAAAGCACAGCAAGAACTTCTATGCGCTCGATTCTACGAAGCGATAACAAGAATTCGAGATCTATTCTATGTAAGACAAGTGCACTAAACGGAGACTATTACTCCACGCGGTCTAATGGGCTTATAATTAGCGCATTCGACCTTAACATGCTTAAATTATTGAGAATCTGATATGAATTTTTTAGCGTTACTAGTCAGCTTGTTTGTTGTGACAATTTCATCAACCTCCGTTTTTGCCGAGGATGCAAACGTAAAAGCCGTTTTGGTTACCGGCGCCAGTTCTGGTATCGGTCTAACTATCACCAAACTACTTTCTGAAAATGGGTATCTGGTATATG
>Ga0114942_1000077_pt1 | contig 25012 bp, 27 predicted proteins | sample LowerColdCreek_FD_88674 | JGI IMG/M metagenome (GOLD analysis project Ga0114942, IMG submission 88674) | Groundwater microbial communities from Cold Creek, Nevada to study Microbial Dark Matter (Phase II) - Lower Cold Creek | ecosystem: Environmental > Aquatic > Deep subsurface > Groundwater ... | reverse complement strand
CGCTGCCGTCACACTGACCGGCTGCGCCGGAGCCCGCGCCCTGGGCAGCCCTCAGCCCCGCGGCGCCAGCGGCTGCGCATCCATGTCCAGATCCACCCGCTGCCTCACCAGTTCGAAGCCGTCGGCCAGCTCGCGCACCTCGTACAGCTTGCCCCGCGCGTTCTTGAACGGCCGGTGCACGACCAGCATCCAGTCGCCCTCTCGTGCCTCCAGCGTGCGGAACAGCATGCCGTGCCCCGAGCCCTTGGCCAGCCACACCGGCAGGTGCTCCCAGGGCCCGAACAGGTCGCCCGACTTCGAGCGCGACAGCGTCTGGAAGTAGCCGTCCTCGCCCCAGCTGGACCACAGCATGTGCAGGCTGCCGTCGGCCGTGCGGTAGAGCTGCGGGCCGTCAGTAACGATGATGCCCTGGCCCTGCTGCGGCTTGGCGGCGGGCGAGGCGCTGCCGCGGAACAGCTCGCGCGGCGGGGCGATGGCGCGCAGCTCGTCGTCCAGCGGCACGGCGGCGAAGGCGCCCACGCGCAGCTGCAGCCACTCGTGGGCGTAGACCATCCAGGGCTTGCCGGCCGGGTCCACGTAGAGCGTGCCGTCCAGCGTCATCAGCTCCTTGGCGACAACCGGCTCGCCGTCACGCACCAGCGTGAACGGGCCGCCGAGCTGGTCAGCCACGGCGAGCACGGTGCTGCGGCGGTAGGTCTTTTGCCCCGTCACGGGGCTGGGCTCGGCCAGCGGCAGGCTCTCGTTGTGGACGGTGACGAACAAGTACCACTTGCCGCGCCAGCGGTGCACCTCGGGCGCCCAGCAGCCGTCGTTGGCCCAGGAGTCCGCAGGCAGCTGGAAGACCAGCGCCGGCTTGGTCCAGTGCTTGAGGTCGCGGCTGCGGTAGGCCATGATGCCTAACGCCTGCTTGCCACTGACCGATGCATTGTTCTTCGTGAACAGCCAATAGGTCTTGCTGGCCGTGTCCGTCACGATGAAGGGGTCGTGCAGGTCCATGCCGGGCAGCGTCATCTCGCCTGCAGCCTGCGCCCACGCGGGCAGCGCGCCGGCCAGCGCCGCGCCGGCCATGAGTTCACGGCGTTTCATCGCGCCTGTTCCTTGTTCAGCAGGCCGCGCTGGCGCAGCCAGTCCTCCGCGCGGCGGGGCCAGGCGGACGCGTTGCCCAGCCCGTCGCGCATGCCGATGCCGTGGCCGCCTTGCTCGAACACGTAGAGCTCGGCCGGCACGCCGGCGCGGGTCAGCGCGTCGAAGTACATCAGGCTGTTCTGCACCGGCACGGCCTTGTCGAACTGCGTGTGCAGCAGCAGCGTGGGCGGCGTGGCCGCCGTCACCTGCAGCTCCACGGACATCTGCGCCAGCAGTGCCGGGCTGGGCGCGGCACCCAGCAGGGCCTTGCGCGAACCGGCATGGGCGGCCGGGTCGGTCATCGTGATGACGGGGTAGACGAGCACGGCGAAGTCGGGCCGGGCGTTGACGGCGTCGAGCGCGGCGCCGGTGCGTCCGTCGGCGTGCTCCCACAGCGTGCTGGCGCTGGCCGCCAGGTGGCCGCCGGCGGAGCTGCCCATGACGCCGATGCGCTTCGGGTCGACGCCGAACTCGGCAGCGCGCGAGCGCACGAGGCGGATGGCGCGCAGCACGTCCTGCAGCGGCGCGGGGTGGCCCCACTCCTGCAGCCGGCTCTTCAGGATGAAGGTGGTGACGCCCAGCGTGCTCAGCCAGGCGGCGTATTGCTGGCCCTCGCGCTGGGCCGACAGGTTGGTGTAGCCGCCGCCCGGGCACAGGATGACGGCCGTGCCATAGGGCGATAGATGGCGGTCCACCGCGGGCGGCACGACGGTCAGCGTGGGTTGCGACACGTTGGAGAGGCTGCCGCCCGTCTCGCGCTCGGGGCCGAGGTCGCCGCGCGCGGCGGGCGCGTCGGGGCGGACGGCGGCGGGCACGCCCTCGGGCCAGAGGTTGAGCACGGCGGGTCCCGGGGCAGGTGCGGCGGCGAGGGTCAGCATGGGCAGCAGGGTGGACGACAGCAGCAACAGGCGGCGTTTCATGGCGCGGCAGTGTGCCAGCGCGCAGCCCGCCAGATGCGGGCGGGTCCGCAACGCTCAGGGGCGTGACTCAAACGCGGCGCTGCCCAGCCAGCCGCCCAGCCGCTGCATGGCCGCCGGCGTGCGCGCCAGGCTGCGGTGGTTGGTGCCGGCAAGCTGGTGCACGGTGACGGCCGAGCCGGCGCGGCGCAGCGCGTCGACGAGGCTGTGCGAGTGCGCATGCGGCACCTGGCGGTCGGTCTCGGCCAGCAGCACCAGCACCTCGCAGTTCAGCGCCCGTGCGGCGCCAACGCTGTCCAGCGGCGAGCGCAGCCAGGGCGTCAGCGGCGCGATCAGCGGGTTGCGCCGCAGCACCGCGCGCAGGCTCTTCAGCGGCGTGATGAGCGCGACGCTGGCCACCGGCCGACCGGCCTTTGCCAGCCGCGCCGCGAGCTGCATCGCCACGCCGGTGCCCAGGCTGCGGCCGGCCAGGTGCAGCGCGTCGGGCAGCAGGTCCAGCCGCTCCAGGCCCCAATCCGCAGCGGCTTGCGCGTCGGCCACGCAGGCCACCTCGCTCGGCCAGCCGCCGCTGGCGCCCAGGCTGCGGTAGTTGAAGGCCAGCAGCGCGCAGTCGTCCGGCAGCCAGCCGGCGAGGTCGGGGGTCCAGGCGACGTTTTCGTTGCGCCCGCCGAACCACAGCAGCAGCCGGGCCGGCGGCGCCTCGCCGACCGGCACCGTCAGCCAGCCCTGCAACAGCACGCCACCGGGGCGCTCCAGCCAGATGCCCGTCGCGCGCCGCTGCGCGGCGGCGGGGCCGGGGTCGGTGCGGCGGATGCGCCAGGTGCGGCCGAACAGCAGCTTGCCCTGCAGCGCGATGACGGCAGCGGGCAGCGCGAGGCCGGCGAGCAGGGGCCAGGCCCAGGGGGACGTGGTGAGCAGTGACAACATGGCGGGGCGGTGAGCCCAGCCAGCGTAGGCGGGCTGCATGACAGCCCGATGGGGGTGGCCGCTCGACGCGCGGGCTCAGCGCCTGTCGAGCTGCCAGCTCGCAGTGAGCGTGGCGCTGCAGGTGACGCTGCCATTGCGCAACACCAGGGCTGTGACGCCGCGGATGTTCTCGCACTGGCTGCCGCTGCCGGTGAACGTCTGCACGCCGTTGCCCTGCCATTGCGGGGCGCTGGGGTCCACCGGCTGCCGGAAGATGCTGGGGATCAGGTAGTACACGCGATCGTCCTCGACTTCGCCGGTGGTGCGCGTGCTGGCGCCGCCCACGCAGCCGCTGCTCCGGCTTTCCTGCGACGTGCCGAGCATGCGCGTCTGGAAGGTCGTATCGATGGCGCTGGGCGATGACAGCGACGAGGCCGTGGACAGGCCCACGCGGCCGTCGTTGTCCAGGCCCAGCGTCCACGCACGGCGCAGCCGCGCCGAGGAGGCCCGGCCGTCCAGCGCGCGCGCAGGGGTGGTGTGGGTGATGGTGCAGCCGCCGACGTCGCTGATGCTGGTGCCGTCGACGGTCCCCGACAGGCGGCCCGACACGCTGACGACCGTCAGGTTCAGTGGCACGCCTGAGGCGCCGGAGACCACCTCGGCGGTCGTCTGCGCTGAAAGCACGTGCGTCACCGACCCCGTCTCGCGGCCCGAACTGCGCGCAGAGCATGTGCCCGTGGCGCCCGTCGTGCTCTTGCAGACCTCGCTTGTGTCGGTGGACCACTGCACATCGAAGTCGTACATCAGCGTCAGCTGGCCGCCCCAGCGGCTGGCGGGCACGGCCGGCGCCTGCGTGCCCGCCAGGCCCACCTGCCAGCGCAGGCCGCTGAGCAGCCTGGTCTGCACGAAGGCGACGAAGCCAATGTCGCTGCCGCTGTCCACCGTGGCCAGCCAGGGGATGACGAACTGCGTCTGCCCGCTGCTGGCCGTCTGCTCGCCGGCCAGCACCAGCACGAAGCTGCCGTCGGCGGCCGTCGTCTTGCGGTACACGCGCACGGCCTGCACGTTGTAGCCCTGCAGCGGGAACAGCACTTCCTCGGCGGTCAGGTCGAGCGTGAACTTCACGTCGTCACCGGCCTTGAAGCGGGCCTTGTCCAGCGCCAGCGCGGCCGTGGGCGAGCGGCCCAGCGGCACGCTGGTCTCCAGCTTGGCCTGGTCCAGGATGAGCCCGACGAGGCCGGCGAAATCGCCCAGCGCCTCGGTGGGCGCCACCGAGGCTTCGAAGCTCAGCGCGTACTGGCCGGCGCTGGCGGCGTCCTTGGCCTGGGCGTTCTCGGTGCCGATGGCGGTGGCGAACTTCAGGCCGGCCTGGGCCTCGATGGCGTCGAACTGCAGCGTGCTGCTCCAGCGCGCGCCCCCCTCGAAGTTGGCCCAGGCGTAGACCTGGCCGGTGAGCTCCAGCCGGTTGGCGGTGAAGTCGGGGGCGGTGACGGCGGGCGTCACGCTGCCGCTGGTCTGCAGGCTGTTGAGCGACGCGCAGCCGGGGTTGCAGTCGAAACCCACCACCACGTCGGCCTGGGCCTGGCCTTTCAGGTTGAGCGCCACGCCGTTGATGGGCAGGGCGCCTTCCAGCGTGAAGCCCACGCCGACCGGGAAGCCCACGCCCAGGAACAGGCCGATGGCGGGCGGCAGCGGGATGGGAATGTCGGCCAGCTCCAGCTTGCAGTCCACCTTGCCGGTGAAGGCGAGCTTCGCGGTGGGCTCCAGCTCGAACTGCACGCCGGGCTGGCCGCTCAGGCGCAGCAGTTGGCGCTGGCTGTTCCACACCACGCGGTAGCGCAGGCTGCTCAGGCCGGTGGGGGTCACGTCCTTCTTGGCCAACTCCACCCCGCCGGCCGAGCCCTCGGCGTCGCAGTCGAAGCCGGCGACGCTGAAGCTGGTCTCGGCCAGCGGGCGCAGGCCACCGGCCGCCAGCGCGCGCATGCGGGTGCTGGCAGCGGCCGTGCGCACGCGCGCAGGCGCGGCCTGCAGCGGCAGGTCCAGGTCCAGCTGCAGCTGTGGCAGCAGGCGCTGCAGCGGCACCAGGGCCAGCGTGAGCACCTGGCCGTTGACGGCCACCACCTCGCCCGCGATGGCCTTGCTGCCCCGGCCCAGCACAAGCTGGCCCACGGTGGGCGGCGTGACGCCCGCCTGCAGCGTGACGGTGTAGGTGCTGCCCACGCGCAGCGGCGCCTCGGGCGCGGTGGCCTGCGGCTCGCCACTGACCTGCGCGTCGGTCAGCATGACGGTGCCGGCAGCGGCACCGGCGACGACGGCCACGGCGCTGAGGCTGCGGCTGCCCACGGTGGCCGTCAGCACCGCCGTGCCGGTGGCTGCTGCGGACGTCAGCGTGGCGGCCTCGCCCGTGGTGCCGGCCGCCGGCGCGGCGACGCTCACGACGGTGGGCGCGCTGCTTTGCCAGGTCACCGGCACATTCAGCACCTGGCCCTGGGCGCCCAGCGCCTGCACCTGCAGAGGCTGCTGCTGGCCGCTGGTGGTGAACAGCGGCGCGGCGGTGGCCCATTGCAGGCGGGTGACGGCGGCGGGGTCGTCCATGCGGGCGGGCGGCGTGGTCACGGCGGGGTCGTCACCGCCACCGCCACAGCCGGCGAGGCTCAGGCACAGCATGACGGAGGCCAGCAGGTGGCCAGGCGAGGGGGAGCGTCGAGCAGTCATGGCCTGCATGCTGCGTGGTTGGCGTCTCAGCACCGTCTCAGCGCAGACTTGTCATGCAGACGCCGCCGCTTTTGCGCACACTTGCGCCATGCCCTACGCCCACACCCTTGGCGCCGAGCGCTTCCAGTTCGCCGACCTGCGCACCCTGCTCGCCAAGGCGAGCCCGCGCCGCTCCGGCGACGAGCTGGCCGGCGTGGCGGCGGCGACCGCGCGCGAGCGTGTGGCCGCGCAGCTGGCGCTGGCGGACCTGCCGCTGACGACCTTCCTGAACGAGGCCGTCGTGCCCTACGAGACGGACGAGGTGACCCGCCTCATCGTCGACACCCACGACGCCGCCGCCTTCGCGCCCATCTCGCATCTCACCGTGGGCGGCCTGCGCGATGCGCTGCTGGCCGATGCCGTCGACCCCGCGCAGATCGCCCCCGGCCTGACGCCCGAGATGGCCGCCGCCGTCAGCAAGCTCTGCCGCGTGCAGGACTTGCTGCTGATCGCGCGCCGCTGCGAGGTCGTCACGCAGTTCCGCTCGACGCTGGGCCTGCGCGGCCGGCTGGCCACGCGGCTGCAGCCCAACCACCCGACGGACGACGAAGCCGGCATCGCCGCCAGCCTGCTGGACGGCCTGCTGATGGGCGCGGGCGACGCCGTCATCGGCATCAACCCCGCCACCGACAACCTGCCCCAGGTCATGCGCCTGCTGCAGATGCTGGACGCCGTCATCACGCGCCACGAGATCCCGACGCAGAGCTGCGTGCTGACGCATGTGACGACGACGCTGGAAGCCATCCACCGCGGCGCGCCGGTGGACCTGGTGTTCCAGTCCATCGCCGGCACCGAGGGCGCCAACCGCGGCTTCGGCATCACGCTGGCGCTGCTGGAAGAAGCACAGCAAGCGGCGCTGGCACTCAAGCGCGGCGGCCGGCAGGTCATGTACTTCGAGACCGGCCAGGGCAGTGCGCTGTCCAGCGGCGCCCACCATGGCTGCGACCAGCAGACGCTGGAGTGCCGCGCCTATGCGGTGGCGCGGCGTTTCGAGCCGCTGCTGGTCAACAGCGTCGTCGGCTTCATCGGGCCGGAGTATTTGTTCGACGGCAAGCAGATCCTGCGCGCAGGGCTGGAGGACCATTGCTGCGGCAAGCTGCTGGGCCTGCCCATGGGCGTGGACGTGTGCTTCACCAACCATGCCGAGGCCGATGTGGACGATGTCGACAGCCTGCTCACGCTGCTGTGCACCTCGGGCTGCAACTACATCATGGGCGTGCCGGGGTCGGACGACATCATGCTGGGCTACCAGAGCACGAGCTTCCACGACGCACTGGCCATGCGCCGCCTGCTGGGGTTGCGCGCGGCGCCGGAGTTCGAGGCCTGGCTGCAGCGGGTGGGCATCTTCGATGGCCAGCTCGCCCTGGCCGATGCCCTGCCCGGCCGCTTTGCCACGCTGCTGGAGCAGGGGGCGTGAAGCCGCCCGTCGTCGAGCAGCCCTGGTCGCGCCTGCGAACCCACACGGCCGCCCGCATCGGCCTGGGCCGGGCGGGCGTCAGCGTGCCGACCGCCGCCCACCTCGCCTTTCAGCAGGCGCATGCCGAGGCACGTGACGCCGTGCATGCGCCGCTGGATGACGGCGCGCTGCTGGCCGGCCTGCGCGCGCTCGGCGAGGCGCCGCTGCAGGTGCAGAGCCGGGCGCCAGACCGCGCCTTCTATCTGCAGCGGCCCGACCTCGGCCGGCGGTTGAGCGAGGCGTCGGCGGCCTCGCTCGCGGCCGTGCAGGCGGCGCCTGCCGACCTCGCCTTCGTGCTCGCCGACGGCCTCTCCGCGCTGGCGCTGCAGCGTCAGGCCTTGCCGCTGTTCGCCGCGCTGCGCGAGCGGCTGGCCATCGAAGGCGGCTGGGCCTGGGCACCGCCCGTCGTCGCACGCCAAGCCCGTGTGGCGTTGGGCGACGAGGTCGGCGCGCTGCTGAACGCCCGCTGCGTCGTCGTGCTGATCGGCGAGCGGCCGGGCCTGTCGGCGCCGGACAGCCTGGGCGTCTATTTCAGCTGGGCGCCGCGCATCGGGCTGGTGGACGCCCAGCGCACCTGCCTCTCCAACGTCCGCCCCGAGGGCCTGCCCCCGGCGGCTGCGGCGGCCAAGCTGCATGCGCTGCTGCGCGAGGCGCGAACGCGGCAACTGAGCGGCATCGAGCTGAAGGACGAGCAGGACGACCGCGTCGTGGCGACAGCACCGGCGTCGCTGATGCGGCTGCTGGGCGGCGCGCCCGCGTGAACCGTCGGCATGCGCCGTTAAAGTCATCGCGACGCACGGGAGGTCTTGGCATGCGGCGAGAAGCAGGGCTTGTGGGATGGTTTGCGCTGGTGCTCGGCCTGTTCGCACTGGGCGCGGGCGCGAGCCTGCTGGTGTGGCCGGAGCCGCCGCCCGAGGGACTGGCCTGCAAGGCGGTCTGCGGTCTGCAAATGTTGACGGCAGAGCTGCTTGGCCCGGCGGCAGGTGCGCTCGTCGCAGGCCTGCTGTGGATTGCCATGGGTGGCGCGGCCACCGGCGTGGGGATCGTGCTGTTGCGTGACCGGCGCCGGGGTTAGGGCCTGTCGCCCAGCGCGGTGATGTCCGCGCGCCAGGCGCGGCACCCCGCTAGTGCGTCGACGGCGCCGCGTCCCGCTCGGCCGTGTCCAGCGCGCGGCGCTCGTCCAGCCGCAGGGCCAGGCGCTGCACTTGCTGGATGGACAGCAGGTGCGCATAGGCCCAGCCCAGCCAGCCCTTGGCGGCCAGGTCCTGCAGTGCGGCGCCGTCCAGCGCGCGCAGCTTGGCCTCGTTGACGGTCTTGAAGCCGCGCAGCGTGCTCTTGTGGCCGTCCAGCGTGTACTCGATGACGCCGTCCTGCAGCAGCTCCAGCGCCGCCAGGTGGTTGGCAAAGTCGCGGCTGGTGCCCATCTCCTGACGGAAGCTCAGCAGGAAGCGCTTGATCTCCTCCAGCCAGGGCGTCTCCTGGCCCTCGGCGTCGAACAGCGCCTCGCCCTTGTCGGTGTTCAGCCCCGGGCAGGCGCGGTCCAGGCAGACGGTGAAGGTCGCGTCGCCTGCGGCCTCGGCCTCGGCAAGCACGAAGGGGTAGCGGCGGAAGAACGCCGGCAGGTAGGCGCCGCGCGCCCAGTGGCCGTCAGGCTGCACGAACAGGTTCTCGTGGTCCCGCAAGCCCACCAGCGCCGCCAGGCTGTGGCCGTCGGCGGCCTCGATGAACACGCAGGGAAAGTCCAGCGCGGCCAGCGGCAACTCGCTCGCCGCGATCAGCACCGAGTTGGTCTCACGGGCGAATGAGAACGGCTGGGCCGGCGGCGCCAGCTTCAGCGCGCGGTGCTGCTCGCGGTTCAGGGCCACGACGTCGTCGTAGATCAGCAGGGTCTTCATGGCGGTGTCCAGCGGTGCGGGGAAGCCGCGATTCTGCTCAAACCACCGGCCGACGCGCGCCTGGCCTGGCCTTTTGAGCGACGCTGGCCTACCAGGTGGCCGCGTAGGTCAGCATCAAGCTGCGCGCCCGGGGGCGCACCATCAGCTTGCTCTGCGCGCCCAGCTTGTACGACAGCGCGCCGCGCAGCCCGGCCAGGCCGTCGCCCTTGGGCCGCGTGAAGTTCATGCGCGCCGCCCAGCCGGTGTCGCGCTGCCACACGGGCGCTTCCACGCCGCCGCTCAGCCGGCTCGTCAGGTCGTAGCTCACACCGGCCCACACCGCCTCGCGCACCGCCGCCCGCGGGCCTAACTGCACGGGCGAGCGCAGCTGCTGCTCCAGGCCGACCTGGTAGCGCCAGCGGGAGCGCTCGCGCTGCCGGGCCAGCCACTGCGGGTCGCGCCAGTTCAGCTCGGGGTCGGCAGCGCTGAAAGACTGGTTCTTGCCGGCCAGCGGAGCGTCGGCCAGCGACACGTTCTGTGTCTGCGCGAGCGCGGGGCCGGCGGCACACAGGCACAGGAGGGGGGCGAGCAGGCGGGACGACGGCATGGCGGTCTCCGGGCGGAGGGCGAATGGGGGAGTGGATGGGGCAAATGATGGCCACGCCGCATCGCCCGCGTTGTCGGCCCCGTTCGGCGCGCCGTATCGGACAAACGGCAGCCGCGCTGACGGCTTGCAGGCGGCCGCTCGGCCGGGTCAGCCCGCGCCTACAGCCGGACGTGCCGCAGGCCGACCGCCCGCCGCGGCTGTGCGGCCGATAGTGGCCAGCAACACTTTGCAAGGAGCCGCCGTGAGCCTGCACCCCACCATCTCGTCGAACCGCGTCGAGGGCACCGATGTCTACAACCTGGCCGGGGAAAAACTCGGCGCCATCGACGACCTTGTCATCGACAAGCGCAACGGCCATGTCCGCTACGCCGCGCTGGCGTTCGGCGGCTTCCTGGGCCTGGGCAGCGACCGCTTCCCGCTGCCGTGGAGCATGCTGACCTATGACGTCGAGAAGGACGGTTATGTCGTCAACCTCGACATGGAGCAGCTCAAGACCGCACCCCGCTATGCCGAGGACGCGAGCCCGGCCTGGACCGAGGACTACGGCCGCGGCGTCTACGCCCACTACGGCGCCGCGTGGGGCGTATGAGGCCGCGCTTCGTTCAGCTGATGGCGGCGTTGTTGGTCACGGTCGCCGCGCTGGCAGCCTGCCGCAAGGAGGTGCCTGCGCCCCTGCCGGCGCCGGACCGCACGCCGACGCCCAAGGTGGACGCCACGCGCGCCGCCGTGCTGTGGCTGGCCCGCTGAACGCCGCCCATGGCTGACCCCACCTCCCGCGCCGCCGGCCCGCGCGCGCTCTGGAAGGGCGCCATCTCCTTCGGCCTGCTGCACGTGCCGGTGGCGCTGCACTCGGCCACGCAGGAGCAGGACATCGACTTCGACTGGCTCGACAAGCGCAGCATGGACCCGGTGGGCTACAGGCGCATCAACAAGCGCACCGGAAAGGAGATCGCCAAGGAGCACATCGTCAAGGGCGTGAAGCTGGCCGGCGGCGACGACTACGTCGTGCTGTCCGACGAAGAGATCAAGGCGGCCTATCCCAAGCGCACGCAGACCATCCAGATCGAGACCTTCGTGAAGGCGCATGAGGTGTCATTCGTCTACGTCGAGAAGCCCTACTACCTGTCACCCGACGGCCGCGCCGCGCGCGTCTATGCGCTGCTGCGCGAGGCGCTGGCGCAGGCCGGCGTCATCGGCATTGCCCGCTTCGTGCTGCACAACAAGGAGCACCTCGCCGCGCTGATCCCCGCCGGCCCGGCGCTGATGCTGGGCACGTTGCGCTGGGCCGGTCAGATCCGCGATGCCGATGCGCTGGCCCTGCCCAAGCCCGGCGCCGCCGCCAACGGCCTCAAGCCCGCCGAGCTGAAGATGGCCGGGCAGCTCATCGAGCAGATGACGGCGGCGTGGCAGCCCGACGAGTTCAAGGACGACTTCAGCACCGCCATCCACGCGCTGGTAGCCGCCAAGGCCAAGGCCGGCAAGAAGGCCACCGTGAAGCCGCTTGAGGAAGCGCCCGCCACGGGCAGCGACAACGTCGTCGACCTGACCGAGCTGCTGCGGCAGAGCCTGGGCGGCAAGCCCCGGGCCGGCAAGGCGCCGGCCGCTGCAAGGACCGCCCGTGGCAGCAAAGCGGCATGAGTGTCGGGAGCCACGACGACTCCCGGGCTCGCCATTCGCGTCATGCCGTCTCGCGAGTCAACGTGGCCGACACCGCTCGCCGCCTGCAGTAGCGCACAGGCCTGAGGGCCGCTTCTCCTCGGCCTACGGCCGGTTCGCGCCGCGCGCCTACACCGGCGCGACCAGCGCCCACTGACAGTCGGGCACCGGCCCGGCCACACCGCCCATGCGTGGCCTTTCACTTGCCCACAGGAGACCCCCATGAGTCTTGGCACCATCCTTCTCGTCCTCGTGATCCTTTTGCTCGTCGGGGCCTTCCCCGCCTGGCCGCACAGCCGCAGCTGGGGTTACGCCCCGACGGGCGTCGTCGGCGTCGTGCTGCTGATCCTGGTGGTGCTGCTGCTGATGGGTCGGTTGTAGGCCACGCAGTCCTGCAGAGATTGGGCATGCGGCCGGTGCGGCGCGTGGCGTGAAGCCGGCGGGCGGTCTGGCGCATGGCCGGTCTGTCCGTTGGTGACAGCGGTCCGTCGCACACCGCTCGCCGCAGGCCGTCGCGCCTTGCACAGTGCCGCGATTGCAACCATCGCAAGGCACTCCCATGCGCCCCTTCTCCACGCGTCCACACGGCGCGGGCGTTCGCGCCCGTTCATTCCAGGTGCTGGTCGGGCTGTGCTCAGCCGCGCTGTCCCTGCATGTCCTGGCGCAGGACACGTCCCGCTCGGGGCCGCTGCATGAGGAACTGGCCGGCATGGACGCCGCACTGTTCGACGCCGCCTTCGTGACCTGCGACGCCGGCAGGTTCAGAGCCCTCTTCACCGAGGACGCCGAGTTCTATCACGACAAGGCCGGCGCCAGCTTTGGCGAGGCGGTGAAGACGATGAAGTCCTGCGCCCGCGACAACGGCGTCACGCGCACGCTGGTGCCCGGCAGCCTGGAGGTCTATCCGATGCAGGGCTACGGCGCCGTGCAGATCGGGCGGCATGTCTTTGCCAGGAAGGGCGAACCGGGCTCGGAGGAGGCGAAGTTCGTGCACCTGTGGAAGCGCGAGGCTGGGGGGTGGCGGCTGGCGCGGGTGCTGAGCTTTGATCATCGGCCGGCGGTGCCGACCGTGCCGTAGGCGGAATCGGCTGGACGCTCAGACCCACAGGCTGGCCCTGGCTGCGCTGGCGCGCCCGTTCCAATCGTTTGGACAAGAAAAGAGGCCTGCCACCTCACAGGGGCCAGGCCTCCATCAACCAAAAGGGCCGTCGCAGGGGCTAGAACGGAATATCGTCATCCATGTCATCAAACCCCGTCGACGCCTTGGGCGCCGGGGCCGGAGCGCGCGGTGCCGGGGGCCGGGCCGCTGCCGGGGGGCGGGCCGCCGCGCGCGGAGCGCCGCCGCCGTACTCGTCGCCACCGCCGCCACCCGCACCACGGCCGTAGCTGCTGCCGCCACCGCCTTCATCGCCACCGCCGCCCTGGCCGTCACGGCCGCCGAGCAGCTGCATTTCCTGGGCAATGATCTCGGTCGTGTAGGTGTCGCGGCCTTCCTTGTCCTGCCACTTGCGGGTCTTCAGGCGGCCTTCGACGTAGAGCGGGCGGCCCTTCTTGACGTACTCGCCGACGATCTCGGCCAGGCGGTCGTTGAAGACGACACGGTGCCATTCGGTCTCTTCCTGGCGCTCGCCGGTCTCGCGGTTCTTCCAGTTGCGCGTGGTGGCCAGGCTGAGCGTGACCCAGGCGGCGCCGCTGGGGTTGTAGCGAACCTCGGGGTCTTTGCCGACGTTGCCGATGAGGATGACTTTGTTGACGCTGGCCATGACGCTCGTCCGAATTCAGGAAGGGGCGTGGATTATGACGTTTGGCCCCGTCGGCGGGCGTCCACAACACCCCGGAGACCGCATCCCGCACCCCAAGACCCGCACTTCGTCTCCCCGCCCGCCGGCCCGCCCGGGGCCCTCCCTAAGATGACCCCATGACCTCCCCCGGCCAAGCTCCCAGCTCCCCCCGCCCCAACCGGCGGCTGTGGCTGGCCTATGCCGGCTGCTGCGCGCTGGCCTGGTGCCTGTTCGTGCTGGCCGGCAGCGAGTTCGACCGCGGGCTGGACCCGTTCTGGCTGGCCGTCTACCAGGCCACCACCATGCTGTGGGCGCCGATGCTGCTGGGCGTGGCCGTCTGGCCGGTGGCGCGCCGGCTGCATGCCCGCGACGCCGGCCAGGCGCCCACGGCGATGGCGCACATCCTGGCGGCGTTCGGCTTCACGGCCTGCTGGCAGGCGGGCGAGTTCGCCGTCAACGCGACCCTGTTCGGGGCCGACCATGCCGGCGCCGTGCTGGTGGCCGGGCTGCTGTGGCGCTCGGTGTGGGGGCTGGTGGTCTACGCGGCCATCGCCACCGCGTTCACGGCCGTGCTGCAGGCCCGCGCGGCGCGCTCGGCGGCCGTGGCGGCGGCGCAGGCGGAGAGCGCGCTGGCCAAGGCCGAGCTGTCGGCCATCAGCGGCAAGCTGAACCCGCATTTCCTGTTCAACACGCTGAACTCGCTGATCGCGCTGACCCGCAAGGACCCGGCCGCCGCCGAGGCGGCGCTGCTGAAGTTCGCGTCCATGCTTCGCTATGTGCTCGACACGAAACGAGGCGCCGAGGACCGCGTCATGCTGTCCGACGAGATCGACTTCCTGCGCGACTACCTGGCGCTGGAAGCGCTGCGGCTGGGCACGCGGCTGCGCGTGGACTGGCAGCTGGAGGAGCGCACGCTGGCCGACGAGTTGCCGCCGCTGACGCTGCAGCCGCTGGTGGAGAACTCCATCCTGCACGCCGTGGCGCCGCGCAAGGCCGGTGGCTGCGTGACCATCACCGCGCGCCGCAATGCGCTCAATCAGGGCCTGGACCTGACCGTGGCCGACGACGGCCCCGGCTGCGAACTCGACGCGCTGGAGCCCCGGCCCGGCCAGCGGCGCGGCGTGGGCCTGGCGGCGCTGAAGAAGCGCTTTTCGCTTGACTACGACGGCCGCGCGCGCCTGCGCATCCACACCGCCCCCGGCGCCGGGTTTCGCGTCGACCTCTTCATTCCCCAGACATGAACACGACCACCACCGTCCTGATTGCGGAAGACGAACCCCTGGCCGCCGAAGCGCTGGCCGACTGGGTCAAGGCCACGCCGGGCCTGCAGCTGGTGGCCGTGTGCGAAGACGGCGACGACGCGCTGGCGCAGATCCGCGCGCTGAAGCCCGCGCTGGTGCTGACCGACATCCAGATGCCCGGCCTGACCGGCCTGCAGGTGGTGCGCGAGATCCAGCACGACGCCCACCAGCCGCGCATCATCTTCACGACGGCCTATGACGACCATGCGTTGACGGCCTTCGAGCTGCATGCGGTGGACTACCTGCTCAAGCCCTTCTCGCGCGAGCGCTTCGACGAGGCCGTGGCTCATGTGCTGCGCGACGCCGCACCCAACAGCGTCGTTTCGGCGGCCGAGGTCGCGCAGGCGCTGGGCGCGCCGGCCGACGCGCCGCTGACCCGCCTGCTGGTGCGCGACCAGGGCAAGATCTTTCCGCTGCAGGTGGGCGACATCGAGAGCCTGCGCTCCGACAACAAGTACACCGCCATCACGGCCAAGGGCCGCAGCTTCCTCGTGCGTCTGCCCATCGCCAGCTTCGAGACGCGGCTGGACCCGGCGCGTTTCCTGCGCGTGCAGCGCGGCTGCATCGTCAACCTGGACTTCGTCGACAGCATGACACCGGACGAGAACTCCCAGCTCGTCGTGCAGCTGCGCGACGGCACGCGCATCACGGCCAATCGCGAGGTGTCCAAGATGCTGAGGGAGCAGTCGCTGTGAAGACCTGGCTGTTCGCACTGTGCGTCGTTGCGGGCATGGCGCACGCTGTGCCGGCCGAACGGCCAGAAAGGCCAGAAAGGCCTGAGAGACCCGAGAGACCCGAAAGAGCTGAGCGGGCGGAGAAGGCGGAGCGGCCTGAAAGACCCGCCGGACCGGGCCGCGTCTACGCGCCGGGCGCCTTCGACCGCCTGGAGCTGGCGGGCATGGCCAGCGTGCTGCTGGTGCAGGGCGATCGGGACCAGGCCTTCATCGCCGGCGACGCCGAGGTGCAGAAAAGCGTGGAGGTTTTGCTGGCCGACCGCCAGCTCGTCATCAACCCGAAAGGCGGCTGGAAGTTCTGGAGTCAGCCGCTGTTCGTCACGGTCGAGATGCGCGAGCTGCGGGCGCTGTCGGTGTCGGGCGCCAGCGAGGTCCACGCCCCCGGGCCGCTGGCCGGCGAGCAGGTGAAGGTCAACATCAGTGGTGCCGGCATCGTGCGGCTGGACCAGCTGCAGGCCCGTCAGCTGGTCTTCGGCATCTCGGGCTCCGGCGAAGGCCACCTGGGCGGCCGCGTGGACGACCTGGCCTTGCGGATCTCCGGCAAGGGCAAGGTGGTGGCCGACAAGCTGCAGGCGCGCAAGGCCAACGTCAATGTCAGCGGCATCGGCAATGTGGTGCTGTGGGTGACCGAGGACTTGTCCGCCCACATCTCGGGCATCGGCTCCGTGGACTACTTCGGCAGCCCGTCGGTGCAGCGGTCGGTGTCGGGCATGGGGTCGATCTCCGGCAAGGGTGACAAACGCTGATGGCGCGGCGCGGCCGCGTCGTCAGTCTTGGGGTTGCGCCCGGCGCTGCGGCGGCATCCACTGCCGGTCCGCCAGCGCAAGGAGACTGCCATGTCGCAACCCGTCAAGCTCATCAGCCCCTACGACCTCAGCCAAGGGGACTTCCCCATCGGCGACTACGGCCAGCGCTTCCTGGCGCAGGGCGACTCCTGGTTCTCCATCGGCGCCATTCCGCCCTACAAGACCACCAACGTGTTGGAGGAACTGCGGCTGGCGCGCTGGGCCGTGGCGGTGAACTGCGCGGCGCCCGGCGCGGTGCTGCGCCGCATGGTGGACAACGTGCGGGCGCCGCTGTTCGTCAACCTGCTGCGCGGCAACGTGGCCTGGGCCTGGAGCGCGGTGCTCGTGTCCGGCGGCGGCAACGACCTGATCGAAGCCATCGGCTCGCCGCCCAGCGCGCCGCGTGCCCAGCGCCTGCTGCTGACGCCCGCCGAGCGCGGCGTGGGCGGTGACGCCGCCAGCTACCTCAGCGACGAGGGCTGGCAGACCTTCAGCACCTACCTGGGCGCTGTCTTCAATGGGCTGGCGGACCTGCGCGACAGCGGCATCAACAAGCCGACGCCGCTGCTGCTGCACAACTACGCGCTGCTGCGCCCGCGCCCGGCGTCGGCCGGTGCCGGCTTCGGCCCCTGGCTGCAGCCGGCGCTGGTGGCCTTCCAGGTGCCGGAGCCCGCGTGGCTGGCGATCGGCGAGCTGCTGATGAAGCGGCTGGGCGCCCTGCTGCGCGAGCTGGCCGACGCACGGGTGGCGGCTCAGCCCGGTGCCGGCCCCATCCAGATCATCGACAGCCAGTCCGCCCAGCTGGTGCTGGCCGACGCGGGCAGCACCGGCGCCTCAGGCGACTGGGCCAACGAGATCCACCCGACCCGTGACGGCTATGCCAAGGTGGCGGCGACCTGGGCCGAGGCGCTGGACGCGCTGCCCTGATGATCGAGGCCAGCTTTGCCGAGGACACGGTCGAGTAGCGCTGTCCCCAACTGATCAAACTAGCGTCTAGCCCGGGCGCGCGGCGCAATGCCCGGCGCCGCATCGGGCGTGCGCAGCAGCGCGCGGAAGGGCTCGAACAACCAGGAGCGCATGCCCAACACCAGCGTGTAGGCCGTCTTGTCGCCCGTCGGGCGGGCCTGGTCGGCCACGTGCTGGTGCACGAAGTCCTGTGCCAGGCGCTGCAGGCGGTCGTGGAAATCGGCGGCGCGGGCGTGGACGATCTGGCCATGCACCAGGGCCAGCTGCTCGCCGGGGCCGTCGAAGCCGCCCTCGAAGTAGTCGGGCACCGCGTGGCGGCGGAAGTAGGCCATCACCGGGCCGTCGGGTCGCCAGCGGAAGGTCTGGTCCACCTTCAGCCGGTAGCGGTTGTCGGCGCGCAGCTCGATGAAGCCCAGGCGGTCCAGCGCCGTCAGTGCCGCTACCAGCCGTGCGGTGGTGATGGCGTAGGTCTCCAGGATCTGTGCCGCCGTCCAATGGGCCTGCACGCAGATGGCCACCAGCAGCAGGTGCGGGTCGGCCACCACGGCGGCTTCCTGTTCGGCGCTCAGCGCCTGGCGGGCTGGCGCGGCCTGGGCCACCTCGCGCGCGAGGTCGGCGAAGTCCAGCTGCAGCACGGCCAGCACCTGGTCGATGCGCGCCAGCGTCAGCTCGCCGCGCGAGAAGATGCGCTTCACGCTGCTCTCGGCCAGGTCCAGGTGGACGGCCAATTGCGCGTAGGTGATGCCGGCGCGGCGCAGTTCGGCCTTCAGCGCGGCGGTCAGGGCCTGGGTGGCTTTCATGGCGTTGAGTATCACTGGGCGATACCGACGGGCTTGCCGGTCGTCACCGGCCCGGCCGTGCTGGCGCTGCGACGGCCAAGTCGACAGCATCCGCCCCCGTTTGCCACTGCCCCATGCCACTGCCATGCGTCGTTTGATTTCCACCCGCCGCCACGCCACTCTGCGCCGCCCGCTGCGCGCTGCGCTGCTGGCCCTGTGCTTCGCCGGCCTTGCGGCAGCCGCCACGCCGCCGACCCAGGCGCAGGCCGCGGGCGGCAGCCACGCGGCGCTGTTCGCCCGCGTCGAGGCGGCCGCCAGCCGCGGCGACAGCCCGGCGTTGAAGTACCACCTGGGCATGCTGTTGAACAACGGCATCGGCAGCGCGCGCGACTTGCCCCGCGCCTATGCCTTGTTCAGCGAGGCCGCAGCGGCCGGCGACGCGCTGGCGGCCTACAAGGTGGGCTGCTACCTCGCGGGCCAGTTCCCGGGCGTGGTGCCGCTGGACGAGACCCAGGCCCTGGCCTACAAGCAGCGCGCCGCCGAGGCCGGCTACGACCTGGCGCAGCACGATGTAGGCCTGGCGCTGCTGAAACGCGGCGACCGCGCCGGGGCCGAGCGCTGGCTGGCGCTGGCCTCGCGCCAAGGCAACCTGGCCGCGACCGCGCTGCTGGCCTGGCTGGCCGACAAGGACGGCAAGGACCCGGTCCAGGCGCTGGGTCTGATGCTGAGGGTGCAGGCCGCAAGCAGCCCGGTGCCTGCGGCGCTGGCCGAGCGCATCGCCGCGCTGAAGTCGGGCCTGGACGAGGCGGGCCGCCAACGCGCCGAGGCCTTGCAGGCCGGCTGGGTGACGGGCCCGACCGCGCTGACCCAGCAGGCCCGCGCCGGCATGCGTGCCGTGGAGCCGCTGCTGACTGCAGCCATGCCGACCGGGCAGCAGCCCTGAGAGGCTGAGTCAGCCGTCAACACGGACGCCCGCGCCGGTTCTGGCCCAATACGGGCATGGACCCCGACCTGCACACCCTGGAACAACGCGTCACCGACCTGGAGATCAAGGCCAGCTTTGCCGAGGACACCGTCGAGCAGCTCAACGCGGTCGTGGTGCGCCAGCAGGCCCAGATCGACCGACTGATCCGCGAGCTGGTGGAGCTGCGCAACCGCGCCACCGCCGAGCCGGGCGCGCAGGTCAACCTGCGCGATGAGCTACCGCCGCACTACTGATGCGCTTGCGGGACAGACCGATCGAGCGAAGCGAGTAGCTCTGTCCCCAACTGATCAAGCCTTGCGGGACAGACCGCCCGAGCGAAGCGCGTAGCCCCGTCCCCAACTGACCACGCTGCTTTTTCCACCATGACACCAGAACAACGCCTCACCGAACTTGGCATCGCGCTGCCAGCCAGCAGCGGCCCGGCCGGGAACTACGCCGCCGCCGCACGCTCGGGCAATCTGCTGTTCCTGTCCGGCAAGTCGCCCCTGCCAGTGGACAACGTGAAGCCGCGGGGCCGCCTGGGGCAGGAGTTTTCTGCGGAAGACGGCTACCAGCTGGCCCGCTCCGCCTGCCTGGACTTGCTGGCGACCGTCCGGGCAACGCTCGGCAGCCTGGACCAGGTGGTGCGCATCGTCGAGCTGCACGGGTCGTTGAACACGACACCGGACTTCGAGGACCACGCCCGGGTGCTGGATGGCGCCTCGGACCTGCTTGTCGAGGTGTTCGGCCCCGCCGGCCTGCATGCCCGGTCGGTCATCGGCGCGGTCTCCCTGCGCAGCGGCGTGCCGCTCACGGTCAAGGCCACCCTCGAATGCAGGCCCGCGTGAGGCTTGCGGCCTCTCAGTCCTCTCCGTGCCAGTAGTCCAGCCCCGCCTCGCGCCGCTGCAGCAGGCGCAGGCCGGGCGCGAAGGCGCCGACCTTGCCGGAGTCCGGGTACTCGCAGATCTCGGGCTTGGCCTGCGTGCTGATGCTCAGGTAATGCAGCGGCGCGTCAGAGGTGTTGATGATGTGGTGCGGGTACTCGGGCCCCGGCGGGATGGTGATGACGTCACCGGCCTTGATGGGCACCAGCTCCCCGGCCACGCGCAGCGTGCCCTGGCCCTGCAGCACGATGAACATCTCCTCCTCGGCGTGGTGCAGGTGGTAGGGGCAGCTCATCATGCCGGGCGCGACGATGTCGAAGGCGGCACCGAGATTCTTGGCGGCCGTGCCCTTGGTCAGGCTGGCCGTCTGGCTGTCGTAGCGCGGCGCGCGCACGAAGCGCTCGCGCGGCGTGTCGTTGAAATTGCGGATCAGCTGCTCGCGCAGCTCGGCGGGTGTGGGCATCGGGAAGCTCCTGGGACAATCGCGGCGTGAACCCGCCTGTGCATCTTCCCGAACCCTCCGCCGACCTGCAATCTGCCGCGCACCAGGTCCTGTCAGCAGTCTTCGGCTACGCGGCCTTCCGCGGCAAGCAGGGCGAGATCGTCGAGCACGTGGCGGCCGGCGGCGACGCGCTGGTGCTGATGCCCACGGGCGGGGGAAAAAGCCTTTGCTATCAGGTGCCCGCCATCCTGCGCCAGACGCGCGGCCAGGGCGTGGCCATCGTCGTCAGCCCGCTGATCGCACTGATGCACGACCAGGTCGGCGCGCTGGAGGAGGCCGGCGTGCACGCCGCCTTCCTCAACAGCAGCCTGACCGGCGAGGAGGCCAGCCGCATTGAGCGGGAGATGATGAGCGGGCGCCTCACGCTGCTCTACGCCGCGCCCGAGCGGCTGACCACGCCGCGCTTCCTGGCCCAGCTCACGTCGCTGCAGGAGCGCGGCCTGCTGAGCATGTTCGCCATCGACGAGGCGCATTGCGTCAGCCAGTGGGGGCATGACTTCCGCTCGGAGTACCTGCAGCTCAGCCTGCTGCACGAGCGCTTCCCCGAGGTGCCGCGCGTGGCGCTCACCGCAACGGCCGACGAGCTGACGCGCCGCGACATCATCGAGCGGCTGCAACTGCAGGACGCGCGCGTCTTCATCAGCAGCTTCGACCGGCCCAACATCCGCTACCTGATCGCCGAGAAGAGCGCCTCGCCGCGCGACCAGCTGCTGCGCTTCATCAACGACGAGCACGAGGGCGAGGCCGGCATCGTCTACTGCCAGAGCCGCAAGAAGGTGGACGAGACGGCGGTGTGGCTGGAAAGCGAGGGCATCAAGGCGCTGCCGTATCACGCCGGCCTGGACGCCGACGTGCGCCGCCGCCACCAGGACCGCTTCCTGCGCGAGGAAGGCCTGGTCATGGTGGCCACCATCGCCTTCGGCATGGGCATCGACAAGCCGGACGTGCGCTTCGTCGCCCACCTGGACCTGCCCAAGAACATCGAGGCCTACTACCAGGAGACCGGCCGTGCCGGCCGCGACGGCGCGCCGGCCGAAGCCTGGATGACCTACGGCCTGGCCGATGTCGTCAACCAGCGCCGCATGATCGACGAGAGCCCGGCGGACGAGACTTTCAAGCAGGGCCAGCGCGGCAAGCTGGACGCGCTCTTGGCGCTGGCCGAGGCGACGGACTGCCGGCGCGTGCGGCTGCTGAACTACTTCGGCGAAGAGGCCAGCCCCTGCGGCAACTGCGACAACTGCCTGCACCCGCCGGTCACCTGGGACGCGACCGAGCCCGCCCGCAAGCTGCTGAGCTGCATCTACCGCTTTCACCAGCGCGGCGAGCGCTTCGGTGCCGGCCACCTCATCGACGTGCTGCGCGGCAAGACGACCGACAAGACCCGCCAGTACGGCCACGACAAGCTCTCCACCTGGGCCTGCGGCACCGACCTGTCCGAGCAGCAGTGGCGGGCCGTGCTGCGCCAGCTGGTGTCGCTGGGCCATGTAGCGGCCGAGGGCGAGTTCAACACGCTGGCGCTGCAGGACAGCGCGCGCGCGGTGCTCAAGGGCGAGGTGGAACTGCGCCTGCGCGAAGCCGAGGAGAAGAAGGCGCGCGGCAAGGCCGGCAAGGCGGGCCGCACGGCCAAGCCCAAGGCCGATCCGGCGCTGGGGCTGGACGACGAAGCGGCCGAGCGCTTCGAGGCGCTCAAGGCCTGGCGCTCCGAGGTGGCCAAGGAGCATGGCCTGCCGGCCTATGTGATCTTCCAGAACACCACGCTGGCCGAGATGGCGCGGCAGATGCCGGGCGACCTGGCCGAGCTGGGCGAGATCAGCGGCGTGGGCGCCAAGAAGCTGGAAGCCTACGGGCGGGAGATCCTGCGCGTGTTGGGTCGCTGATGCAGCAACCCATCGTTGGCTTTCATGTCGACGAGGAGGGCCACTGGGTCGCCCAGCTGGCCTGCGGCCACAACCAGCACACCCGCCACGACCCGCCGTGGCAGAACCGGCCGTGGACGCAGAGCGCGCAAGGCCGGGCTGGCGCGCTGGGCCAGCGCTTGAACTGCCTCAAGTGCGACCAGGCTGCACCCAAGGACCGGCCTTAGCGGACGTTGCCGGTGCCGGCCGCCGCCACCTGGGCGCCGTCGGCTGCCGGGTCTCGCTTGCCGACGATGACGACGCGGGGCAGTTGCTTGACCTCGGCCGTGGTGTCGACGGCGCGCCGGCCTTCGATGACGACGCGCTCCAGCACGACGGTCGGCTCGTCCGGCGCGGTGATGGTCATCCAAGCTGCCCCGGTCACCGCGACCAGCGCGACGAGCGCTGCCGCGCTGGCGGCCTGGAGGCGGAAGTTGCGTTGGCTGGTGGTGCTGATGCGGTTCATGTGTGTTCCCCTTTGGTGAGTTGGACTGTGCCGACTCGGGGTTAGCCCGTCCTCGGGTTTGCGATTGGTCGCTGGTTTTCGCGGATGAGCTGCGGTTGGCGCGGACGAGCCTTCGCCATCATCAAAATGATGGGCAGGGGCGAGGCCGCTGGTCACGCGGCGATTCCATACTCGCGCCCGCAACTTTTGGGGAGAGAAACCATGGCACGCGGCAACGACGTCCAACTCGGCGGCATCACGGACCTGAACCTGCTGGCCGACATCAAGCCAGGCTTTGTCGATGCGCTTGAAGTGGTCACCTATGTGGACCGGCTGCGCAAGGTGTTGCGCACGCTCAACGGCCTGCGGCTGGGCTCGCGCGAATCGAGCGCGCCGGCCTCGCCGTACACCGACATCGTCGCCCGCTGGCGCATCGTCCATTCCTTCCGCTGGAGCATCGTCGACGGCCAGAACGGTGCACCGGACCGGCTGCTGCTCAGCGTCAACTTCGACGGCGGCTGGGAGCCCTACATGCGGGTCATCTGGGACCAGCTCGGCTCCACGCTGGACCTGATGCTGTGCCACACCGAGGGCTACACGCTGTCGCGCGAGTGCAGCTTCGAGACCTATGCGCGCTGGGTGCGCGCGCATGAGGTGTCGGCGGACTTCCTGTTCATCGAGTCCGGCCGCAGCGTCAGCGATGCCGAATACCTCGCCAAGCTGGAGGCGGCCCAGCGCGGCCGTGCCAGCGAGCTGGCCTTCAACCGCCTGCGCGCGCCGGCGTCGGGCGAGACGCAACCCCTGCCCACCGACGCCAAGGAGCGCTTCGCGATGGCCGCGCGCGGCCTGGTGCCGCTGGCGGGGCTGTTCACGCTGCAGCGTTTCTTCGGCGCCCGGGCACCCGACCGCGCCTGCCTGCTGCGCGCCACGCACGACATCCTGTTCGAGCTGAAGGAGCTCGATACGGCCAGGCAGTTCCCCAACGACGGCGGCAAGACGCCCGGCGGCGCACTGCGCCAGCGCCATTACGAGATGCTCGGCTGGTTCGAGCAGCCGCTGCCCGAGCCGGAGGTCCAGGCCCGCGCGCTGTCGCTCAAGCCCGGCGACCTGCAGTGCTGCATCCTGACCAAGCCGCCCGGCAACCGCGGCGGCCTGGTCATGCTGCGTGTGGCCCAGGCCAGCCAGGCGGTGGCCTGGCTCAGCACGGCGCCGGTGCAGCGCGACGACGAGGACGGCGCGCAGCTGGGCGTCTGGCGCCAGGTGGCGCTGACGCTGTCGGGCCTGAAGGCGCTGGGCGTGCCCGCCGCGCGGCTGGAGCGCTTCCCGCAGGCCTTCAAGGAGGGCATGGCCGCGCGCGCCGGCCTGCTGGGCGATGTGCGCCACAACCACCCGTCGCACTGGGTGCAGGCGCCCCACGTCAACGGCATCGACCGCATCGACCCGGCGAACGCCCATGTCCTGGTGCAGCTGCGCTTCCCGGCGGCGGACTCGGGCGAGCACTTCACGCCCGCCGACGACCAGCGGCTGAAGGCGCTGGCCGAGGCGCTGACCGTGGGCACCGGCCTGGCGCTGATGGCCATCGAGCCCATGCGCAGCAACGGCGCCGACAAGGAGCACTTCGGGTTCAAGGACGGGATCAGCCAGCCGCAGCTTTCGGGTGCGGTCGGTCAGAACTGGGACGACACCGTCAAGACCGGCGAGGTGCTGCAGGGCTTCCCGACCGAGCGCGACAAGGGCTATGCCGTGCCCGAGCAGCCCGATGCGCTGCTGGACCGCAGCAGCTTCCTGGTCGTGCGCAAGCTGCGCCAGTACACCGGCCGCTTCGCCAAGCGCACCTATGAACAGGCCAGGAAGATCGGCCTGGACCATGACCTCGTGCTGGCCAAGCTGATGGGTCGCTGGCAGGACGGCCGCTCGCTGGCGGCGCCCGACGTGACGGGCAACGACTTCAACTTTGCCAAGGACGGACTGGGCTCGGCCTGCCCCTTCCACTCGCACATCCGCCGCGTCAACCCGCGCGACCTGGTTGGCACGGCCTTCGCGAAGAACCGCATGCCGCGCATCCTGCGCCGAGGCATGAGCTACGGCGCGCCGGTGCACCCGGACGCGCCGGACGACGACGACCGCGGCCTGGTCTTCATGGCCTACAACGCCCACCTGGCCGAGCAGTTCGAGGTGGTGCAGCGCTGGGTGGCCGGCGGCAATGCCAGCGGCGGCTACTCGGGCCAGCCCGACCCGCTGCTGGCTGTCGTCGACGGCACCACCGGGCCGCGCCTGTACCCCTTCGAGCACGCCGGCAAGGCCTACGAGATCGACCTGGGCCCCGAGCCCTTCGTCACGCTGCAGTGGGGCGCCTACTTCTTCGTGCCGTCCATCGCGGCGTTGAAGGGCCTGCCCGGCCTGGTCGAGCTGCCCCTGCCGCTGCCGGCGCCCGTGCCGCTGCCCGACAAGATCCCCGACCTGCAGGACATGGCCCAGGTGCAGCTGTGGCTGGAGGACACCAACACCCGCGACCAGGCCTGGGCCTGGGTGCGCGCCCAGCCCGGCGGCGTGGTCGACACGGCTTACGGCGTGCTGGTGGGCGCGGCCGAGCGCGTCTGCGAGGTGCTGAGGAACGCCCCCGACCGCTATTCCAACAGCGGCTACGGCGAACGCATGCACGACTCCATCGGCGTGGGCTT
>Ga0114942_1000076_pt1 | contig 25020 bp, 28 predicted proteins | sample LowerColdCreek_FD_88674 | JGI IMG/M metagenome (GOLD analysis project Ga0114942, IMG submission 88674) | Groundwater microbial communities from Cold Creek, Nevada to study Microbial Dark Matter (Phase II) - Lower Cold Creek | ecosystem: Environmental > Aquatic > Deep subsurface > Groundwater ... | reverse complement strand
TACGCGTCAAGCTCCGCCAAGGCGCTGCCCGCCTGATTTTCCCAGCCCCTCCGCGATCACATAAGAACGCACCCCCAAACAGCCCGCCGCGCGCAAGCCCGGCGGGCTTCTTCATTTCTGGAGCCTTCATGCCCCAACAAACCGCAGTAGCCCTTGCAGCAGCGGCGGCCATCGCGCTGGCCGCGCCTGCCGCAGAGCAGCGCAGCCTGCCGCTGCAAACGCGCGCCGTCCCCGTCGCCACCATCGATGCCGACGCCCGCACCTTCGAGACCGTGTGGACCACCGGCGCACGCGTGCGTCGCTATGACTGGTGGACCGGCACCTACTACCTCGAGGAGCTGAGCCTCGACCCCACGCACATCCGGCTCGACCGCATGAACGGCGGCGCGCCGCTGCTCAACAGCCACCAGCAGTGGAGCCTGTCCAGCGTGCTCGGCGTCACCGAGAAGGCGTGGATGGAGGCGACCGAGGGCCGCAGCGTCTGCCGCTTCAGTGACCGCGACGAAGAGGTCAACGCCATCTGGCGCGACGTCGTCAACAAGATCATCCGGCACATCTCGGTCGGCTACATCGTCCACCGCTTCATGAAGCTCGACCCCGAGGTCGAGGGCGGCCTGCCCATCTGGAAGGCCATCGACTGGGAACCCGTCGAGCAATCCCTCGTGCCCATTGGCGCCGACCCGCTGGCTGGCGTACGGGCGATGGGGGAGGGCACCGGGCCCGACCTCGAGCAGCTGCGCGAGCTGGCCTCACGCGCTGTCGGCGGCCGCAGCTTCCCCTGCGAGTTCGTCACCCGCGACGCCCCTGCGCTCGCCGCCAACGTTTCCCCCAACCCAGCAGCAGCCGCTGTTGCCACAACCACCACTCCACAGGAGCGTTCCATGACCCCCGAAGAACTCCAAGCGCAAGCGGCTGCCGAGGCCGCCACCCGCGCCCAGGCCCAGGCGTCCGCCGCCGCCACCGAGGCCGCCGTGCAGGCCGAGCGCACGCGCTCCGCCGGCATCCGCGCGGCCGTCGGCGCCTTCCGCCGCACCGTGCAGGGTGAGCTGATCAGCGACGAACAAGTCGAGTCGATGATCACGCGCGGCATCACCGTCGACGCCGCCCGCGCCGAGATGTTCGGCCTGCTGGAGACCCGCTCCAACAACACCGGCCCCACGCGCAGCGCCGCTGCCATCACCACCACGCAGGACGAGCAGCAGCAGCGCCGCGCCGACATGTCTGCGGCTTTGGCCCACCGTGCCAACTCCACTGTCGCGCTGCCCGAGACGGCCCGGCGCTTTCGCGGCTTCACGCTGTTCGAGCTGGCTCGCCGCAGCCTCGAGCTGCAGGGCGTCAACACCGAAGGCATGAGCCGCAACGCCATGGTCTCGCTGGCCATGGGCAACAGCGACGACATGGGTTTCCGCTCCATGCACGGCACCAGCGACTTCAGCATCGCGTTGGCCAACACCGTCAATCGCACGCTGCGTGAGGCCTACACCAGTGCTGGCCAAACCTTCCGTCCCTGGGCGCGCAAGGGCACGCTGTCTGACTTCCGCCCGGCAACTCGCGTGGCTATCGCCGCGAGCCTTGCCCTCGAGAAGACCAACGAGTTCGGCGAGTTCAAGCGCGGCAAGATCAGCGACGCCGGCGAGACCATCCAGCTCGCGACGTACGGCAAGGTGGTGGGCATCACGCGCCAGACGGTCATCAACGACGACCTTGACGCCCTCAGCTCGATCCCCGAGATGTACGGCCGCGCTGCTGCCGACTTCGAGAGCGACACGGTCTACAACGTGCTGAAGGCCAACGCCGTGATGGCGGACGGCGTCGCGCTGTTCCACGCGGACCACAAGAACCTCGGCACCGCCGGCGGCATCACCGAGACCACGCTGGACGAAGCCACGCAGGCCATGCGCAAGCAGACCGACTTTGGCGGCAACAACCAGCCGCTGAACCTGGTCGCCCGCTACCTGATCGTCAGCGCAGCTCGCGAGTTGCAAGCGCGCAAGCTGCTGAGCGCACTGCTGGTGGCCGCAAAGTCGGCGGACGTCAACGTCTTCTCCAACGCCTACGAGCTGGTCGTCGAGCCCCGCCTCGACGCCGTCAACCCGCTCGAATGGTTCCTGGCCGCCGATCCGTCCCGCATCCGCACCGTCGAGTACGCCTACCTGGAAGGCGAAGAGGGCCTCTACACCGAGCAGCGCATGGGTTTCGATGTGGACGGCCTCGAAATCAAGGCGCGCCTCGACTTCGCCGCCAAGGCGACCGAGTTCCGCGGCTTGTTCAAGAACCCCGGCGCCTGATCGCCGGCGCCATCGCGAGCTGAGACAGCGCGGCCCTGGTGCCGCGCGTTTTCCCCTGACAACCCTGCACTCCTGAAAGGACGCGCAATGAAGAACTTCGTTCAACCGGGCGACACGCTCACTCTCACGGCCCCCTATGACGTCGCCTCGGGCGCCGGCATGCTGGTCGGCCTCATCTTCGCCGTTGCCGCATTCACGGCTCTCAGCGGCGCACAGGTCGAAGGCGTCACCAAAGGCGTCTTTGACCTCACGGCGCTGAGCACCGACACCGCCACCGTCGGCGCCGCCATCTACTGGGACAACACCAACAAGCGCTGCACTACCAGCAGCAGTGGCAACACCAAGATTGGCGTCGCCACGGCGGTGAAAGCCAACGGCGCCGCCACGGTGCGCGTCCGTCTCAACGGCGTGTTCTAACGCAGGCAGGCGGCGGTGGACAACTCGATCTTCTTCGCGGCCTTCAAGTCGGCCGGCCTGCTGGAGCCTTGTGTCTACAAGCCCGGCACGCCGGCCGAGAAAGGCTTCGACGCTGGCTGGCAGCAGCCCGACAGCCTGTTCCTCGGCGACGAAGCCCAGGCGACGGACTACCTGCTCGAGTTCCAAACCGCTGACCTGCCCACCCTCCGCCAGGGCGACGCCATCACCGTCGCCGGCGTCGCCTTCACCGTCCGCGCCCCAGCGCAAAAGCGCGGCGACGGCTACTTCAGCACTGTGGCCCTCAAGGTCGCCTGACAACCATGCCCACTTTTGCCAAGCAGCTGCTCGACGCCGTCGAAGCCAGCCAGTCCGCCCAGATGGCCATCCCGGCCACCAGCATCCACCTCGAGCGCATGTCGCCGATCGGCGATGACGAGTGCCCCGCACTCAACATCGCCATCAGCCAGGCGCGAAAGATCAGCGTGCTCGGCAGCGAGGGCGGCTACGACCTGCTCGACATGGAGGTCGACGTGATCGTCAGCATCCACACCCGCGGCGCGCCACGCACCCGCGTGTCCGACCCCTTCGTCGCGGCCGTCAACGGTGCGCTGATGCGCGACCCCTCCCTCGGCGGCCTGGCCACCCAGCTGGGCCTCTACACCGTCCAGCCGCGCCAGGCGGCAGTCGGCGAGGTCGGCATCGCCGAACTCACCTACCGGGCTCGCTGCGCCGTGCGCGAGAGCGACCTGTCCATCTTCACCCACTGAACCCAACAACCTAGGAGCCCATCATGCCTGGTCGCGGTCAAATTTCCTTTCACTCAGGCGTGCTCTTCGCGAAGAGCAGCGCAGCCATCGCGGCCTCCATCCGCGTGGCCACCCTGCAAGAGACGAGCTTCGACTTCAAGGCGTCGAACAAAGAGCTGTTCGGCGAGAACCAGTTCGCCGAGGCCATCGGCCGAGGCAACGTCAAGATCAGCGGCAAGGCCAAGACCGGCCGCTTCAACGGCGCGCTGATGAACCAGGTGTTCTTCCAGCAGCCGGGCAGCTCGCTGCTGGCCCAGGCCAAGCTGCTGGCGCTGGATGAGCCGGGCACGGTGGCCACGACCACCGTCACGGTCGCCAACGGCGCGAACTTCCTGGAGGATCTCGGCGTCCAGAACCCGGCCACGGGCGAGACCTACACGCGCGTCGCAGACACGCCGGCCGTCAAGCAGTACGCCGTCAACGAGACCACCGGCGTCTACACGTTCCACGCCGACGAGGACGACAACGGCCTGACCTTCTCCTACCTCCACAAGACGACGGCCGCCGGCGCCAAGACCCTCGCCATCAACAACCAGCCCGCCGGCGAGGCGCCCACCTTCCGCGCCATCTTCAGCCAGAAGTTCCAAGGCAAGACCCTCACGCTCACGCTCAACGCGCTGGTGGCCGAGAGCCTGGCATTCGGCTTCAAGGCTGAAGACTTCTCCATGCCCGACTTCTCGTTCGCCGCCCAGGCCGACAGCAACGGCCTGGTGGGTGAGCTGAGCCTGACGAGCTTCGAATGAGCAGCCTGACCCTCACCGTCGCCGGGCGGGTCATCCCGCTACTGGCGCTCAACTTCAAGCAGCTCAAGGCGCAGAAGGAAAACATCCGCCTGATGACCGTGGGCGGCTTCACCGACGCCTTCCACATCTTCGACACGCTGGCCCCGGTCATCCATGCGTCGCTGCAGCGCACCGTGCCCGAGCTGACGCTCGAGGAAGTCGAGGAGGCGCTCGATCAGCCCACCGCAGTCGTGCTGGCCAACGAGGTCATCCGCCTGTCGTTTCCCCAGGCCCAGCCGGGGGAGACGGCGGCGGAGAGCCCATCTGGCTCGTCGACTGGGACACCCTGATCGTCGAGGCCATCGACTTCACCGGCTGGACTTGGGATGAAGTTGAGAACCAGATGGACCTGCACCGCCTTGCCGCCTTCCGTCGGCACTGGCGGCGCTCTCCGCCGCTGCAGGCCATGGTGCAGGCCTACCTCGGCATCGAGCCGCAGGAAGACCCTGTGCCAGTGACCCCCGAAACCGAAGACGACGCGATCCGCGAGTTCGCGTCGATGTTCGCCGCCGCTGGCGGCACCGTTCACTGACCCACCACCATGGCTGACCAACAAGCACGGGTAGAGATCCTCGCGAACGCCAACCAGGCGATTCGCGAGTTCGCGCTGTTCGGCAACGCCGCGACCGGCACGTCTGACAAGGTCAAGGCCGCCGTCAGCGGCGTGACCGGCTCGGTGCTGTCGCTGCATTCGCGCATGGCCTCGTTGGGACTGCTGGTGAGCGGCGGCCTACTCGCCGCCGGCGTCAAGGGGCAGATCGACCTGATGGACGCCACCAACGATGCGTCCGAGGCGGCCGGCGTCAGCGTGCAGACTTTCACCGAGCTGGGCTATGCCGCCAAGATGAGCGGCTCCGACTCCGAAGTGCTCGGCAAGGCGCTCGTCAAGATCAGCGACGCCACCGCGAAGGCCGCCGGCGGCGATGCCGACATGCGCAAGCTGTTCAAGCAGCTCGGCATCGACGCGAAGGACGCCGAGGGCAAGTTGCGCAGCTCCGACGATGTCCTGAACGACCTGGCCGACACCTTCGCCAAGCTGCCAGCCGGCCCGGAGAAAGTCGCCCTTGCGGTCAAGTGGTTCGGCGAGCGCATCGGCCCCGGCCTGCTGCCCTTGCTGAACAGTGGCCGCGCGGGCATCACCGAGCTGCGCGAGGAGTTCCGCAAGCTGCACGGCGTCATGAGCGACGACTCGGCCCAGGCCGCAGCGCAGTTCAACGACAACATGGACCGCATCAACACCGCCTCGCAAGGCGTGCGGGCCACCATCACCAACGCGGTCATGCCCACGTTGGTGGAGTTCAGCAACTTCTTCATCCAGGCGGCGAAGGACGTTGGCGTCCTCGAGGCCGCGTTCCTGACCTTCGGCAAGGGTGTGGCGCGCATCACCGGCACCGACGACGTCGGCAAGCTGCGCTCAAAGCTCTCCGACCTGGGCTCAGAGATGGAGCGCGTCCAGCTCATGCAGATCGGGCTGCAGAACACGCTCGACCGCGACCCCGGCAACCAGGCCGCCGCGCGTCGCATGCGCTTCCTGACCGACAAGCTGGCCGAGCTGGGGCGCCAGGCGGCCGCCACCAAGGTGGAGATCGCCAAGATCGAGGAAGACGCCAAAGGCCCGCCGCCTCCGCCCAAGCCCAAGGGCAGCGACGGCAGCACGCTCGGCGACACCTTCAAGGCCAAGGAACCCGACAAGAACCGCAGCGCCGAATGGGCCGCGCTGCTGGAAGAGCAGAAGAAGGCCTACGCCGACGGCATGGCCCTGCAAGGCACGTTCACCGAGTGGGGCCTCGCCGAAGAGAGCCGCTTCTGGCAGGGCATCCTGTCCCGTGCCGACCTCAGCCAGGCCGAGAAGCTCGGCGCCACGCAGCGCCACCTCACGGCCGAGCGAGGCCTTCGCAAGCAGGCGGCCGCTGCCGACCTGGCCGAGAAGCAGGTCGAGATCGCCGCCGCCGCTGGCCAGTACGCCGAGCAGAAGCGGCTGATGGAGAACTACGTCGCCTCGGTCGGTCAGCTCTACGGCGTCGACAGCCGCGAGTATCAGGAAGCGCTGCGCCGCCAGCTGCAGATGGCGCGGGACCACGAAGCCAAGCTCCGCGAGATCGCCAGCATCCGCCGCGAGGCGCTGATGGCCGACCGCCTCGACGAAGTGGCAGCCGAGCAGCAGCAGGCCGAAATCCGCCGCGCCCTCGGCGTCATCACCCAAGCCCAGCTCCTCGAGATCCGCGGCCGCGCCATCGAGCAGCGCCGCGAGATCGAGCTGCTGGCCAAGCAGGCTGAGCTGGAGGCCGAGAAGGGCGGCGTCAACGACCCCGTCGCCGTGGAGCGCATCCAGGCCGAGATCGCCGCCATCAAGCGCCGCTACAAGGGCCTCACCGCCGACAACAAGGGCGAGCAGGCTGTCGAGCAGGCCGACCCGCTGCGCAGCGTGCTTGGCACCAGCCAGCAGGCCCTGCAGCAGGGCTTCGACCGCATCGCCGCCAGCTGGCGCATCACCGCCGGCGGCATCCGCGACACCGCCCGCCAGATCGGCAGCAGCCTGCTGTCCGAGCTGGTCACCAAGCCCTTCTCGCAATGGGTCATCAACCAGGCGCGCATGGTGGCCATGACCTGGATGTTTGGCCAAGAGAAGGTCGCGGCCGAAGCCGTCACGCAAGGCGAGATCACCGCCGTGCAGGCCGCCGGCAGCATCAAGACCATCGCCATGCGCGCCTACGAGGCCGCAGCGGGCGCGTACAGCGCCATCGTCGCCATCCCCTACGTCGGCCCGGTCCTGGCGCCCATCGCCGCCGGCGTCGCGCTGGCCGGCGTGCTGTCCTTCGCCAGCAGCATCTTCAGCGCCGAGGGCGGCTTCGACATCCCCAAGGGCATGAACCCCATCGTGCAAACGCACAGCAACGAAATGATCCTGCCGTCCAAGCACGCCGACACCATCCGCATGATCGGCGACCTGGCCATGGGCGGCCAGCTCACCGGCGGCGGTGGTGGTGGCAACTTCAGCATCAACGCACTGGACGCCCGCAGCTTCGAACGCATGCTCAAGGGCCGGCAGGGTGACCAGCTCGTGCGCGCTCTCGCGCAGCGCGTTCGCAACCGCACGGCAGGCTGACCATGAGCACCGCAGTCTTCCCCAAGCTCGCAGGACTGTCCGCCGAGCGTGGCATCAGCGTGAGCTTCAACACCCGAGTGCACCGCGCTGCCAGCGGCCGCCGGTCGGCCATGAGCGAGCGCGTCTTCCCCGTGTGGCGCTTCACCCTGCGCTACAACTTTTTGCGCGCCCGGCCCAGCGTGGCCGACCTGCAAACGCTGCGCGGCTTCTTCTTGGCGCGCAAGGGTGCGCTCGATCCCTTCTACCTTCAGGACGAAACCAACCATGCTGTCATCGCCCAAACCGTCGGCCTCGGCGCTCCAAGCCGTCGCACCTTCCCGCTTGTCTACACCGAAGGCGGCGCCGTCGACCGCGTCGGCGCTGTCGACACGACCGGCGCCGCCCCAATCGCCCTGGTCAACGGCAGTCCAGTCGCAGCGACTTTCGGTCGTGACACGCTGACGCTGGCCGCCGACGCTGCCACAGGCGCCACGGTCGCGTGGACGGGCAGCTTTTTCTATCACGTCGCCTTCGCCGACGACACGCTCGACCTGAAGCGCTTCATGCACCAGCTCTTCAGCGCCGACGGCGTGCCGCTCGAAACCGTCAACCAGTACAGCTGACGCGCCATGCCCATGACCGCCCCTGAACTCGCCGCGCTGGACGCCTGGCTGGCCAGCACCTGCGAGGGCAAACGCTTCGACCTTCTTACCCTCACCACGCGAACGGGCGTCGTGCTGCGGTGGACGAACGCCGACGTGCCGCTCACCATCGCCGACGGCCGCACCTTCGTGCCCGCCAGCTACGAGCGAGACCGCCTCAAGGTCAACGCCAACCTGCAGATCGACGACGTGCAGTTCACGTTCAACGTCGACACGCTGGACACCGTCGCCGGCGTGCCCATGATGCACTTCGCCGCGCGTGGCGGCCTCGACGGCGCCGACGTGCTGCTCGAATGGCTCTTCCAGGATGCGGCCGGTGTCGACAAGGGCTACGACACCCGCTTCGAGGGTAAGACCGGGCCGGCCGACCTGGGCCTGGGCACAGTCGATGTGTCCGTGCGCAGCTTGCTGGCTCAGCTCACCCGCCAGGTGCCCGCCGAGATCTACCAGCCTGGCTGCCGCAACACCATCTATGACCCCAACTGCGGCCTCAACCCTGTGGCCGCATCGGTCACCGGCACCGTCACCGGCTTGTCCGGTGGGCGTCTCGACTACATCGCCACGGGCCTCGGGCAGGCCAGCGGCTTCTTTGACCTGGGCGCAATTCGCTTCACCAGCGGCGAGCTGGCTGGCGAGCAGCGCACCGTGAGGGCCTATGCCGGCGGCGCGGTGCAGACCGTGCTCCCGTGGCCCCAGCAGCCAGAGATCGGCGACACCTTCGCCATCCGCCCGGGCTGCGACCGCACCAAGGCCCGCTGCATCGCCCTCGGCAACCTGTTGCGCTTCCGAGGCGAGCCCCACGTCCCAGCGCCCGAGACGGCCGCCTGACATGACCCCCCTCGACCTTCGCGCGCTGCTTCAGGAAGAAGCCCAGCGCTGGATCAGCACGCCCTATCACCACCAGGCCTGCGTGCACGGCGTCGGCGTCGACTGCTTGATGCTGCTGGTGGCCGTCTTCAAGGCTTGCGGCGCGCTGCCCGCTGCTTTCGACCCCCGGCCTTATGCGCCGCAGTGGCACCTCCATCGCAGCGAGGAGGTCTATCTCGCCGGCCTCGACGCCTGGCTGCGCCCGATGGCCGCCGGCGAGCCGCTGCAGGCAGGCGACGTGCTCGTCTGGCGCTTTGGCCGCACCTTCAGCCACGCCGGCCTCGTCGTGCAGCGCGGCGAGCACCTCGAGGTCGCACACGCCCTCGCGCAGGCCGGCGAGGTCACCCAGGACCGGCTCGACGCCGCTGTCTTTGCCGGCCGCGACATGCGCGCTTTCACCCTCTTTGCCAAGGCCATCTGATGGGCGGTTCCAACTTCACCAACGAGCAGCCGAGCCTCAGCGGCGTTCGCATCCAGGGCAGCGAGTACGGCAAGACCATCCCCTGGGTGCTCACCGGGCGCGGCCGCGTCGCCGGCAACCTGCTCGACTACAACGCCTTCAAGGCGATCAAGCAAAGCGAGACCCAAAGCGGCGGCAAGGGCGGTGGGGGCTCGCAAACCACCGTCAGCTACACCTACCAGGCCTCGGTGCTCATCGCGCTCGCCAGGGGGCCTCTCGTGGGCTCTGGCGCCATGTGGCGCGGCAAGAGCCAGTTCGCCAGCTTCGCCGCCGGCGGCCTGTCCCTGCAGCTCGGCAACATCGGCCAGGCCGTCTGGAGCTGGCTGTCCACCAACGCCCCCAGCAAGGCCCTCGGCTACAGCGGCCTGGCCTACGCCTACGCCCAGGCCTACGAACTCGACAGCAGCGCCAGCCTGCCCAATCACAACTTCGAGCTGGACGCCGGCGGCCTGGGCAGCGTCCCCGGTGCCGGCACCGTGCTGGATGGTGACCCGCGTCTGGCTGTTGAACGCCTCCTCACCGACACCCGCTCCGGCGGCGGCTGGCCAGCCGAGCGGCTGCTCGGCTTGGACCGCTACCAGGCCTACTGCCGCGCCGCCGGTCTGTGGCTCAGTCCCGTGCTCACGGAGCAACGCAGCTGTCTTGACTGGCTGGCCCAACTGCTCATGCTCACCAACACCAAGGCCGCGTACACCGGCTCTGCCATTGAGCTGGTGCCGCTGGGCGACGAAGACCTCAGCGCCCACGGCGCCAGCTTCACGGCCGAGGTGACGCCCGACTTTGACCTGACGCTGGACCACTTCAAGCCCGACGACGGCGAGCCTTCGGTCCGCATCCGCCGCCACCACGGCCTGGGCGCCGAGTCCTCCGCAGCCAACAGCGACGACGTCGGCTTCAACGTCATCACCCTCGAGATCGAGAACCGCGCGTCCGGCTACGCCAAGCAGCCCATCTCGCGTGACGACCTGGCCAGCATCGAAACCTTCGGCCGTCGCGAGAAGCCGGCCATCGCCGCCCCCGAGGTCAAAGACCCTGCCATCGGCGCCCAGATCGCGCAGCAGCTGGTGCAAGACGAACTCGTCAAGCGCAACCGCTACGAGTTCAACCTCACCTGGCAGTTCTGCCGCCTGCGGCCGTTGCGCCTCGTCACCCTCACCGAGCCAAGCCGCGGGCTCTTCCGCCGGCCCGTGCGCATCCTTGAGGTCGAGGAGCTTGACGACCGCCGCATCGCCATCGTGGCCGAGGACGCCCCCATCGGCACCGCCACCGCGCCCCGCTACGGTGCCCAGGCTGGCTCTGGCTACTCGCCAGACTACAACGCGGCGCCGGGCAACACTGACGAGCCCGTCATCTTCGAGGCGCCGGCCCAGCTCACACGCACGGGGCTCGAGGTCTACGTTGCTGTTCGCGGCAGCGGGCCATCGTGGGGCGGCTGCCATGTGCATGTCAGCCTGGACGGTCTGAACTACCGCCAGATCGGCACGGTCACAGGCTCTGCGCGCTACGGCTATCTCGCCGGCGCAATCAGCAGCACGGTCGGCGTGCAGGGCCTGGGCGGCCAACAGCTGCTTGGCGGCAGCTCAGAAGATGCCGCCACGCTGCAAACGCTGTGCTGGGTCGGCCCTGGCGCGCAGGAGTACTTCGCCTACGAAACCTCGGCCCTGGTGGGCGCGGGCGCCTATACCCTCGGCGGTCTGGTGCGCGGCGCCTACGGCACCCTGCAAAGCGCTCACAGCGCAGGGGACCGTTTTGTCCGGGTCGATGATTTGGTCGTCAAAAGCGGCGACCTCGATCTCTCTCTGATCGGCAGCACGCTCCACTTCAAGTTCACGAGCTTCAACGTCTTCGGCGGCGGTCAGCAGAGCCTCGGCGAGGTGGCCGCCGTCACGTACACCGTCACGGGCGCCATGGCCCAGCTGCTGCCCGGCATCGCGGGAAAAAGCTTGCTGGTCCACGCCTCTGCGCTGACGTTTCAGTATCCCGCCGCCGGTGGAGTCAGTCCGAGTTCGATCACTTTGACCGCGAAACGAACCGGCTTACTGGCCGGGAGCGTCAACTGGTCCGTCATCAGCGGCACGGCCAGCATCACCGGCAGTGGTGACGTCGTCAGCGTTGAGGCGGCCAGCATGCTGACCGACAGCATCACAGTGCGGGCAACCGTCACGGACACCGTGGCGACGTACAGCGCTGAGACGACCATCGTCAAGGTGCGCGACGGGCAGTCCGGCGCCAATGGTGCGCCAGGAGCACCCGGAGCACCCGGAGCCCCAGGTGCCCCAGGTGCCCCAGGTGCCCCCGGTTCGCCTGGTGCGCCGGGCACCCCGGGCGCGGACGGCGCGCCCGGCGCAAATGGTACGGATGGGGCGCCTGCGGTTACCGCCACGTTGAGCAACGAGGCCACGGTCTTTCCTGCTGACCCAGCAGGCAACGTCACCAGCTACGCCGGCAACAGCAGCACCATTGCCGTCTACGTCGGCATCACCGATGACACCGCTAACTGGACGCCTTCGATCTCCGCCAGTAGCGGCGTCAGCGCCAGCCGCAGCGGCTACACCGTCACTATCGACGGGCTTGCCGCCGGCACGCCTGCGGGCTATGTCGACATTACTGTTGGCCGCGGTGGCTTTGGCACCATCACCAAACGCTTCTCGGTTAGCAAAAGCCAGGCCGGCAGCAATGGTGCAAATGGTGCAAATGGGGCGAACGGTGCCGATGGTGCTCCCGGTGCCCCCGGTGCCCCCGGTGCTCCTGGTGCCACTGGTCCGCAAGGTCCCGCTGGCGCCAATGGCGCCAATGGCACCAACGGCCAGCGAGGCAGCATTGAGGCCAGCCGCTCCATCTCTGGCAGCGGCTGGAGCGATAGTGAAGCAGCTGCGGCGATCAGCGATGCAGGGTATGGCTCGCCCGTCGTGCTTGACCGCGTCACGCTGTACAACGCGAGCGCCGGCTTTACGCAGAGCCGGTACTTCAATGGCAGCACCTGGCTGACCTGGGCGGCTCTGGTCAACGGCAATCTGCTTGTGAATGGGTCTGTTGGCGCACAGGCATTGAGCGTCAGCCAGCTCAGCGCAATCACGGCCGACGTGGGCCTGCTGCGCACTGCTTCGTCGGGTGGGCGCCAGGAGCTGGAGGCCAATCGGCAGCGCATCTTCGACGGCGACGGCAACCTCCGCGTCGTTTCGGGATACCTGCTGTGACTTGGGGCCAGCGAGTGCTCAACTCGGACGGCTCGTTCCAGTTCGACACGAGCCAGGCCCTCTACCGAGGCGCGCTGCTGATCGACATCGTGGTGTACGGCGTCAATGGCGCCCCGCAGCAGGTCATCAGCTACCCGCAGTGGGCCGGCCGCACGGTCTTCTGGTCGCACGTCGGTCCTAAGTCAGGCCCGGCGGCGATCACGGTGAGCTACGCCAGCGGCCACCCCGTCGTCACCTTTCCAACGTTCGCAGAGGCAGGCGCGACGCGAACGGCTTTCGTCTTCGTCAACTAGGAGGCTCGCATGAAGGCTTTCACTGCTCTCTTGACTTTCGCTTTGGTTCTCGCAGCTTGCGGCGGAGGCGGTCCTCCGGTCAGTACGCCAACACCGACCGCACCGATCACTGCATCGACCAATTCACCACAGGGAATCGACCTCATGAGCTACGGCATCGTGGTCTACACAGCAAGCGGCAACTTGGCCGTGAGCAGCCAAGCCGCCGCGCTGCACTATCTCGGTCAGCCCGTGTTCACCGGCTTCGTCATCGAGTCGGGCGTTGACGGCTCCTTTGCGCGTTTCACGATCGCGTCGCCCAACGGCGCTCCATTGCCGGTGTTCCGCATGACGCCTGGCGACGGCAACTGGGTCGAGGCGCCCGTCGTGCGACTGGTCTCCGGCACAACCTACGAGATCCTCGTGCGTGCCAGCGTCACGCCGCAGGTGTATTGCTTCGGCAGGCTTGCCGCCGGCACATCGCCGGCTGAGGCGTGGGGGTCGCGCGTGCTGGGCGCGAGCGGCGAGGTTCAGTGGGACACGACACGCAAGCCCTTGCTGGTGCATTCCTTTGTCACGTTGCCAGCCGTGTCTGGTTTGCCAACTGGCGGTGTGTGGGACTCCACTGCGGCGACGCTGCCCACCTACCCCGGTGTCGTCGTGGCCGCAGTTGGCGGCGCTGGTGGCGGCTACCAGTTCGGTTCGCGCACCGTCAACGTGGCCGTGCGGCTGTCCAGCGGCGCCATCGACCGCGTGGTGGGCAGCCGCTGGACTTCGACAGGTGGCAGCCCCGACTTTGCGCCCTTGCTGCAGGGCGGCCTCGGGCCGGCGCCGACTCTCATCATCGACCTCACTCCCTACCTCTGAACGCCATGGCAATGTCTCTGCCCCGTGAGCTGCCCTCGGGCGTCACCACGACCTATCACCGCATCCTTCGGGCCAACTTCAACTTCAATCCGCCGCCGGCTTACCAGGCCGACGGCATCACCGTGCTGGTGGAGTTGGAGATCGGCGAGTACCTGAGCCACGAAGCCCGCCTGGACGGAAAGAACCCCGTGCGAAGCGAGGTGCGATGCATCCCGGCAAACGAAGGCACGAAGTCGGTGCTGGACGCCATCTACCAGTTCCTGAGCCAACCGCCAGGCGAAGGCGCGCAGTTCGGCTACGAAGGCGCGGCGCCGGTCTGACTGACCCAGCTCCGCCATTCACTGCAGGCACCGCTCCACCTCAAGCACCCGAAAGGCCCCCATGCCCGAACCCGTATCCACTGCGACCGGCACGCTGGTCGCGGCTACTGTGGCCGTGCCCGCGATCACGCTCTTGGGCGTGCCGCTTGGCCTGCGCCCCGACGTGCTCGTCGCGGGCTTTGCCGGCGCCATTGCCGCCATTGCCCTCTTCAACGCCGTTCCCAGCACCGGAGACACCTGGCGCGAGCTGCTGCGCACCAGCGGGCGCCGCATCGGCTTCGCCGTCGCGTCCAGCCTCACAGCAGGCTACCTGGCGCCCGCCATGCAGGTGCCTGAGTCGTTCCTGCTTGGGGCAGCGTTCGTCGTCGGCTCATCAGCCCAGCACTTCCTGCGCTGGGCCATCCGCAAGATGAGCGGCACGGCCCAGTCTGGCCAACCGGGGAGCACATCGTGAGTGCCGGCGCCGTGCTCATTGCCGTGCCGGTGTGGGTGTGGGCCATCCACTGCTTGGCTGGCCTCGTCATCCTGGCCGAGGCGCTCAACAAGCTGGAGCGTATGCGTCCGCCATTGGTGCCGCCTGCCGTGCGCGCCGCGCTGCGGCCACGCGAGGTGTGTGTGGCCTGGCTCAAGCGTGCCGCGTGGTTCCTGCTTGCCCTGGGCGGCGCCGGCGTCCTGGCCTCGCCCTTCTTCAACCCCACACCGCCAAGCCTGGAGCACGTCTGTATTGCCGTCGGCTTCGCGGTGCTCATTCTCCGCACCAGAGTCAAGGAAGGCTAACCATGATCACCGTTGCAACCCTGATCGCCGCCGGCATCGCGCCGACACAAGCCCGGCTTTTCGCCGAGGCGCTGTCGACGGCCGCCCGCCACTTCGGCATCAACACCCCGGTGCGCGAGGCCGGTTGGGTCAGCCAGTGCGCGCACGAAAGCGCTGGCTTCGTCCACCTCGAGGAGAACCTCTTCTACACGACCGCCGAGCGCGTGCGCGCCATGTGGCCCAGGCGCGTGCCGAGCCTCGGCGACGCCGCCCAGCTGCTGCGCAACCCGCAGGCGCTGGCCAACAGGGTCTATGCGAATCGCAACGGCAACGGCGACGAAGCCAGTGGCGACGGCTGGGCCTATCGCGGCCGGGGCCTGCTTCAGCTCACTGGCCGGGCCAACTACATGGCGGCCGAGGCGGCGATCAACCAGCCCTACAAGGCCTCGCCGGATCTCGTCGCCCAGCCCATCCACGCGGCGATGACCGCCGGGTGGTACTGGGCCGCCGCTGGCTGCAACACCATGGCCGACGCGTCCAACGTCGATGCCATGACCAAGGCCATCAACGGCCCGGCTCTGGCCGGACTGTCTGACCGCCGCCAGCGCTTCGAGCAGGCGGTGAGGGCGTTTGTATGACCGCCGCCGTCAAGGCCGCTCTTGCGCTCCTCCGCGAGCTGCCGTGGTGGGTGTGGGTCATCGTGGCCTTGTGCATCGGCCTGGCCGTCCAGTCGAGCCGCCTGGACAACGCGCGCCACCAGGTGCTCACGGAGCAGAAGGCCAGGTCAGACGATCGCGCTGCATACGCGGCGGCAGCCGCCAGCGCGAGCAAGTCCTATCGAGCCAAGGAACAGGGGTGGAAAGCCGCCCATACGGAGATCACCCATGAAGCCGAACTTGACCAAGCCCGCACGACTGTTGAGCGCGGCACTGCTGACGGTGCTGGCCAGCGCCTGCAGCACCGTTTCGCCGCCGCTGCCGCCAGTCGTTGTCCCGCCCCCGCTGATCCCGCCGCTTCCCCGAGCAGCTCGCCAGCCAGCGCCGCCGCTGATCTGCTCACTGAGGTGCAACGTCGGATTGACGACGCTGCGGGAGAGCTTGCTGAAGCCGCCGACCGAGCCCGCACCGCCGGCCTGGCCTGCGAGCGCGCCTACGACGCGCTAACCCAGCGCTGAGCAAAGACGAGGCGACCGCCGCCGGCGTTGGAGCGCCGTCGACAGCCGCCACCCACAGTCCATGCCTGTGACCAGCCAAGGCCCCGCCACCTCCCGGGAGGCGGGCGCAATGTATCCCCCCTGGAGTCACATGGCCCAACCGATCATCCCCTGGGTAGGGGGCAAGCGCCGTCTTGCCGACCAGCTCATCCCCCGCTTCCCACCGCACAGCTGCTATGTCGAGCTGTTCGCCGGCGGCGCAGCGCTCTACTTCCTGCGGCCGCCGGCCGAGGTCGAGGTCATCAACGACATCAACGGCGAGCTGACCAACCTCTACCGCGTGGTGAAGCACCACCTCGAGGAGTTCGTGCGCCAGTTCAAGTGGCAGCTCAGCAGCCGTGAGGTCTTCAAGTGGCAGCAGGACACGCGGCCCGAGACGCTCACCGACGTGCAGCGCGCTGCCAGGTTCTTCTACCTGCAGCACCATGCCTTCGGCGGTAAGGTTCAGGGCCAGACCTGGGGCACCGCCACCACAGCGCCGCCGGTCAACCTGCTGCGCCTCGAGGAGACGCTGAGCGCGGCCCACCTGCGGCTGACGAACGCCTACATCGAGAACCTTCCCTGGCTGGCCTGCCTGGAGCGCAACGACCGGCCGCACACGTTCTTCTATGCAGACCCGCCCTACTGGCAGACCGAGGGCTACGGCATCGGCTTCCCCTTCAGCGAGTATGAGGCCATGGCCGCTGCGATGCGCCGGCTCAAGGGCAAGATGCTGGTCAGCATCAACGACCACCCCGACATTCGCGAGTGCTTCGCCGGATTCCACATGGAAAGCTTGGAGATCACCTACACCGTCGGCGGTGGCGGCAAGCCGGCCGACCGGCGCGAGCTGGTGATTTGGAGCTGGGACCAAGCGGCGGAGCCGGCAGGACTTTTCTGATGCAGGAGGAAAAAACCCGGCCGAAGCCGGGTTCTATGCAGCGGCTCTAACGTCTACTTCTGCCAGTCTTCAACCAGGCGCTTCTTGGCAAGCTCGCTCAGGTTGTAGCCGCTGAAGCTGTTGTTCTTTGAATCAACAACCAGCAGCGTGTCGTCAGCGTCCATGACGGCCCAGATGACCTTGGACACTTCTGATGCCGTGGAGGTGGATTTCAAGTACCACATTGACTTGAGCACTGGCACGCCGCCCAGGCTCTTGATCTTTGAAATGACCCGGTCGTAGTTCTTGACGGGAGCGTGCAAATCGTAGGAAATGAACAAGTTGTTCATGGAGGTCCTTAGGGGCTTTTGGTGAAAACCCTCATCCGAGGAAGCAGCCGCCGTTTAAACTCACACTTGCTACGGCAAAAGTTCAGGCTTTTGTTTCTCTCTTCGGAGGGACAAGACCGGGTTGACCTCGTTTCGGGGTCAGCCCGTTTTTGCTTGGGCTCCGGCCCTCGCTGCTGCCCATTATGTTGAGGTCGGTCACCGCGCGCTACACGTGGCCAGGACATGATCCCCACGTTGACTTGCGTGCAGGAAGTCGCTACGGCAGTGTTTTTATACAGTTGTTTTTAGCAGTCGCTAAAGCAGAGTGCTAAACAAATCGCCGCGTTTTCCCTATGACGGGGCAGTCGTATCAAGCCACGGATGGCGCTTGAAAGCGCGTGCCAAGTCTTGCCTTTTGACGCGCTGCACCAATACGCCATTCGCAGCCATTGGCGCCACAATAGCCTACAAATGCAGTAGGTTATTTCTCCGGTTTGTTGCTAGCGAGATACAGCCGCGTCTTTGAGGAGCTGAGTCAACCATGGCCAGCCCGCGTACTTGTCGCCGGTGCGCTGCAGGTGGGTGTAACGCTTCAGCGACTGCCAGGACCTGTGCCCTGAAACCGCAGCGACTTGCGGGATCGTCCAGCCCAGTTCAAACAGCCTGCTGATGCCTTCATGCCGCAAGTCGTGGAAATGCAGGTCCTCGATGTCGAGGATCTGGCATGCCCTGGTGAACGACGTGCTGACGGAGTCGGAGTTGTGGGGCCAGATGCGGCCAGTGGTGGCAGGCTGGGTGTCGATCAGCTGCAGCGCCTCGGGCGTCAGCGTCGTGCGCACATCGTTGCCCACCTTCTCGCCGGGGTTCTTCATGTCGCGCACCACCAACTGCAGCGCGTCGCGGTCCAGGTCCGCGCCGACCACCCTGCAGATCTCCTCCTGCCGGCGCGTCGAGAAGATGGCGAACAAGATCAGGCGCTGCATCGGGATGCTGTCTGCGCGCTTGATCTGGATGACCTCGTAGTGCGCCATGAGCTTGTCCAGCTCGGCCAGGGTAGGGCGCCGCGTGCGCTCCTTTGACTTCGAGATCAGCCCCAGCTTCGCCAGCACCACCCGCGCGTCAGCCATGGCCTGCGCGTCCAACGGATAGCCCCAGGCCGGCCTGGCGACGGTGAAGACCGAGGCCAGGTGCGACAGATAGTTGCCGCGTGTCTGCGGCTGGCCAGGCAGGCTCTGGAAGTAGGCCACCAGCGCGGGGCTGTCGATCTGCGAGCAGGGCAGCTCGCCCAGGCTGGACGCCTTGATGGTGTTGAGCACCTGGGTCTTCGTCTTGCCGTGCGCCTTTTGCTTCTCGCGGTTGTACTGGTCGATCACGTCGGCCAGTGGCGGGTCTGGCTTCTTCACCAGCGCGCCCGGCTCGGCCAGCTCTGTCTCCCGCCGCCGCATCCACACCTTGGCGGCCTGCTCGCGGTCGAAGGTCTCCGACTCCGAGTGGATCACCTTGCCACCTCGCTTGACTCTGATCAACGCCGTGTAGCCCGTGGAGCCGTCCTTCCTCTTGCGCGGGATAATCGTGCCCATGGGGTCGGTGCAACAAGCGTGGTTGTGTTGCACTTGATGTTACCCCCGCACCCAAAAACGAGCGGAAAAGCGCAGGAATGAGCGAGAACGAGACAGAGCGCCGGGAGGCGATTTCCTCTATGACGGTCGTTCCTCCCAGTAGGTGGCGCTTAAGCGTCGCGCCAATGATGGACTGGACCGACCGCCACTGCCGCTACCTTCATCGCCTCATCTCGCGGCGCAGCTTGCTCTACACCGAGATGGTGACGACCGGTGCGCTGCTGCACGGCGACCAGCCGCGCCACCTGGACTTCAATGCCGAAGAGCACCCGGTCGCGCTGCAACTGGGTGGCAGCGAGCCGGCCGACCTGGCCGCCTGCGCACAGCTGGCCGAACGTTGGGGCTATGACGAGGTCAACCTGAACTGCGGCTGCCCGAGCGAGCGGGTGCAGAAGGGCGCGTTCGGAGCCTGCCTGATGGCCGAGCCGCAACTCGTGGCCGACTGCGTGAAGGCGATGCGCGATGCGACCACGCTGCCGGTGACGGGCAAGCACCGCATCGGCATCGACCGCAACGAGAGCTACGACTTCGTGCGCGACTTCGTCGGCACCGTCGCCGCAGCGGGCTGCGAGGTCTTCATCGTCCATGCCCGCAATGCCTGGCTGCAAGGCCTGTCGCCCAAGGAGAACCGCGAGATTCCGCCGCTGCGCTATGAGCTCGTGGCGCAGCTCAAGCGCGAGTTCCCGCAGCTCACCATCGCCATCAACGGCGGCCTGAAGACGCCGGACGAGATTGCCGCGCAGCTCGACGTGCTGGACGGCGTCATGGTGGGCCGCGAGGCCTATCACGAGCCGTGGAGCATGGCGCAGTGGGACTCGCGCTTCTTCGGCCAACCCGACCCTGCGGCGTCGCGCGAGCAGGTCGAAGCAGCGTGGCTGGACTACCTCGAACGCGTGCATGCCGCCGGGCGCTCCTGGGCGCATGCCATGCGCCACGCGCTGGGCCTGTGGAACGGCACGCCCGGCGCGCGGCGCTGGCGGCAGGTGTGGAGCGACCACCGGCTGAAGACGCTGCCGCCGCGCGACGTGGCCGCGATGGCGACGGCCGCGCGGCTCGGGCAGGGGCAGGGGCAGGGGCAGGGGCAGGGGCAGGGCGCTTGAGTTGACGCCGCGGTTCGCCGTCTTCCCCACCGCGCTCGGTCACTGCGGCATCGCCTGGCGCGGCGATGGCAGCGACGGCGTGATCGGCTCGCAGCTGCCGGCCGCCGATGTCGCCACGTTGCGCCAGCTGATGCAGCGCCGTTTCGAAGCCGCCACCGAGGCCGAGCCGCCCGAGCCCGTGTGCGAGGCCATCGCCCTCATCCGGCGCCTGCTGGCCGGCGAGACGGCCGACCACCGTGAGCTGCTGGCCGTCAAGCTGGACGACCGCGCCGTCCCGGCGTTCGACCGCGACGCGCTGTGGTTGACGCGCCAGATCCCCGTCGGCCAGACCCGAACCTACGGCGAGATCGCCGTCGCGCTGGGCCATGCCGGCGCGGCGCGTGCGGTCGGCCGCGCCGAAGGCCACAACCCGTTCGCGCCCATCGTGCCCTGCCACCGCGTCATGGGCGCGGGCGGCGCAGCGACGGGCTTCTCTGCGCCCGGTGGCGTCGAGACCAAGCGGCAGCTGCTGCTCATCGAAGCGCGTGCTGCCGGGCAACTGGCCGGCGACCAGCAGCCGCTGTTCTGACGCGGCTGTCCGACGGCGGCCGCTGACGGCAAGCCCGGCGGGTTCCTACCCGCCAACGCCGCACTGGCCGACTGCAGCGGCAGCTCTGCCTGGCTCCAATGTCCAGACCGGCGTGTTGTCCGGTTCACGACGTTGACCGGCCTGTCCAGGAGCTTGCATGAACCCCCTTCGCCACCAGCCCGCGCAGGGCTGCCTCACCGTGCTGATGTCGCTGATGCTGGCGGCCTGCGGCGGCGGTGGATCGGGTGGCGCCGAGCCGTCGGGTACGGCGCCGGTCGCCGTGTCCCCCTTACCCTCCGCGCCGGCGCCTGCGGCCTCGGCCGCACCGCCTGCGGCTGGCGCCTCCGAGCCCGGGTCGGCCAGCGGCGTGGTCTGTGCGGCGGGCGATGCACCGGCGGTCGCATTGGCCGGTTTCTCGCTCATCAACGTCGTCCGCACCGCTGCGGGCCTGCCCGCTTTCGTGCCACTGCCAGGCCTGGAAGCGACGGCGCAGGCCCACGCGCGGTATGTGGCCGTGAACGGCAGCACCGGCTCCGAACAATCAGCCGCCTTGCCCTGCTACACCGGGGCCACGCTGGCCCAGCGGCTGGCTGCGGCCGGGGTGGTGCCTGCGGCCCAGGCAGGCGCGCGGCCGCATGGCGAAAGCGTGCTGACCTACGCATCCGCCAGCGGCACCGAGATCTCCGCATGGGACATCGTCAATGACGCGTTGAACAACCTGTACGGGCGGATGCAGCTGCTCAGCCCGTCCGCCCAGCACGGCGGCCTCGGGCTGTCGGTACAGCCGCAGCGGCGAGCCTTCGTGGTGGACACCACGCAGCGCGCCGACGGCGCCAGCGCGTCGGGCCCGGCACTGGTCGTGTGGCCACGCGACGGCACCACGGGGTTGCCGGTGCGCATGCTGCCGTCCAACCTGAAGCCGCTGGACGCGGGGCTGGTGGAGGGCTACCCGGTCACGCTGCATGCGCTGGCGCCGGTGCGCGTCGGCCGCTTCCTGATGACCAGCGTCAGCAGCGGCGCGCCGGTTCAGGCGACGCTGATCACGAGTGGCGACGACCGCCATGCCTTCCTCAGCGCGGGCGAGGTGGCGCTGGTGCCGACGGCGCCGCTGACGGCCGGCACGCAGTACCGCGTCGAGCTGGAGGCGACGGTGGGTAGCGAGCCCGTCAGCCGCAGCTGGACGTTCACGACGGCGCCCTGACGCGCCGCCCGATCCGGCGCGGCCGCCGCGCCGCGACAATCGGGCATGTCTTTCGCAACCCTGGGCCTCACGCCCGCCCTGCTGCGCGCCGTGCGCGAGCAGGGCTATCACGCGCCGACCGCCATTCAGGCGGCGGCGCTTCCGCCCATCCTCGCCGGCCGCGACGTGCTCGGCATCGCGCAGACGGGCTCCGGCAAGACCGCCGCGTTTGCGCTGCCGCTGCTGCAACGCCTGGTCGGCTCGCCGCCGCGCCCGGGGCCGCGCGCCTTGGTGCTGGCACCCACGCGCGAGCTGGCCGTGCAGACGGCCGAGCTGCTGCGCGAACTGGCGGCGCTGCTGCTGCACCGCCCGAAGATCGCGCTCGCCTTTGGCGGCGTGTCCATCAACCCGCAGCTGATGGCGCTGCGCGGCGGCTGCGATGTCATGGTGGTCACGCCCGGCCGGCTGCTGGACCTGCTGGACCACAACGGGCTGACGCTCGCCGGCGTGCAATGCCTGGTGCTGGACGAAGCCGACCGGCTGCTGGGCCAGGGCTTTGCTGACGAGCTGCAGCGCGTGCTGGCCCTGCTGCCGGCGCTGCGCCAGTCGCTGCTGTTCTCCGCCACCTTCCCGCCCGCGGTGCAGGCGCTGGCCGGGCAGCTGCTGCGCGACCCCGTTCGCATCGAGATCGAGGAGGCGCCGCCGCAGATCACGCAGCGCGCCATCCAGCTCGACCGCGCCAAGCGCCTGCCCGCCCTGCGCGAGCTGCTGCGGACCGAGGGCTGGGAGCGCGCACTGGTCTTCGTCGCCAGCCGCTACACGGCCGAGCTGGTGTCCGACAAACTCTTCGCCCATGGCTTCAAGGCCGGCGTGCTGCATGGCGAGCTGAGCCAGGGCGCGCGGCAGGATGTGCTGGCGTCGCTGAAGGACGGCAGCGTCAAGGTGCTGGTGGCCACCGACGTCGCTGCGCGCGGCCTGCATGTCGAGGCACTTGGCGCCGTCGTCAACTACGAGCTGCCGCGCTCGCCTGCCGACTACACCCACCGCATCGGCCGCACCGGCCGCGCGGGCGCCACCGGCGTGGCCATCAGCTTCATCTGTGCGGACAGCGCCGAGAACGCGGAGAGCCATTTCCGCGTCATCGAGAAGCGCCAGGGCCAGCGCGTGCCGCGTGAGCGCCTCGCCGGGTTCGAACCGCAGGCGGTGGCCAGCGAAGTGCAGGCGGTGGGCGGCATCAAGAGCACGACACGCAAGAGCAAGAAGGACAAGCTGCGCGAAGCCGCTGCGCGGGCTGGAGGTCAGGATGGGCATTGAGATCGAACGCAAGTTCCTCGTCGCGGGCGACGGCTGGCGCAGCCAGGTGTCGGCACAGACACGCTTCAGCCAGGGCTACCTCAGCCGCGACCCGGCGCGCACGGTGCGGGTGCGCGTCGCTGGCGAGCAGGCCTTCCTGACGATCAAGGGCGCCACACAGGGCGCCACGCGGGCCGAGTTCGAGTACGCCGTGCCGCTGGCCGATGCCCAGGCGCTGCTGGCGATGTGCGATGGCCCGGTCGTCGAGAAAATCCGCCACCTGTGCCCGCATGAGGGCATGACCTGGGAAGTCGACGAATTCCTCGGCGCCAATGCCGGCCTGGTCGTCGCCGAGATCGAGCTGGTGTCGGAGGAGCAGCCCTTCGCCCGCCCGGCCTGGCTGGGCGAGGAGGTCACCGGCGACGGCCGCTACGTCAACGCCAACCTGGCGGTGCGGCCGTTCGCCAGCTGGGCGGGCTGACACGCATCCGGCCACCGGCCGGCCGCGTATGGGTGAGGGCCGGCGTGTCACACGCAGGCCATGCCCGCATCGCAAGATGCACGGTTTCGCCCCTCACCGACACCACCCCGTGCCCCTTGTCCCGTCCTCGCTGCTGCAACGACTGCGCGCCGGCCTGCTGATGCTGCTGCTGGTCGTGCTGCCGCTGCAGGGCGTGGTGCAGCTCGTGGCGGGCCTGCAGGGGCAGCGCCATGTGCACACCGGCGCGCCCCGGGCTGCGGCATCGCCGTCGCCGCTGCGGGCCCTGCTGGACCGCCTGCATGCCGCGCAGGACCCGCGGCTGCTGGGGCACAGGCCGGCCTGGGTGGCGAGCCGCAGCGCTGCGGCCGAGGAGCATCAGCATGGTGGCGTGACGCATCGCCACACCGCCGTCGACGAAGCTGACGCGCTGGACGTGGGCGACCCCGCCGACGACGCCGCGCAAGGCGGTGGCACGGCCTTCCTGGCCTGGCTGCCCGCCGTGCTGGCCGTGCCGGCCGGCGCGGGCGGCGGCCGCCCCGCCGCAGCGGATGTCGACTGGCGCGACCGCGTGGTCGCGCCGCCGCTGACGCCACCACGCGGCTGAGGCCTGCGGGCGCGCGCTGAATGCTCCTGACCTCTGCCGGTCCGCGCTGCGACTGGCGGTCGTCTGCGCCTGCCCGCCAGGCCTCGTCACCCGAGAACTCCCATGTCAAAGAATCGCTTCCGGCCCACCGGGCTGGCCCTTGCCTGCCTGCTCGCCGCACCAGCGGCCCGCGCGCAGACGCCTGTCGTCGCGATGGCCGTGCTTGAGAAGGTCGAAGTCACCGGCCGCCATTACGACAACGCCATCGGCAGCGCCGACGCCGCCTCGCAGGGCAGCATCCGTGCCGAGCTGCTGAAGAGCCGCCCCGCGCTGCGCCCGGGCGAGGTGCTGGAGTTCGTGCCCGGCGTCATCGTCACGCAGCACTCCGGTGACGGCAAGGCCAACCAGTACTTCCTGCGCGGCTTCAACCTCGACCACGGCACCGACTTCGCCACCACCGTCAACGGCCTGCCGGTCAACATGCCTTCGCACGGCCATGGCCAGGGCTATTCGGACCTGAACTTCCTGATCCCCGAGCTGGTCGAGCGCATCGAGTACCGCAAGGGGCCGTACTTCGCCAAGACCGGCAATTTCTCCGCCGCCGGCGCGGCGGACATCGCCTACCGCAACACGCTGGACGAGAGCTTCGCCGCGCTGACGCTGGGGCAGCGCCAGTTCCAGCGCTTCGTGGGCGCCAGCGCCACGGCCATGGGCGGCGGGCTGAACCTGCTGGGCGCTGTCGAGCTGCAGCACAACGACGGCCCGTGGACGCTGCCGGAGCGCCTGCGCAAGAGCAACGGCGTGCTGACCCTGTCTGGCGGCAGCAAGGCCGTAGGCTGGAGCGCAAGCCTGATGGGCTATGACGCGAAATGGCAGTCGACCGACCAGGTGCCCGAGCGCCTCATCACGGCGGGCACCTACAACGGCCAGCCCTTCGGCCGCTTCGACGCCATCGACACCACCGATGGCGGCCAGACGCGCCGCACCAGCCTGTCCGGCGAATGGCATCGCAACAC
>Ga0114942_1000075_pt1 | contig 25409 bp, 20 predicted proteins | sample LowerColdCreek_FD_88674 | JGI IMG/M metagenome (GOLD analysis project Ga0114942, IMG submission 88674) | Groundwater microbial communities from Cold Creek, Nevada to study Microbial Dark Matter (Phase II) - Lower Cold Creek | ecosystem: Environmental > Aquatic > Deep subsurface > Groundwater ... | reverse complement strand
CCGAGCGGGTCCGCTCCGCCCACTCTTTTTTTGCTTTCTTTTACAAATTTGGGTTTGGCCGTGCATGCCCCCTGGCGCCCGCCTTTCGCCCGCCCAGCCCAACCGGACCAGAGCCTGCTCGTCCCATCGTTGTTCGAGGGGTGGCCACACGTCCTACCGGTGCGATGGCAGCCGACATCCAGGGAATCGGCGCGCAGCGCGGCATGGCTTGAAGGGAGGTGTTTGCCAGCGCTTCGCACGCCGGCCAAAGCGTGAAGCATCGGTCTGAGATGGCCTCAAGTGCCCGCCGAGCCCCCTGGCTCAAGGTAAATCCCTTCGTCATCCAAAGCGATACTCGCCTTGGAGGATGCCGTCGAGGTTTCGGCAGCGAGCGGCTCCAATCTCGGTCGCGTACCGGCAGTCGCCCAACAGACCGGTTCGGTGCAGCGACGGCGTGAGGGGTCCGCTGCCGCAGTAGGGATTCAATGGGAGTTGATATGTACAGGACGACCAGCCGTCTCGCGGCTGTCATGGTGGTAGTGGCGCTTTCCGGATGCGGCAAACCGTCGACCCAGGAATTGCTCACGGCCGCCCAGAAGCACTTTGACCGGGGTGACTACCGTTCGGCGACCGTGGAGTTGATGAATGTGCTGCAGACGGAGCCGAACTCGGCGACGGCGCGTTACCTGTTGGGGCTCTCCTTGCTCGCTTCCGGGGATGCGACCGGCGCAGCGGTGGAATTGCAGCGGGCGCTGGACGGCGGCATCAGCGCAGACAAGGGTGTGCCGGAGCTGGCTCGCGCTGTGCTGATGTCTGCAGGGCCGGATCGCGTGATCCAGAAGTTCGGTGCCACGCAGTTGACCGAGCCCTTCCCCGCAGCGGAGTTGAACGTCGTCTTGGCGCAGGCCTACGTCGCCAAGAAGCAAACTGCGGACGCTGTAGCGGCCGTGGACGCTGCGCTGAAATTCAACCCTGAATCGCTTTCTGCCAAGCTGTTGCGGGTCAGGTTATTGGCAGCAGCTGGCCAGTTGCAGGAGGCTGGCGTACTGCTGGATGGTGTGGTTGGCGCCAATCCGCGGGTAGCCGCGGCTTGGCAGTTGCGGGGCGACCTGAAGCGCAGCGAAGGCCGCGTCGAGGAGGCGATGGCAGCTTACGCGAAGGCCATCGAACTCGATGCGAAGGACGTGGGGCCGCGTGCTGCTGCGCTCGAAGTGTTGTTCGCCAAGGGCGACCTCACCGCTGCGGCTCAGCAACTAGAGCAATTGCAGAAAGTCGCTCCGAACCACCCGCGCACCATCTTCTTCACCGCAGTGATGGCGCTGGAGCGCAAACAGTTGGACAAGGCGCGCGAGGGCGCCCAAAAGCTGCTCAAGTTGAATCCGGAAAACGCGCGTTACCTGCAGTTGGATGGTGTGGTGCAGTGGCGGTTGGGCGCGCGCGCGCAGGCGGAGGCCTCGTTCGGCAAGGCTTTGCACATTGAACCGAGCCAAGATGGCATCCGATTGATGCTGGCTCGGCTCCTGCTGGAGCAGGGCCAGCCTGCGCGGATCCAGCAGATCCTGCAGCCGCTGCTCTCCGGCACTGCAGTGTCGGCGGAAGCGCTGCAACTGGCGGGACGTGCAGCACTGGTGTCGGGCGATGCCAAGGCGGCGGAGTCCCTGTTTGAGCGTGCGCTCAAATTGAGGCCCGACGATGTGGGCAGCCGTGTCTCGATGTCGGTGTCGCGCCTGTCTCGCAGCATCGACGAGAAGGACTTGATTGCCCTGCAGGACCTGTCGGCGCGCGATCCAGGTCCGACGGCAGATTTCGCCCTGATCGCAGCGCAATTGCGCGCTCGCAATCTGGACAAGGCCCTGGCTGCGGCCGAGCGGCTGGAGAAGAAAGAGGGCATGAAAGCGATTGCCCTCCACCTGGCAGGTCGTGTGCTGCTGGAGAAACGTGACGTGCCCGCGGCGCGGCGCGCGTTCGATGCGGCAGTGCAAAGCTCTCCGTCGTATTTCCCCGCCGTGTCGGCGCTTGCTGCGCTGGACATGCAGGCCGGCAAGACCGATGACGCCCGTCGACGGCTGGAGCGTGTGCTTGAGGAGTTTCCTAACAACGTGGATGCCCGCATGGCGTTGTTCAGCGTCATGTCACGCCAGGGCGTCAGCCGAGATGACTTGGCAGCCATGCTGCGGGCAGCCATCAAGCTGCATCCCAGTGCCGCACAGCCTCGGGCTGCGTTGATCAATCTCGAACTCGGACGCCAGCAGCCTATGGCGGCGGTCACGGCGGCGCAAGAGGCGCTGGCGGTCTTGCCGGGAGATTCGGAGCTGCTCGACCTGCTCGGTCAGGCCCAGCTGGCGGCGGGACGTACCGTCGAGGCGCAATCGGCCTTCGCAAAGTTTGCAGCCGCCGAGCCGAAGTCCGCTCGCCCGCTTCTGAGGCTGGCCCAGGTCGACATGGCCGCCAAGCGACCCGACCAGGCGATCGTGAACGTGAAGAGGGCACTCTTGCTGGAGCCCAATAATCCTGAGGTCGCGAAGCTGCTGTCGGTCGCCCAGCTCTCGGCCGGGCGGCCCAGGGATGCCCTGCAGCCGGCCCGCTCGCTGCAAGGCAACGCCGCCACTGCGGCACTGGGATGGATGCTGGAAGGAGATATCCACGCGGCGTCCAGGGATTGGCGGGCAGCGGCCCAAGCCTATCGCCAGTCGCTGGACCGGCAGCCCACCACGGAGTCCGCGATCAAGCTCAGAACGGCATTGGCCGCCGCCAAGCTCGACACCAAGGCGATGGAGCGTGCGTGGCTCAAGGAGCATCCAGGTGACTCTGGCTTCCTGGGCTTTCTGGCCGCCGCCGAGTTGGATGCCGAGCAATTTGCCGAGGCTGAGCAGCACTATCGAAGGGTCGTCGAGATCAACCCCAAGGAGGCCGTTGCGTGGAACAACCTGGCGTGGCTGGCCGGGCGCCGCAAGGACCCGATCGCACTCGAGCACATCCGCAAGGCGCAGGCGCTGCGACCAAAGGACGGCATCTTCCTGGATACCGAGGCAGAGATTTTCGTGATGGCGGGGCAGATGGACCGTGCGCTGCTTGCCCAGGAGGCCGCGGTGGCGGTGGAGCCCAACCGTTCCCTCCTGCGCTGGCGGCTGGCCAATCTGTACCTTGAGGCCGGCAAGAAGGACGCTGCCCGCCGCGAACTGACTCGCCTGGTCGCCCTGGGCGACAAGTTCGGCAAGCTGAGCGAAGCTCAGGCATTGCTGAACAAGCTCTGATCGCATCGCTCAGGTCGTCTAGAGGCGTGTCGGGAAACTTTACAGCCAGTTGCCGGGCGCCGAATCGGATTGAAATAGTCCCAATGGAATCAACAACTTGAAGTGCTCTTGGGGAGGTGGCACAAGTTGTGCTTAATAGCTGGCGTTGGTGAACCTTTCTTTGGAGTAAACCTCATGAACAAGCTCAAATTCGCTCGCGTCGCCCTTGGTGCTGCGCTGGCTGTCGGCGCGATGAGCGCCCAGGCGCTGACGCTAACCGCCGGCAACTACAAGATCATCTTTGACAACTACGACTCCGGTACGCTGTACAACCCGGCTGGTAGTGGGGTGGTGTGCGGAGGCGCTGCGGCCAGCAATGCGAACGCAGCTTCTTGCGACGCCGCTGCCCTTGGTGGCGTCGTGGCGCCGGGCTCGGTCGGGTCGGTCAACACGTCCGCCGACACGATGGGTATCTTTTCGGTGGCATCGATCAACAATATCAGCACGGGTCTGGATCAGTACGTTCGCGGCTCTACGTCGACGATCAATGGCGTGGAATTTGGGCCTTACCTGACCGGTGTGTTCGCCAACCTGACGGACTATTACGTAGAAAACAGTTGTGGTCTGATCAAGTGCGACATCACTGCATTGGCGATGGGGGGCACGTTCAAGCTGTGGAGCAATCCTACAAACTACGACCCGACGGTCGGCCCGGGTGTTGTTGCAGGACTTGTCGATCTGAACAACGGTGAATACCTGCCCAGCGTTTCGGGCGGTACGTTGTTTCTGGAAGGGGTGTTTGCTGCTGGCGCGGCTTTCCTCGGCCAGGCGGCATCGTACGTGACGACCTACAACACTGCTACGGTCGCCGGCAGCGGCTCTGGGTACCTGGATTTCACGGGCGGCATTGCCCAGTCTTTCTTTGACACCAATAGCGTGACCAACGCCAACGGCGGCAAGAATGACGCCTTCCTGACGACGACGTTCGACGACGTCAATCAAGAGGCGAGCAACCTCGGTTGGACGGTCAAGTCGTCTGGCCAAGTGAGTGGCATGGTGAACGCCGTTCCCGAGCCGGCCTCCCTGGCTCTCGTCGGTGTCGCGCTCCTTGGCGTGGCCGGTGTTGCTCGTCGCCGTCAGCAGCGCTGATTGCTGATTGTTTGGAGAAAGCGGGGCTTCGGCCCCGCTTTTTTTGACCCGCCGAACCAACCGATTTGGCCGTGCCTCGGTGCAGATATGGTGTCTTGGTGGGTGAGCTGCCCCGTTGGATGTGCTGCGGCGGGCGGTTTAGCCTGCGTAGCTGAACTTGCGCTCGAAGTCGAGTAATGGCCTCCAACGAAAACTATCGGCGGACTCCACGCTGAGGTCGACCGCAAGGCGGCTGGGCTCGTCCAGTAGCTTGAGCAGTTGCGCGGCCAGGATGTCGCGGGGGGTCTCGACCACTGAGGCCGCTTGGACGGTGATGCTGGTTTTGCCCCCCGTCGAGGCCTGCATGCGAAATGCCCCCGTGAGCTGGCGTGCGATGCCGTGGTGGGTGTAGAGCCACTCTTTGACGCGCTCGACGGAGGGTTGCCCGCCGGCGCGGTCCTTGATGCGGCCGTGCAATGCCAGCATGGGCAACCAGGGGGCTGAAGTTCCGGCGTCTGCGGCCCAGGTTCGCGCTTCCTCGGGTGGAATGAGTCGTGCGAGGTCTCCGCTGGAGTAGCGCGGTAACGGGATCGCGGCATCCGGCTGCAGCAGAGTGAATACCAGTTCGCCGAACCCGTCCGGTCGGGGATTCACGATTTCCGGGTAGCAGCGCAGCGGATTGAAGCAGAAAAGGTTCGGCGTGGCGCTGTCATGCAGCGACATATTCGCTCGACCGTTCGCCGATCGCCATTGCCGTCGTCGCATGCGAATGGTCTCGCGGGTCTCGAAGAGCAGGTTGAGGCCAAGCTCGCCCATGCCATAGGTGCTGCCGATGACGCGGTGAGTATCGGCATCGAGCGCGATTCCCATCTCGGCAGCCAGAAAATCGCGCTGAGCCTCGACCAGCACCTCTTCACCGAGTATGACGCTGGTGTTCAGGGTCTGCCAATTGACGCCGCTGATCTGCCCTTGAGCGAGTAGTTGGCGGATAAAGAGGGGGTCCGTGCAAACTAGGCTTTGCTTGAATCGCGGCCCGATGTCGCGCAGGATGGAGCAAGCCATGTCTTCGCGAACACTCAAATTGGCGATTGTCGTGGCGCGCGACTGGAAAATCACGCCCATCGGCAGGCAATTGACCACCAGTGTCGGCATCGAGTCGATGTCGAACATGTCTTGAAGTCCGAGATCGATATCGAACCAGGAGCGGTTGTGCTGGGTCTTTGTTGTGAGCTTGTAGCCGAAGCTGTTGCCGCCGCGGCCGGAGCTTGTCAGCACATCGGCAATCTCTCCTGTTCGCAGCGGCCGCGCCAGCTCATCAAGAGAAAATCGTCCGAACGTGCTTTCCTTGGTGAGTACGGGCAGATCCGCCAGGCCGGCGCCGCGCCCTATCGCGCCGGGGGCAATGCCACGCTCGGCCAGCAGCGTGCGATAAGCCGGGCTGTGCGCCGCAGCGGTGGCTGCCACCTTCAAGGCAGACCTTGCGGCGCGCCGGAGCATGGCGGCACCGTCGGCCGACTTCGCATATCGAAGCAGCCAGCGGCGCATCAAGCGGTAGAAACCAGGGGGCATGTGGTTCAGTTTCCCGTGAGCGTTGCGCTCGGTCAAAGGTTGGGCGGCGGCTGCTCATTTTTACGCCAATCTGCGTGGAAAATGCCTGGGAAGATCCGGGGTGCGGGCGCTGAATGTGGTGCAAGAATCCTTGGCGGTCTGGATAGGCTGAGCCAGAGGGTGTTGTCGGTTCGCGGCTTTTTAAGTCGGCAGTCTTGACGTGCTGCTTGGTGGGCGAGCAGCCTGTGTTTCAATGCTTTGCGCGTTTGCGGCTCGGCTCGCCTTGAACGGGTTGCTTTTTCATGAGTGGGCGTTTCGTTGCGGAACCGGAGTGCGACATGATTGCAGATGATGAGAGTGGCGAGACGGTCGACTTCGCCCCATACTTCAATAGCGTTCCGCTGTTGCCAGCCGAATCTCCGGACATGATGCGGGAGGTTGAGAGCTTTCGCTTCCAGGTGTATTGCCGCGAATGTCGCTTTCTTCCTGAGGTTGATTATCCGGACGGCTTGGAGCGGGATGCCTACGATCCGAACTCCGCACATTTCTATGCGTCCAATCTCAGAGGTGAGATGGTGGGTTATGTGCGCCTGGTCCGGGCCTCGGCGACAGAAGGATTTCCCTTTTTTGACCACTGCCAGGACCTGCTCCCTGGCGTGTCGCTGCCGCCGGCGATGCAGTCCGCAGAAATCAGTCGCTTGATGGTTCATTCAGCTTATCGTCGCCGGCGTGGCGATACCCTGGCCGGCGTGACGATTCTCGATGATTCGCTGGTTTCCGAGCGGGAGCGCCGAGACAAGGCGCCTCAGATATTGCTGAGTATGTATCGGCAGATGTATATCTACAGCGTGGCGCATGGTATCCGCTATTGGTATGCTGCGATGGAGAAGTTTCTGGCGCGCTCGCTTGGCATGTTTGGTTTTGATTTCAAGCAGGTTGGTCCGGAGGTGGATTATTACGGCCCGGTCGCCACGTACTTGGCCGATCTGCGGGCATTGGAGGCGGCTGTCAGCGAAAACAACCCGCTGCTGCTCGCCTGGCTGAAGCAGCCCTCCGGCGGCGTGCGTCTAGAGTCGAGCGGGCCAGTGGAGCCGTTCGGTAGGCCGATCTAGGGGGGGCGGCCCGCTCGTGCCCATCTGAGATGGGTACGCGGGCGCGTTTGTCATCCGCCCCGCTCGCGAGTGAACGGGCGAAAAATGTGCCCATGCCAAAGATTTGGCTGAACAGCGAGTCACCCCTGAACAGGCAGGCCGTCGTGTGCTGGGCCTGTGGCATCATTCCCCATTTCGGAGCCCGGCAGGGGGTTGTGCCCAGTGCGGTGAAGTGAACCGTCGGCTCCATCAGCAGAGAAGAGGAATGCCTTGAAAAATATCTCTGGGCGCGCGGCTCATGTGGCGGCCGGCTCGACGCGCGGTGTTTCCTGGGTAACCCTGCGGGCAGGGCTCGGCGGCGGTCTGATGGCGGTGCTCGTGAGCACGATGATGGGCTGCAGCAGTTTGTCAACAACATTGCCGCCTGCGCCTGCGCAGGCAGGTCTGGAAGACTACAGCTACATCATCGGCGCTGGCGATAACCTGAGCATCCAGGTCTGGCGCAATCCTGAGTTGTCGATGTCCGTGCCGGTGCGCCCCGATGGCAAGATCGCGGCACCGCTGGTGGATGAAATGGTCGTGCAGGGCAAGACGTCCGTGCAGGTGGCGCGCGAGGTTGAGAAGGCTCTCGGCAAGTACGTCCGCGATCCGGTGGTCACCGTCATCGTGACAGGCTTCGTCGGCCCGTACAGCGAGCAGATCCGTGTCGTCGGTGAGGCGGCCCGCCCGCAATTCCTGCCGTACAAGCAGAAGATGACACTGCTGGACGTGATGATCGCCGTCGGTGGGTTGACCGATTTCGCGGCGGGCAACAGTGCCACGATCCTTCGCACCGGCGAAGGTAACAAGCAGTACTCGGTGCGCCTGAAGGACCTGATCAAACGCGGTGACGTTTCAGCAAACGCCGAAATGAGGCCAGGCGACATCCTCATCATTCCGCAGAGCCTGTTCTGACCTGGGGTGGGCGCGGTCCGCGCCCCTTTGCTGATCGATCTAACCGAGACTCTTTGCGATGGAAATGCTGATTGGTCAGCTGCTGATCATCGTCCGGCGGATGTGGAAGTACCGCTGGGTCGGCCTGGTCGTGGCCTGGGTGACGGGCCTCGTCGGTGCCGTGGTGGTGTTCGTTCTGCCTGACCGCTACGAGGCCAGCGCCCGCATCTACGTCGATACGCAGTCGATGTTGAAACCGCTGATGGCCGGTCTGGCCGTACAGCCCAACGTCGAGCAGCAGGTCACGATGCTGAGCCGCACGCTGATCACCAGGCCGAACGTCGAGAAGCTGGTTCGGATGGCGGACCTGGACCTCAAGAGCCAGTCCAAGGCCCAGCAGGAGGCGACCATCGAGACGGTGACCGGCAATCTGTCCATCCAGAGCATCGGCAGGGACAACCTCTACACACTCGGCTATCGCGATAGCGACCCGGAGACGGCCAAGCGCGTCGTGCAGGCGCTGGTGTCGATCTTTGTGGAATCCAGCCTGGGCCAGACCCGTCAGGGCACGTCGACGGCGACCGCATTCATCAACGAGCAGATCAAGGCTTACGAGACCAAGCTCGAGGAGGCTGAGACGCGGTTGAAGGAGTTCCGGCTGAAGAACCTGGCTCTGGGCATGGACGGCAAGGACTCGGCGGCGCAGATCTCCGAACTCAGTACCCAGCTCGAGCGGGCCCGATTGGAGTACCGGGAGGCGATGAATGCACGTGATGCGGCCAAGCAGCAACTCGACGCGGAGAAGAATCGCGCGGGCAGCACGTTGACCGCCGCTCAAAGCCTCTTGCAGGAAGCCAACACTGCCGTGGCCACCCCTGAGCTGGATGCCCGTCTGGCGGACCTTCGTCGCAACCTGGATTCGCTGCTGCAGCGCTACACGGATCAGCATCCCGACATCATTTCGACACGCAAGCTCATCAAGGACCTGGAGGAGCAGCGCAAGCGCGAAGTCGCGGAGCTGCGCAAGGCGATGATGAACTTGCCCCCCGTTGGTGCAGGCCAGGGCGGCGGCAGCCCGGCCAGCCAGGAATTGCTCCGCATCGTCGCGACGACGGAAGTGCAGGTCGCCGCGCTGCGTGCGCGGGTGGATGAATACTCCAGTCGCTATGGCCAGGCGATGGCGGCGCTGAAGACCGCCCCACAGATTGAGGCGGAGGCCGCGCAATTGAATCGCGACTACGCGATCCAGAAGAAGAACTATGAGGACCTTGTGCAGCGGCGCGAGCAGGCCGCGCTGTCGGGCGAGCTGGATGTTGCGTCGGGCGTGGCGGACTTCCGGGTCATCGACCCGCCGCGAGCCAATCCCAAGCCCGTTGCGCCCAACCGCCTGCTTCTGCTGGCCGGTGCGATGGCGGCAGCGCTCGCGATCGGCGTCTTCACGACTTTCGCGGCCAGCCAGTTGCGGCCTGTCTTCCATGACGCGAACGACCTTCGAGCCCGTGTCGAACTGCCCATCCTCGGTGTGGTGACGCGCCTCATCACGGACGCCGACCGGGCGCGGCAGCGCGTGGACCTGATCCGCTTCTCGGCGGGCGCGGGAGGGCTGCTGGTGATGTTTGCCGTCGCGTTGACGATATTGGCCGTGCAGCTGAGCCGGCAGGTGGTGACATGACGAGCTTGATCGAACAGGCCGCCCAGCGGCTTGAACAACTGCGCCAGGCTGGCGTGGTGTTGCCCGGTGACGAGCAGGCGGCGCCGGCAGCGGCTGGCGCGCCTGCAGTGCCGCCATCGCCGCCCGCAGCGGTTGCAGAAGCGCCCACCGTGCCTGGGGCGCAGCCCGCTCCCCGGCCCGTCGGCATCTCGTTGCTCGACGACGGTGCTCATCCATCGTCCAAGCGCGTCGAACTCGATGTCGTCGCACTGGCGGCCCAGGGCTTCCTGATGCCGCACACGCCGCGTTCGCAGACGGGGGACCAGTACCGCGTCATCAAGCGGCCGCTGATCAAGAACGCCATGGGCAAGGGCGCCGCGACGATCAACCATGCCAACCTGCTGATGGTGACCAGTGCGCTGGCAGGCGAGGGCAAGAGCTTCACGTCCGTCAACCTGGCGCTCAGCATCGCGGCCGAGTTGGACAACACCGTCATGCTCGTCGACGCCGACGTGGCGCGCCCGTCCGTTCTGCGCATGTTGGGCCTGCCCCAGGGGCCGGGTCTGCTGGACGTGCTGGAAGAGCGGGTCGAGATGCCCGAGGTGCTGCTGCGCACCAACGTCGAAAAGCTGACCATCTTGCCCAGCGGCACGCCGCATGCACGGGCGACGGAACTGCTGGCCAGCGATGCCATGATCCGGCTGCTGGACAACATGGCACAGCGCTACCCTGATCGCATCATCATCTTTGACTCGCCGCCGTTGTTGCTGACGACCGAGTCACGCGTGCTGGCGTCCCACATGGGCCAGATCATCATCGTCGTGCACGCCGAGAAGACGCCGCAGAGCGCCGTCCAGCAGGCGCTCGCCACCATCGAGACCTGCCCGGTCAAGATGATGCTGCTCAACCAGGCCAGTCCGAACGCAGCCGGTGGCTATGGCTACGGCTATGGGTACGGCTATGGCTACGGCTACGGTTATGGATATGGCAGCAATGACTCGGCGCAGAGCTGAGCCGCGCTGCCTCGCGTTCGCATTCGCAGCCTGGGTGGCGTTGTCGCAAGCCCAGGAGGGCGGCGCGACCGGTGCCGGCGGCATCAAGGTGGTGCCCCGGCTTGCCGTGATGCAGACCTGGACAGACAACCTGCGTCTGGATGATCTCAACAAGGATGCCGCGCTGATCACGACGGTCTCCCCGGGCTTCAGCGTCTCAGCCAACAGCGGTTCCCTGCGTGGCTCGCTGGACTACGCGCTCAACGGCATTGCCTATGTGAAGACCGACCAGCCCTCGCGCGTGCAGAACTCGCTGGCTGCAAGCGCACAGGCCGAACTGATCTCTCAGCGCCTGTTTGTCGACATGCGCGCCAGCATCGGCCAGCAGAGCAGGTCGGCCTTTGGGCAGCTGAGCGTGCCGACCCAGGGCTCACAAGGGTCGGTGTCCAACCTGGCCAATACCAACCAGAGCGAGACTGCTTCGCTCGCGGTGTCGCCGTCGTTGCGTGGCGCGTTGGGCAACCTGGCTACTTACCAGCTGCGCGGCGACATCACGCGCACCGAGGTGCGTGGCAGCGAGTTCGGCGACGGTCATAGCGAAGGCCTTTCGCTGCGTCTCAATGAATGGAACGCAGGCATCCTCGGCTGGTGGGCGTCGGCGAACACGATGCAGACCAGTTCGTCCCTGGACGAGGCCAATCGCAGCAGCACCTTGGCCGTCGGACTGACTTACCGGCCGGACCCCGACTGGGTCTTCAGCGGCAATGTTGGCAGCGAGCGCAACAACTACCTGGGCGGTACGCGAAATGGCGTCACCACCGGTGCCGACGTGCAGTGGACGCCGACGCCGCGCAGCCGGGTTGGTGCAACCTGGCAGCGCCACGACTATGGCAACAGTCACACGTTGACCCTGGAGCACCGCATGGCGCGTTCGGTCTGGCGCATTGCCGACACGCAAAACACCGTGTTGGGTAACACCGGCGCCAGTGGTGGCGTCGGCACGAACTACCAGCAGTTCTTCCTTTTGTTCGAGTCGCTCGAACGCGACCCGGTCAAGCGTGACACGCTGGTCAGAGGCTATCTGCAGTCCCAGGGCTTGTCGCCAGACGCACCGGTGGCCGGCGGCTTCCTGTCCAGCGGTCCGAGCCGGCTGCGCAGCCAGTTGCTCGCTGTCACGCTGCAAGGCGCGCGCAGCACGCTGTCCGCCCAGGTCAATCGCTCGGTCACCCGCAGCCTGGGCAGCAACCTGAACCCGGGGAGCGACCTCGCCAACAGTTCTCGCATCGAGCAACGCTCCGTGTCCTTGTCTGCCAGCCACCGGTTGACGCCCCAGTCCGGCCTGTCGTTGACCGCCACGCGCCAGGAGACATCCGGTGACCTGAGCAGCCAGGCCAACCAGCTCACCAGCATCTCGGTCAACTGGGACATGCGCCTGGGAGCGCGGCTCAGCCTGCTCTGCGGCGCGCGGCACAGCCGATTCGAAGGCTTCACGCCGTACACCGAGAATGGTGCCTACGCCAGCTTGACCCAAAGTTTCTGACATGAGCCAGCCCCTACGAGCACTTCGCTTCCAGCCGCCCGAAAGGGCGTGTCCGTCCTGGCTGTCGGTCGGGCAGCACTGACATGTACGAAGCCTTCTACGGCTTGAGCAGCAAGCCCTTCCAGCTCAGCCCGGACCCGAACTTCTACTACGGCAGCAAGCAGCATCGCCGGGCGAAGGCGTATCTGGACTATGGCGTGCTGCGCAATGACGGCTTCATCGTCATCACCGGCGAGATCGGTGCTGGCAAGACCACGCTGCTGCGCGGCCTGCTGGACAGCCTCAACCGCAGCAACGTCGTCATCGGCAATGTCGTGACGACCCAGCTCGATGCCGAGGACACGCTGCGCATGGTGGGCGCCGCCTTCGGCGTGCGTGTCAAGGACGCACCCAAGTCCGAACTGCTCATGACGCTGGAGGCCTTCTTCGTCAACCAGGTCACGCAGGGCAAGCGCTGCTTGCTCATCGTCGACGAGGCGCAGAACCTGACCGCGCGCGCGGTGGAGGAGTTGCGCATGCTGTCCAACTTCCAGTTCGCCAACCAGTCGCTGCTGCAGACCTTCCTCGTCGGCCAGCCCGAGTTCCGCGGCATCCTGCAGAAGCCCGAGATGGAGCAGTTCCGCCAGCGCGTCGCGGCCACCTGCCACATCGGCCCGCTGGACGAGGATGAGACCCAGCGCTACATGGAGCACCGCCTGAAATGCGCGGGCTCCACCGGCAAGCCCACCTTCGAGCACGACGCCTTCCCGGCCATCCACAAGGCCAGCAACGGCATCCCGCGCCGCATTAACCGGCTCTGCGACCGCCTGCTGCTGCTGGGGTTTATGCAGGGCCGCACGCACCTGACGCTGGCCGATGTGAAGGAAGTCCTGCGCGACATCGCCCAGGAAAGCGAGATACCGCGCAACAGCGACGTCAGCCCGCTGGACAGCACACCTGCCAAGTTGTCCGACAGTCGCCCCGCCGCGCTGGACAGCGCACCCGGCTCGCTGGACATCGCCAAGCTGAAGATGAGCGTCGCCGAGGTCGATGGCTTGTCGAGCGAGATCGCCGCCCTCAGCGCCGACCATCACACCGACCGCCTGCAGCGCCTGGAGCGGAGCATGATGCGGCTGGAGCGCATCAACCTGCAGACGCTGGCCTTGCTGCAGAAGCTGGTCGACGCGGTCAAGCAGCACTGAACCGAGCAGGACCGTCATGCTGATGCCCACCAAGAACCCGGCCCCACGCAATGCGATGAGCATCGATGTGGAGGACTACTTCCAGGTCTCGGCCTTTGCGCCCTACATCCGCCGCGATGACTGGAACGGCCTGGAGTGTCGCGTCGAGCGCAACATTGGCCGCATCCTGGCGCTGCTGGCCGACAAGCGGGTCCACGCGACCTTCTTCACACTGGGCTGGATCGCCGAGCGCTACCCACAGGTGGTCAAGGCGATCGTGGCCGGCGGCCACGAGCTGGCCAGCCATGGCTACGGTCACCAGCGTGCCAGCGACCTGAGCCCGGCCGAATTCCTCGAAGACATCGCCAGCGCCAAGAAACTGCTGGAAGACCTGGGTGGCGTGCCTGTCGTCGGCTACCGAGCGCCGAGCTTCTCCATCGGCAAGGGCAACCTCTGGGCCTTCGACGTGTTGCGCGACGCCGGCTACCGCTATTCCAGCAGCGTCTACCCCATCGCCCACGACCACTACGGCATGCCCGATTCGCCCCGCTTTGCCTACCCGGTGCGAGAGGGTCTGCTGGAGATTCCGGTGACGACGCTGCGCGTCGGCTCGCGCAACCTGCCCAGCAGCGGCGGCGGCTACTTCCGTCTGCTGCCCTATGCGCTGTCGCGCTGGATGATCCGCCGGGTCAACGAGATCGATGGCGAGTCGGCGGTCTTCTACTTCCACCCGTGGGAGATCGATCCCGGCCAACCCCGCGTGGCGGGTGTCGACGCGAAATCGCGCTTTCGTCACTACGTCAACATCTCGCGTACCGAGGGCCGGATCGCGCGGCTGCTGGAGGACTTCCGCTGGGGACGCATGGATGAGATCTTCCTCGGCCGCGAGGCCAGCCCGCGCGCTGCAGCGCCGTCGCTGAGCGCCGCCTGAATGAACGCACCCCTCCGCATTGCGCGGCTCGCCGTGCAGGACCAAGCCTTGTCCGCGCGCTGGGACGCCTTCGTCCTTGCTCACCCGCAGTCCACCTTCTTCCACCGCAGCGGCTGGCTGCGCGTCATTGAGAAGAGCTTCGGCCACCGTTGCTTCTTCCTGTACGCCGAGCGAGACGGCGTCATCGAGGGGGTGCTGCCGCTGGCCGAGGTCAAGAGCCGGTTGTTCGGCCATTCCGTCGCCAGCCTGCCGTTCGCCGTCTATGGCGGCGTCGCCGCGCTGAACGACGAGGCGGCGGCCGCGCTCGAAGCAGAGGCCGAGAAGATTGCCCGAGGGCAGGGCGCCGAGCACCTCGAGTACCGCAATCTCGGTGCCACCCGCCACGCGGACTGGCCGCGCCAGGACCTCTACGTGACCTTCCGCAAGGAAATCCTGGCGGACGAAGAGGCCAACATGCTGGCCATCCCGCGCAAACAGCGGGCCATGGTGCGCAAGGGCATCAAGAACGAGCTTCGGGCCGAGATCGACGCGAGCGCCGACCGCTTCTTCGACCTCTACGCCGACAACGTGCACCGCCACGGCACGCCGGCCATGCCCAAGAAATACTTTCAGGCCTTGCTCGACGAGTTTGGCGCCGACGCCGAGGTGCTGACGGTGACAGCGCCCGATGGCCGGCCGCTGTCGTCCGTGCTGAGCTTCTATTTCCGCGACGAGGTGTTGCCCTACTACGCGGGCGACGATGTCGCGGCACGCGACCTCGCGGCCAATGACTTCAAGTACTGGGAGCTGATGCGCCGAGCCTGTGCACGCGGCTTCAAGGTGTTTGATTACGGCCGCAGCAAGCAGGGCACGGGCCCCTATGCCTTCAAGAAGAACTGGGGCTTCGAGCCGCAGCCGCTGAGCTACGAGTACCGCCTCTTCAAGCGTGACGCGATTCCCCAGAACAACCCGAACAACCCGAAGTACCAGCTGATGATCAAGGCCTGGCGCAAGCTGCCCATCGGTGTGGCGAACTGGCTGGGCCCCTTCATCGTCAAGAACCTCGGTTGAGCGAGGGTCCATTGAAGATCCTCTACCTCGTCCACCGCCTGCCTTACCCGCCCAACAAGGGCGACAAGGTGCGCTCCTACCACCTGCTCAAGCATCTGGCGGCGCGGCACGAGGTTCATCTCGGCACCTTCATCGACGACGCCGACGATGAGCAGCATCTGCCCCGCGTGCGCGAGCTGTGCACCGGCCTTCATGTGGCCCGCCTGAATCCGCGCACCGCCAAGCTGCTGAGCCTGCGCGGCCTGCTCAGCGGCGAGGCCTTGAGCCTGCCGTACTACCGCGACGCCGGCCTGCAGGCCTGGGTGGACGAGACGGCTGCGCGCGTCGGCTTCGATGCGGTCGTCGTCTTCAGCGGCGTGATGGCGCAGTACACGTCTGGCTTGAAGCATGTGAAGACGCTGGTGGACTTCGTCGACGTCGACTCCGCCAAGTGGCGCGACTACGCGCCAGAGCACGCCTGGCCGATGTCCTGGCTGTACCGGCGCGAGTTCGACAAGCTGCTGGGCTTCGAGCAGCGTGTGGCGCGGGACGCTGCGTGCAGCTTCTTCGTCACCGACAACGAGGTCGCGCTGTTCCGCGAACTCAGCCCTGGTCACGCATTCAACCTCGCGGCGCTGGGCAACGGCGTCGATGCCGACTTCTTCGCGCCCGACCCCGCCCGCGCCAGCCCGTTCACGGCCGGAGAGCTACCCCTGGTCTTCACCGGCGCCATGGACTATTGGCCCAATGTGGATGCGGTGAGCTGGTTCGTGACCGACATGCTGCCGGCGCTGCGCCAGCGCTTCCCGGCGCTGCGCTTTCACATCGTCGGCCGCAGCCCGGCGCCGGCTGTGCAGGCGCTGGCGGGCGAGGCCGTCAACGTGACCGGCACGGTGGCTGATGTGCGCCCTTATCTGCAGCATGCGGCCGCCGTTGTCGCGCCGCTGCGGCTGGCTCGCGGCATCCAGAACAAGGTGCTGGAGGCCATGGCCATGGCCCGGCCGGTCGTGGCCGCCGGCAGCTGCGTGCGCGCCATCACGCAGACCGCCCAGCCCGGGCTGCAGGCTGCGGACGATGTGGCGGGCTACGTCGATCGACTGTGTGTGCTGCTGGCTGACCGCGCTGCCGCTGACGCGGCCGGCCAGCGCGCGCGCGATTTCGTGCTCGGCGCCTACAGTTGGGACGCCCATCTGGCCGGGCTGGACCGCCACCTGGAGGTGACATGCTGACTCTTCCGCAGCCCTGGCGGCTGCCGCTCCTCGGCCTGGGGCTGGCCTGGGCTTTGCTCGCCGCCCTGTACTGGGGCACCGGCGCGGCCATGGTGTTCATCTGGAACCGTTCCGAGACCTTCGCGCATGCCTGGGTGGTGCCGCCGATCTCGGCCTGGCTGGTCTGGCGGCTGCGCGCCGACCTGGCCGTGCTCTCGCCCCGGCCAGCGTTGCGCTGGTTGTGGCTGATGCCGCCGCTGGGTGTGCTGTGGCTGCTGGGCGAGCTGGCGGCGGCCAATGCGCCGACGCAGTTCGCGCTGGTCGGCATGTTCGTGCTGTTGGTGCCGGCCCTGCTGGGCACCGAGGTCGCGCGCCGCATCGCCTTCCCGCTGGGCTTCCTGTTCTTCGCCGTGCCCTTCGGCGACTTCCTGACGCCCTGGCTGATGGAACGCACGGCCGACTTCACTGTCATCGCGCTGCGCGCCACCGGTATCCCGGTGTTCCGCGAGGCGTTGCAGTTCGTCATCCCATCCGGGTCCTGGTCGGTCGTGCAGGCCTGCAGCGGCATCCGCTATCTGATGGCCTCCGTCATGGTCGGCACGCTGTTCGCCTACCTGAACTACCGGTCGAACACCAAGCGCTGGGTGTTTGTCGGGGTTGCCATCGTCACGCCGCTGGTGGCTAACTGGCTGCGCGCCTACATGATCGTCATGCTGGGCCATCTGTCCGGCAACGAGCTGGCCGTCGGCGTGGACCATCTCATCTACGGGTGGGTGTTCTTCGGCATCATCATGCTGGCGATGTTCATGATCGGCGCGCGCTGGACCGACGCCGATCCGGCGCATCAGCCTGCGCCTGCCGGCTCCGCACTGCCGGCGTCACCTGCTCGCTGGTCGGCCGCCTGTGGGCTGGCGCTGCTGTTGCTTGCACTGCCGCCGGCGTTGCGCATGCAGATCGAGCACGCGGGCTCCCACGCCGAGCCGGTACTGGCCGCTCCCGCACTGCCGGGCTGGGTCTGGCAGGCCGAGCCGGTGACGACCTGGCAACCGAACTTCCAGAACCCCGCTGCCGTGTTGCATGGGCGCTTCGTGCCCGACGCGGGCGGTCCGGCCATCGGCCTGTATGTGGGCTACTACCGCGACCAGCGCCAAGGCCGGCAACTGGTCACGTCGGTGAACCGGCTCGCCAATGACAGTGCGGAACAGGGCTGGAGTCAGACCGCCTCAGGGCAGACCGTACTCGACGCAAACGCCTGGCGCACCGGCGAACTGCGGGGGCAGGTGCTGAGTCAGGTCGCCGGCGGAGGCGACAGCGCGCTGCGGCTGCGTGTCTGGCAGGTCTACTGGATCAACGGTCGCCCCTTCATCAGCGACTGGCAGGCCAAGCTCTACGGGGCCTGGCAGAGCCTGCTCGGGGAAGGTGACGATGCAGCCGTGGTGCTCGTCTATGCCGACAAGGCGGCGGCGGGAGCCGATGACGCCGCTCTGCGTGATTTTTTGCGCGCGAACTGGCGCACGCTGGACACCGCTTTGCGTGGTGTGCGCGACCGTGACGTCGCACGTCAACAGTGACAATCACGCGCCTTTCAAAAATCACAGCAACGAGAAACGACGCATGAAAACGCTCGCAGTCATCGGACTGGGCTACGTGGGCCTGCCCCTGGTGGTGGAGTTCGGCAAGCAGATCCGCACCATCGGCTTCGACATCGCCAAGAACAAGGTGGACGCTTGCCAGCGCGGCACCGACCCGAGCCGCGAGCTGACTGACGAGCAGGTGCAAGCCGCAACCCACGCTGTCTACACCGACGACCCGGCGCTGCTGGCTGAGGCCGACGTCATCATCGTCGCCGTGCCCACACCGGTGGATGAGGCGCACATCCCCGACTTCCGCCCGCTGATCGGCTCCAGCATCAGCGTGGGCCGCAACATGAAGAAGGGCGCCATCGTTGTCTACGAGAGCACCGTCTACCCCGGCGCGACGGAGGAGGTTTGCATCCCGGTGCTGGAGCGTGAGTCCGGTCTGAAATGGAAGCAGGATTTCTTCGTCGGCTACAGCCCCGAGCGCATCAACCCGGGCGACAAGGAACACACGCTGACCAAGATCCTGAAGATCGTCTCCGGCGACACGCCCGAGACGCTGGACACGGTCGCCAAGGTCTACGAGATGATCGTCGAGCCGGGCGTGCACCGTGCCTCCAGCATCAAGGCCGCCGAGGCCGCCAAGGTCATCGAGAACACGCAGCGCGACCTCAACATCGCGCTGATGAACGAGCTGGCCATCATCTTCGACAAGCTCGGCATCGACACCACCGAGGTGCTGGAAGCTGCCGGCACGAAGTGGAATTTCCTGAAGTTCAAGCCGGGCCTGGTGGGCGGCCACTGCATCGGCGTTGACCCCTACTACCTGACCCACAAGGCCGACATGCTCGGCTACCACCCGCAGGTCATCCTGGCGGGCCGGCGCATCAACGACGGCATGGGCAAGTTCATCGCCGAGCAGACCATCAAGCAGATGATCGCCGGCGGCAGCTACATCAAGGGCGCACGCGTCAACGTGCTGGGCCTGACCTTCAAGGAGAACTGCGGCGACCTGCGCAACTCCAAGGTCATCGACATCATCAACGAGCTGAAGAGCTATGGCGTGGAGGTCTTCGTCACCGATGCGCAGGCCGAAGCCGACGAGGCCATGCACGAGTACGGCGTGCGCCTGATGCCCTTCGACGACCTGCCGCGCGCCGATGCCATCGTCGCGGCCGTGTCGCACCGCGAGTACGCCGGTCTTTCCGTCGAGGACATCGGCAGGAAACTCGTCAAGGGTGGGGCCTTCATCGACGTGAAGGCCGGCTTTGACGCGAAGGCGCTGCTGGGTGCTGGTTTCCGCCTCTGGCGGCTCTGAGCCGAGCCCTCATGCGTCCATCCCCCCCGCTCGTCTCGGTCTGCATCCCCACCTATCGCGGTGGTGCCTATCTGGCGGCCGCGATCGAGTCAGTGCTCAAGCAGTCCTTGACCGACCTTGAGCTGATCGTCATCGACGACCAATCACCGGACGACACCGAAGCCATCGTCCGCGGCTTCGATGACCCCCGCCTGCGCTACGTCCGCAACGAGTCCAACCTGGGGCCGCAAGGTAACTGGAACCGCTGCCTTGAACTGGCCACCGGCCGCTATTTCAAGCTGTTGCCGCACGATGACCTGTTGGAGAGAAGTTGCCTGGAGCGCCAGGTCGGTGTGCTGCAGGCGGACACTGCAGAACGTCTGGCGCTCGTCTTCAGTTCCCGCGATGTGCTCGGGCCCAAGGGGCAGAAACTGGCCTGGCGTGGCTATGTGGGCCAGCGGTCGGACGCGATCCTCGACAGCAACACGCTGGTGCGGGCCTGCATACGCGGTGGTACCAACCTGATCGGCGAGCCGGGAGCCGTGCTTTTCCGGCGCTCGCTGGCGCAGCGGACCGGGCCTTTCGATGCCAGCAATCCGTACGTGATCGATCTGGACTACTGGTTCCGGCTGCTGGCTCATGGCGACGCCTGCTACCTGGCAGCACCGCTGGCCAGCTTCCGTGTCTCGGGGCAGCAGTGGAGCGTCGAATTGGGGCGCCGGCAGGCAGCGGATTTCATGGCCTTTGTCCACCGCATATCGGCGCAACTGGCGCTGCGTCCAAGCGGGCTGGATCTGGTCTCGGCCCGCGTCATGGCGACGATCAACAATTTGGCGCGCCGAGTTTTTTATTCCGTGTATCTGCGTTGAGTCGGAAAGATAGCAATAAATGGCACAGACACTCACCTACGAAACGTTCGAACGCCTGCCGCGGACCAAGCCGGTGGACCGTATCGCATATATCGCGGATTGCTGCAAAGGCAAGGTGGTGCTGGACGTCGGGTGCCTCGACGAAACTGCATTGCAGAAGCGCGACACCGAGCATTGGCTGCACAAGCGGATTGCAAATCTGGCAAAACGTGTGTTCGGTGTTGATTTTTCCAGCAAGATTCCCGATGGCGGGATCACCACCGCTGACAACGCCAAGATCGTGCGCGGTGACGGCGTGGATTTGGCGCTCGAGGTCATCAATGCGGATGATTTCCAGATTATCGTTGCCGGTGAATTCATCGAGCACATCGAATCCCCGCTGAAGTTTTTCCGCAATGTGCGGGCAGCGTTTCCGGGGCGCGAGTTGGTCATTTCGACACCCAATGGTCCCGCATTTGCCAACACGTTGCTGGGCATGATCCAGCGCGAAGTGCAGCATCCGGATCACCTGCATGTGTTTACGTACAAGTCGTTGAACACGCTTTGTATGCGTGCCGGCTTCGCGGATTGGGAGATTGTTCCTTATCGATTCTTTGCCACGGAGATGATCCTCAATTCGACGGGGGCGCGGCGCGCGTTCGTGAAGTTTGTGGAGCAGTTCATCCGTGGGGTGGAACGCATGTTCCCGCTGCTTTGTTTTGGGTACATCGTGCGAGTGCGTTTGTGATTTCAGGCTGGGTCAGCAGAGTGCGTGCCAAGCTGGGCGATAAGCCGATTCGGTTTGTTGCTGTCGGTGCGTTCAATTCAGGGTTCAGCTTTGGACTCTATTCTCTGTTGATATTTTTTGGCGCTGGTATTGCGCTGGCGAGCCTGCTGGCGCTGGTTGCGGGTATTTTCTTCAGCTTTGCCACGCAAGGCGTCCTGGTATTCAGGAATGCGACGTCGGTGACTTTTGTGCGTTATGTGATTGCCTGGTCGGGTCTGTATTTGTGCAATTTGTCGATCACGGCAATAGGCGTGTGGCTGGGCCTCAACGCGTATGCCGCCGGTGCCGTGGCAGTGTTGCCAACGGCCGCTTTTTCATATTTCGTTCTTGACCGTTTTGTGTTCAGCGTCGGGAGTCGGGCGCAGGGCGCAAGCGCGAACTGAAGGCATTCATGATTACTAAACTTGCCATCGTTCTGCCCTGTTACAACGAAGAAGAAGTCCTGCCCGAGACCAACAAGCGCCTGCTGGCGTTGTTGGACCGTATGCAGGCCTCAGGGGTGATCGACGCTCACAGCGCGATCTATTACGTTGACGATGGCAGTCGTGACCGAACATGGCCGCTGATTGAAGGCCTGGCAGCCGCCGACCCGCGCGTGCACGGCATCAAGCTGTCGCGCAACTGCGGCCACCAGGCGGCGTTGCTGGCGGGCCTGCTGACGGTGGAGGGTGACGCCCTGGTCAGCATCGACGCCGACCTGCAGGACGACGTCAATGTCATCGAGAAGATGGTGGCCGAGTTCGCCGGTGGTGCCGAGGTCGTCTACGGCGTTCGAGATTCGCGCATGAGTGACACCGCGTTCAAGCGCAACACGGCGCTCGCCTACTACGGGCTGATGCGCAAGATGGGCGTGGATCTGGTGCATAACCACGCCGACTTCCGCCTGCTTGGTCGTCGTGCTGTCGAGGCGCTGCGCCAGTACGGCGAGGTCAACATGTTCCTGCGCGGCATCGTGCCCCTCATCGGCTACCGCGCTGCCACGGTCAAGTACGACCGCGCTGAGCGCTTTGCCGGCGTCTCGAAGTACCCGTTGCGCAAGATGCTGACCTTCGCGCTGGAGGGCGTCACATCGCTGAGCGTCGTGCCGCTGCGGCTCATCACGCTGCTGGGTTTCTTGGTGTCGGTGTTCTCGTTCTTCATGATCCTGTTTGTGATCTACGGCACCTTAGTCATGAAAGCTGCTGTGCCTGGCTGGGCGTCTTCCGTCGTGCCGATCTACTTCCTCGGCGGCATCCAGTTGCTGTCGATGGGGATCATTGGCGAGTACGTCGCAAAGATCTATCTGGAAACCAAGCAGCGTCCCCGCTATTTCATCGAGACGAGCGTTTGATGTTCAGCTGGTGGCGATCGTTCGGGCTGACTGCACTGTCGCTTGCTGTGGCATTGCTTGCGTTCGCCCTCATGGTGAAAGCTGAGCTGGGGCCGCGTGGTGACCTGCCACTGCAGATTGATGAATGGTATTTCGCCACCTGCGCAGCGCGCGGCAATGCAGCCGGGGAGGCGCCCCTCACCGGCTGCCATGACAACAAAGGCCCGTTGATATTCCCTATTTATCAGTTGCTGAGCGACCCGCAGCAACCGTACGCAGAGTCGCGCTTCAAGTGGGGTGGGTTCGGGCTGGCGCTGATCAACGCGGCATTGCTGGCTGCGTTGGCGCGGCGCGTGGTGGGCCGCGGCAGCGCATCGCTGGCGTTTTCGCTGATGTTGCTTTGTGCAGCAGGCAGCACGATGTATGTGACGCTCAAGACCGAGCCTTTGGGCCTGAGCTTTGTGCTGGCAGGCTTGTTGGTGCTGGCCCATGCGCAGCGGCCGGCGCCACCATGGCGCTTGGTCAGCACGGGTGCTTTGTTTGGCTTGTCGCTGCTGGCCAAGCAGACGTATGTGTTCGCGTTGCTCGGGCTGGTGGTTAGCGCGTTGGTGCAGCATGCTGCCTGCTGGCCATCGGGCCGTGGCGCGCGATTGAAAGCTGTTGCGATGCTGCTGTTGGGCGCAGGCCTGCCGTTTGCGTTGTTGCTTGCCGTCTTTGCGGTAGCTGGCAAGTTGCTGCCTCTTCTTGCCAGCCTGTTCTTGTACCCATCGCTCTATGTCGACCCGAGCGCCACGCCGCATCCGTCTGCGCTTGCGCGCTGGGCGTGGCGTTTCGGCCAGCTGGCTGAAGCTATGCGGCCCCACCTGCCGCTGTTGATGCTGGCCGTGCCGGGTGTGGTGTTGAGTTTGGTGGTTGACCGAAAGCGTGCATCTGTCGATGGAGAAGCCGCTGCGACGGGCCTTCAGGGGCCGCTTGTTTCTGTCTTGCTGGGCCTGCTCGCACTCCTCTTGGTGGCGCCCATCATGTTTCCGTATCACTTGATGCCGATGCTGGTGTTGGCCATCGTGCCGGCATGTGCGTTCCTGCTCGGCATCAAGCAAGCCGTCCAGCGCGCCAGCCCGACCTTGCTGCGAGCGGGGCAATGGTCCTTGCTCCTGCTGGCTGCGCTCTGGACACTGAGCGTCTGGTTCGGTCCTGGCGGCCGATCGAATACCGGGCGAGAGCTGTTTGGTTTCGAGAAGATCGATACCGGGGGCGCCCGATACGGCTACGTTGTCGGCGCGTGGCCTGAGTTCTTCACCTTCAACGGCTTGGTGCCTGCATCCGAGGTGATGTACCCAAACGGGCTTCCCGGCGTTCCGTCGTTCTGGGGCTTCCAGCGACCGGACCCGGAGTCACTCAAGGGGCGCTTTCTGACGGTTGTTCAGCAGTACAACGCGGCCAAGCTCACAGCGGACTTCGCCAAGACGCCGCCGCGCTTCATTCATGTTGTCGATGCCATGGCGCGCTCGCCGGGCTTGGCAGCGCCGACGGACATCCCCCTGCTGGCTGACTACATCACCCGCCATTGCCAGCTGTTGCGCCATGTGCCCGGCCGTATGCAGTACGCAGGCAGTCTCTATCAATGCTCGAACGGTAGGTAACGCCATGACGCACCGCAATACCCGCCGCTGTCGGCCTGCCGCCATCGCTTCGGCAGCCTTCTTTGCGGGGGCAGCTTGATGTCCGCGAGCGCACTGCTGGCCGATGAGCGCCCTCTGGTGCTCCATGTGGTGCATCGTTTCGACACCGGTGGTTTGGAGAACGGCGTGGTCAACCTGATCAACCACATGCCCGAGCATGCCTACCGCCATGCGGTCCTCGCATTGACGGAGGTCACCGACTTCCGTCGTCGCGTGGTCCGCAGCGATGTCGAGTTTCATGCGCTGGGCAAGCGCCCCGGGCAAGGGTTCTGGGTCTATCCGCAGATGTTGTCCTTGTTGCGTCGCCTGCGGCCGCAGGTTGTCCATACGCGAAACCTCGGCCCGTTGGAGATGCAACTGCCGGCCTGGCTGGTCGGCGTGCCAGCGCGCGTGCACGGCGAGCACGGTCGTGACGTCAGTGATCTCGACGGCAGCAACGTCTCGCATCAGCGCGTCCGGCGTCTGTACCGTCATTTCGTGCATCGCCAGGTGGCGTTGTCCGCTGACCTCGCCGGGTACTTGCAGGAGTGCTGCGGAGTGCCCGCTGCACAGATCGTGCGGGCCTGCAACGGCGTCGACACCGCACGTTTTGCACCGCCGGAATCGGCCGCAGCACCAGTGATCGAGGGTTGCCCGTTCAACAACCGAGAGCACTTTATCGTTGGCACCGTCGGTCGAATGGCGGCCGTCAAGGACCAGCTCACCCTGGTGCGGGCCTTCATCCAGGTTCTCGATCAGGACCCCGCTCTCGTAGCAGTCCTGCGTCTGGTCTTGGTGGGGGATGGGCCGCTGCGCAGCCAATGCCAGGAGATTTTGGAACGCTCCGGCTGGGCGGCGCTTGCGTGGCTGCCCGGAGAGCGCAGCGACGTGCCCGAGATCATGCGGGGGCTAAGCCTGTTCGCGTTGCCCTCGCTTGCCGAGGGGATCTCCAACACCATTCTCGAGGCCATGTCATGCGGCCGTGCCGTGCTGGCCACGGCCGTCGGCGGCAACGCGGAACTTGTCGATTCCCCCTTGACGGGCCGGCTGGTGCCGCCCGCCGACGCTGACGCCATGGCGCGTGTGCTGGCCGAACTGGTTCGCCAACCTGCGGTTGTTGCTGCCATGGGGAGTGCTGGGCGCGACCGCGTGTTGGCCCGATTCAGTTTGCAAACCATGGTGGCGACCTACCAGCGCCTCTACGATTCACTGTTGAAGCCAAGGCAAGCCCAAGTGCTGGCTCGGCCCAGGAGCTAAATCCATGTGCGGCATCACCGGACTCTTCGACACCCGCGGCCAACGTCTGCCCGAGCGCGAGCGCCTGCAGCGGATGAACGAGTCCCAGCACCACCGCGGGCCCGACGAGGGGGACCTGCACATCGAGCCCGGCGTGGGCTTCGGTCACCGGCGCCTGTCGGTCATCGACATCGCCACCGGCCAGCAGCCCATCTTCAATGACGACAAGACGGTGGCGTTGGTCTTCAACGGCGAGGTCTACAACTACCTG
>Ga0114942_1000074_pt1 | contig 25651 bp, 20 predicted proteins | sample LowerColdCreek_FD_88674 | JGI IMG/M metagenome (GOLD analysis project Ga0114942, IMG submission 88674) | Groundwater microbial communities from Cold Creek, Nevada to study Microbial Dark Matter (Phase II) - Lower Cold Creek | ecosystem: Environmental > Aquatic > Deep subsurface > Groundwater ... | reverse complement strand
TATTTAGCTAACTGCCTAAAGATTGACTAATATCATGTATCGCAAGGGTCGCTGAGAGGAGACTGTTAAAAGCCTCTACCGGGCTATAGACTGTTAAAAGTCTCTACCTAACTATAATTGCAGGCCTCATTTAGCATGCTATCGAAACACCCGCTTGCTGTGTTGTTGGGGACAATGTCTTTGCTGGCAGGACTGGCGTGGCATCTCCAGGCCCAGGAGTACGCGCCCATCGTGCCACTGGCCTCCAAATCCCTGCTACTGGATATCGCCCCTGCGGGGAAACGCCTGGTCGTGGCGGGTGAACACGGAGTAGTGCTGTACTCCGACGATAACGGCGGCCACTGGCAGCAGGCTGCGGTGCCCACGACCCGGATGCTGACAGCAACCTACTTTGTAGACGGCCGGCACGGCTGGGCCGTGGGCCACGACGGATTGATCCTGGTCAGCAATGATGGCGGTGAGAACTGGCGGATCCAGCGCGATGGCCTGGCATTGCAGCACCAGACCAATCTCGAACTGCGCGAAACGGCTCACCGCCAGGTGGAGGAGCTGGAACAGCGCCTGGCGACGGCGGACGAGGCAGCGAAGGTACAGCTTGAAGTTGATCTGGAGGACGCGCGCATCGACCTGGAGGATGCGGATTTAACCCTGGCGGAAGCGGTGTTTACCTCGCCCTTTATGGATGTGTGGTTTCAGGATGCGAATCGAGGCTGGGCGGTAGGCGCCTTCGGCACTCTGGTTGCCACCGAGGACGGCGGACAGCGCTGGGTCAGCCAGGACAGCAGACTGGATAATCCCGATCAGTTCCACCTCAACACCGTTACCGGTGATGGCAAAGGGCGTGTGTTTGTCGCTGGCGAGGGCGGCGTCATGTTCCGCTCGCTGGACAGCGGCCAAAGCTGGGAGTCGCTGGAGCCGTTTTATGACGGCAGCTGGTTCGGCGCCGTGTACGACGCACCGCACGACACACTTCTGGTATTCGGCTTGCGCGGTAATCTGTATCGCTCCACCGACTTCGGCACTACGTGGGATCCTGTAGACGCGGACAATAGCAATACTCTCGCCGGCGGCAACGCGTCCGCAGCAGGCGGCATCGTGCTGGCCGGCGGGGACGGCACCGTATTGCTCAGTACTGACGGTGGACAGACATTCCAGAAGCAAGTCATAAAGGATCGCCTCAGCCTGAGTTCCGGTATTGGCCGTGACGGCAGCCTGGTAGTGGTCGGACAGGGCGGCATCAAGACCGGCAAGGATGGGCTCGACCATGAATAATCCAGCCAGCCAGAACGACGATGAGCTGCACACCTACCAATACGGTAAGGAAGAGGCAGTACTGGAGCGACTGATTTTCTCAAACAGACCAGCGCTGCTGATTGTATTTTTGCTCGCGACCGTGTTTTTCGCCTGGCAGGTGACGAAGCTGCGGCCGGATGCCAGTTTCGAAAAAATGATCCCCATGGAGCATCCGTTTATCCAGGCATTCATGAAACACATGTCTGACCTGGGCGCTGCGGGTACCACGATACAGGTCGCGGTGGAAAACACCTCGGGCGATATTTTCGACCCGGAGTACCTGGACCTGCTACAAAAGGTCAACGATGAGGTGTTCTACCTGCCGGGCGTAGACCGCAACAGGATGCGCTCGCTGTGGACACCGAATGTGCGCTGGATAGAGGTGACCGAAAAAGGCTTCGAAGGCGACAAGGTCATCGACGGACAGTACGACGGCTCCGCACAGGCCATGCAGAAATTGCGCCAGAATATACTGCGTTCCGGCGAAGTGGGCCGACTGGTAGCGGATGACTACCGTTCCAGTATCGTGCAGGCGCCGTTGATCGATATGGACCCGACATCCGGCGAACCCCTGGACTACTGGGCGTTGTCCAAAGCTCTGGAAAAGGACGTGCGCGAGAAATACGAGCAAATGTCCGTCGACAGCAGCGGGCAACCCACGGTCAAAATTCACATTGTCGGCTTTGCCAAGATGATCGGCGACCTGCTCGATGGGATTACCGCGATTTTCTTCTTCGCCATCATCACGCTGGTGATTACCACTATCCTGCTATTCCTGTATACACGCAGCCTGCGCGGTACTTTGTCGCCACTGCTGTGCTCGATCATCGCTGTAGTCTGGCAGCTGGGCCTTCTCAAAACGATGGGTTATGGCCTCAACGCCTACTCCATTCTGATCCCCTTTCTGATTTTCGCCATTGGTGTCAGTCACGGTGTGCAGATCGTTAACGCCGTACTCAGGGAAAGTATCGCTGGCAACGACAGGATGACCAGTTCCAGACTTGCGTTTCGCTCCCTGTACGTACCGGGCATGGCAGCACTCATCACCGATGCCATCGGCTTTCTCACCATGGTGATGATTCCCATCCAGGTCATCAAGGATCTCGGTATCGCCGCTGGCGTTGGGGTAGGCGTTGTGGTCTTAACCAACCTGATCCTGTTGCCAGTAATGATGTCCTATTTGGGGATTACCAAAAAGACGCTGACTTATCACAATAAAATCAGGCAGGATTCTACTCGCGGTAGCGCGTGGCGCCTGCTCTCAAATTTTGCCACCGCGCGGGTCGCTCGCGTATCCATCGTCATTGCCGTTATCGGTTTCGCCGTCGGCATCTATGGCAGGCAGAACCTGCAGATCGGCGACCTGGATCCCGGCGCACCGGAGTTACACACTGATTCGCGCTACAATGTTGACAACCAGTTTATTACCGACAATTACGCCACCAGCTCCGACATCCTTGTCGTCATGGTGGAAACTGATGAGCAGGGTTGTGCGCAGTACAAAAACCTCGAGCTCGTTGATCGTTTTATCTGGCATATGCAGAACGTACCCGGCGTGAGTTCCGCGATTGGCGCATCGGAAATCTCGAAGCTCGTCGCTGCCGGCTACAACGAGGGCAACCTCAAATGGGCGACCATCAACCGCGACCAGCGCCTGCTCGGTTCAACGTTTGACCCGATGCCAGGCGCATTGATGAATACCCGCTGCAGCCTGTTGCCGGTCCCCCTGTTCCTCAGTGACCACAAGGCGGAAACACTGCAGAGGGTTGTCGATGCCGCGCAGGAATTCTCCGCGCAGAACAAGCAGGAGGGCATTCACTTCGCCCTCGCGGCTGGTAATGCAGGAATCGAGGCTGCCACCAACCAGGAGATCGCCGTTGCGCAGACTCGCATGCTGGTGCTCATCTACGGGATGGTGGGCGCAATGGTATTCATCAGTTTCGCGTCCTGGCGCGCCGTAGTCTGCATTATGGTGCCACTGGCCCTGACCTCTTTCCTGGCCGAGGCGCTGATGGCCTGGCTGGGCATCGGCGTGAAAGTCGCGACACTTCCTGTTATCGCCCTCGGCGTGGGGGTAGGCGTTGACTATGGCATCTACATCTACAGCAAGCTGACATCCTTCCTGCGCAGCGGCATGTCAGTGCAGGAAGCGTACTACAACACTCTAGCCACCACTGGCGAGGCTGTCAGCCTGACCGCCACTATGCTGGCCGTGGGCGTAGGCACGTGGATCTGGTCTCCGATCAAGTTTCAGGCGGATATGGGATTACTGCTCACCTTTATGTTTGTGTGGAACATGGTAGGAGCACTATGGCTGCTGCCGGCGCTGGCCCACTATTTGCTCAAGCCCGGGAAAGAAGATATGGAACAAAAACGAGCGGCGAAGATCGTGCCTGCGGCATGATTTACCGTCTGGTCTACATGCCTTGAGTCACCGCTAACAAGATAGGTAACACTATGGATAAACAACGTAAAAGGCGCGACAAAAAACTCGCAAATACTGTGGCAGGCTCTGCTCTTGCCGCCAGTGCCGCGATTACGCAGGCGATGACTTTCGAATTTGGTGACGATAGCGAATGGACCCTGGACTGGGATACCAATGTTGCCTACACCGCGCAAATGCGGGTGGCGAAGCCGGACACAGACCAGTTTCGCTACAGGGGGGACACCGGCGACATAGTGGCCGACAGCCGCGCCTATGCGGTGCTGATCAATGCCAACGATGGCGACAACAACTTCAAGCGCGGCAGCCTGACGCAGAACAAGGCGTCATTTGTGACAGAGATGGATCTTAAACGCGACAATTACGGCCTGTTCGCCCGCGCGCGCGGCTACTATGACGATGTGTACGACCAGAATACGCAGCATAATGCGGAGGCCTTCCTCACCTACAACAACAGCACAGATTTTCCCAACGGCGACGCCGACTACAAGGAATTTCCCCCGGGCACCGTCGATGAGCACCGCGACCGTCTCGAAATGCTCGATTACTTTCTGTATGGCAGCGGCACGCTGCCCGGCGAGCGCGAGTTCAATCTCAGGCTTGGCAGCCAGGTGATCAACTGGGGCGAGGCGACGTTTACCGCCGGGATCAACGGCCTGCAGAATCGCGCTGATCTTATCGCCCGCAACACACCGGGTGTGGAGGTAAAGGAAATCCTCCTGCCGACCGGCGCCCTGTACGGCCAGGTCGATGTGATGACCGACCTCAGCTTCGAAGCCTATTACCAGTACGAGTGGAAAAAAACTGAACTCAACGGCGTGGGCAGCTATTTCAGTGACCGCGACTTTCTCGGGCCGGGTGCCGTGAATTTCCTGATACCGGTCGGCCCGGACAACATATCCGCCATCCCGAGAACTGCCGATGAATCCGCTTCCGACAGCGGCCAGTGGGGCGCGGCCTTGCACTGGATCGTCTTCGGCGATACCGATATCGGCCTCTATTACATCAATGCCCATAGCAAGGCGCCCGCCTACCAGGTCAACTATCCCGAGCCCCGCACCCCTGTATCTTTCCCGGAGTCCTACACGATCAGGTACTTCGAGGACATCCAGGGTTATGCAGCCAGCTTCACCACCGTGCTGGCTAACACCAATATCCAGGGTGAAGTCTCCTTCAAGACCGATGTGCCTGTCGTGCTGTTAAGCGGCGACCCGGTGGAAGGTGACCTGGCGTCCTACCAGCTCGGCGGCTCCTATGTATTTGAGCCCACCAAACTGTGGGACGATGCCGTGCTGGTGTTCGAATTGGCCGGCGCCTACGTGACCTCAGAGGATAGCGCTGAACTGCTGTACGATGACCACGGTACTGTTGTCAATCTACGCTTTGAACCCGCCTACCTGAACCTGACGCAAGGGCTCGATCTCAAAGTGCCGATCTTTTTCCGCCGCGGCCTCGATGGCAATATTCTGGAAAGCGAGATGGTGGAAGACTCTTCCGCCGTCAACATTACTTTCCAGTTCGTCTACCTGAATAATTTCATCACGTCGTTCGGCTACACCAACTTTTTCGACGGCGGTGAAAATACCTATATCAACGACCGCGATAATGTCTCGGTCAATGTGTCTTACAGTTTCTGAGGCTAACCTAGAGGATGACAATAATGCGTATTTCCAAGAGTACGGCGATAGCCCTGGCGGTGTCGCTATTATCTACCAGCGCAATGGCCAAAATGTCGGCCGAGGACGTGGCCCGCCTGGGCAAGGACCTCACCCCCATGGGAGCGATCAAGGCGGGCACCGAGGACGGCCTGATCCCCGAGTGGACGGGCAACGTGGTCGGCCTGCCGGCCGGGTTGAAGTGGGATGGTCCCGGCAAGCCCTATCCCAATCCCTGGCCGGATGAAAAACCGCTCTTCGTTATCACCAAGGAAAATCTGGATAAATACCGGGCGCGCCTCAGTCCCGGACAGATCGCGATGTTTGAAACCTATCCCGAGACCTTCCGCATGCCCGTGTATCCCGGGCACCGGGAATTTGCCTACGATCCGAAGGTTTACGAAAAGGTGCGCTACAACGCCGAGCACAGCGAGCTGACCAATGACAACGAGGGAATTACCGGGTTTATCGGCGGTGCGACGTTCCCGGTGCCATCGACCGGACCCGAGGCGGTATGGTTCACTCGCACGACGGGCGCCTACGAGACAGTGGACGGCGAATACAGCGATATCGCCGTGTTCCCCAACGAAACCCGCTCCGTACGCAGGAGCCAGCTCCTGCAGGAGTCACCCTACGCCAGCCGCAAAAATCCCCTTACCGCAGAATATGAATACCCGAAGCTGGGTCAGTTTGCGGGCTACATCATGACCTACGTCACCGAGCCGGCCCGCGACAAGGGACTCATTACGGCGGTGCTGGAACCATTCGATTATTCCCAGACTGATCGAGAAGTGTGGCGTTACCTGCCGGGATCGCGCCGTGTGCGCCGTGCGCCCACGGTTGGTTTCGATACGCCCGACGGCCCCGGTGGCCTGAAGACGGTGGATGAGGTGCGCGGATTCAACGGTTCGATGGAGCGTTTCGACTGGAAACTACTGGGCCGGCAGGAAATATTCATCCCCTACCACAACTACCAGCTCGACGACCCCAATGTCAGTTACGACAAACTGCTGACCAAACACCACATCAACCCCGATTACATGCGCTACGAACTCAAGCGCGTCTGGGTAGCGGAGGCCACCCTGAAACCGGGCCAGCGCCATATCTACGCCAAGCGTCGCCTGTATATCGACGAGGACACTGGCCTCACGGCCATAACCGAAAATTACGACGGCCGCGGGGAGCTGTGGAAGGTCGCGCTGACCACCAATTTCTATGAATACGGCGGACAGGCCTACGACCGGCGCGTGGAGATCTACCACGACCTGCGCGCCGGCGCCTACATCGCGGAACGCCTGATCAACGACAGCGCGCCATCGGTGTATGACATCAAGGAAATGAAAGGGCCGGCCCACTTTTCTCCCAGCAATATCCGCAAGCTCGGCAAGCGCTAGCCCACTAATCCCGCCTGGGGGTTGGGTACCTGACAGCCCCCTCGCATGGGGTTACTCCTGCGGCAAAATTGCATAGTCGCGCCGGCAAGGGATTTCACCATGTTTATAGCTATGAACCGTTTCAAAACTGCCCGCGGCCGCGAGCAGGATTTTTATCTGGGTCATCCGCATCTTGAGTTGTTCGAGCGTGTGGTGGGCTGAATAAGCTACCCGCAAGCGGTTATGTGGCTACAGAAGGAAATTCTGTTGAAAGCACGTCCGCGAGGGTTTCATCTCGTCACCAACGAGATCGTGCGTCAATTGCCGGAACTTGCGCGGATAAAAACAGGCCTGTTGCAGGTGTTTATCAAACACTCTTCGGCCTCGTTGACGATAAACGAAAATGCCGACCCCACTGTGCGGCAGGATTTTGAAACTTTCTTCTCCCACCTCGTGCCGCAGCAAGGTTTCAATTTTCGCCCACGGCGGTGCACGCACTCTGGTGTTGACGCTGACAGGCGAGGTGTCCGGGCAATACGTGGCTTAGCGCACCCCGCCGCGCGCCATACCCTCGGATGTGAAGTACTTGTCCGGTTTATCAACCTTGTTCTGGAATGTGCCAGGGATAGGTTTATTGCTCAGGTTGTAAACACTCTGCGACAAGTCATAGGCGCCGTAGGCCAGGCCAAAATCCGCCTTGCGGTCATAGAGATTGATGGGGTAACCGTACTGCAGGCGCCACAGTTTGCCCTGGCCGTCATACATATCGCCAGCAACTGCCATCCAGCTGTCCTCGTCGAGGTAAAACGTACGTCGGGAGTAGATATGCCGAAAGCCTTCTTTGTTTTTGGAGTCCACCACCCAGACGCGGCGTTTTTCCCAGCGGATATCTTCCGGATTGAGAAACTTCGCGCCCAACAAATCCTCCACCCTGGCCTGGAAAATCATGTCGTAGTTGGAAGCGGGTACGATCACCTCCTTCTTGCCTACCAGCGTCCAGTTGAAACGCTCGGGGGAACCGTTATACACATAGGCATCATCGTAGGTGGACGTTCCTGCCACGGCAGGGTTGGGTGTATCAAACGACACTGACGGCGCCAGCCGCACGCGCCGCTGACCAACCAGGTATTGCCAGGCCTTGCGTCCCTTGCCCTTGCTGTAGTCGGCACCCGGCTCATGCACCAGCAAGATTTCGCCAGCGCGCCGTGCCGGCGCATCGTAATTGATGCGCAACAGGGCCCAGGGCGTCTCACCCACCACCTTGTCAGGAGACTTGAACATCGGAAACACCTGGACGGCGGAGCCATTGGTCGACAGTACGGGTTTTCCGTTGGCGCCGACATAGTAGACGTCGTACTGCAGTTGCGAATCCTCAGCGTACCGGATCATATGGTTCCAGAGCGCTTCCAGCCCGGATTGCGGGATCGGGAACGGGACACCGGGCAGGTTGCTATCGATCTTCTGACCATCTTCCACCAACGTGGCGCCAGTGGCGTTTTTGAAAGTATTGGCGTAATACCAATCCGGACGGATGGTGCCCCGGTGCGTCGGATACACGTGGATTTTGTAGCCATCCGCCGCGTATTTCTCAAACAATCCCTGGGTACCCGGAGTTAACTGCTCGGCATACTGCTTCCAGTTGCTACCGTCGATGGTATACAGCGGCTTCTCGTCCGCATACGGGTTGACATAGTTATCGGAACCGGCGACAAAATTGGCCGGGACAGGTGTGCCTTTTGAATCCCAGGGCGGAATACTGCCGTCGGCGTTACCGGCCATTTCGGCGCCCACAGGTGTGAGATCCTTGCCCAGCCGGGCCGCCTGGTCCGCTGACACTGCCGCGAGGACAGCTTTCGACGCAAGTAAATAGAGACAAATCGCTGCCACCGTGTATCTGATGCTCATCGCCACGACTCCTAGGTGAAATCCATCAATCTGTATGCGACCGCATACGATACAAAACACCGGCCAGTAAACGGAACCGGCATGTTCAGACTAACCCTAAGATCGTAGTATCTAGTTGATTTCTGTCAAGTAACACACAGATGGCGTATTGAGGGGTTCGAAGCGAGGTCAGGCGGGTATTGCTTACTTTGTCGCGTAGACCTCCATCCAGTGATAGTTCACCAGGTCGCTCAACTGGTTGCGCTGCTCTAACGTCAGTTTCTGCTTATTGGCCAGCAGCAGCCCCAGCACGCAAATCGTCTTCACCGGCTTATCGGCACCGGGCAGCGCGAGATTCATAGTGCGATAAATCTTCCGCCCGTTCCAAAGTTCCTGCGTCAGTCGCTCATCGCTCAACTCCACAAAGCGATACTGGTCAGCATGCGTCAGTGCGTATTCGACTTCCGGCGAGCGCTCTTTGGGACGATGCACCATCATCACCGCGCCAACCGGCGCTTTACTCCTGGTGAGTTGTTCCATCAAAGCGAGGGTATCTCCATAATCGACTTTGACATCGACCAGTTCGGGAATCTGACTAACCATGTAATCGAAGGTGACTGCCACACCGCTGGCGGCGTTGGCAATACCCAGGTGCACGTCCTTGGCCTCCTGTAAGTCTTCATCCGTGCGGATTTCACTGTTGACACCCGTCACCATGAAGACGCATTCCTGGCCTATATTTTCCAGCAATTCGAGTTTCTTGATGTCTTCAGGATGCTTGTTGAGGTAGTACTGGGTGGCATCGGCCTGGGCAAAAACCAGATTTACCCGGCTTTCCGGATCGAGCAGGTGCTCGAGATTCTCCAGGGAGCCGGTGCTGGGCAGGTTTTCCACTCCCAGTCTCACTTTACTCGCAGCGACGGATTGCAGGCGCTCACTGGCATTCCAGTAGCCCCCCCCTTCCACACCCGATTTGAGCACCACACCGGTCGAAGATGTGGGCTCTGCGGCTGACACCGACAGTATCGAGCCAAATGCCAGAAGACACGCCAGCAGCGTTCTGGCTGAAAAACGATCCATAAGCTTGTCCAGCGCGGATTTCGGATTATTACGTCTAGCGTAGCAGGCGTTCATCGAGAGGGAAAGAATAAAAAGAACTGCATGGGTCTCGCCTAGCCAGAACTGTTCGTCACACTCCGTCCCGGTGATGACTCTTCCTGCTCCGGTAGCAGACCCGTATTTGCCAACCGGATATAAACCTCCAGCTGCGTGGACGCTTCCAGTTCGTCCGCAAACGGTCCGACCATAGCACCTTCCCTCGTCTTGAAATACCAGCCGTCGCCGGTGTTGAACATGCGATTGGTACGTGAACCGGTCTGTCGCTTATTATCGCTGTTACGTTTCATCGCCGTGATCCCGGATTCGGTTAGCCTGCTCACTGTTTCCATGATATAGACCCACCCCGGTGAGACCGAAACGCAAACTGTGCGTCGGGCCGCAGATCAGACGAATTCAGCAAATGGTGTTTGCACAGGTGTCGCCGGCTAGGCGCCCCCGGCTAGGCGCTCCCAACTGGGCGCCCCCGACAATACAATGCTGCGAGGTATCGATTTTTATACTCTTGAGATACACATTCGAAATGGACAGTATAGGCTGTCAGCTGCACAAAACACTGCCGCGCGGAGTACACAATCCATTGAGCTATAACTTTGACCCGGAACTGCAGTCCCTGCTGCAGTTTTTGCCGGATACAAGCCCTGGGATCAGCGACCCGGAACAGGCACGAGCCGGTTTCCTGGAGATGGTTGCCCTGCTCAACGCCGACGTCGACCGCAGTGGCGTGGCGATCGAGAATCGCAAGATTCCAGGTCCAGCCGCTGCACCCGGCGTCCCGGTGCGGATCTACTCACCCGAGGGTCTGAAGAAGACGGTACCAGGGATACTGCATATCCACGGTGGCGGTTTCGTCATCGGTGACCTGGACAGTGAACTCGGTTCCTGTGTAGGCCTCTGTCGTAATCTGGGCGTGGTCGTAGTCTCGGTGGATTACCGGCTGGCGCCGGAAACACCTTACCCCGGTCCGCTGGCGGATTGCTACGCTGCACTTGAATGGATGAGCAGCAACAGCGCTCAACTGCAGATAGACCCCGCGCGGCTGGCCGTGTTCGGACTGAGCGCCGGCGGTGGATTGTCAGCCGCCACGGCACTGCTCGCCAGGGATCGAGGCGGCCCGCCGATTTGCTTCCAGTATCTCGGCATTCCGGAACTGGACGATCGCCTGCAAACACCCAGTATGCGGCGCTTTGTCGATACGCCGATGTGGAACCGGCCCAACGCCGAACTCAGCTGGGATTTTTATCTCGGCGACCAGTACCAACGCGGTGCGAACGATGTGCCCTACCATGCTGCACCTGCCAGGGCGGAGGATCTCTCAGGCCTGCCACCAGCCTACGTCAGTACCATGGAGTTCGACCCGCTGCGCGATGAAGGCGTGGAATACGCGCTGAAACTGATGCGGGCGGGGGTGGCCACCGAATTGCACAGCTTTCCCGGCACGTTTCACGGCTCCAGCCTTTTCACCACCGCCGAAATCAGTCGGCGCGAGTCGACCGAAATGTTCGCCGTCCTGCACCGCGCACTGCATATTGATAATTGAATTAACCGACTCACAACCCCAGCAATCCGGAGACCCCATGACCACCGACGCACTGCACCACCAGCCCCTGATGCCGCACCTGCTGATTGACGGCCTCAACCGCTACAACGACGAGCCCTGTTTGTTCCTCGGCGACAAGGTCGCCAGTTACAGGGACGTGCGCGAGAGCACCAGCCAAATGGTGCAGGCACTTAAATCCAAGGGGCTTGGCGTGGGCAGCAGAGTCGCCGTGATTTCCGCCAACCGACCGGAGGTGCTATCCAATATCGCCGCCATGCAACTCGCCGGCTGTATCGGCACGCCGCTGCATCCGCTGGGCTCGCTAGACGATCACGCGTACGTACTGCAGGCCGCCGAGATCGACACCCTGATCTATGATGCCTCGGTATTCGACGATCTGGCAGCTGCCCTCAAGCAGCGTGTGCCCGCCCTGAAAAACCTGTTGGGCTTTGGTCCTACCAAAGTGGGTGACGATTACATGGCGCTCGCGGCCACTTTCAAACCACAAGCACTGGTGGCCCCCGACATCACCCCGGATGATATCGGCTCCGTCAACTTTACCGGCGGCACCACCGGCAAGCCCAAAGGCGTGATGAGCACCTACAGCGTCACCGCCTACATGACCCAGATCCAGCTGGCGGAATGGGAGTTTCCCGACGACCTGCGCATGCTGATCGCGACACCGCTGTCGCACGCAGCAGCCGCCTTTTTCATTCCCGTGCTGCAAAAGGGCGGCGCCTTTTATGTGATGCAGGGCTTCAGCACCGATGCGTTCTTCGACATGGTGGAGCAGCACAAGATTACCTGCACCATGCTGGTCCCGGTCATGCTGTACTTCCTGTTGGATGCGCCGCGCTCTGCGACGGCGGACATGTCCAGCATGGAGACCATTTTCTACGGCGCCTCCCCGATGAGCCCTGCCCGCCTGAAGGAGGGTATCGAAAAGTGGGGCAAGATCTTCTACCAGTTCTTCGGCCAGTCCGAGTGCCCGATGGTGATCGCGAACATGCGCAAGGGTGAGCACGACCTGTCCAAACCACAGCGCCTGTCTTCCTGCGGTCGGCCGACTCCGTGGATTCACATGAGCCTGCGCGACCCGCAGGGCAACGAGGTGGCCAAAGGTGAGCCCGGCGAAATCTGCATCCGCGGACCGCTGCTCATGAAAGGCTACAAGGACATGCCCGAACAGACCGCCGAGGCCTTTGCCGGCGGCTGGCTGCACACCGGCGACGTCGGCAAGCTGGACGAGGACGGCTTTCTCTACATCGTGGATCGCACCAAGGACATGATTGTCACCGGCGGCTTCAATGTGTTCCCGCGCGAAGTCGAGGACGTGCTGACCACCCATGAAGCGGTGGGCCAGGTGGTCGTCATCGGCGTGCCCGACGAACAGTGGGGCGAGGCAGTGAAAGCGGTCGTCGTGCTCAAGCCCAATTTTGTCGCCAGCGACGAACTCGTAGCCTCCATGCAAGCGCTGGTGAAAAAAGCCAAAGGCTCGGTGCAGTCACCCAAGTCCATTGATTTCGTGCCGGGAATTCCGCTCACGCCGGTCGGTAAGCCGGATAAGAAAGCGGTGCGGGCGCAGTATTGGGCGGGTAGTGCGCGCGGGGTTGGCTGATCCACTCAGTGGGTCTTCACGGCGGATACCGCGTTGGTGTGAAAGGTGTGAAGGGTGTGAAAAAAGTCGCCCGCAGGCGACTTTTTTATTGGTCGATATCCTCAGAGACCGGGTGTGAGGTAAGCAGCGCCAACTGCTTGCCAGTGGTGTGCTCCAGAATAGACGCATCGGTAACCACCATCGTCGTGCCGGGCACGAGCAGTGGCAACAGCAGTTGCTGGAACTCGTGCGACATGACAATCCGCCGTGCGAAGAATGGGTCAGGCACGGTGTCGGTCGCATCCATATGTCCAACGATGCCGACGCTTATCCAATGCGCTGCCGCGCCTATCGGTTGAGTTGCCACCAGCACTTGCGTACCCACCGGCTTTTCCGGCTCTTTGAACAGCACCTTGGCCCGACCGATTTCCACACCGTTGCGCAACACCACCATGCGGGTATCGGCACGGCTAAACAAAATGGATACGGGTCCATACAAAGACTTATCCGGTTCCCAGCGTTAAGGCTGGTCTGCAAGCAACCGCGCGTGCTCTGCCAACTCACCTTTTTCCGTCAGCGGCGAGAGAAAAGCCGGATGATCAACCCGGTCCGGCTGTGTCCTCTGGTCCGCAATCACTACCGTCATACCGAGCGGTGTCACCTGGAACAACAGCCGCGCATACTCCGAGGGCAGATGAACGCAGCCATGCGATTCCGGATACCCCGGTACGCCCCCCGCGTGCAATGCAATGCCGTCGTTGGTGAAGCGCTGGGTGTAGGGCATGGCGGCATTGTTATAGATGCTGGAGTGATGATCAGCATCTTTCAGCTTGGTGGTAAAAACGCCGGTTGGTGTTTCGTGGCCGGGTTTACCGGTACTAACCGTGGACGTGCCGATCAGAATGCCGTTACGGTAGGTATAGGCGCGCTGTTCATCAAGGCTGACCAGCACCGCAATCGGTCCGCTGGGTGCGATCTCCGGCGCCCAGGTGAATTCACCGTCCTTCAACTCGTCAGAGGGCGTTGTGAAGGACGCGGGCGCGGTGGCACCCCAGAATGGCATGGCGGCGGCAACGGCCAGGGATAAGCAGCACAAAGCAACAAACAGTGTTGAACGGCCAATACTCATAATCCCGGGAGAAAATTCAACCATCCGTTGGTCGCGCGACATTTGTAATCAAGTAAAAGTCCTCTATCCGCGCAGTCGTTCCAGGAAACGGCTGAACCGGCCGATGGCTTCGATCAGTTGGTCGCGGTCGGGAAGAAAGACGATCCGAAAGTGCTGCTTGTCAAACCAGTTGAAGGCCGTACCTTGCACCAACAGCATATGCTCCTCCTTCAGCAACTGCAGCACCATCTGCTGGTCGTCCTCTATCGGGTAGATATCCGGGTCAAGTTTCGGGAACAGGTACATCGCCGCTTTGGGTTTAACGCAGCTCACGCCGGGAATCGCGGTGATCAATTCGTAGGCGAGATCGCGCTGCTCCTTGAGCCTGCCGCCGGGCAGAATCAGGTCGTTGATGCTCTGGTATCCGCCAAGCGCGGTCTGCACCGCAAGCATCGCCGGCACATTGGCGCACAGGCGCATGGAGGCGAGCATTTCCAGCCCCTCGATATAACTTCTAGCGTGCTCCCTGGCGCCGCTGAGCATCATCCAGCCCGAACGGAAACCGGACATGCGGTAGGTTTTCGACAAGCCATTAAACGTAACACACAGTACGTCGCGGGCCAGCCTGGCCAGGGGCGTATGCTGCGCGCCATCGTAGAGAATGCGGTCGTATATTTCATCGGCAAATATCGCCAGGTTGTGCTGCCGGGCAAGGTCGACAATCTGCACCAGGGTGTCTTCGCTGTAAACCGCACCGGTGGGATTGTTGGGGTTGATCACCACAATGCCGCGGGTATTGGCGGTAATCTTGCTACGGATATCCTCCAGGTCCGGCTGCCAGTCATTGGCTTCATCGCAGCGGTAATGCACGGGTTTGCCGCCGCTGAGTGAGACGGCCGCCGTCCACAGGGGGTAATCGGGAGAGGGTATCAGCATTTCATCGCCGCTGTTCAGCAATGCCTGCATGGCCATTACGATCAGCTCGCTGACGCCGTTGCCGAGGATGATGTCCTCAACATCGACATCCATGACACCCTCGACCTGGTAGCGCTGCATGATGGCCTTGCGCGCCGCAAATAGCCCCTTCGAGTGGCAGTAGCCCTGTCCTTCCCGGATATTGTGGATCACATCGCGTATTATCTCGTCCGGTGCGTCCAGGCCGAAGGCGCCGGGGTTGCCGATATTCAGCTTGATGATCTTGTGGCCCTCGTCTTCCAGACGATTGGCGTGGTCCAGCACGGGGCCGCGAATATCGTACAGCACGCCATGCAGTTTCTGCGACTTGAGTAATTCGGTCATTGGTTGATGTGCGTCCAGGTTGTTTTGCGGGAAGTTTCAATTCACTGCTCATCGGTGTCCAGCTTTTTCTGCGGCCAAATGCACGGTCTCCTCTCGGTAACCTGAAAAATGAGTCAACGACTAATCTGGCAGCCTGTCCCCGGTAACATTATTTATGAGTCAATTGAGTGAAAGACGAGGAATCGCAACGGCTGGGCGGGCGATTTACCGGCAGAGCCGTTCCCGTTTATGCGATCCCTATCCCGGTTGGATCGGGACGACAGAGAAGAAGGCAGCTCTCGCCTGGACGAACATTGTTGGCCGTGCCTCCCAAATACAAACAGAGCCCGACCGAGACTCAAGTGGACGGGGACAGGAAAAAGAGCCGTCGCGGCGCAGCCGGATCCGGCCCATCAACTGCAGCTAGCCGATGACATCTAGGAGTTTTGCCGGCGGGCTGTCGCCGCTAATTGAGGCAAATCAAAGTTAATACCTTCTTAACACCTGATTCCCCACTTTTATCACCGTCTTTATAGAGGGAGGTCTAGTATTACCTCTCCAGATTCACAAGGGGGGTGTATGGATATCGTATACGTTGTCAGCATCATCGTGTTCTTCGGGCTCGTTGTCGCTCTGGCAGGTGGTTGCGTCAAACTTGGGGGGCCGCAGCAATGACCTGGCTCTACGTTCTTGGCGGTGCAGTCTCAATCGGACTTCTCGTTTATTTGATTTACGTATTGATTAAAGCGGAAGAGTTCTAATGGATAATTTCATAGGCCCGATTACCCTGCACGCCTGGCTCAATATGGCAGTCTACTTCGGCGTGTTATTGCTTTGCGTAAAGCCGCTGGGCATTTACATCGCCAATGTGATGCAGGGCAAACTTGGTTTTGCCGCGCGCATCGAGAGTGCCATTTACCGGATCTGCGGTGTGCACGCCTCAGAGGAAATGCACTGGTCGCGCTTCGCGATCTCGCTGCTGGTGTTCTCCCTGCTCGGCACGCTGGCGGCGTACGCGCTACAGCGCCTGCAGTTATGGCTGCCGCTCAACCCGCAGCAGATGGCGAATGTTTCCGCCGATTCATCATTCAACACGGCCGTCAGCTTTGTCACCAACACCAATTGGCAGGGCTATGTCGGCGAGGCGACGATGAGTTACCTCACGCAGATGCTCGGGCTCGCGGTGCAAAACTTCTTGTCAGCCGCCTCTGGTATCGTCGTTGCGATCGCGTTGATCCGCGGCCTCGCCCGTCACTCGATGAAAACCATCGGCAACGTGTGGGTCGATCTGACGCGTGTCACCCTGTTCATCCTGCTGCCGATGTCCTTTGTACTGGCACTGGCCCTGGTGAGCCAGGGCGCGATACAAAGTTTTGACGCGTATCAGGACGCAACCACCCTGGACGTGACAAGTTATGAAACGGCCAGGCACGACGCAGACGGCCAGCCCGTGACGGATGAGCAGGGCAACGCGGTGACTGAGACCGTCACCACGCAAACACAGACCCTGCCGATGGCGCCGCTCGCATCGCAGTTGTCAATCAAAATGCTCGGTACCAACGGCGGAGGCATTTTCAACGCGAACTCCGCGCACCCCTACGAGAACCCGACGCCGCTTAGCAATTTCCTCCAGATGCTGGCGATCTTTTTGATTCCGGCGGCGCTCACCTACACGTTCGGCCGCATGGTGGGCGACACCCGCCAGGGCTGGGCGGTGCTGGCGACGATGCTTCTGCTGTTCATGCCGTTTGCGATTGGTGCTATGTACTTCGAGCAACAGGGCAATCCGGCCTTTGCGTCACTCGGGCTTGATCAAAGCACAACCGAATGGCAGGCCGGAGGCAACATGGAGGGCAAGGAGACGCGCTTTGGTATCGCCGACTCGGGATTGTTTGCGGCCATTACTACGGCGGCATCCTGCGGTGCCGTGAATTCGATGCACGATTCCTACACGCCGCTCGGCGGCATGGTGCCGCTGGCGCTCATGCAGTTGGGCGAGGTTGTGTTTGGTGGTGTCGGTACCGGCCTGTATGGCATGCTGGTGTTCGCGTTGCTGGCCGTGTTCATCTCGGGACTGATGATCGGGCGCACGCCGGAGTACCTCGGCAAAAAGATCGAGTCGTACGACATGAAAATGATATCGGTCGCGATTCTGGTTACGCCATTGCTGGTATTGGCAGGTACGGCTATCGCCGTGGTCACTCCCAGTGGTACAGCCAGCATTTTCAATCCCGGTACACATGGCTTTTCCGAGGTGTATTACGCCTTCACGTCGGCCGGAAACAATAACGGCAGCGCGTTTGCCGGTATTTCCGCCAATGTGCCGTTTTACAACGTGATGCTCGCAATAGCCATGTGGTTTGGCCGCTTTGGCGTGATCGTTCCGGTGCTCGCCATTGCCGGTTCACTGGCCGCGAAAAAACGCGTTGCCGCCACATCAGGCACCATGCCGACGCACGGACCGCTGTTTGTCATTCTGCTCGCAAGCACAGTGATCCTGGTGGGCGCATTGAATTATGTGCCAGGACTCGCGTTGGGACCGATTGCAGAACAGCTGACGCTGATTTCAGCTTTTTGATCGACCGAGGACAGGAGAAAATAGTCATGTCAAAAAAATCATTGGCCATGTTTGACCCGGCACTGGTGACACCTGCCATTGCCGAGGCATTCAGGAAACTGGATCCGCGCGTACAGTGGCGCAATCCGGTGATGTTCGTCGTATACACCGGCAGCATCCTCACCACGATATTGTTCGTGCAAGCAATCGCCGGCAAGGGAGAGGCGCCTGCCGGATTCATTCTGGCCATCACGCTCTGGTTGTGGTTCACCGTGTTGTTTGCGAACTTCGCCGAAGCGCTGGCGGAAGGGCGCAGCAAGGCGCAGGCCGCGGCACTTCGCGGCATGAAACAGACCGTGATCGCCAAGCAGCTCGACGGACCCGTCTACGGCGCCAAGTTCTTTCCCGTTCACGCCACCGATCTTGTGAAGGGCAATATCGTGCTGGTTGAGGCTGGCGATGTCGTCCCGATTGACGGCCAGGTCATCGAGGGTGTGGCCACGGTGGATGAAAGTGCGATTACGGGTGAATCTGCGCCGGTGATACGGGAATCAGGGGGAGACTTCTCTGCCGTCACCGGTGGCACGCGCGTACTGTCCGACTGGATCGTGGTGAAGGTCACGGCCAATCCAGGGGAGACGTTTCTCGATCGGATGATCGCAATGGTCGAGGGCGCAAAACGGCAAAAAACCCCGAACGAGATCGCGCTGACGATCTTGCTGGTTGCGCTCACGATAGTGTTTCTGGGTGTTACCGTCACGCTGCTGCCGTTCTCGATCTTCAGTGTCGCTGCCGTCGGCGCAGGTTCGCCGATCACGATTACCGTGTTGATTGCACTGCTTGTGTGCCTGATTCCAACGACGATCGGCGGCCTGCTGTCGGCTATCGGTATCGCCGGCATGAGCCGCATGATGCAGGCGAATGTCATTGCGACATCGGGCCGCGCCGTGGAAGCCGCCGGCGATGTCGATGTGCTGCTGCTGGACAAAACCGGCACCATTACACTCGGCAACCGGCAGGCATCACAGTTTATCCCGGCTACGCATGTGACCGCAGCGCAATTGGCCGACGCCGCGCAACTGTCATCACTTGCGGATGAGACGCCCGAGGGCCGTAGTATCGTGGTGCTCGCCAAACAGCAGTTCAATTTGCGTGAACGCGATGTGCAAGCGCTGAACGCGACCTTTATTCATTTTTCTGCGCAAACGCGCATGAGCGGCGTCGACCTGAACTCCGAAGCGGGCGAGAAAAAGTTACGCAAGGGCTCGGCGGACGCGATACGCACGCATATCGAGGCGCTCGGAGGTGCATTTCCCGAAGAAGTGCAACAAGCAGTAGACACGGTGGCGCGGCGCGGCAGCACGCCGCTGGTCGTCGCTGAAAACAACAAGGTACTCGGCATCATCGAACTGAAGGATATCGTCAAAGGCGGCATCAAGGAACGCTTTGCGGAAATGCGCCGCATGGGCATCAAAACGGTGATGATCACCGGCGACAATCGACTGACCGCCGCCGCAATTGCCGCGGAGGCTGGTGTCGATGATTTCCTCGCCGAAGCCACGCCCGAGGCCAAACTCGCGTTGATTCGCGAGTACCAGTCCCAGGGCAGGCTGGTGGCAATGACGGGCGATGGCACCAATGATGCGCCGGCGCTCGCACAGGCCGATGTCGCGGTGGCCATGAATAGTGGAACGCAAGCCGCCAAGGAAGCCGGCAATATGGTGGACCTAGATTCCAATCCCACCAAATTGATCGAGGTGGTGGAAACCGGTAAGCAGATGCTGATGACACGCGGCTCCTTGACCACGTTCAGCGTTGCGAATGACATCGCCAAGTATTTTGCGATCATTCCAGCGGCCTTTATCGCCACGTATCCGCAATTGTCCGCGCTGAACATCATGCAGCTGGCGAGCCCCAACTCGGCGGTGTTGTCGGCAGTCATTTTCAACGCCCTGATTATCGTAGTCCTGATCCCGCTTGCTCTGAAGGGCGTGAAATATCGGGCACTCGGGGCGTCGGTATTGTTGCGACGCAATTTACTGGTCTACGGCCTGGGTGGAGTGATTGTTCCATTCATTGGAATAAAAACTATCGATCTGGCGCTGGTTGCCCTTGGCATGACCTGAACCGCCAGTCGAAGCGAATTTGAGTCTGTTTTCAGGTGGCTATAGCCACACACTGGTACAGGAGATAGAAATGAGTAATGTATTTAAACCGGCATTGTTAATACTTTTGTTGCTCAGCCTGATAACCGGCCTCGCCTATCCCGCGCTGGTGACGCTGGTCAGTATGGCGACAATGCCGGAGCAAGCATCGGGCAGCAAAATCACCCATGACGGAAAAATAATTGGCTCGAAACTGATAGGCCAGCAGTTCAGTGATCCCAAATACTTCTGGGGCCGCCTGTCGGCCACGGGACCGTATGCGTATAACGGTGCGGTATCGAGCGGTTCAAACCTGGGCCCGCTAAACACGGTACTGACGGACAATATCAATGCGCGCATCTATGCGCTGCTGGCAGTCGACCCGGATAACACGGCGCCAATCCCCGTCGATCTCGTCACAGCGTCGGGCAGTGGCCTTGACCCGCACATCAGTCCGGCGGCGGCTGCCTATCAGGCCGCGCGGGTCGCGCGCGTGCGCGGCACTACACAAGCGAGCATGGATGCGCTTGTCGCGGAACACACCGAAGGCCGACAGCTAGGCATTTTCGGTGAGCCGCGTGTAAACGTGTTGCAATTGAATCTTGCGCTGGATGCGCTGCGTTAAATGTGTATAGTCAGAGAACCCCGGGTTAGCCTTTGATTGTCATGAACGACCAGCGCCCCGATCCCGATCAACTGCTGCATCTGCTGAAGGAGCAGGAGATCCGCGCGCAGCGCGGCAAACTGAAAATCTTCTTTGGCGCTTCAGCCGGTGTCGGCAAGACATTCGCAATGTTGTCCGCAGCCCGGCAATTGAGAAACCAGGGGGTCGACGTCGTTATCGGCATCATCGAAACGCACGGCCGCAGCGAAACCGCCGCGTTGTTAGAAGGCTTTGAGCAGCTTCCACTGCAGTCGCTCTCGTACAGGGAGCGCATGTTGCAGGAGTTCGATCTGGATGCCGCAATCGTACGCAAGCCGCAATTGATTATCGTCGACGAGCTCGCGCATTCCAACGTGGCCGGTTCGCGCCATCCGAAGCGGTGGCAGGATATCGAGGAACTGCTCGCAGCGGGCATCGATGTCTACACTACCGTCAACGTGCAGCATATCGAAAGCCTCAACGATATCGTCGGTGGCATCACGGGAATACGCGTATGGGAAACGGTACCCGATCGCGTCTTCGACCAGGCCGACGAAGTGGTCGTGGTTGACCTGCCGCCCGATGAATTGCTGCAGCGGCTCAAGCAGGGCAAGGTTTATATTGCGCATCAGGCCGAACGTGCGATCAATAATTTTTTTCGCAAGGGTAATCTGATCGCGTTGCGCGAGCTTGCGTTGCGACGCACGGCAGATCGGATTGACGACGAGATGCGCGAGTACCGGCAACGGCAATCTGTCGACGCGGTTTGGCAAACCCGGGAGTCGCTGCTCGTCTGTATCGGTCCGGGCAACAGCGAAGAAAAGCTGATCAGAAGCGCGGCGCGCCTGGCCAGTAAACTCGATGCTCCGTGGCACACAGTCTATGTCGAGACTCCGCAATTGCAGCGACTGCCATCTCAGCACCGGGAACGCATACTGAAAACGCTCAAGCTCGCCCAGGACATGGGCGCTGAAACCGCCACGATACCCGGCAACGAAGTGGCCGAGGCCGTGGCGCAGTATGCGCGCAATCACAATCTCGCCAGAATAGTCATTGGCCGCAGCCATTCACGCACGCCTTTTTGGCAGCGTTCGCTGGCGGCGCGCGTCGGCACATTGGCACCGGATCTCGATGTGATTCATATCGCTCGGGAGGAGGCCGATAATCGAGCCGACAGTGGCGATTCCAACATTGCGACTGAGATAAACTGGGTTGATTATTTGTATGCCGCGGCAGCCTGCACGTTGGCAGCTTTGATTTCGGCGCTCCTATACCCCGTCATCGAGCTCACCAACACCGCCATGATATTCTTGCTGTCTGTCGTCTTGGTCGCCGTGTACTTTGGCCGTGGGCCGGCCGTGCTGGCGGCTGTGCTCAGCGTAGCAGCCTTTGATTTCTTTTTTGTCGAGCCACGCCTCTCGTTCGCCGTCAGCGACGTGAAGTACCTGCTGACATTTGTCGTGATGCTGACCGTAGCCCTCATCACGGGTCAGCTTACTGCGGGATCGCGCTATCAGGCGCGCGTGGCGATGAGCCGGGAGTTGCGCGCGCGCGCCCTCGCGGATATGTCCCGGGAGTTGTCCGCGGCCCTGGTGCTGGAACAAATCGGCGATATCGCCAGGCGCTTCATCGAGAGCAGCTTCAACGCGAAATCGGCACTGCTGGTGGCTGACGAAAACGACAAGCTGCGCGCCCCCATCGGCGCATCGACACTTGCGATTGATCTCGGCATTGCGCAGTGGGCGTTCGATCATGGCGAGCCCGCCGGTGCCAGTACGGGTACGCTGCCAGGCTCCCCCATTTTGTATCTGCCACTGCGCGCGCCGATGCGCTTTCGCGGCGTGCTGGCGGTCGAACCGCTCAGCACCCGCTGGCTGTTGATTCCAGAACAGCGCCGCCTGCTCGATACATTTGCAAGCCTGATCGCCATCGCGGTGGAACGTGTGCACTATGTCGATATCGCGCAGCGCACGACGGTGCAAATCGAGTCCGAGCGGCTGCGCAACTCGCTGCTTTCCGCTCTATCCCACGATTTGCGCACGCCGCTGACGGCGGTATTGGGGCTTACGGAGTTTCTATCGATTACGAAGCCCAACCTGAGTGTGGAGCAGCACGATGTGGTTATCTCGATTCGCGATGAGACGCGACGTATGACTGCGCTGGTCAATAATTTGCTTGATATGGGCAAGCTGCAGGCGGGCGAGGTAAAACTCAACAAGCAGTGGCAGCCGCTGGAGGAAGTGGTGGGTGCCGCCCTTGCCGCGACCAGTAATCTCCTGAGCAGGCATGTCGTCACCGTCGATCTCGGCGCCGATTTGCCGCTGCTCGAATTTGATGCCGTGCTGGTTGAACGCCTGTTGTTTAACCTGCTTGAAAACGCGCAGAAATATACCCCTGAGGGCAGCCGTATTGAAATAAAGGCCACCGTGGCAGAAGGTTGTGCTGAAATATCCGTTGAAGACAATGGCCCCGGATTGCCGGAGGGTATGGAAGAGCAGGTCTTTGAGAAATTTACGCGCGGGCAGAAGGTAGGCGCAAAGGCCGGCGTCGGTCTCGGGCTCGCGATTTGTCGGGCGATAGTCGATGCGCATCGCGGTCGAATCTGGGCGGAGAAAAGTGCGCTGGGCGGCGCCAGGTTTGCCTTCACACTGCCGCTCGGCACGCCACCGGAAATCAAATTACCACTCCAGATCGATACGCGCGATCCGCAAGTGTTCGGAAATGGCGAGCCGCTCCGCACGGAAAGTCACGATGAGCACGCATAAGGCTGTCGTCATTCTGGTTGAAGATGAGAAGCAAATTCGGCGCTTTGTCCGCTCGGCGCTTGAAGCGGAAGGTTGCCAGGTGCATGAAGCGGAAACCGCGCAGCGCGGCTTGATCGAGGCGAGTACCCGCAAGCCCGATCTCATCGTTCTCGATCTCGGGTTGCCCGATCGCGATGGCGTGGATTTTATTCGCGACATGCGCGCATGGTCGACCATGCCGATCCTGGTCCTGTCGGCACGATCGCGAGAGGAAGATAAAATTGCGGCGCTGGATGCGGGCGCCGACGACTATCTGGTCAAGCCATTCGGCACTGGCGAGTTGCTGGCGCGGGTGCGCGCGATACTACGGCGATTGGCGCTGCCCGCAAACCAGCAGTCGCCGGTCATTAAATTTGGCTCCGTACGCGTCGATCTTACTTCGCGCAATGTGACGCGCAATGGCGAACCCGTGCATCTGACGCCAATCGAGTATCGACTGCTAACGTACTTGATCGCCCATTCAGGGAAAGTACTGACGCACCAACAATTGTTGCGTAATGTCTGGGGCTCGGCGCATGAGGGTAATCATGCTTCGTTGCGTGTTTTCATGACGCACCTGCGCCAGAAAATAGAGGGCGATCCTTCCCGGCCACAACATCTGCTGACCGAAGTGGGAATCGGGTACCGGTTTATCATATAAGCGCATTGCATTATTCGATTACGGCCAGAAAAAAATCGTCCGCATCGGCAACACCGAAGGTGCGTAATCCGTTATAAACCAAGTGAAGCCGAGCGGACGAAAGTATAGATACAAGACGGATAAAGGGCCTATGGGGAGGCAATCTTACTCCAGCATCCCCATGCATTACATGAATTGAACCGAGCGACGGCCACCTGGCGTGCTGAAATCGCGCTTCCATTGCTGCATTTGCTGATCTTTTTGGGTCATTTCCCGACCGTAGCCCACAAGAGTTCATGCCAACCCAATGTTCAGCGGCGTCCCTGCTGGGGGCCGACGGTAACCCGATAGGCTATGGAGTTTCCCATAATGTGTGGCAGGGCATCGGTGTCGTCTGCGGGTCCAAATACTCTCGGCATCTTGCTCCAGCAAGCCCAGCCGTTTCAGGAAACGGCTTGCACGTTGACTGATCAAGTGGACCAGATCCTCCAGCGCACTTTTATCCGGCGCCCTGACGCGCTGGAACCGAGGAGGCCGGTGGCCGCGATAGACATATGCCCCATCGAGAAACAGGATATGAAAATGTATAGCCAAACTAAATCATAGTTTATAGACAGGCGATCCTAGAATGGCTGTATATATTGGAGGTTGTATTCAACCCTTTGACTGGCGGCACACCAATCATTGAGGGAGCGAACGTAGTCAGTTTTCTCGGCAGAGAGTGGACGCAGTTGGACCTATTTACTGGGTTGTGATGGAACCAGATAAACGCCGTATTTCCTTCGGGCGTGTGCAAAAAAGGTGGTCAGTTAAATGGATGGGATATGACTGGATGGAAATGGGCGAGCAGGTCAATGATCGCGCCGGATTTCTTTGGTCTCCTTTTTTATTTCACGGAGAAACTACAAAATCCTCCATATTTAATCTCGTCGTGCCGTGATTACCAACAGATACCATGCTTGGAAACGTCGTACTCAACAATTTAGCACGCTGGAATGCGATACGCCTGAGGTAAGTGTGAGCTGGACGAAAATTTGATCCCGGGAGAAAAGGATAGTTGGTCTATTATCCGTAGCATAAACGGGTTTGTAAGCGATCCACCGGTGTACTTCCCTCCGCGCGTTTCTCATTCCCTGAAGCATCTTATCTAGCCGTCACGGCTCGTTACTATGCGTATGCTTGGTACGCGACCTGGTGGGATAGAGTTGTAGGTACACCGTGCCCCAGCCCTTCTGTTCTTTGACGCTTCGCATACGGTATAACGGAGAACCGGGGCATCAGGCCAACCTAGAACCTGGTCAGATGCCTTATCGTCAGTTTAATATTGGAGCATGGATGTATCGTGTCCCGTGATTAGGGGTGATCAGCGTGCGCACAACACAGTGAATTTACTGGGGGCAGAGGTATAGCCGCCAGCTTGGCGTAGGCAAGCACCGGAGCTGCCGGGTGAAGAAAGCCTGGAAATGCATATGACGAAAAGCAACAATACAAGAGAGGCTATACCATGAGCTCTCGACTTTTCAAAGCATTGCTTGGGACTATAGCAGCATTACTTGCTCTAATAGTTAGCACAGCCTGCAGCCCGGTCGACGACCCC
>Ga0114942_1000073_pt1 | contig 25716 bp, 23 predicted proteins | sample LowerColdCreek_FD_88674 | JGI IMG/M metagenome (GOLD analysis project Ga0114942, IMG submission 88674) | Groundwater microbial communities from Cold Creek, Nevada to study Microbial Dark Matter (Phase II) - Lower Cold Creek | ecosystem: Environmental > Aquatic > Deep subsurface > Groundwater ... | reverse complement strand
GCCGAGGGCAAGGTGGTCTTCATCGATGGCGCCTTGCCGGGCGAGATCGTGAAGGCACAGATCTCGCGCCGCAAGAACAACTGGGAGCAAGGCCAGCTCACCGAGATCAAGAAGGAAAGCCCGCTGCGCGTGACGCCGGGCTGCCCGCATTTCGGCCTGCACGCCGGTGCCTGCGGTGGCTGCAAGATGCAGCATCTGCACGCAGGCGCGCAGGTGGCGGTCAAGCAGCGCGTCGTCGAGGACCAGCTCTGGCACCTCGGCAAGGTCAAGGCCGAAGTGCTGCTGCGGCCCATCGAGGGCCCGGCCTGGGGCTACCGCTACCGCGCCCGCTTCTCGGTGCGCTATGTGCAGAAGAAGGGCGTCGTGCTGATCGGCTTCCACGAGCGCAAGAGCCGCTACGTGGCCGACATGCAGGTCTGCAAGGTCGTGCCCAAGGTCGTCAGCGACCTGCTGATGCCGCTGCGCGAGCTGATCGCCGGGATGGCCGAACGCGACCGCCTGCCGCAGATCGAGCTGGCCATGGGCGACGAGGTCATCGCGCTGGTGCTGCGCCACCTGAACCCGCTCCCCGATGGCGACATCGCGTTGCTGCGCTCCTTCGCCGCCAAGCACGGCGTGCAGTGGTGGCTGCAGGCCAAGGGGCCGGACACCGTCAAGCTGCTCGACGAAGGCGGCCCGCAGCTGGCGTACCGCCTGCCCGAGTTCGGCGTGACCATGCCGTTCAAGCCCACCGACTTCACGCAGGTCAACCCGCACATCAACGCGACGCTGGTGGGCCGCGCGCTGCGCCTGCTGGCCGTCGAGCCGGGCGACCGCGTCATCGACTGGTTCTGCGGCCTGGGCAACTTCACGCTGCCGCTGGCGACGAAGGCGCGCGAGGTGCTGGGCATCGAGGGCAGTGAAACGCTGGTGCAGCGCTCGCGCGAGAACGCGGCGGCCAACGGCCTGGCGCACAAGACGAGCTTTGTTGCGCGCAATCTGTTCGAGATGACGCCCGAGCTGCTGGCGCTGGACGGCACGGCCGACCGCTGGCTCATCGACCCGCCGCGAGAGGGCGCCTTCGCGCTGGCCAAGGCGGTGGCGGACATCGCGCAAGACCCGTCACTGGCGCCCGGCTGGACGGCGCCCAAGCGAATCGTCTACGTCAGCTGCAACCCGGCGACGCTGGCCCGCGATGCCGGCTTGCTGGTCAATGTGGCGGGCTACCGATGCACGGCGGCGAGTGCAGTGAACATGTTCCCGCACACGGCGCACGTGGAAAGCATTGCGGTCTTTGAGCGCAATGCTTCAGAGGAGGCTCATATCGCGTGAGCGATGTGATGCCGTAACTAAAGCATTGCGGTCTTTGAGCGCTGAAAAGGCGTCCGCCTGCATCTCCGCGTAAGTCCGGGGTGCCGAATCCGGCGCTGTGGACAAAATAGATAAACACTGCTGTTTAGTGTTGTTTATCTATAAATCCATCGATGCGGAGACACGCAAGCCATGTTCAATCGTTTCACAGTTGCTCGACTGCTGGGTCTGGCCGGGCTGGCACTCAGCCTGTCGGGCCCGACCCAGGCTCAGGGAGATGGCGCGTCGGCGCTGGGAGCGCTCAAGCGCGGCGTCAACATCGTCGGTTACGACGCCATCTGGACGGACCCGGCCAAGGCGCGCTTCCAGTCGCGCCACATGCAGGCCATCCGCGACGGCGGCTTCGACCATGTGCGGTTGAACCTGCACGCCTTCGCCCACATGGACGCGGAGAACCGCCTGTCCGCGCAGTGGTTCAAGACGCTGGATGACCTTGTCGACGCCGGCGTGAAGGCGGGCCTGCAGGTCATCCTCGATGAACACAACTTCAACGAGTGCGCCAAGGAGGCGGACCTCGCGCCTTGCCGCGTGCGCCTGCAAGCCTTCTGGCGCCAGGTTGCGACCCGCTACCAGGGCAAGCCGGATGCGGTGATCTTCGAGATCCTGAACGAGCCCAACGGCGCCGCCGACCCGGTGTGGAACGACATGCTGGCCGAGAACCTGGCCGTCATCCGCGAGACCAACCCGACACGCCGCGTCATCATCGGCCCGAAGTCCTGGAACTCGCTGGACCAGCTCGACAGCCTGCGCCTGCCCGAGGCCGACCGGCGGCTCATCGTCACCTTCCACTACTACACGCCGATGGAGTTCACCCATCAGGGCGCGTCGTGGACGCCGCAGTTCCAGAAGCTGTCCGGTATCACCTGGGGCACGGCGGCCGAGAAGGAGAAGCTGAACAAGGACATGGACACCGTCAAGGCCTGGGCGGACAAACACAAGCGGCCCATCCTGCTGGGCGAGTTCGGTGCGCTGGAGACGGCGGGCATGGCCCAGCGTGTGGCCTGGACGGCGGCCGTCGCCCGCGCCGCAGAGGCGCGTGGCTTTGCGTGGTCGTACTGGCAGTTCGACTCCGACTTCGTGCTCTGGGATATGAAGGCCGACGGCTGGGTCAAGCCTATTCACGGCGCGCTGGTGCCGGAGAAGGCAGACAAGGTGCAGGCAGCGCCTGCGCGTGACCCGGCGCTGGACCATCTGATCAACACGCCGCGCGTCACGACATGGAATGTCTATGGGGGCGACGGCGTGGCCACGCAGCAGATTCCTTGTGCCGCTTACGGCAAGCAATGCCTGCGCGTGCCCTTGCAGACCGTCAAGACCAACGTCTGGGACATCGGCGCCGTGGCACCCGTGCAGGGGTCGATCGCCAAAGGCGACCAGATCCAGGTCGTGATGTGGGCGCGCCTGGACACCGATGACGCGCGGGCCAAGGAGACCATCCCCGTTTTGCTGCAACTGGGGGCTGCGCCGTACACGGCCGTCATCTCAGGTACTGCCACGTTGACCAGTCAGCTGGAGCCGGTGGCCATCGGTGGCGTCGCCAGCGCTGCCTTCGAGGCCGGTACGGTGAACCTCGCCTTGCAGCTGGGTCAGCTGGGTCGCCCGGTGGTGATCAGCGCACCGCTGGTGCTGAAGAACTACAAGCCCGCCAAGTAGGTCCGGGCACGAAACGAAAAAAGGCGGCCCGAGAGGCCGCCTTTTTGTTGCGGGCAACGGATCTCAGTCGCGCTCGCCGCCAAAGATGCCCAGCAGCGACAGCAGGCTCTGGAACACGTTGTAGATGTCCAGGTAGATGGCCATCGTGGCGCTGATGTAGTTGGTCTCGCCGCCGTCGATGACGCGCTTGATGTCGTACAGCATGAAGGCCGAGAACACACCCAGCATCAGCACCAGCACGGTCAGCATCAGCGCCGACGACTGCAGGAAGATGTTGGCGATGCCCGCCACCATCAGGATGATGGCGCCGACGAACAGGAATTTGCCCATGCCGGACAGGTCACGCTTGATGACCGTGGCCAGGCTGGCCATGGCGAAGAAGATGGCTGCCGTGCCGCCGAAGGCGGTCATGACCAGGCTGGCGCCATTGCGATAGCCCAGCACCTGGGCAACCAGTCGCGACAGCATCAGGCCCATGAAGAAGGTGAAGCCCAGCAGTGCCACCACGCCCATGCTGCTGTTCTTGGTCTTCTCGACGACGAACATCAGGCCGAAGGCGCCGATGAAAAACACCAGCGTGCTCATGCCGAAGCCCATGGCGGCCATGAAGCCCGTGGCCACGCCGATCCAGGCGCCCAGCACCGTCGGGACGAGAGACAGGGCGAGCAGCCAGTAGGTGTTGCGCAGCACGCGCTGACGGTCGGTGGCCAGGCCGGCGTTGGCGTAGCCGTAGGGCGTTTGCACGCTGTTGTTCATGAGGATCCTCCGAGGGAAGAATGGAAACCACGCCGATTCTAGGCGGCCGATGGGCAGCTACATTGGGCGCTGTCTTTAGGAAAGCAAGACCATGAAACAGCAACCTCAACTCGAATTCTCCGACGTCAAACGCATCGCCGCCGCTGCGGAAGCCCATGCTCTTGAGAAGGGCTGGGCTGTCTCCATTGCCATCGTCGACGCTGGCGGCCACCTGCTGTGGTTGCAGCGCCTGGACGGCGCCGCGCCCATTTCCGCGCAGATCGCGTCGGCCAAGGCGCACACCTCGGCGCTGGGTCGCCGTGAGTCCAAGATCTATGAAGACATGATCAACGGCGGCCGCATGTCCTTCCTCAGCGCGCCCGGCATTGCCGGCACCCTGGAGGGCGGTGTCCCCATCCTGGTCGATGGGCAGGTGGTCGGCGCCGTGGGTGTCAGTGGCGTCAAGTCCAGCGAAGACGCGGAGATCGCCAAGGCCGGCATCGCGGCACTTTGAGGCGTCACCAGCCGGTCACGAAGCCTCGGTACTAACCCGGGGCGGCTATACTCGATGGGTTTACCTGAACCCCACGCTGCCCGGCGGAAAACCTCCCTTTTAGGTGTCTAGGTTTCTACAAGTCGACCCGTCCTCATACGGGTCGATGCTGGGCACGCGAATCACTTGCGGAGACCCTTTGTGCTGACCGACCTGCTCCATCCCCCTCAAGCAATCCTGGCTCTGGCGGATGGGACGGTGTTCCGAGGCCAGTCCATCGGCGCGACCGGCCACACGGTCGGCGAGGTGGTGTTCAACACCGCGATGTCCGGGTATCAGGAAATCCTGACCGACCCGAGCTACTGCCGGCAGATCGTCACGCTGACGTATCCGCACATCGGCAGCTACGGCATCAGCAGTGAAGACGTCGAGGCGGGCAAGGTTCATGCAGCGGGTCTGGTCATCAAGGACCTGCCGCTGCGCACGTCCAACTTCCGCTCGGAAAAGACGCTCGACGCCTATCTTCGCGAGCAGGGCACCGTTGCCATCGCCGGCCTGGACACTCGCCACCTGACTCGCGTGCTGCGAACCAAGGGCGCGCAAAACGGCTGCATCTTGGCGCTGCCCGCCGGCGTCACGCTGACCCAGCAGCACATCGACGACGCCGTGGCCCAGGCTCAGGCGGCGCCGTCCATGGCGGGCCTTGATTTGGCCAAGGTCGTCAGCCGCACGCAAAGTGAAGTCTGGACCCAGACCGAATGGAAGCTCGGCGGCGGCTACGGCACGCAGACCGAGCCGAAGTTCCACGTGGTCGCCTATGACTTTGGCGTCAAGCTCAACATCCTGCGCATGCTGGCCGAGCGCGGCTGCAAGGTCACCGTCGTGCCGGCGCAGACGCCCGCCAGTGCCGTGTTCGACCTGGAACCGGACGGCGTCTTCCTGTCTAACGGCCCCGGCGACCCGGAGCCCTGCGACTACGCCATCCAGGCCACGGCGCAGCTCATCGAATCCGGCATCCCGGTCTTCGGCATCTGCCTGGGTCACCAGATCCTGGCGCTGGCCTCGGGTGCCAAGACCTTCAAGATGAAGTTCGGTCACCACGGTGCCAACCATCCCGTGAAGGACCTGGACAGCGGCCGTGTCGGCATCACCAGCCAGAACCACGGCTTCGCGGTCGACCCCGAGACGCTGCCCGCCAATCTGCGTGCCACGCACATCAGCCTGTTCGACGGCACGCTGCAGGGCATCGCCCGCACCGACAAGCCGGCCTTCAGCTTCCAGGGCCACCCGGAAGCCAGCCCCGGCCCGCACGACATCGCCTATCTGTTCGACCGCTTTATCGGCTTGATGAGCAAGGCGTAAGGCCATGTTCGGCATCACCGACCTTGGCACCTACCTCGCGGCAGCGGTGTTCATCATCCTGCTGCCGGGGCCCAACTCGTTGTATGTGCTGTCCGTCGCGGCGCAGCGCGGCGTGCGCGCGGGCTATACGGCGGCCTGCGGTGTGTTCGTCGGCGACACGCTGCTGATGACGGCCGCCGCCGCGGGCGGCGCCTCGCTGCTGCTGGCCAGCCCGCAGATCTTCTTCGTCGTGAAGATGGTCGGCGCGGCCTACCTGGGCTGGATCGGCATCCAGTTGCTGCGCGGCGCGATCAGCACCTGGCGGGGAGAGGTCAAGGCTGAAGCCGCGCCGCGCGCCGTCGACGCGACCCAGCCGTTCAGGAAGGCCCTGGTCGTCAGCCTGCTCAACCCCAAGGCCATCGCCTTCCTGCTGTCCTTCTTCATCCAGTTCGTCGATCCGGCCTACCCGCATCCGGCGCTGACCTTCCTGATCCTGGGTTCCATCATCCAGGGCTTGAGCTTCCTCTATCTCTCGACGCTGATCTTTGCCGGCGCCCGCCTGGCCGCCGCCTTCCGCGCGCGCCGCCGGCTGTCCAGCACCGCCAACGCCGGCGTCGGCGCACTTTTCGTTGGGTTCGGGGCCAAGCTGGCCACGGCCACGCTCTAAGCAGACTCGCAAGCCATGCCAAAACGTACAGACCTCAAGACCATCCTCATCATCGGCGCGGGCCCGATCATCATTGGCCAGGCCTGTGAGTTCGACTACTCCGGCGCCCAGGCCTGCAAGGCGCTGCGCGAGGAGGGCTACAAGGTCGTCCTGGTCAACAGCAACCCGGCGACCATCATGACGGACCCGGACACGGCAGACGTCACCTACATTGAGCCCATCACCTGGCAGGTGGTCGAGAAGATCATCGCCAAGGAGCGGCCTGACGCCGTGCTGCCGACGATGGGCGGCCAGACGGCGCTGAACTGCGCGCTGGACCTGCACAAGCACGGCGTGCTGGCCAAGTACGGCGTCGAGATGATCGGTGCCAACGAGCACGCCATCGAGAAGGCCGAGGACCGCCTCAAGTTCAAGGACGCGATGACCAAGATCGGCCTGGGCTCGGCCCGGTCGGGCATCGCGCATTCGATGGAAGAGGCGCTGGCGGTGCAGAAGCGCATCCAGGCCGAGATCGGTGGCAGCGGCTTCCCGATGGTCATCCGCCCCAGTTTCACGCTGGGTGGCTCGGGTGGCGGCATCGCCTACAACCCGGAAGAGTTCGAGACCATCTGCAAGCGGGGCCTGGACCTGTCGCCGACCAACGAGCTGCTCATCGAAGAGAGCCTGATCGGCTGGAAGGAATACGAGATGGAGGTCGTCCGCGACAAGGCGGACAACTGCATCATCGTCTGCTCCATCGAGAACCTGGACCCGATGGGCATTCACACCGGTGACTCGATTACCGTCGCGCCGAGCCAGACGCTGTCGGACAAGGAATACCAGCTGCTGCGCAATGCCAGCATCGCCATCCTGCGCGAGATCGGTGTGGATACGGGCGGCTCCAATGTGCAGTTCTCCATCAACCCGAAGGACGGCCGCATGGTCGTCATCGAGATGAACCCGCGCGTGTCGCGCTCCTCGGCGCTGGCGTCCAAGGCGACGGGCTTCCCGATCGCCAAGATCGCCGCCAAGCTGGCGGTGGGCTACACGCTGGACGAGTTGAAGAACGACATCACCGGCGGCATCACGCCGGCGTCCTTCGAGCCCAGCATCGACTACGTCGTCACCAAGATCCCGCGCTTCGCTTTCGAGAAGTTCCCGATGGCCGACTCGCGCCTGACGACGCAGATGAAGTCCGTCGGCGAAGTGATGGCCATGGGCCGCACCTTCCAGGAGTCGTTCCAGAAGGCCCTGCGCGGCCTGGAGACCGGCATCGACGGCCTGACCGAGCGCTCGACCGACCGCGAAGACATCGTGCAGGAGATCGGCGAAGCCGGCCCCGAGCGCATCCTGTATCTGGCCGACGCCTTCCGCATCGGCATGACGCTGGATGAGATCTACGAGGAGACGGCGGTCGACCCGTGGTTCCTCGCGCAGATCGAGCAGCTGGTGCAGATCGAGCAGGAGATCAAGGGCCGCGCCATCGAGTCCATCAGCGAGGCCGAACTGCGCCTGCTGAAGAGCAAGGGCTTCTCGGACAAGCGCCTGGCCAAGCTGCTGACGACGAACCAGCACGCTGTGCGCGAACGCCGCCATGCGCTGAACGTGCGCCCGGTCTACAAGCGCGTCGACACCTGTGCGGCCGAGTTCGCCACGCAGACGGCCTACATGTACTCGACCTACGAGGGCGCCGACGCTGAGTGCGAAGCCAACCCGACGGACAAGAAGAAGATCATGGTGCTGGGCGGTGGCCCGAACCGCATCGGCCAGGGCATCGAGTTCGACTACTGCTGCGTGCACGCCGCACTCGCCATGCGCGAGGACGGCTACGAAACCATCATGGTCAACTGCAATCCCGAGACCGTGTCGACCGACTACGACACCTCGGACCGTCTCTACTTCGAGTCGGTCACGCTGGAAGACGTGCTCGAGATCGTCGACAAGGAAAAGCCGGTCGGCGTCATCGTGCAGTACGGCGGCCAGACGCCGTTGAAGCTCGCGCTGGACCTCGAGCGCGCCGGCGTGCCCATCATCGGCACAACACCCGATTCCATCGACATCGCCGAGGACCGTGAGCGCTTCCAGAAGCTGCTGCACGAGCTGGGCCTGCGCCAGCCGCCCAACCGCACGGCGCGCACCGAAGAGCAGGCCGTCGCGCTGGCCAATGAGATCGGCTACCCGCTGGTCGTGCGCCCCAGCTACGTGCTGGGCGGCCGCGCAATGGAGATCGTGCACGGCGACAAGGACCTGGAGCGCTATATGCGCGAAGCTGTTCGTGTCTCCGAGAAGTCGCCGGTGCTGCTGGACCGCTTCCTGGAGGACGCCGTCGAGGTCGACGTGGACTGCATCGCCGACTCGACGGGCGACGTCATGATCGGCGGCATCATGGAGCACATCGAGGCGGCCGGCATCCACAGCGGCGACTCGGCCTGCTCGCTGCCGCCCTACACGCTGGCGGCCGACCTGCAGGACGAACTGCGCCGCCAGACCGCCGCGATGGCCAAGGCGCTGAAGGTCGTCGGCCTGATGAACGTGCAGTTCGCCATCCAGGGCGACGTGACCCAGGGCCTCGCGGCCTGCACCGTCTACGTGCTGGAAGTGAACCCGCGCGCTTCGCGCACCGTGCCCTACGTCTCCAAGGCCACCGGCCAGCAGCTCGCCAAGATCGCTGCGCGCTGCATGGCGGGCCAGAAGCTGGCCGACCAGCGCGACCGCAAGGGCCGCGTGCCGGCCGAGGTCATCCCGCCTTACTTCAGCGTCAAGGAAGCCGTCTTCCCGTTCAACAAGTTCCCGGGCGTCGACCCCATCCTCAGTCCCGAGATGCGCTCGACCGGCGAGGTCATGGGCGCAGCCAAGACCTTCGGCGAAGCGATGCTGAAGAGCCAGATCGGCGCCGGCTCCCGACTGCCTCGGCAGGGCAACGTGCTGATCACCGTCAAGAACAGCGACAAGGCCCGCGCCATCGCGGTCGCCAAGGAGCTGCACGCGCTGGGCTTCACGGTCGTCGCCACCCGCGGCACCGCGGCGGCCATCACGGAGGCCGGCGTGCCGGTCAAGCTGATCAACAAGGTCAAGGACGGCCGCCCTCACATCGTCGATGCGCTCAAGGGCGGTGATATCCAGCTCGTCTTCACGACCGTGGACGAGACCCGCACGGCCATTGCGGACAGCCGCTATATCCGCCAGGCCGCGCTGGCCAACCGCGTCACGTACTACACGACGATGGCTGGCTGCGAAGCAGCGGTCGAAGGCATGAAGCACCGTGACGGCCTGACCGTGCAATCCCTGCAAGAGCTGCACGCCGAGCTGGCTTAAACTACAGCCCAACGATTCCGCCGCCGCAGCCTGGACCCCGGGCCGCAGCGGCGGAACTCTTTTCGCCAACCAGTTTTGACATGACGACCATCCCCCTGACCAAGCGCGGCGCCGAGTCGCTCAAAGCCGAGTTGCACCGTCTCAAGACCGTCGAGCGCCATGCCGTCGTCCAGGCGATCGCCGAGGCGCGTGCCCAGGGCGACCTGAGCGAGAACGCCGAATACGACGCGGCCAAGGACAAGCAGGGCTTCATCGAAGGCCGCATCCTCGAGATCGAAGGCAAGCTCGCGGCCGCGCAGATCATCGATCCATCGACGCTGGATGCCGGCGGCCGCGTGGTCTTCGGCGCGACCGTGGACCTCGAGGAAGAAGCGAGTGGCGCTGAGGTGACCTACCAGATCACCGGTGACGACGAGGCGGACATCAAGCAAGGCCGCATCTCCATCGGCTCCCCCATCGCCCGTGCGCTGATTGGCAAGGAAGCCGGCGATGTCGCCGAGGTGCAGGCACCCGGCGGCATCAAGCGCTACGAGATCGTCGAAGTGCGCTACGTGTGATGTTCGTCCGGCTTCAGATGCTGCTGGCCGCCCTCTGGGGCGGCTTTTTGCTGTGTGTGGCCTTCGCCGCGGCGCCGAGCGCCTTCGCCGTTTTGGATCGAGCCAGCGCCGGGCTGTTCGTCGGGCGACTGTTCTTCTTCGAGGCGAAGGTGAGCCTGGCGGTGGCGTTGATCCTGCTGCTGCTGGAGCGGCGCCGGGCACGTGATGCAGTCGACGCCGGCGCAACCAGCAACATCTTCTCGACGGAATTGCTGCTGCCCGCCATCGCGCTGTTCTGCACCATCGCCGGCTACTACGGTCTGCAGCCACTGATGGCGGACGCACGGGCCGGCACCGGTGTCGCGTCCTTCGCGGCGCTGCATGGCGCCTCGCTGGCCTTCTTCGCGGTCAAGGGCCTGGCCGTGCTGGCCCTGGCCTGGCGCGTCAGTCGGCCACGTTCTTTTTGACGCTGGTCATGCGCCGCTTGGCGCGCTTGAGCTCGCCGCCCTGGGCGACGCGCTGGTTGCCCAGCACCTTGAGCTTGGTCACCGTGGGCCGACCGTTGCCGCTCTTGGAGAACTTGACGATCTTGACGACGCGCGGCCCGGGCTTGGCACCTTCGCGCTCGACGGCCACCTTCTCGGGAATCGGCCGCCACAGCACCAGCAGCTTGCCGATGTGCTGGATGGGCGCGGCGCTCAGCTCGTCGCAGAGCTGGGCGAACATCGCTTCTCGCGCTGTGCGGTCGTCGCCCAGCACGCGCACCTTGATCAGGCCGTGTGAGTTCAGGGCCAGGTCGACTTCCTTGACGACGGCGGGGGTGAGACCATCGCCGCCGATCATCACGACCGGGTCGAGATGGTGGGCGTCGGCGCGCTTGTCCTTGCGCTGGGCAGGGGTCAGATTGATTTGAGGCATCTGCTTATTATGTCTACGGCCCGGCGCAGAGCGCCTTCACGTCGCTTTGCGACATGAGCCTGCGACGCAACCGGCCAGCCGGTTGTCGTTTTCCAATATCCGCATGAAAACCCAGACCAAAAGCAAAAAGCTCAACAAGGCATGGCTCAACAACCATGTCTCGGACCCCTATGTGCAACAGGCGCAGAAGGACGGTTACCGGTCTCGCGCGGCCTACAAGCTCAAGGAGATCGACGAGGAGCTGAAGCTGATCCGCCCGGGCCAGGTCGTTGTCGACCTCGGCGCCACGCCCGGCGCCTGGAGCCAGTACCTGCGCCGCCGGTTCGCCCCCACGGAGGCGGGGCGGGGCGGGGCGGCGGTGGGGCAACTCAACGGCACCATCATTGCGCTTGACCTGCTGGAGTTCGAGCCCATCGAGGGCGTGCAGTTCATCCAGGGCGACTTCCAGGACGAGGCGATCTACGCCCAACTCGAAGCCGCGCTGGCCGGCCGGCCCGTGGACGTCGTGGTGTCCGACATGGCGCCGAACATGTCCGGCATCGCATCCGTGGACGGCGCCCGCGTCTCCGGTCTTGTGGAGCTGGCCGTCGATTTCGCCCAGCAGCATCTCAAACCCGACGGCGCGCTGGTTGCGAAGGTCTTCCATGGCAGCGGCTACGACGAACTCGTGCGGCTGTTTCGAGAGCGCTTCAAGACCGTCAAGGCGGTCAAGCCCAAGGCCTCCCGGATACGCTCTTCCGAGAACTTCTTGGTCGGCCTGGGGTTGAAAAACCGCTGATTACAGGGTCACCCCCTTGCCACCCCTAAAATCGCCCCCACTGTCCTGAAACCCGCGCTGGGCCAATCAGGGCCAAGGAGTCGCAGTGAACAATCAATGGTTTTCCAAGTTTGCCGTCTGGATCGTGATCGCCCTGGTGCTGTTCATGGTCGTCAAGCAGTTTGGCGGCACGTCGCAGCCCGGCAAGCAAGTGACCTATTCCGAGTTCCTTGATCTGGTGCAGCAGCGCCGCATCAAGGCGGTCACCTTGCCCGACGGCATCACCGGTGACATCTATGCCGAAGACACCGAAGGCAACAAGCTGCGCACGCTGGCGACCTACCAGGACCGCGGCCTTGTCGGCGACCTGCGCAACAACGGCGTCAAGTTCGACATCAAGCCGCGCGAGGAGCAGAGCTTCCTGGTCAGCATGCTGATCAACTGGGCGCCCATGCTGCTGTTGATCGGCGTCTGGGTCTACTTCATGCGCCAGATGCAGGGCGGCGGCAAGGGCGGGGCGTTCAGCTTCGGCAAGTCCAAGGCCCGCATGCTGGACGAAGCCAGCAACAACATCACCTTCGCCGACGTCGCCGGCTGCGACGAGGCCAAGGAAGAGGTGAAGGAGCTGGTCGATTTCCTGAAGGACCCGCAGAAGTTCCAGAAGCTCGGTGGTCGCATCCCGCGTGGCGTGCTGCTGGTCGGCCCTCCCGGCACCGGCAAGACGCTGCTGGCCAAGTCCATCGCCGGCGAGGCCAAGGTGCCGTTCTTCACGATCTCGGGTTCCGACTTCGTCGAGATGTTCGTCGGCGTGGGCGCCGCCCGCGTGCGTGACATGTTCGAGCAGGCCAAGAAGAGCGCACCCTGCATCATCTTCATCGACGAAATCGACGCCGTCGGCCGCCATCGCGGCGCTGGCCTGGGCGGTGGCAATGATGAGCGCGAGCAGACGCTGAACCAGATGCTGGTCGAGATGGACGGCTTCGAGACCAACCTCGGCGTCATCGTCGTCGCGGCCACCAACCGGCCCGACATCCTCGACCCGGCACTGCTGCGCCCCGGCCGTTTCGACCGCCAGGTCTATGTGACGTTGCCGGACATCCGCGGCCGCGAGCAGATCCTGAACGTGCACATGCGCAAGGTGCCCATTGGTCAGGACGTCAACGCCTCCATCCTGGCCCGCGGCACGCCGGGCATGAGCGGTGCGGACTTGGCCAACCTCGTCAACGAGGCAGCCCTGTTCGCAGCGCGCCGCAACGGTCGTCTGGTCGAGATGATCGACTTCGAGCGCGCCAAGGACAAGCTCTACATGGGCCCCGAGCGCAAGAGCATGGTCATGTCCGAGGACGAGAAGCGAGCTACCGCCTATCACGAATCCGGCCACGCCATCGTTGCCGAGATGCTGCCCGGCACCGACCCCGTCCACAAGGTCACCATCATGCCGCGCGGCCGTGCCCTGGGCGTCACCTGGCAGCTGCCTGAGCGCGACCAGTACAGCCGTTACTACAAGCAGATGCTCAACGAAGTCAGCATCCTGTTCGGTGGGCGTATCGCCGAGGATCTGTTCGTGCACGACATCTCCACCGGCGCGTCCAACGACTACGAGCGCGCGACCCGCATCGCGCGCGACATGGTCACCCGCTACGGCATGAGCGATGTGCTGGGCCCGATGGTCTATGCCGAGAACGAGGGCGAAGTCTTCCTCGGCCGCAGCATGACCAAGACGGCCAACATCAGCGAAAGCACGCAGCAGAAGGTCGACGCCGAGATGCGCCGCATCCTCGACGAGCAGTACGCCGTGGCCAAGAAGATCCTGGTCGACAACCGCGACAAGGTCGAGATCATGACCAACGCGCTGATGAAGTGGGAAACCATCGACCGCGACCAGATCCTGGACATCATGGCCGGCCGCCCACCGCGCGAGCCGGGCGGCACGCCGACGCCCAGCGGCGGCCCGAGCGGTGGCACGCCGCCCGTCAGCACGGACGGCGCGCCCGCTGCGGCTTGATCTCCTCGACATGACACGAACGGGCCCGGCACTTACCGGGCCTTTTTTCATGGGCCGACCCATGCACTGGCAGACCCGACGCTTTCGCATCGACCTGAGCAGCCCGCGCGTGATGGGCATCGTCAACGTGACGCCCGACTCGTTCTCGGATGGCGGGCGCCATGACGACCGCCGCGCGGCCGTGGCGCATTGCGAGCGCCTGGTGGCGGAAGGTGCGGACATCCTGGACATCGGCGGCGAATCGACGCGGCCCGGCGCGCCCCGCGTCGACGCCGAGGAGGAATGGACGCGCATCGCGCCAGTCCTGGCCGCAGCCGTGACGCTGGGGGTGCCGGTCTCGGTGGACACCTACAAGCCCGAGGTCATGCGCCGCGCGCTGGATGCTGGTGCGGACATCATCAATGACGTGCAGGCGCTTCAACTCCCGGGCGCGCTCGCTGCGGTCGCCGTTAGCGGCGCGGGCGTCTGCCTGATGCACATGCGGGGTGAGCCGGCTTCGATGATGGATCTCGCGGCGTATGGCGACGTCGTGACGGAGGTCGGTGACTTTCTTGCCCGGCGGGCTGCGGCGGTCCTTGACGTTGGCGTCGCCAGGGATTGCATCGCGCTGGACCCTGGCTACGGCTTCGCCAAGACCGCGGAACACAACCTGCGGCTGCTCGCTGGCCAGCAGCGCCTGACTGAACTGGGCTACCCGCTGCTGGTCGGCTGGTCCCGCAAGCGCACCTTGGGCGACATCACCGGCCGGCCGGTCGACCAGCGGCTGCCGGCCAGCCTGGCGGCCGCACTGCGGGCCGTCAGCGCTGGGGCGAGCGTGATTCGTGTGCACGATGTCGCTGCGACGGTGGACGCGCTCAAGGTCTGGGTTGCCGTGGATGCTGCGAAAATTGCCCCTGCTGCATAAAGGGAAGAGCTCAATGAGCCGCAAGTATTTTGGAACCGATGGCATTCGAGGCACCGTCGGTCAGGGCCCCATCACCCCCGACTTCATGTTGCGGCTGGGTCATGCTGTCGGCCGCGTGCTGCGCAAGGCCGGCCAACGACCCACCGTGTTGATCGGCAAGGACACGCGCATCTCCGGCTACATGCTGGAGTCCGCGTTGGAAGCCGGCTTCGCGTCGGCAGGCGTCAACGTACTGCTGACGGGGCCGTTGCCGACGCCGGGTGTGGCCTACCTGACGCGCGCGCTGCGCCTGGACCTGGGTGTCGTCATCAGCGCTTCGCACAACGCCTTCCAGGACAACGGCATCAAGTTCTTCTCCGCCAAGGGGGAGAAACTGCCCGACGCCTGGGAACTGGCCGTCGAGGCGGCACTGGACGAGGAGCCGCAGTGGGTGGATTCGGCCAACCTGGGCCGCGCCAAGCGCCTGGAGGATGCTCGTGGACGCTACATCGAGTTCTGCAAGAACAGCTTCGGCTCTGACCTGACGCTCAAGGGCCTGAAGATCGTCGTCGACGCGGCGAACGGTGCGGCCTATCACGTCGCGCCCGACGTCTTCCATGAGCTGGGTGCTGAAGTCATCTCCATCGGCTGCAAGCCAGACGGCTTCAACATCAATGCCGGCTTCGGCGCGACCGCGCCCGGTGCGCTGGTCGAGGCCGTCAAGGCGCACGGTGCCCACTACGGCGTGGCGCTGGACGGCGACGCGGACCGGCTGCAACTCGTTGACGGCAGCGGCCGTCTCTACAACGGCGACGAGTTGCTTTACGCGATGGTCACGGACCGTCTGGCCCAGGGGCAGCGCGTGCCGGGCGCCGTCGGCACGCTGATGACCAACCTGGCCGTCGAGCTGGCGCTGCGTTCGCGCGACGTGGAGTTCGTGCGCGCCAAGGTGGGTGATCGCTACGTGCTGGAGGAGCTCGCCGCGCGTGGCTGGCAGCTGGGTGGTGAAGGGTCGGGCCACCTGCTGGCAGTGGAGAGGCACAGGACCGGCGACGGCATCGTCAGCGCGCTGCTGGTGCTGCAGTCCGTCTGCCGTAGCGGGCGCAGCCTGGCGGAGCAGCTGAAGGATGTCGAGCTATTCCCGCAGACGCTGATCAATGTGCGCCTGGCCGCTGGTCAGGACTGGCAGAGCAGCCGGCGCCTGGCCGAAGAGCAGTCGGCTGTGATCGCCGAGCTGGGCAATCGTGGGCGCATCCTGATTCGCGCGTCCGGCACGGAGCCGCTGCTGCGCGTGATGGTGGAGGCGTCAGATGCCGGCCTGGCCCAGCGTTGCGCCCAGCGCCTGGTGGACGCGGTTTCCGCCTGAAGCGCCGGGTGGTTGCACAACAGGCCGCCCGAGGGCGGCCTGCTGCCTTGGGGTCTTGCTGACTTACTTCTTCGGCGGGATCAGCACGCGGTCCACGATGTGGGCCACGCCATTCGTCGCGAGGATGTCGGCTTGCTGAACGACCGCGTCGTCCACCGTGATGAAGCTGCCCGCCTTGGCCAGCGCCAGGCTGCTGCCCTGGCGGCTCTTGGTGGCACCCGTCTTGACCTCGGCGGCGGCGAAGCGGCCGTCGATGATGTGGTTGTTCAGCACGGCCTTCAGCTGGACCGGGTCGGCAGCCAGTGCCTCCAGTGTCTTGGCTGGCACGGCCTTGAAGGCCTCGTCGCTGGGCGCGAACACGGTGAGGGGCCCGGCAGCGCGCAACTGCTCCGTCAGGCCGGCCTGGGCGGCGAGGCGGTTGAAGGTGCTGAGCTGGGGTTCGCGCGCCAGCGTGTCGGCCAGCGGGGCGGGTGCGGGCGTTGTGGCGCAGGCGGCGAGCAGGCTGGCGGCGGCCAGGGCAATCAGGGTCGTGCGGCGGATCATGCGGAGCTCCGGTAGAGGCAGAAGTTGACCGAAGTGCACTCTAGGAGTGCAGCATGACGATTGCGTGAATGTCAGATGACGATGTCACAAAGCATCCCGGAGGGCTTCACATCAGGGCGGCGTCGCGCTCCAATGTTCGCGCAGACTGCGTGCCGGTCACTGAATCGTCACATTCGATCCCTAGGATGCCGTACATCGTCAAAACCGCTTTGCGGAAGGTGTCTCAGATGAAATCTGTCCAGGTCAGCAAGTCGCTCGCACTCATCTCCACCATGGCCGGCCTTTTCGGCGCTCAAGTGGCACTTGCCCAGGACGTCACAGGCGCTGGCGCGACCTTCCCTGCGCCCATCTATGCCAAGTGGGCCGATGCCTACAACAAGGCCACGGGCGTGCGCATCAACTACCAGTCCGTCGGCTCGGGCGCAGGCATCCGCCAGATCAAGGCCAAGACGGTGGACTTCGGCGCGACCGACATGCCGCTGAAGGACGAAGAGCTGGCCAAGGACGGCATGATCCAGTTCCCCGCCGTCATCGGCGGCGTGGTGCCGGTGGTGAACATCAAGGGCATCGCCCCGGGCCAGATCAAGCTGACCGGTCAAGTGCTGGGTGACATCTACCTGGGCAAGATCACCAAGTGGAACGACGGCGCGCTGACCGCGCTGAACCCGGGCGTTCCTCTGCCGGATGCGGCAATTGCCGTGGTGCGCCGCGCCGATGGCTCGGGCACGTCCTTCATCTTCACCAACTACCTGTCCAAGGTGAACGAGGAGTGGAAGACCAAGGTGGGTGAGGGCACGGCCGTCAACTGGCCGACCGGCGCCGGCGGCAAGGGCAACGAGGGCGTGGCCGCTTTCGTCCAGCGCCTGCCCAACTCGATCGGCTATGTCGAGTACGCCTACGTGAAGCAGAACAAGATGACCTACACCTTGATGCGCAACAAGGACGGCCATTTCGTGACGCCCAATGACACTGCCTTCAAGGCCGCCGCTGCGGGTGCCGACTGGACGAAGACTTTCTACCAGATCACGACCGAACAGCCTGGCAAGGACGCCTGGCCGCTGACCAACCCGACCTACATCCTGATGTACAAGGTTCAGGAAAAGCCGGCCAGCGCTTCTGCCAGCCTGAAGTTCTTCGACTGGGCCTATGCCAACGGCGACAAGATGGCCGACGACCTGGACTACGTGCCGCTGCCGGACAGCGTCAAGGCCCTGGTTCGCAAGCAATGGACGGACAACCTGAAGGACGCTTCGGGCAAGCCCATCGCCTTCAAGTGAACTTGAACTGAGCAGTCCCGGCGGCCCGGCAGTCCACGCTGCCGGGCTGTTGTCAAATCTGCAGTCGACTTTTCAACGCCTGAATCCAGGAGGCCACGTGGCCGCAATACTCCCAGCCAACAACTTCGAGTCTGAAGACCGCCCGGCAGAGCGGGTTCAGCCTCAGGGCAGCCCGCCGCAGCGTCGGCGCGTCGCGCCCTGGGCCGACACCTTGTTCTCGCTGCTGGCACACAGCGCCGCCTGGCTGACGCTGTCCCTGCTGGTGGGCATCATCGTGTCGTTGCTGATCGGCGCCGCGCCGGCCATTCAGGAGTTTGGCCTGAGCTTCCTGTGGACCAGCGAGTGGGACCCGGTGCAGGAGAAGTTTGGCGGCCTCGTGATGATCTACGGCACGCTGATGACCTCCTTCATCGCGCTGCTGATCGCGGTGCCGGTGAGTTTCGGCATCGCGCTGTTCCTGACCGAGCTCTCGCCCAACTGGCTGCGTCGCCCGCTGGGCGTGGCGGTCGAGCTGCTGGCGGCCGTGCCTTCCATCGTTTACGGCATGTGGGGCTTGCTGGTGTTCGGCCCCATCCTGGCTACCTATGTGCAGCAGCCGCTGCAGTCCCTGCTCACCGGTGTGCCCTTCCTCGGCGCCCTGGTGTCTGGACCGCCGGTGGGCATCGGCATCCTGTCGGCCGGCATCATCCTGGCCATCATGATCATTCCCTTCATCGCCGCCGTGATGCGTGACGTCTTCGAGGTCACGCCGCCGATGCTCAAGGAAAGCGCCTACGGCCTGGGCGCCACCACCTGGGAGGTGGTCTGGAAGGTCGTGTTGCCGTACACAAAGACCGGCGTGGTCGGCGGCATCATGCTCGGGCTGGGCCGCGCCCTGGGTGAGACCATGGCCATCACCTTCGTGATCGGCAACATGAACCAGCTGAACTCGCTGTCGGTGTTCGAGGCGGCCAACAGCATCACGTCCGCGCTGGCCAACGAGTTCGCCGAAGCCGGCGAGGGGTTGCATCAGGCTTCGCTGATCTACCTGGGCCTGGTGCTGTTCTTCATCACGTTCGTGGTGCTGGCCTGCTCCAAGGTGCTGTTGTCGCAACTGAAGAAGAGTGAGGGAGCGCGTTCATGAGTACCGCCACCGCATTGGATACCAAGCGCTTGGCCATGCATGCCAAGCGCAAGCGGGTCAACGCCGTCGCGCTGACCCTGTCGCTGGCAGCAATGGCCTTTGGCCTGTTCTGGCTGCTGTGGATCCTGTTCGAGACCGTGCGTCTGGGTGTCGGTGGGCTGGCGCTGGCGACCTTCACCGAGATGACGCCGCCGCCCATGGCCGAGACCGGTGGCCTGGCCAACGCCATCTTCGGCACGGTCATGATGGTGGGCCTGGCCACGCTGCTGGGTACGCCCATCGGCGTGCTGGCCGGTGTCTATCTCGCCGAGTACGGCCAGAAGACCTGGCTGGGCAGCACGGTGCGCTTCATCAACGACATCCTGCTCTCCGCACCGTCCATCGTCGTCGGCTTGTTCATCTACGCGGTCGTGGTGGCCAAGATGAAGAGCTTCTCGGGCTATGCCGGCATCCTGGCGCTGGCGCTGATCGTCATTCCGGTCGTTATCCGCACGACCGAGAACATGCTGAGCCTGATCCCGAACGCGCTGCGCGAGGCGGCCTATGCGCTGGGCACGCCGAAGTGGAAGGTCATCATGTCGGTGACGCTGAAGTCGGCCCGCGCCGGCGTGCTGACCGGCATCCTGCTGGCTCTGGCCCGCATCTCGGGCGAGACCGCACCGCTGCTGTTCACGGCGCTGTCCAACCAGTTCTGGACCTCGGACCTCGGCGCGCCCATGGCCAGCCTGCCGGTCACGATCTTCAAATTCGCGATGAGCCCCTATGAGAACTGGCAGAAGCTGGCCTGGGCGGGCGTGTTCATCATCACCATTGGCGTGCTGCTGCTGAACATCCTGGCGCGCGTGCTGTTCAAGAACAAGCATTAAGAGGGCTTACCCATCATGGACGCAAAAGTCGACATGCCCATCACCGAGCGGGCCAAGCTCTCGGTCAAGAACCTGAACTTCTACTACGGCAACTTCCACGCGCTGAAGAACATCAACCTCGACATCCCCGAGAAGAAGGTCACCGCCTTCATCGGCCCGTCGGGTTGCGGCAAGTCCACGCTGCTGCGCACGCTCAACCGCATGTTCGAGCTCTACCCCGAGCAGCGCGCCGAGGGGCAGATCCTGCTGGACGGCGACGACATCCTGGCCAGCAAGGACGACGTCTCGCTGGTGCGCGCCAAGATCGGCATGGTCTTCCAGAAGCCCACGCCGTTCCCGATGTCCATCTACGACAACATCGCTTTCGGCGTGCGCCTGTTCGAGACGCTGCCGCGCGTGGAGATGGATGAGCGCGTCGAGTGGGCGTTGAAGAAGGCCGCACTCTGGGGCGAAGTGAAGGACAAGCTCAACCAGAGCGGCTCCGGCCTCTCCGGCGGCCAGCAGCAGCGCCTGTGCATCGCCCGTGGCATCGCCATCAAGCCCGAGATCCTGCTGCTCGACGAGCCCTGCTCGGCGCTGGACCCGATCTCCACCGGCAAGATCGAGGAGTTGATCCACGAGCTCAAGGCCGACTACACGGTGGCCATCGTGACCCACAACATGCAGCAGGCGGCGCGCTGCTCGGACTACACCGCCTACATGTACCTGGGCGACCTCATCGAATTCGGACCGACCGCGGAGCTCTTCATGAAGCCCAAGCGCAAGGACACCGAGGACTACATCACCGGTCGCTTCGGCTGATCCAGGAGAACAACATGGTCGACAAACATCTCTCCACCCAATTCGACGCCGAGCTCAGCGGCATCTCGACCCGCGTGCTCGAAATGGGCGGCCTCGTCGAGGCCCAGGTGGCCCAGGCGGTGCAGGCGCTCAGCGACTTCAGCCCCGAGTCGGCCGACGAAGTGCTGGCCCGCGAAGGCCGTGTCAACACGATGGAAATCGAGATCGACCGCGATCTTTCGACCATCATCGCGCGCCGCCAGCCCACGGCCCGCGACCTGCGCCTGCTGATCGCCATCAGCAAGAGCATCGCCAACCTCGAGCGCGTCGGTGACGAGGCCGCGCGCATCGCCCGCACCGTGCAGCGCCTCGTGTCCAGCGGCGTGTCGAGCCGCCTGCGTGTGCCGATGTCCGACCTCAAGTTCGAGGCCGAGCTCGCCACCACGCAACTGCGCAAGTCGCTTGACGCCTTCGCCCGGCTGGACGTGGAGCGGGCGCTGGACGTGCTCAAGCACGACGACGAGATCGACAAGGAGTTCGACGGCCTGCTGCGCAAGCTCATCACCTACATGATGGAAGACCCGCGCACCATCTCCTCGTCCATCGACCTGGTCTTCGTGGCCAAGGCCATCGAGCGCGTGGGCGACCACGCCAAGAACCTGGCCGAGGTCGTCATCTACGTGGTCAAGGGCCAGGACGTGCGTCACAACACGCCCGAAGCCGTCGAAACGATGGTCCGCTGATCATGAGCCGCATCCTGGTCGTCGAAGACGAATCCGCCATTGCCGAACTGATTTCCATCAACCTGCGCCACGCCGGTTTCGAGGTCACGCTGGCCGCCAGCGCCACGTCGGCTCAGTACGAGGTGGACCGCGTGCTGCCCGACCTCGTCGTGCTGGACTGGATGCTGCCCGGCCAGAGCGGCGTTGCCCTGGCGCGCCAGTGGCGCAGCGCGTCACGCACGAAGGAGCTGCCCATCATCATGCTGACGGCGCGTGCCGACGAGGGCGACAAGATTGCCGGCCTCGACGCTGGCGCTGACGACTACATCACCAAGCCCTTCTCGACCAACGAGCTGCTGGCTCGCATCCGCGCCGTGCTGCGCCGCAAGGCGCCCGAGGCGCTGGACAGCGCGGTCGAGATCGGGCCGCTGCTGCTGGACCCGGGCACCCGCCGCGTCAGCCGCGACGGTGCAGAGGTCAAGCTCGGCCCCACCGAGTTCCGCCTGCTGCATTTTTTGATGACGCACCCCGAGCGCGTGCACAGCCGCTCGCAATTGCTGGACCGCGTCTGGGGCGATCACGTCTTCATCGAGGAGCGCACCATCGACGTCCACGTCAAGCGGTTGCGCGAGGCGCTGGAGCGCGTGCAGTGCGCCCGCATGATCGAGACCGTTCGCGGCGCCGGTTACCGGCTGACGCAGCAGAGCAGCGCACTGTCGGCTTGAGGCTTTTCCCCGGTACATGAGCTGGTTGCTGCCACGACTGCTGAAGGCCCTGGGCGCTGCGCTGTTCGGGTTCGTTGTTGGGGTGGCCGTCCGCGCTGCCACCGGCATGGACGGCCTTGCGCTGGGCCTGGGGGTGTTCACCGGCGTGGGCCTGGTGTTGTTCGTCGACGCGGTGCGTGGCAACCGGCTGTTGAACTGGCTGCGCGGCACGCAGCAGGACAACGCGCCGCGCGACACCGGCCTTTGGGGCGAACTGGGCTATCGCGTCGAACGTGCCATGCGCGACCGTGACCGCGCGGTGGCCCGCGGTCGGCTGGAGCTGGCCCAGTTCCTGTCCGCCATCGAGGCCTCACCCAACGGCGTGCTGATGCTGGACCCGCAGGAGCAGATCGTCTGGTGCAACCGAGTGGCGGCGGACCATTTTTCGCTGGACCCGCGCCGCGACCTGCGCCAGCGCATCACCAACCTTGTACGCGCGCCGGCCTTTGTCGCCTATCTGCAGGCCGGCCACTTCGCCGAGCCGCTGGTGCTGGGCAACGGCCGCGGCCCGGGGACGTTGTCCATCGTCGTGCGCGAGTACGGCGATGGCATGCGCCTGGTGCTGACGCTGGACATCACCGAGCGTGTGCGCTCCGAGGCCATGCGGCGTGACTTCGTCGCCAACGTCTCGCATGAGATCCGCACGCCGCTGACCGTGCTGTCCGGATTCATCGAGACCATGCACTCGCTGCCGCTGACAGCGGCGGAGCGCGAGCGCGTCCTTGTGCTGATGAACCAGCAGACCCAGCGCATGCAGACGCTGGTGGCCGACCTGCTCACGCTGGCCCAACTGGAAGGCAGCCCGCGCCCCGGGCCGGACCGCTGGGTGGGCCTGGACGGCCTGTTGCTGCGCATCGCGGCCGATGCCGAGGCCTTGTCGGGCGGGCGCCATCGCCTGGCACTCAAGCCCGCCACTGGCGTCGAGTTGGCCGGCATCGAAAGTGAGTTGCTCAGCGCCATTGCCAACCTCGTCACCAACGCTGTGCGCTACACGCCCGACAGCGGCGAGGTCGAGGTCGCGTGGCGCATGCTGGAAGACGGCAGCGGCGAGTTGACCGTCATCGACACCGGGCCCGGTATCGCGCGCGAACACATCCCGCGCTTGACCGAGCGCTTCTACCGGGTGGATGGCAGCCGGTCACGCGAGACGGGCGGCACGGGCCTGGGCCTGTCCATCGTCAAGCATGTCATGCAGCGCCATGGCGGCGAGCTGCTGGTGCAGAGCGAGGTGGGCAAGGGCTCGCGCTTCCGCCTGGTCTTCCCGGCCGCGCGCATCCGCCAGGCCAGCGATTCGGTGCTGGGTGACGAGGCCGCGTTCAACGCCGCCGTGTTGTCAGATCACTGACGCTTCAGCAGGATCAGGCTGGCACTGCCGCTGCGGTCCGTGGGACGCTTCACCTGGGAGATGACTTGCCAACCCTTCGGCGTCGGTTGGCCGGTTGACAGCACCGCGTGGCTGCAAGCCGTGCGGGCTAGCGAGCCGCGGCCCTGGACCTGCCAGCCGCCATGCCATTCCAGTGCCGCCAGCGTCGGCAGGCTCTGGCCGGGCGCGGCCAGGCATCGCACCTCGGCCGGCATGTGCGTCTTCAGCCGAGTGACCAGCGGCGCCATGCTGCGCGCGTAGTCCAGCGGCGGCAGCAGCAGGCTCATGACCAACAGCCAGCCCAGGGCGACGCCGCCGGCGGGCAGCGCCAGGCTCTTCCACAGCGCATGACGGTGCCGCGCCGTGCGCCAGCGCACGAGTGCCAGCCAGGCGGCCGTGGCGGCGACCGCGAACAGCAGCGCCGGCAGGCTGAACTGCGGCTCGAAGCCCTCGGCCAGGCGACGCAGGTTGGCCAGGGGTTGCGCCGGCCAGCCGGTGTGCATGGACAGGTAGTACAGCCAGAAGAACAGCGCCGAAGCGCTGAACAGGAACACCGAGAACCAGTCCACCGCAGCCGCGAAGCCACGGCTGAGCGTCGGCAGCGCAAAGGCCGCCAGGATGGCGAGCGACGGCAGCGCCAGCAGCAGCGCGCGGTCGGAGCCCTCCATCGCGATGCAGGCCGTCAGCGGCACCAGCAGCGCCACGGCGGGCACCGTGATGTGGCGGCGCAGGCCGTGCCGCCGCCAGCGCCACAGCGTCCACAGCGCCAGCGGCCCGGCAGGCCAGCAGAACCAGGCCAGCAGGCTCAGCAGCGAGGCGACATCCAGGTCCTGCCTGACCCGCCACGCCCAGCCGTTGAACGCCCAGGCGCCCAGCACGGCCAGCGTCAGCGCCACCAGCAGCCAGACACGTTGGCGCCGGGCTTCGTCGTGGCTGGACAGGTGGTTGAGCAGCAGGCCCAGCAGGCCCAGTGCGCAGGCAACCGCCGGCGCGTCGCTGGCGGCCAGCACCGGCAGCGCCACCAGCACGGCCAGCCGCGATTGCCAGCGCCGGAAGGGTGCCGCGGCGAGGCCGTAGACGTAGACCGAGACGGCCAGCAACTGGACCAGCTCGGGGGTCGTTTCGTGACCGAGCTGCAGCAGCCCCAAGGACGCCATCAACGCCAGCAGCGCGCCATCCGCGAGCGCACGCGCGTAGTCCACGGCCTGGGCTTCGCCGCCGAAGGCGAAGGCCACGGGCTGAGCGGCATCGGTGCGGGCCAGGTGGAAGCAGGCATACCAGACCGCCACCAGGACGCCCGCCAGCACCAGGGCATAGGGCAGCCGTGCCGCGACGGGCGCATCCAGGAAGGGCAGGGCCTTGATGGCCAGCGCGCCCAGCCAGTAGGGCAGGGGACCGCCCTCGGCCGGGATGCCGGCGATGGCCGGCTGCCACCAGGGCGCCTTGCCCTGGGCGATGCTGGCCATGAAGCCAAACGATGTCAGGTCGGCATTGCGCCAGGGCGCGCGGCCGAAGATGCCCGGCAGCAGATAGGCCGCGCACAGCAGCAGCAGGGCCAGTCGCGGCAGGCGCTCGACGCCGCGCTCGGCGACGATGGCGGGAGTGGGGAGATTCACGCGCGAGAGATCGTTGAAACCGGCCGGCATGATGCCGCCAAACGGAGGTCACGCATAAGAATGGCCCCGACAAAAAGCAAAAGGGCAGCGAATGCTGCCCTTCGACGTGGGTACTGCGCGAAGCGCAGCAAACCGATTACTTCTTGAGGTGGGCAAACTTGTTGCGGAACTTCTCGACGCGACCGCCGAGGTTGTCGATGCTCTTTTGCGTGCCCGTGTAGAAGGGGTGCGACTCGCTGGTGGTTTCCAGCTTCACCAGCGGCAGCTTCTTGCCGTCGATCTCGATGGATTCCTTGCTCTGCACGGTCGAACGCGTGATGAACTGGAAACCGTTGGACTGGTCGACGAACACGACGTCGCGGTAGTTGGGGTGAATGCCGTCTTTCATGGAAACCTCTTGGCTAGGTCGGGAGCCACGCCGACGATTGGCGAATCGCTGTCGGCGCACTTTCCGGGGTGTCTGGGGCGGAAAACCCGCGATTGTAGCGGGCTTCCTTGCGGTTTGGCTAGTTTCGGGCTGAAGTTACCCGCCGCGCCGCATCATGTCGAAGAAGTCATGGTTGTTCTTCGACGCCTTCATCTTCTCGAGGATGAACTCCATCGCCTCGATCTCGTCCATGTTGTAGAGCAGCTTGCGCAGGATCCAGCTCTTTTGCAGGATCTC
>Ga0114942_1000072_pt1 | contig 25832 bp, 25 predicted proteins | sample LowerColdCreek_FD_88674 | JGI IMG/M metagenome (GOLD analysis project Ga0114942, IMG submission 88674) | Groundwater microbial communities from Cold Creek, Nevada to study Microbial Dark Matter (Phase II) - Lower Cold Creek | ecosystem: Environmental > Aquatic > Deep subsurface > Groundwater ... | reverse complement strand
TCACGCTGGCGCTGGCTGACAGATCCTTGCTGCCGTCGGTGATCAGGAAGTTGCCGCGATCGGCCTGCGTGTAGTACTTGGAGCGGTAGGTGTACGTCACGCGGGCACTGAAGCGGTCACTTTCATAGAACGGGCTGACGCTGACCTGATGCTTTGAGTTGAACGGCAGGTGCGAGCCGGCTTGGGCTGCCTTGGCGTCCGAGAAGGTGTAGTTGGTCAGCGCGCCGAAGCCCCAGCCGATGTTGGCCTGGAGGGCCAGGCTCGCGCCCTGGATGGTGGCGCTGCCGGCGTTGTTCGGGCGCGCGACGGCGTAGGTGGCGTTCCTGCGTTCGAACTGGTTGTAGTGGACTTCCGGCGTCGTCGTGACGAGCACGTAGTCGGTGACCTTCTTGCTGAAGATCGTGCCGGCCAGGATGGCGTTCCTGGCGAAGTACCACTCCGCCGAGAAATCCAGGTTGGTGGACTTGTAGGGCTTGAGGTTGGGGTTGCCGCCGCCGCCGGAGAGCGTCTGGTCGCCGATCCACAGGTAGCTGGACATGTCGCCGTAGTTCGGGCGCGACATGACCTTGGCCGCCGACGCGCGCAGCACCAGGTCGCTGCGCAGGTCGTAGACCAGGTTCAGGTTGGGCAGCACGTTGCGGTAGTTCTTCACCACGTTGGTCTGCACATACTTGTCCGCCGGGCAGGCCTGCCCTGTGGACACGGTGCAGGCCCAGCCGCCGCTGTTGGAGGTGGTGTCCACGATGCGCACGCCGAAGTTGCCGCGCAGCGAATCCAGCGCGTAATCGGCCTGCAGGTAGGCGGCATCGACGACTTCCTTGACCGACCAGGTGTTGGCGACGAAGGAGGGGTCGTTGAACGTGGCGGGCTTCGGCATGGTCTGCCACGGGGCGAGCCATTTGCCACTGGTGATGAAGCCGGCCAGCGCTTCACCGTCGATGGTGTAGCGGTTGCTCAGGTCGCCGACGTTGCCGAAGCCGCTGAGATAGTTGCCCGGCAGTGGCTTCGGCGAAAACTGGCTGGCCTTGGCGTCGCCAAAACCCCTCACCGCAGCCAGCGACACGCCGCCCATCGTCTGCGTGGTGTTGTGCTCGCGATGCTTGATGCCGAAGCGCAGCTGGTAGATGGGGCCGTCGAACTTCAGGCCGCCGTCCACCTGCATGAACTCTTCCTTGTCCACCGTCGGCTTGAAGACGATGTTGCCGCCCCAGCCGGTGTTCCAGGTGGGCAGCAGAGGGTCATTGCCCCAGCCGCCGTCGACCTGGAAGGCGTTCGGGTCCTTCAGCGGGTTCGCGCCGGTGATGTTCAGCTTGGGCGTGCCGCTGCTGATGTCGTAGTTGTAGTCGGTCCAGTTCAGGAACTCGCCGAAGACCTGCAGCTTGGTGCCGCCGGTGGCCTTGGAGGCGCCGACGTGGAAGGCCGCGAACCAGCGGTCGTCCTTGTAGTTGCCCTTGAGGTCGTAGGACTTGGTGTCCACCGTGGCCTTGCGGTCGATCAGGTCGTACACCATCAACGCGTTCTTGAACGTGCCCTTGGTGATGACGCCGCCATCCACAGCCAGGTCGGTCATCTTCATGAGGCCGTTGTAGGCATTGCCCGGGAAGGCGAACATCGAGTGGCTGCGGTTGTCGTAGCCGGCCTTCACATCCAGGGCGTTGAACTCGAAATCGAGCTTGTCGCTGGCGCGGGCCTGCAGCGACAGCGACAGCGTGTCGCGCTTGCGCATCTGTTCGAAGTAGTGCGCGCTGATGGAGTTGGGGCCGACGGCGTTCGGGTTGGCCTGCAGCGTGGTGGCGCAGCTGCCGACGCAGCTGGCCGGCTTCTTCGGTTGGCTGCCGTCCGGGTTGGGGGGGACGGACCAGTCGTCCGGCAGGTTGGTGATGGAGCCGCCACCGCCGCTGCCGCTGATGTAGTTGCTGCCCTTGACGGTGCCGTAGGCCTCGATGCCGTCACGGCGGATGCCTTCTTCCGAGCGCTGGGCCGAGAAGATGACCCCGAAGGTCTTGGCCTCGTTGCGCCAGCCCACCAGGCCGGCCAGCGTGGGCTCGCCCTTGCCGATGCGGTCGTTGTAGAGGTAGCCGACTGAAGCCGCCAGCGTGAGCGGCTTCTGGTCCAGCGGCTTGCGGGTGGAGATGTTCACCGTGCCGCCGATGGAGCCTTCGTCGAGCCAGGCTTCGGGCGACTTGTAGACCTCGACCTTGTTGATCAGCTGCGGTGCCAGCAGCGAGTAGTTGAAGGTGCGGCCCGGCTGGTCGGCGATGAACCAGTCGGCCGAGGCGATCGTCTGGCCGTTGATCAGCGTGCGGTTGAGGGCGGGGTCGGTGCCCAGGATGGACACCTTCTCGCCCTGGCCGAAGGCCTTGTCGATGGTGATGCCGGGGATGGTGGTCAGCGCCTCGGCGACGTTGGTGGCCGGCAGCTTGCCCACGTCTTCCGCGGTGATGACGTCGACGATGGCGTCGGCATTGCGCTTGGTCTGCAGGGACTTCTCCATGCTGGCGCGGATGCCGGTGACGACGACGGTGTCCAGCGTCTCCTTCTTCTTCGGGACCTCCTGCGCCAGCGCGGGGAGCGCCGTCAGCAGCATGGCGGCGGCTGCGATGGCCGTCGGGTGGGGGCTTGAATGCTTCCTCATGGTTCTCTTTCTCCGGGGTTCTAGGGCAGGGGCAGGGTCAGCACCCGAGCGGGTGCAGCAGGGGCACACCGAACAAGTCGCTGGCGTGCTTGTAGAAGTCGGCGCGGCGCGCGTTCTTGCGCTTCGCGTCGGGGTCGGTGGGCTTGTCGCACTCCAGCGGACCGTTGATGGCGCGCGTCGTCGCGCCGAACCCTGCGCCCTGGCGGATGGCCGCGTGCGAGGTCTGCTTGGACTCGCCCGGCTGCGTCATCCAGTACCAGAGCGCCGTGCGCCAGGCGACGGTGGAGTCGCGCGCGACGCGGTCGGGGTCGCTCCACAGGTCGATGCCGAGGAAGTCGCCCGCGGCCTTGTACTGGTAGTTCCAGCTCAGCTGGATGGGGCCGCGGCCGTAGTACTGCTGGCCGGGCGCGCAGGCGAGGCGGGCGTCGGCGCGGCAGTAGTTGTCCCAGTTCGCGCGCTTGTATTCGCGCTGGGCGCGCAGCTGGTCGGACTCGTGCGCGATCTGGCCCAGGAAGGCGGCCATCTCCTGGCGGCGCTCGACGTCACTGCCGGCGTCGGCAAAGCCGGGCGTCTGGCGCACGGCCTCGACGAAGCCCTCGTAGCTGTAAAAGGCGATGCGCTGGGGGAACAGCGCGTCGAACTGCGCGCGGCTGGGCAGGAAGGCCGAGCCGGCCGCCAGTGCGGTCAGCGGTGAGATGAGACAGAGACAGAGCAGGGGGCGGACGCGGTTCATGCGCAGGCAACAGGTCGATGCAGGAATGGCTGAGACTGTCTGCCCGGGTGCCTATGCGCTGCTTCAACGGCTTGTTAAGACCGTCTTAACGCGGTTGTCACTACAGTCCGGCCCATGCGCATCTGCCTCCTCGAAGACGACCTGGAACTGGGCCGCTCCCTGCAGGCCCTGCTGCAGAACGCCGACCACGACGTGATGTGGCTGCGCCGCATCGCCGACGCGCGGCTGTGGATCGCCGAGGGTGGGTTTGATGCCGTCGTCATGGACCTGGGCCTGCCCGACGGCGACGGCATGGAGCTGCTGCGCACGCTGCGCCGCAACCACCGCAAGCTGCCGCTGCTGGTCATCACCGCGCGCGACGCCATCGAGGACCGCCTCGACGGCCTGGACGGCGGCGCCGACGACTACCTCGTCAAGCCGTTCGCCGGCCCCGAGCTGCTGGCGCGTCTGCGCGCCGTGGTGCGCCGCAGCCAGGGCGACGAGGCGGCCGATCAGCCGGCGGAATGGCAGCTGCGCGACCTGGTGCTGGACGAGCCGCGCATGGAGGTGCGCCGGGGTGCCGAGCGCGTGCCGCTGTCGCGCACCGAGTTCAGCCTGCTGCTGACGCTCATCAAGCTGCCCGACCGCGTCGTCACCCGCCGCCAGCTGGAGAACCGCGCGCCCTGCCAGATGGACGGCTGCAGCCTGGACGTGCACATCTCCAACCTGCGCCGCAAGATCGGCGAGGGCTACATCCGCACGGTGCGCGGCGTGGGGTATCTGGTCGAGCGCGGATGATGGTCCCCTCGTCCAAGGGTTACCTTGGCCGGTCCCCCGAGTGGACGGCGATGCTTGCGGCATTGAGCCGCAAGCACATCGCCAGACGGGCCGGCTTGGGGCGGCCCGGCGCTCGGCCCGCAATGCACCATCGTCATGCCGGCTGACGCAAGCACCGCCCCCCGCTCGCTGTTCCGGCGCAGCCTCGGCGCCGTGTTCGCCGTGCTGTTCCTGTGCTGGCTCTTCCTCGTCGCCCGCGAGCTGATCGACATCCGCGTGCTGCAGGTCAACAACGGCCAGGCCGAGAACGTGCTGTGGGCCGAGCTGGCGCTGGAGCGCGCGCGCGAGACGCATGCCGATTCAGCGCAGCTGGGCCAGGTGCTGCTGGCGCTGGAAGGCATGCGCGAACGCGAATGGCGTCTCAAGGGCCACCGCGCGCCGTTCCGGCTGCTGCAGGTGCTGCGGCGCGACGCCGTGCTAGCGGAGCTCAAGCCCGACCTGACCGGCCGCGACCGCGTGCTGCCGCAGGAGGCCGTGCCCGGCCAGGACGACCGCTGGCTTTACACCGAGGCGCGCGACGCCACGCGCGAGCTGGTCGTGCGCCGCTGGCAGGAGCGCCCCGGCGACTGGCACTTCAGCCTTGCTGGCCTGAGCTATTACGCCCGACCGTTGCTCTACGGCCTGCCGCTGCTGGCGCTGCCGTTGTGGCTGCTGTTCCGCCTGGGCTTTGCGCCGCTCAAGCGCATCGGCGCGCAGATCTCGCAGCGCTCCGCGCAAGACCTGACGCCGCTGCCCGCCACGCGCTACGTGGAGCTGGCGCCGCTCGTCAACGCCGTCAACTCGCTGATGACGCGGCTGCAGCAGCGGCTGGACCGCGAGCACGAGTTCCTCGCCGACGCCGCCCACGAACTGAAGACGCCGCTGGCCGTCATCCAGCTCAGCGCCGAGGGCCTGGACCAGCCCGACCCGCGCGCCCGCGACGAGGCGCGGGAGCGCCTGCGCCTGGGCGTGCAGCGCGCCACGCACACGGTGCACCAGCTGCTGGCCCTGGCCCGGTCGGGCGCCGACACGGTGGACCTGAGCAAGACCCGGCACGACCTGGTGGACCTCGTGCGCGAGCGCATCGCGCTGGCCAGCGGCCTGGCCATCAAGCGGCGCATCGAGCTGGAGCTGGTGGCACCCGAGCAGATCACGATGTGGCTGAACCGCGAGTCGCTGTGCAGCCTGGTGGACAACCTCGTCGACAACGCCATCAAGTATTCGCCGGCGGGCGGGCATGTCAGCGCCGCGCTGGTGGAAGAGGCCGACGCGGTGACGCTGACCCTCAGCGACCAAGGCCCCGGCATCCCGCCCGAGCTGCGCGAGCGCGTGTTCGAGCGCTTCGTGCGGCTGCAAGGCGACCAGCAATGCCACGGCAGCGGCCTGGGGCTGACGATCGTCGAGCGCGCCGCGGCGCAGCACGGGGCCGAGGTCGAGTTGCTCGACGGCCCTGACGGCTGCGGGCTGACGGTGAAGGTCAGCTTTCCGCAGTCCAAGGCTTGAGGGGCACGCGCGGCGTGCGCGGTCAGCGCGGCTTGACGGTTAGTGGCGCGCTGCGGGCGCGCTCCACGGCCAGGCGGGCGCTCGTCGTGGCGCTCAGCTGTTCGCGCAGGAAGTCTGCCAGCCGGGGTTGCTGGCTGAAGGCAACGTTGAAGCGGATGTGCGGGTCGGCCGCCCCGTCGGCCGCGAAGGTGGCGCCGCGCACCAGCAGGATGCCGCGCCGGAAGGCCTCCTTGACGAGGCTGTCCACATCCACCCCCGCCGGCAGCGCGCCCCACAAAAAGAGCCCGCCTTCGCCCGCGTGTTCCAGCAGCACGCCGGCCTCGCGCAACTGGCGCGCGGCGCTGACGCGTGCCGTGCCCAGCCGCTGCTGCAGGCGCTCCAGGTGCTTGCGCCAGCGGCCGGCGGCGAGGACCTCCAGCAGCACGAACTCGTTGAGCGCAGCCGTCGTCAGCACCGAGAGGATCTTCTCGCGCAGCAGCGCCTTGATGAGCGCCGGCGCGGCCGCCATGTAGCCCAGGCGCAGTGCCGGGCTCATGGCCTTGGCGAAGCTGGAGTAGTAGATGACGCGGTCCAGCCCCGACAGCTGCGCAAGCCGCGTGGCCTGTTGTGGGATCTGGGGGTGGAAGTGGCCCTGCACGTCGTCCTCGGCGATGAGCAAGTCGTGGCGCTGTGCCAGCATCAGCACGCGGTGCAGGTTGGCGGCCGTGCTGCCCCAGCCGGTGGGGTTGTGCAGCACGCTCTGGATGAACAGCAGGCGAGGGCGGTGCTGCGTGCAGGCGTCGTCCAGCGCATCCAGGTCGATGCCGTCATGCCGGCGCGGCACCGGCACGATGTTGACGCCGGCCTGGCGCAGGCGGTCGAAGAGCAGGAAGTAGCCCGGCGTCTCCACGGCCACCGAGTCGCCCGGGCGCAGGAAGGCGCGGCAGATCAGGTCGATGGCCTGCGTGCCGCCGTAGGTCGTCAGTACACGGCCGGCATCCACGGCGATGCCCTGGCTGCGCAGCATGGTGGCGATGCGCTCGCGCAGCTCGGGCAGGCCTTGCGGCGGGCAGCGCGAGGCCATGCCGGCCGTGGCGCGCGCCAGGCCGCGCTGCACGGCGGCGGCGGGCACGGCGTCTTCCAGCCAGGTGGCGGGCAGCGCGCCGCTGCTGGCCAGCAGCACGCCGGCCTTCTGGTCGTTGGCCTGCTGGGCCAGCCAGACGGCGTCCTGCTCCTCGCCGGCCTCCACGCGCGCCGCGTCGGGCATGGCGTTGGCGGGGCCGTCGGCGACGAAGAAGCCGGCCGTGCTGCGCGAGTCGATCAGGCCGGCGGCCACGAGCCGGTCATAGGCGGTGACGACGGTGTTGGGGCTGACGCCCAGCTGCGACGCGAGCTGGCGGATGGACGTCAGCCGTGCGCCGGGTGGCAGCTGGGCGCTGACCATCAGCGCATGCAGGCGCTGCTCGATCTGGTCGGCCAGCGGCGTGGGCGAATCGCGATCCAGGGAAAACATCAGCGCAGGAGCATCAAGGCGAGCACGGCCAGGGAGGCGGCCATGATGGCATTGAACACGCGGCGCCGCAGCGGGCTGGACAGGAAGCGGCCGATCCACGCGCCGAACAGCGCCCACATCGAGATGCAGGGGAAGCCGACCACCGCGCCGACCAGGCTGACGAGCAGGGCGCCCGTCATCACGTCCAGCCCCGTCGGCATGAAGACCGAGGCCAGCGTGATGGCCTTGACCCAGCTCTTGGGGTTGACCGCCTGGAAGAGCGCGGCGGCCGCAAAGCTCACCTGCTCGGGTGGCCGGTCCTGGGCGGCCGGGCTGCCGGCCAGCTTCCAGGCCAGCACCAGCATGTAGAGCGTGCCGGCGACCTTGAGCGCGGCATGCAGCGCCGGCCAGGCGGTGAACAGCGCGCCCAGGCCCAGGCAGGTGACGAAGGTCTGCACCGCACCGCCGGCATTGATGCCCAGGATGGCCGGCAACGTGCGCCGGTAGCCGTGGTGGGCGCCGCTGGCCACCAGCATCATGTTGTTGGGCCCGGGCGTGCCGGACATCAGCGTGCAGTAGGTCAGCAGGGGCAATAACTCGTTCATGCCGCCATTGCAGCGGCTGAGGGGGTGGGCGGGAAGGGACAGCGGGGCGGGTTGTGTGCGGCGCTGTATCAGCGCCGGCACCCACACAGCGTCAGGCCGGCCAGACGATCTCCGCCCGCAGCCCGCCCAACGGCGAGTCCCCTAGCCCTACGCTCGCCCCCTGCTGCCTTGCCGCCGCCCGCACGATGGCCAGCCCCAGGCCGCTGCCGGGCGCGTCCACGCCCTCGCCGCGCTGGAAGCGGTCGAACACGCGCTCGCGCTGGTCGGCCGCGATGCCCGGCCCGTCGTCGTCCACACGCAGCAGCGGCGCGCCGCGCGCACCACGCAGTGCGCTCACCTGCACCGTGCGCGCGCCGTACTTCACCGCGTTGTCGATGAGGTTGCGCAGGGCACCGCGCAGGGCCTGTGGGTCGCCGGTCAGCGGCAGCGGGTCGGGCGCGGTCAGCGCGAGCGACACGCCGGCCTTGTCAGCCAGCGGCTGCACGTCGGCCAGCGCCTGGCGGGCCAGCTCGGCGAGGTCCAGCGGCTGCTCGGCGGCCGGCGTGCCCGGCTCGGCGCGGGCCAGGGCCAGCAGCTGTTCGACGAGGTGGGCTGCGCGTTCGATGCCGCCGCGCAGGCGGGCTATTGCCTCGTCCTGCTCCACGCCCGGCGCCGAGTCGCGCAGCAGGCCCAGCTGCAGCTTCAGCGCCGTCAGCGGCGAGCGCAGTTCGTGGGCCGCGTCGGCGACGAAGCTGCGCTGCGCGTCGAAGGCCTCGCCCAGCCGGCCGAGCAGGCCGTTGAAGGCGTCCACCAGCGGCGCCACCTCGCCCGGCAGGCCGGCCGTGGGCAGCGCGTCGCGCGCGTTGGCGCCGCGCGACTGCGCGGCCTGGGTCACGCGCGCCAGCGGCGCCAGCGACACGCCCAGCAGCCACCACACGGCGGCGGCCACCAGCGGCAGCGCGATGGCCACCGGGGCCACGCTGCGCAGCGCGGCCAGCGCGGCCAGGCGCTGGCGCACGGCCAGCGGCTGCGCCACCTGCACCACGCGCAGCGGCGTGGCCGCGCCGAAGACGCGCCAGTCCTGCCCGGCCAGGCGCAGGTTGGAGAAGCCCAGCACGGCGCGCGCGGGCAGCGCCTCCGTCATGCCCTGGGGCCGGCTGGAGTACAGCTCCAGCCCCTGCAGCGACCAGATCTGCACGACGTAGTCCAGCCCCGGGTCGGCCAGTGCGGCGGCCTCGTCGCTGTCCACGCGGCCCTGGTCGCGCAGCGACAGCGCGGTCTGGCGCAGCTGGTAGTCGAACAGCTGGTCGGCCTCGGCGCGCACGCTGACATAGGTGGCGCCGCCCACGGCCAGCGCGGTCACGCCGCCCAGCAGTGCCAGCAGCGCGAACAGGCGGCCGCGCAGGGTGCCGAGCAGCTTCATGCCGGCTCCTCGTGGCGGTCGGTCATGGGGTGGGCGTCAACGGAAGACAGGGGCATGGCGCAGGGAGGTCGCGCCGCATTCTGCCGCTGCAAAAAGATTGGTGAGGTGCTGTCGATTCGGCGCCGGCTCGCGCATCACCAGGTCAGGAGCCTGCTTGGTGCGGGTTCCGCCCTAGTAATCTGCGCCCGGCATGCCCGCCGCGCGCGGAACATCCACTGCACTGGAGCCCGTCATGCAATTCATGCTCATCTACCGCGAAACCACTGCCGAGGTCGGTCGCCGCGACGACCCCGCCGCTGCACCCGCCTACTGGGGCGCCTGGAACGCCTACATCGGCGCTCTCGGCGGCGCGGGCGTCATCGTCAGCGGCAACGGCCTGCAGCCGCCGCGCACCGCCACCACCGTGCGCGTGACCGGCGGCCAGCGCCAGGTGCAGGACGGCCCGTTTGCCGACACGCACGAGCACCTGGGCGGCTACTTCATCGTCGAGGTGGCGTCGCTGGACGAGGCGCTGGAGTGGGCCGCCCGCGCGCCCTGCGCGTCGGCGGGCAGCGTCGAGGTGCGGCCGGTGCTGCCGCCGCCGCCGGCGCAGTGAGCGCGGCCGCCCGGGCCGTGACCGAAGCCGCCGCGCGGGCGGCGGAGCGCGTCGCCCGCGACTGCTACGGCCGGCTGGTGGCGCTGCTGGCCTGGCAGTGGCGCGACCTGGCGGCGGCCGAGGACGCGCTCAGCGACGCCTTTGCCGCTGCGCTGCGCACCTGGCCCGAGCAGGGCTTGCCCGACTCGCCCGAGGCCTGGCTGATGGCCGCTGCCAAGCGCCGGTTGCTGCACGAGGCCCGCCACACGCGGCTGACCCAGGACCCGGCGGTGACGGCGCTGTTCGGCGACGACACGGCCGCGCCCGCCGCTGAGGCCGTGCCCGACGCACGGCTGCGGCTGATGTTCGTCTGCGCCCACCCGGCGCTGGCCGAGAACGTGCGCGCGCCGCTGATGCTGCAGGCCGTGCTGGGCCTGGATGCGCAGGCCATCGCCAGCGCCTTCCTCGTGTCGCCCACGGCGATGGCGCAGCGCCTGGTGCGCGCCAAGGCCCGCATCCGCGAGGCCGGCCTGCGCTTCGATCCGCCCGAGGCCAGCGAGCTGCCCGGCCGCCTGGCCGCCGTGCTGGACGCGATCTACGGCGCCTACACGCTGGGCCGCAAAGACCCCGACACGCCGGCCGGCGACCTGCGCGAGGAAGCCGTCTTCCTGGCCCGCCTCGTCACCGCGCTGCAGCCCGACCAGCCCGAGGCCTGGGGGCTGCTGGCGCTGCTGCTGCACGTCGAGGCGCGACGGGCGGCGCAGTTCGATGCGGCGGGCCGCTTCGTGCCGCTGCCGCGCCAGGACCCGACCGCCTGGGACGCCGGCCTGGCCGCCGAGGCCGAGCAGGCGCTGTGGACGGCCGCGCGCCTGCGCCAGCCCGGCCCTTTCCAGCTGGAGGCAGCCATCCAGTCCGCCCATGCGCAGCGCCGCGCCACCGGCCACACGCCGTGGGCCGGCATCGCCCAGCTCTATGCGCTGCTGGTGGCCCACCACCCCAGCCTGGGTGCGCGCGTGGGCCAGGCGGTGGCGCAGGCCGAGGCCGGCGACCCGGCCGCCGCACGGGCGACGCTGGACGCCCTGCCCGCCGCTGCGGTGCAGGCCTACCCGGCCTACTGGGTGGCACGTGCCCATGTGCTGCGGTTGGCTGGCGCAGCTGGGCACGATGCGGCGCTGCAGCGCGCCATCGGGCTGACCGAGGACCCGCGCCTGCGCGAGTTCCTGCTGTCTCAGGCGGTCCCTTTTTCCGGCCCCGCGTAGTAGCCCAGCCCGCGCACCGTGTGCAGCAGGTCGGCCCCGAGCTTCTTGCGCAGCTGGTGCATGTAGACGCTGATGGCGTTGCTCTCCAGCTCTTCGCCCCAGCCGTACAGGCGGTCCTCCAGCTGCGCGCGCGAGACGATGGCGCCGGGCCGCTCCAGCAGCGCCTGCAGCAGCGCGAACTCTCTGGCCGACAGCAGCACGGCCTTGCCGCCGCGCGTGACCTCGCGCGTGGCGGGGTCCAGGCGCAGGTCGGCCACGGCCAGCGCGCTGTCGGTGCGGCCGCCCAGGCGGCGGGCGAGGGCGCGCAGCCGGGCCAGCAGCTCGTCCAGCTCGAAGGGCTTGACGAGGTAGTCGTCGGCACCCGCGTCCAGGCCGGCGACCTTGTCGCCGAGCGCGTCGCGGGCCGTCAGCACGATGACCGGCGTGGCGTCCTGGCGGGCCCGCATCGCGCGCAGCACCTCCAGCCCGCCGCGCTTGGGCAGCCCCAGGTCCAGCAGCACGGCGTCGAAGCGCTCGCTGCTGGCCAGCACCGCATCGGCCGCCTGGCCGTCGCGCACCCAGTCGGCCGCAAAGCCCTGGCGGCGCAGCGCCTCGCGCAGGCTTTCGCCGATCATGGGGTCGTCTTCGACGAGGAGGAGGCGCATGCGGGGGGCGTGGGGGTGAGGGTTGGCCGTGGATTCTGACCGGCTGCGGCACCTTCAGAACATCGTCGACCGGTGCGCCCCCATGCCCGCCATGACGCCGTCGCCCACCGCCAGCGCCACGTTGCCGGTTGCGCGCGCCGCGTCGCCGCAGGCGAAGACGTTCGGCACGCTGGTCTCCTGCGTGGCGCCGACCTGGATGAACGACCCCATCGGCCCCTCCGTCATCGCACAGCCGAGCTGCTCCGCCACCGGGCTGGCCATGGCCGTGCGAGGCTGCGTGAACAGGCCATTCATGCGCAGCACGCGGCCGTCGGCCAGCACGACGTCGGCCTCGCCCTCGATGCGCGCCACGGGCGTGGCCTCGATGCGCGTGCCGCGCCGGGCCAGCGCGGCGCGCTCCTCGTCGCTGGGCTCGTAGGCGCCGTTGAGGAACAGCGTCGTGCTGCCCCAGTCGGGCAGCATGTGGGCGTGGTGCCGGGCCAGCGGGCCGGCGGCGATGACGCCGATGTCGCCGGCATCCAGCTCGTAGCCGTGGCAGTAGGGGCAGTGGAAGACGCTGCGCCCCCAGCGCTCGGCAAGACCCGGCACCGGCGGCAGCGTGTCGCGCACGCCGGTGGCGAGGATGAGGCGGCCGGCGCTGACGGGCGTGTCTCCGACGCGAAACTCCAGCCGCCCGTCCGCGCCGATGCGGGCCTCGTCGGCGGAGCCGTCCAGCCAGCGCACGCTCGGGTAGCGCAGAAGCTGGGCCTTGCCCTCGGCGGCGATCGCAGCGGGCGCGCGGCCGTCCTGCGACATGAAGCCGTGCGAGGTCTGGCCCGCCTCGTCCACGAATCGGTTGCGGCGCTGGCGGGCGTCGACGACGAGCACCTCGCGGCGGGCGCGCGCCAGTTGCAGCGCGGCCGACAGCCCGGCAAAGCTGCCGCCGATGACGGCGAAATCAATCTGCATGGCGATGCTCCTCCAGGCGGTGGGGTGCGCCGGCGCGGTGCTGCGCCAGGCGGTGGTGGAAGTCCTGCGACAGCGCGGCCAGCGTCACCGCGCCCAGCCGCTTCAGCAGCAGCGCCTCGGCCTCCTGCACGGCCGCGCCCAGCGCCTCGTTGACGGCCTGCGCGACCAGGCACTGCGGCCGGTCTTCACGAAAGCCCAGCGACACGAAGGCCGGCGCACCCAGCGCCTCGTGCACGTCGCGCAGCGTGATGCGGTCCAGCGGGCAGCTCAGCACCCAGCCGCCGCCGTGGCCCTTGGCCGAGGCGACGAGGCCGGCCTCGCGCAGCCCGCCCATCAGGCGCCTGAGCACGACGGGGTTCGTCTGCATCGCCGCCGCGAGCGCTTCGGAGGTGGCCGGGCCATCGCCCTCGGCCATGTGCAGGAGCACGTGCAGGACATCGGACAGCTGGCTGTTGTATTTCATGCAACATTATTTGTTGCGTGATGGAGTCCCTGCGGCAGGCAGGGGCTTTGATGGCGCAGCCTGGGGCGCCGGCACTGCGCTGGTGCCATGCCCCGGCCTGCCCGCCCAGATCTTGTGCGCCCAGCTTGCATACAAGCCTGAAAAGCGCTGGCACGGAAGCTGCAGAAGCTGACGCATGGGCATTTCCGCCACCGACATCAGCCAGCGCATCGTCGAAGCCGTGCTCGCGCAGAAGCTCGCGCCCGGTGCGCGGCTGGGCGAGCAGCAGCTGGCCATGCTGTTCGACTGCAGCCGCACCATCGTGCGCGAGGCGCTCACGCGGCTGGCGGCGCGCGGCATCGTCACGGTCAGCGCGCGGCGTGGCTGGTACCTGATCTCGCCGTCGCAGGACGAGGCACGCGAGGCCTTCGAGGCGCGGCGCGTCATCGAGCTGGGCCTGCTGCGCGACGGCGCGCCGCTCGGCAAGCCGGCGCTGGTGCGGCTGAAGAAGCATCTGCAGCAGGAGAAGGCCGCGCTGCGTGGCGACGACGTCGGCGCGCGCAGCTTTCTGCTCGGTGACTTCCATGTCTGCCTGGCCGAGTGCCTGGGCAACGGCCTGCTGGCCGACACGCTGCGCGACTACACGGCCCGCACGACGCTGATCGCCATGCTCTACCAGTCCTCGCACGAGGCCACCGCGTCCTGCCAGGAGCATGTCGCCATCGTCGCCGCGCTGGAGCAGGGCGACCGCGCCCGCGCCGAAGCGCTGATGGCCGCACACCTGGCCAATGTGCAGGCTGCCCTGCGCCTGCCCGCCCTCAGCGACCCGCTGGACCAGCTGCGCAGCGCGCTCGCGCCGCTGCCGCAGCCCGACCGTGATTCCACCGACCCTCCCGCCGCCTACCTAGGAGCCTTGCGATGACCCCCACCTCACTGACCCGCCGCCTGCTGATCGCCGGCCTGAGCCTGCTGGCCTTCAGCGCCCAGGCACAGACCGCGCTGGACGGCATCATCAAGAGCAAGACGATCAAGATCGCCGTGCCGACCGACTACCCGCCCTACGGCTTCGTCGGCCCCGACATGGCACCGCAGGGTCTGGACGTGGCGGTGGCGCAGCTGATCGCCGCCAAGCTGGGCGTCAAGGCCGAGCTGGTGCCGGTGACCAGCGCCAACCGCATCCCCTACCTGCAGACCAAGAAGGCCGACCTCGTCATCTCCACGCTGGGCAAGAACCCCGAGCGCGAGAAGGTCATCAACTTCAGCGCCGCCTATGCGCCGTTCTACCAGGCCGTGTTCGCGGCCAAGAGCCTGCCGATCAAGAGCTGGGCCGACCTGGCGGGAAAAAGCGTTGCCGTGACGCGCGGCGCGATGGAAGACCAGGAGCTGGCCAAGGTCGCGCCGTCGTCGCTGGAATACAAACGCTTCGAGGACAACAACGCCACCATCGCCGCCTTCGCCGCCGGCCAGACCCAGCTGCTGGCCACCAGCGCCTCGGTGGCCGGCAACCTGATGGTGCGCAACCCGGGCCTGAACACCGAGTTCAAGCTGCTGCTGAAAGACAGCCCCTGCTACATCGGCGTGGCCAAGGGCGAGGACGCGCTGCTGGCCAAGGTCAACGAGATCATCGCGGCGGCCAAGGCGGCGGGCGAGCTGGAGGCCTTGTCGAAGAAGTGGCTCGGCCGTGGCACGGGCGAACTGCCGCTGTGATCCGTTGAAGCGACGTCACGTCGTCCGCCACGCCTGATGTTTGGGCATTCGCACCGGGGCATCGAGACATGATTACCTTCGACTTCATGGCCGTGCTGGCCGAATGGCCGCTGCTGCTCAAGGGCCTGGCGTGGACGCTGGGGCTCACGCTCATCGCCACGCCCCTGGGCCTGCTCATCGCCACGCTCGGCGCCTGGTCGCGCGCCAGCGGGCCGGTGTGGCTGCGCCGGGTGCTGGGCGCCTACGTGGAGCTGCTGCGCAACACGCCCTTCATCGTGCAGCTGTTCTTCATCTTCTTCGGCCTGCCGGCCATGGGCGTGAAGCTCTCGCCCGAGGCCGCGTCGCTGATCGCGATGACGCTCAACCTCGGCGCCTACGGCACCGAGATCCTGCGCGCCGGCATCCAGGCCACGCCGCGCGGCCAGTGGGAGGCGGCGCAGAGCCTGGCGCTGAGCCCCGCGCAGGTGTTCCTGCGCGTTGTGCTGCCGCCGGCCTTCCAGCGCGTGTGGCCGGCCATGACGAGCCAGATCATCATCGTCATGCTCGGCTCGGCGGTGTGCGGGCAGATCTCCACCGAGGAGCTGAGTTACGCCGCCAACCTCATCCAGAGCCGCAACTTCCGCGCGTTTGAGGCTTTCATCATCGCCACGCTGTGCTACCTGGCGCTGTCCATCGCCGCGCGCCATCTGCTGATGTGGGCCGGCCCGCGCTTCATCTTCGGGCGGAGGTCGTCATGATCGAGTTCACCCTCTGGGACATCGTGCGCAACCTGCTGCTGGCGCTGCGCTGGACGGTGGCGCTGTCGGCCATCGCCTTCGTCGGCGGCGGCCTGGTGGGCGGCCTGCTGCTGACGCTGCGCCTGGGCCTGGGCCACCGCACGCGGCGCGCCATCGGCTGGTATGTGCAGCTCTTCCAGGGCACGCCACTGCTGATGCAGCTCTTCCTCGCCTATTTCGGCCTGGCGCTGCTGGGGCTGGAGGTGTCCGCCTGGACTGCTGCGGCGCTGGCGTTGACGCTCTACACCAGCGCCTACCTCGTCGAGATCTGGCGCGGCTGTGTCGACGCCGTGCCCAAGGGCCAGTGGGAGGCCGCGCGCAGCCTGGCGCTCTCCTTTGGCGAGCAGCTGCGCCACGTCGTGCTGCCGCAGGCCGGCCGCCTGGCCATCGCGCCCACGGTGGGCTTTCTGGTGCAGGTCGTCAAGGGCACGGCGCTCGCGTCCGTCATCGGCTTCATCGAGCTGACCAAGGCCGGCAGCATGATCGCCAACGCGAGCTTCAAGCCCTTCCTTGTCTTCGGTTGCGTGGCGTTGCTGTACTTCGCGCTGTGCTTCCCCATCAGCCTCTTTGCCCAACACCTGGAGCGTCGCTGATGTGCCCCTCGTCCGTTCTCGCGCCGCTGAACGCGGACGAGCCCAGCCGGTCCCCCGTGGGGACGGCGATGCTTGCGGCATCGAGCCGCAAGCACATCGCCACAGGCGGGCCGGCTTGGGAGCGGCCCGGCGCTCGGCCCGCAATTTTCCGCGCTATGGATAACCAACATGTCAACTTCTGACCCCATCGTCCGCATCACCGCACTGCGCAAGTCCTACGGCACGAACGAGGTTCTCAAGGGCATCGACCTGGACGTCAAGCGCGGCGAGGTCATCGCCATCATCGGCAAGAGCGGCTCGGGCAAGAGCACGCTGCTGCGCTGCGTGAACGGGCTGGAGCAGTTCCAGGACGGCGCGCTCACCGTCAACGGCAAGCCACTGCTGTACGAGAGCGCCATGGCCATGCGCGAGCTGCGCCAGCAGGTCGGCATGATCTTCCAGGGCTTCAACCTGTTCCCGCACCTCAGCGTGGGCCGCAACGTGATGCTCGCGCCTACGCTGGTCAAGAAGCGCGACCACAACGACGCCGCGCAGCAGGCCGCCAAGCTGCTGGCCCGCGTGGGCCTGGCCGAGAAGTTCAACGCCATGCCCGACCAGCTCTCCGGCGGCCAGCAGCAGCGCGTGGCCATCGCCCGCGCGCTGGCCATGGAGCCGGCCGTGCTGCTGTGCGACGAGATCACGTCGGCGCTGGACCCGGAGCTGGTGGGCGAGGTGCTGCGCGTCGTCGAGACGCTGGCCGAGGAGGGCATGACGCTGCTGATGGTCACGCACGAGATGAGCTTCGCCCGCAAGGTGGCCGACCGCGTCATCTTCATGCACCAGGGCCGCGTGCACGAGATCGGCCCGCCGGCCGAGCTGTTCAGCGCGCCGCGCACGCCGGAGCTGAAGCAGTTCCTGTCGTCGCTGCACGACTAGCGCCTGCAGCCGCCGCGTCAACAGCAGGCTCTGCGCACCTCGCTGGTGCCGTCTGACCCAGCCCGGGCCGTCGCCGCGCGCCCGCTCACCCCGCGCCCCCGGGGAGCACGCTGGCACGGAAGCTGCGGCGGTGCGGGCATGGGTCAAGCAGTCGGCGACGATGCATCGGGCGAGTCTCCTCTCTTGCGAATCGCCGGGTTGCGCAAGCGCCATGGCGCGCACGAGGTGCTGTGCGGCGTCGACCTGGACGTCATGCCGGGCGAGGTCGTCGCCGTCGTCGGCGGCAGCGGCGCGGGCAAGAGCACGCTGCTGCGCTGCGTGCGCGGTCTGGAGGCCTTTCAGGCCGGCTCGCTGAGCCTGCACGGCCGGCCGTTGACGCGTGGGCATCCTCGCGTGGCCTGGCTGTTCCAGGGCCTGGACCTGACGCCGCAACTGAGCGTTGCCGCCAATGTCATGCGGGCGCCCTGCGCTGCCGGCCAGGCGCGCGATGTGCTGGCCCGCGTGGGCCTGGCCGAGCAGTTTGGCGCGATGCCTTCCGCGCTCACCGCCGCCCAGCAGCAACGCGTGGCCCTGGCCCGTGCGGTGGCGACGGAGCCGGCCCTGCTGCTGTGCGACGACATTGCCTCGTCGGCGGACCCCGAACTCGCCGGCGAGGTGAGCGTGGCCTTGCGCGCGCTGGCCTGTGACGGCCTGGCCGTGCTGCTGGTCACGCCCGACGCGGCCTTTGCCCTTGGCGTGGCGGACCGGGTCGTCCTGCTGCAGGGAGGGCGCGTGCTCGCCGCAGGCCCGCCTGAGCGCGGCCGGGCGGCAGCGTCAGCGGCGTCTTGTGGTCACAGCGCGCGGCCGGCAGCGGTCGCGCGATGAAGGCGCCCGGAGATCAAGGCGGCACCGTCGTGTCGCCGGCATGCGCGGCCGGCAGCGTCAGGGAAATGATGGCGCCGCCGCCCGCCCGGTTGGCCGCCCAGATGCGCCCGCCGTGGGCCGTGGCGATGCGCCGGCAGATGGCCAGCCCCAGGCCGGTGCCGCCGGCGCCGTTCTTGGTGGCGCTGGACTGCACAAAGGCCTCGAACACGCTCTCCAGTTCGTCCGGCGGGATGCCGGGGCCGCGGTCGGCCACGTCCACGCGCACATCGCCGGTCTCGTCATGGCGGGCGCTCAGCTCGATGACGCCGCCCTGCGGCGAAAAGCGCACGGCGTTGGCCAGCAGGTTGCTCAGCAGTTGCTGCAGGCGCAGCGGGTCGGCCTGCACGACGAGGCCGTCGTCGCCGAGTGCGATGGCCAGCTGCTGGCCGCGCGCGGCCAGCAGCGGCGCGATCTCGCGGGCCACCTCGGCGGCCAGCGGGCGCAGGTCCAGCCGCTGCAGTTGCAGCGGCTCGGCGCCGCGCTCGATCTTGCTGAGGTCCAGCAGGTCGTTGACGAGGCTGAGCATGCGCTGGCCGGCGCGGTGCACGTCGGTGAAGAGATCGGCCAGTCGCGTGTCGCCACGGGCGCGCCGCGCGCCGATCTCCGAGAAGCCGAGGATGGACTGCAGCGGCGTGCGCAGCTCGTGGCTGACGTTGGCGATGAACTCGGACTTGGCGCCGGAGGCCTGCAACGCTGCGTCGCGGGCGGCGCGCGTGGCACGCTCCGCCTCGCGGAACTCGCTGATGTCCATCAGGCAGACGACGATGCCCATCGGCCGGCCTTGCGCATCCGGGAAGGTGGACTTGCTGACGAGAAGGTCGCGTTGCCGCCCGTCCATGCTGGTCCAGACCGTCTCGTAGTTCATCTCGCCACCGCGCGCCAGCAGTTCGGCATCGCGTGCGTCGTGCAGGGCGGCTTCCTCGGGGCGCAGGTAGCGGGAGGCGCGGCGCCCGATGACCTCGGCGCGCGGCCTGCCGGTGAACTGCTCCCAGGCGCGGTTGACGTCGAGGTAGCAGTTGTCGCGGTCCAGCACGGAGGTCGGCAGCGGGCTGCTGGCCAGCAGCGAGCGGGCCAGGCCCAGCTGGGCGCGCAGCTCGGCCTGGGCGAGCATCAGGCCGCTGACGTCTGCGGCACTGCCCACCCATTCGAGCTGACCGGGGCCGCGGCGCAGCGGCGTCAGGTGCAACTCGAAGCTGCGTGCCCGGCCGTCGGGACCGGTCCAGTCGGCGCGCGCGCGCTGCGGGCGCGCCGCGTCGGCGTCGCCGGCCTCGAACAGCGCCGCCACGCCGGGCGAACCGCCGAACAACTCCTGCAGCGGCCGGCCCAGCACATGGGCTGCGTTGCGGCCGGAGGTGCGCGCATAGCCGTCGTTGATGAAGGTCACGCGGCCGGCCGCGTCGGTGCGGAACAGCAGGTCCTGCACGCTGCCGAAGATGGCGCTGAGTTCGCGTTCGCGGTCCGCCACCTGGCGCTGGGCGCTGTCCAGCTCGCGGGCGCCGCGCTCGCGGGCGCGCAGGGCCGCCGCTGCCACGCCCGACAGCGCAAGCAGTGCCGCCGCGATGCCGACCGCCGGCAGGCCGAGGTCGCGCACCGTGGCCAGCCACTGGCGGCGCAGCTCGGCCTGCGGCAGCTCGACGAGCACGGCCAGTGGCCGCGCGCGCAGCGCCCGGTAGGCGCCCAGCTGCGGCGCGTCGCGCAGCCCGGGCCCCTGCCAGCGGCCGTGCTCGCCGCCGGCGCTCACCTGCGCCAGTGGCCCACCGGGCGCCAGCAGCCGCTGCAGCCGTTCGCCGGGCAGGCGCTCGGCGCTGCTGGTGGCGGCCAGCAGCCGGCCGTCCAGGTCGACCAGGGCCGCCGCGGCAAGGGGGTCGTTCAGCGTCAGCTGCTGGAAGTTGGCCAGCGCGTCCGTGTTCATCAGCGCGACCAGCAATACCGGGCGGTCGCCCGCCAGCCGCGTCGCACGCAACACCGGGATGAAGCCCACGCCGGGCGGGACGACGGCGCCTTCCTGGCTCAGCGTGGCCAGGCTGCGCGCTGCGACGAAGCCGCCCACCGAGTCGCGCCCGTCGGCGGGCCAGGGGCCCAGCGTTGCCAGCTCGATGCGGGCGCCGCGGTCGGCAGGGTCGGCGGCGGCCAGCACCTTGCCGGTCTCGTCCAGCAGCGCCACGCCGCGCAGCAGCCCCAGGCTGGCCTGCGTCTGTTCCAGCAGCGCCTGCAGCACCTCGGGCGTTGCATTGCCACCGGCCACGTCGGCCAGCCCGGCGAGTGCGATCTGCGTCGCTTCGAGGCTGCGGCGCGCATGGTCTTCCAGCACGCGCGCCAGCAGTGCCTGGCGGACGGCCGTGTCGGCGGCCAGGTTGCGCTCCTCGCGCCACAGGGCGTAGCCGGTGCCCACCAGCAGCATGATGGCCAGCAGCACACCTGCGCCGGCCGTGATGACGCTGGGGCGCCAGCGGTTGAGGTAAGGCATGTCAGCGATCCGCGGCGCGGTGTTCGAGACCAGCGCCGGGGCGCACCCACGCCGGCCCGAAGGACCACAGGGCGGCCTGCAAGAACGGCCAGTCGACGCCTTGGACGAGAGGGCGCTTCATTTCTGCCGGACGATGGCACCCAGGCCGTGCCGCTCGGCGGCCGCCTTGAGCCGGCCATCGCGCTGGATGCGGGCCACGAAGTCGTCCACCACGCTCAGCCAGGCCGCGTCGCCCGGCTTGACGGCGTAGGCATAGGGCGTCACGTAGAACGGCGATGGCGGCGCAACGAGGCGGGCCCAGTCCGCGACGTCCAGCAGCCGGCGGCTGTAGGGGTAGTCCGTCATGAAGGCGTCGACGCGGCCGGCCTCCAGCTCGCGCTCGCGCGTGTCCGGCGGGCTGACGACCACCAGCGTCGCATGGCGCAGCGCGCCGGCCATGACGGGCTCCATGAAGGTGCCGGCCTGCACGGCGACACGCACGCCGGGGCGGTCCAGGTCTTCCCAGCGCTGTACAACGCGGCTGCTGCGCGTCGTCACGGCATAGATGTCGCTCTCCAGGTAGGGCCGGCTGAAGCGCAGCTGTCGCGCGCGTTGCGGGGTCATGCCGACCGCGAACATCGCCACATCGCAGCGGTCCTGCAGCAGGTCGTCGACGAGCGTGGCGAAGGACGAGTCGACATGGCGCACCGGGACCTTGAGGTCGGCGGCGAAGGCGGCCGAGAGGTCGATGTCGATGCCGGCGAGCTGGCCGGTGCGCGGGTTGCGCAGCGACACGCCGTAATAGTCGGGCCAGATGCACACGCGCAGTTCGCCGCGCTGCTGCACGCGTTGCGCGACCGGCGCGGCGGCCGGGGCCGGGGCCGCTATGGCGCTGGCCGCCGCCAGGGCCATGGCGGCGCACAGGCTGGCGCAGGCCAGCGAACGAAGCGCCCGCATCAAGCCCGGGCCTTCGGCGGCGCGGCCGGGTCGATGCGGTCGCGCAGCGCGATCAGTTCGGGTGCGTGGGCCACGAAAGCCGCGACGATCTCCGGGTCGAAGGCGCTGCCGGCCTGCTCGGCCAGCATCGCCAGGCCACAGTCGTCGGCCCGCGCCGGGCGGAACTGGCGATGCATCGTCAGGGCGTCGAAGTAGTCCACGACCGCAACGATACGCGCGGACAGCGGGATCGCCTTGCCGCGCAGCCCCTGCGGGTAGCCGTTGCCGTCCCAGCGTTCGCGGTGGTGCAGCGCGATCTCTGCGGCCAGTGCGAACAACGGCAGCCGCGAGCTGCCCAGCAGCGCCGCGCCACGCTGCGGCTGCGCCTGGCGGCGGCGGCGTTCCTCGGCGGAGGTCAGCGGCCAGGCGGGTTCGAAGGCGGCGGTGGGGTCGGTGTCGCCGACGTCGTGCAGCGGCGCGGCCAGGCGCAGCAGCTGCGCGGTGTCGGCGTCCAGCCCGAGGTGACGCGCCAGCGCTTCGGCGAGATGACCCAGGCGCACCCGGTGGGCGCGCATGTCGGCGTCGTCGTGCGCAGCGTCGGCATGCAGCAGGCGCGCCGACGAGTCGCGGCCGTCCGGCGCCGACCTGTCGGGGAGTGCGGGTGAGGGCATGGGTGATTCCGTTCAGACGTAGCAATTATCGAATAAATTCGTTTTTATCAAATGAAGCGTGCTCGGCATTCGCTGGCAAATTCGGCAAAATGCCACGCGTGCAATCCACCCCCTCCGTTCCTGACACCTGCTCCACCACCGAGGCCGCCCAGCGGCTGGGGTTGGCGGTGCGTTCCGTCCAGTTGATGGTCGACCGCGGCGACCTGCAGGCCTGGAAGACGCCCGGTGGTCACCGCCGCATCCTGCGCAGTTCGCTGGACGCCTGGCTGGAGGCGCGCGGCGCCACGCCGGCGGCGGCGGAGCCGGTGGCTGCGGGCTCCGGGCGGCCGACGACGCTGCTGCTGATCGAGGACTCGGCGCACTTCCAGAACCTCATCAGCCTGATCGTCAGGCGCGAGCTGCCGGGCGCCAACCTGCATGTCGCCGCCGACGGCATCGCCGGCCTGGCGATGGCCGGCCGGCTGGAGCCCGACGTGCTGCTCATCGACATCCTGCTGCCCGGCATCGACGGCGCGGCACTGATCGCCAGCCTGCGCTCGCACCCGCAGTTCGCGCGCAGCCGCCTCATCGTCGTCACTGCGCTGGACGAGGCGCAGCGCGAGCCCTACCGCTTTGCGCTGGAGGGCGTGCCGGTCGCGCACAAGACGGCGCTGGTCACCGAGCTGCCGCCGCTGCTGGCCCGGGTCGCTGCGGCACCGCTGGCCGGCTGACGCGCCGACATGGTTGCCCGCCTGCTGCTCATCGAGGATGACGCCTCGATTGCCCGTTTCATCGAGTTGGCGCTGGAGGAACTGCCCGGCCACGACGCCGGTGCGCCGGCCGTCGAACTGCATGTCGTGACCACCCTGGCGCGCGCCCGCGCGGCGCTGGCGGCGGGCGGCTGGGGCCTCGTCATCAGCGACCTGATGCTGCCCGACGGCTCGGCCGAGGCGCTGCTGGCCGAGGGCCTGGCACTGGCCGACGGCGCGCCGCCCTGGGTGGTCTTCAGTGCCGGCGTGCACGAGGACCGCCACCGCGCGCTGGCCGCGCGCGGCGTGGCCCGCACGTTGTGCAAGCCGGTGCCGCTGGCCGAACTGCTGGGCACCGTCGCCGAGCTGCTGCGCGTGGACTCGCCCGCCATGCCGGCGGCGACCGGCGCCGGCCCCGTGCACACGCACTTCGGCGGCGACCAGGCGCTCTACGACAGCTTCCGCGCCGGCTGCATCGCGCGCTTTGCCGACGATCTGGCCCAGGGCGATGCCGCCGTGGCCAGCGCCGACGCCGCCACGCTGCGCCGCGTGGCGCACGGCCTCAAGGCGGTGCTGGAGATGCTGGGCGAGCCCGGCCTGTCTGCCCAGGCCGGGGCGCTGGAGGCCGCCATCGAGCACGGGCACCCGGGTGACCCCACCCGGGCCGCAGGTTGGGCGGCGCTGGCGGGGGGGCTGGCCGGCATGGGCGCGCAGCGGCGTGCCGCCGCCTGAGGCGGTCCGCACTTGCATATTTGACGGTCCGTTGTGGCCGCCCCTGATTGAGGGGTAGCGGCATTGCGCGTTGATATCAATAAATTTGATAATCAACTCAAACCAATTCTTCCTGACCATGACCTACCTTGACCGCCCGGCACCTGCCCCGCAGCGTGCCGGCCAGCCTGGCCGCAACGGGGTGAAGCACCCGTGAGCAACTTCGCTGCGCAGGATTCATTCACCGGCGCGGGCGCGGCATGACGATGCGCGCCGTGCTCTACGTCGAGGACGACCCGGTCAACGCGCTGTTGATGCAAGGCATTCTGGAGCTGCGGCCCGGCTTGCGGCTGCAGGTGGCACGCAGCGGCGCCGAGGCGCTGAGCCTGGTGGCCGAGCAGCATGTCGACCTGCTGCTGTGCGACCAGCGCCTGCCCAATGCCACCGGCGACGTGCTGCTGGGCGAACTGCGCCAGGCCGGCCTCGCGGCCTCCGTGCCGGCGCTGCTGGTGACGGCCGAGCCCGAGGACATCGCCGCCGACCTGGCCCGGCGTGGTGGCTTCGAGGGCTACTGGTCCAAGCCGCTGGACGTGGCGGCGACGCTGCGCAGCCTGGAGCGCTGGCTGGGGTGAAGCCCGTCGGCCGAGGCGACGGCTGGGCGAGCGGGCGCCGCACTCGGCCCCCAAGGTCGCCCTGACACAAATCTTTGCGCATCGGCCACACGACCTTGCGCGTTCGGCGTGATCCTTCGCTCCAACGACGGAGACCGCCCATGAACAAGAACCGACGCCTGCTGTTGAGCAGCGCCGCCGCCCTGGCGGGCACGACGCTGCTGGCCCGCCCCGGGCTGGCAGCCACCGGCCCGACCTTGAGCGCCGACGAGCGCGCGCTGCATGCGCTCAACCGCCTCGGCTACGGCCCGCGCCCGGCGGACGCAGCGGCCATCGCCGAGCAGGGCGCCGAGCGCTGGCTGGAGCGCTTCCTGACCGACCAGCTGGAGCCGCGCCGCCTGGCCCAGCCCGCCGCGCTGACCGAGCGCCTGGCGGGCCTGGAGGTGCTCAAGCTCAGCCAGGGCGAGTTGCTGGGCCGCTACCGCGAGGCCACCCGGGCGGCGCGCGAGGCGCGGCGCGAGCAGGCCAAGGGCGAGACGCCCAGCATGGACGCGCTGAACGCCGTGCGCGAGCAGGTGCGCCCGCTGGTGCAGCAGGCCGCCACGGCGCGGCTGGCGCGCGCGCTGCAGAGCCCGGCGCAGCTGGAGGAGGTGCTGACCGAGTTCTGGTTCAACCACTTCAACGTCTTCGCCGGCAAGGGGTCGGTGGGCGTGCTGGTGGCCGACTACGAGCAGAACGCCATCCGCCCCCATGTGCTGGGGCGCTTTCGCGAGCTGCTTGGCGCCACGGCCCGGCACCCGGCCATGCTGGTCTACCTGGACAACGCGCAGAGCGTGGCGCCTGGCACTGCGCGCCCCGGGGCGGAGCGCCGCAGCGGCCTCAACGAGAACTACGCCCGCGAGCTGATGGAGCTGCACACGCTGGGCGTCGACGGCGGCTACACGCAGCGCGACGTGACCGAGCTGGCGCGCATGTTGACCGGCTGGGGCGTGGACCAGCGCCAGCGGGCGGGCGACGCCTTCGAGTTCAACCCGCGCCGCCATGACAACGGCGGCAAGACCTGGCTCGGCCAGGCGATCCCTGGCGGCGGTCAGAGCGAAGGCGTGCGCGCGCTGGACGTGCTGGCCGCCCACCCGGCTACGGCCCGCCACCTGGCGCGCAAGTTCGCCCAGGCCTTCGTGGCCGACGAGCCGCCGGCCTCCCTGGTCGACAAGCTGGCCGACAACTTCCGCGCCACGGGCGGCGACCTGCGCGAGTTCACGCGCACGCTGATCCGTGCTGACGAGTTCTGGAGCCGCAGCGCCTGGCAGGCCAAGTTCAAGACGCCCTACCAGTACCTGCTGTCGAGCATGCGCGCGCTGGATTTGCCGCTGGCCAACCCGCAGCCGCTGCAGCAAGCGCTGGCTCAGGCGGGCCAGCCGCTGTACGGCGCCGCCACGCCCGACGGCTACAAGAACACCGCCGCCGCCTGGCGCAACCCCGAGGCGCTGACGCAGCGGGTGCAGCTGGCGACGACGCTGGGGCAGCGCAGCGGCGTCACGCCCGACAGGCTCGGCACGACGCTGGGTGCGTCGGTCAGCGAGCCGACGCGCCGCACGCTGGCGACCGAGCCAGCCGGCCAGCAGGTCGCACTGCTGCTCGCCAGCCCTGATTTCATGAAGCGCTAAGGACCCGCCATGCTCCGTCGTCAACTTCTCCACTTCGGCGCGTTCACCTTGGGTGGCCTGCCCGTGTCCCTCGTGCGTGCCCAGGGCGGTGCTCAGAAGAAGCTCGTCGTCGTCATGCTGCGCGGCGCCGTGGACGGCCTGTCCGTCGTCGCGCCCT
>Ga0114942_1000071_pt1 | contig 25868 bp, 22 predicted proteins | sample LowerColdCreek_FD_88674 | JGI IMG/M metagenome (GOLD analysis project Ga0114942, IMG submission 88674) | Groundwater microbial communities from Cold Creek, Nevada to study Microbial Dark Matter (Phase II) - Lower Cold Creek | ecosystem: Environmental > Aquatic > Deep subsurface > Groundwater ... | reverse complement strand
GACCTCGATCTCCTTCAGTCCGGCTTCCTGCAGCATTGCGACGAGCTGGGCCTTGTGTTCGGTGGAGACGTTCTCCTTCTCGTTCTGCAGACCGTCGCGCGGGCCGACATCGAGGATCTTGACGTGCGAGGGCAGGGCCATGGTCAGGCTTCCAGCTTCAACAGTTCAGCCCCGTCGCCCACCTGGTCGCCCACGGCGAACAGCAGCTCCGCCACCTTGCCGTCGCGTGGCGCGCTGATGGTGTGCTCCATCTTCATCGCTTCCATGACGGCCAGCGGCTGGCCCTGGGTGACGGCGTCGCCGGCCTGGGCGAGGAAGGCGATGAGCTTGCCGGGCATGGGTGCCGTGAGCCGCCCACCCTCGGCCGGGCCGTCGCCGGCATGGGCGATCAAGTCGACCTCGGTCAGCACGGCCGAGCCGTTCTGTGCGAAGACGGCGACGCGTTCGCCGTGGGCGTAGGTCTTCACGCGGATGCGCTGGAGTTCAGGTTCAGTGCCGAGGAAGAGTTCATGCGTCTCGGTGTCGGCCGACTGCACGGCGAACGCCATCGCTTCACCCTCGACTGTCAGCGTCATGCCGCCGCGGTGGTGGCGCGACAGCTGCACCTCGTGGTGCGTGCCGCCGGCCTCCAGGTCCAAGCGCCGCGTGGCCGAACCGAAGACGCGCCAGCCATCGCGGGCGCTCCACGGGTCGCTGCTCTGCGCTGCGCCCTCGACGGCCAGCGTGTGGGCGACGACGGCGGCCGCGCTGATGCGCAGCGGCAGGCCCGGCTGGTCGAACAGCACGGCGCGCTCGCGCTCGATGAGGCCGGTGTCGAGGTCGGCGTTGGCGAACGAGGCCGTGGCCGCGCAACGGCGCAGGAAGGCGACGTTGGTCTGCAGGCCGACGATGTGCGTGTCGCGCAGCGCCAGGTCCAGCCGGGCCAGCGCCTGGGCGCGGTCCTCGCCCCAGACGATGAGCTTGGCGATCATCGAGTCGTAGAACGGGCTGATGGCGTCGCCTTCGCGCACGCCGGCGTCAATGCGGACGAAACTGTTGGCCCCCGCCTTCGGCGTACCGAAGTCGCGCCCCGAGGGGGCGTCGCCCCGCTCGAAGGCCACATGCGCCGGCCAGCGCGCCACGTCCAGCCTGCCGGTGGCGGGCAGGAAGCCCCCGTCCGGGTTCTCGGCGCAGATGCGCGCCTCGATGGCGTGGCCGTGCATGCGCAGCTCGTGTTGCTTCAGCGGCAGCGGCTCGCCCGAGGCGACGCGCAATTGCCACTCCACAAGATCCTGCCCGGTGATCGCCTCTGTCACCGGATGCTCCACCTGCAGCCGCGTGTTCATCTCCATGAAATAGAAGCGGCCATCCTGCTCGGCGATGAATTCCACCGTGCCTGCGCCGACATAACCGACTGCCTTGGCGGCGGCAACAGCGGCCTCGCCCATCTGCGCGCGCCGTTCCGGCGTCATGCCGGGCGCGGGGGCTTCCTCCAGCACCTTCTGGTGGCGGCGCTGCACGGAGCAATCGCGCTCAAACAGGTAGACGCAGTCGCCGTGCGAGTCGCCGAACACCTGGATCTCGATGTGGCGGGGCTTCTGCACATAGCGCTCGATGAGCACGGCGTCGTCGCCGAAGCTGTTGATCGCCTCGCGCTTGCAGGAGGCCAGCGCGGCGTCGAACTCGTCGGCGCTGTAGACCGCCCGCATGCCCTTGCCACCGCCGCCGGCGCTGGCCTTGATCAGCACGGGGTAGCCGATGCGGCCGGCCTCGCGCTTGAGCAGTGCGGGGTCCTGGTCGGCGCCGTGATAGCCCGGCACCAGCGGCACGCCAGCGCTTTCCATCAGCCGCTTGGACTCGGCCTTCAGGCCCATCGCCAGGATTGCGCTGGGCGGCGGGCCGATGAAGACGAGGCCGGCGTCGGCGCAGGCCTGGGCGAAGGCTTCGTTCTCGCTGAGGAAGCCGTAGCCGGGGTGGACCGCCTGCGCGCCCGTGGCCTGGGCGGCGGCGAGGATGCGCTGCCACTGCAGGTAGGAGTCGCGCGGCGCCGAGCCGCCGATGTGCACGGCCTCATCGCAGGCTTGCACATGCTGGGCGTCGCGGTCGGCGTCTGAGTAGACGGCGACGGTCTGGATGCCGAGGCGGCGCGCTGTGGCGGCTACGCGGCAAGCGATCTCACCACGATTTGCAATCAGGATCTTCTTGAACATTTCTTCTTGTCTCCGGTCTTGTGAACCTTCTACACGCTTGTCCAAGCGGGGCCAGGATCTCTGGCGCTGATGAGGATGGGTCGGCGCCGGTCAGCCCGGCTTGCCTTCCTTCAGGCGCTTGCGGCGCGCCTCGTAGTCGTCATAGGACGGCGCATTGCGCTTCTCGCAGGCGCGCTGTGCCTGGGCGTCGCCGTTGTTGGCGCAGTTGGCCTGCGCAATGTTCTGCACCTGGTCGTAGACGAAGGCGCAGCCGGACAGTGCGAGGACGGCGATCAAAACCAGGACTCGCTTCATGTCAGTGCGTGCAAAGGTCGACCTTGGCCGCCGCATCCGACGCCAGACCCGATTCCGTCGAGCAGCGCATCCCCAGCCGCTCCAGCAGGGCGCGGTCCTTCTCGGCCTGCGGGTTGCTGGTGGTCAGCAGCTTGTCGCCGTAGAACATGGAGTTGGCGCCGGCCAGGAAGCACAGCGCCTGCATGGTCTCGGGCATCTCCTCGCGGCCGGCGGACAGGCGCACCATGGCGCGCGGCATCGTGATGCGGGCGACGGCAATCGTGCGGATGAACTCCAGCGGGTCCAGCGGCGCCACGCCGGCCAGCGGCGTGCCTTCCACCTGCACGAGGTTGTTGATGGGCACGCTCTCGGGGTAGGGGTCCAGGTTGGCGAGTTGGGCGATCAGGCCGGCGCGCTGGCGGCGCGTCTCGCCCATGCCGACGATGCCGCCGCTGCAGACCTTCAGGCCTTGCTGGCGCACGCGGTCCAGCGTGTCCAGGCGGTCCTGGTAGGTGCGCGTCGTGATGATCTGGCCGTAGAACTCGGGCGCGGTGTCGAGGTTGTGGTTGTAGTAGTCCAGCCCGGCTTCCTTGAGCTGCTCGGCCTGGCCGTCTTCCAGCATGCCGGCGGTCAGGCAGGTCTCCAGGCCCAGGGCCTTCACTTCGGAAATCATCTCGCCGATGGCCTCCAGGTGGCGGGGCTTGGGCGAACGCCAGGCCGCACCCATGCAGAAGCGCGTCGCGCCGTTGGCCTTGGCGGCGCGGGCGGCTTCCATCACCTCCTGCAGCGGGATCAGCTTTTCGGCCTTCAGGCCGGTGTCGAAGTGGGCCGACTGCGGGCAATAGGCGCAGTCCTCCTCGCAGCCGCCGGTCTTGATGGACAGCAAAGTGGACAGTTGCACCGCGTTGGCATCGAAGTGCTCGCGGTGCACTTGCTGCGCGCGGAACAGCAGGTCGTTGAAGGGCAGCTCGAACAGCGCCGCGATCTCGCTCACGGTCCAGGGCTTGGCCTGGCGGCGGTCGGCATCGGTGGTCGGGGTGAGGGTTTGGATCTGGTTCATGCGTGTTCGGTCAGCAGAGCTGAGATGTCTAGACAGGCAGGTGCTGCCAGCGGGTCGGCAAGTCGGGGCAGGTGGCCGAGGCAAGGTGCCTTCAGGCCGACCTGGAGCGAAGCGAGATTGTCGGCGACATGCGGCTGGTGCGGGTCGACGGTGTTGGCGACCCAGGCAGCCAGCCTCAGGCCCCGGGCGCGGATGGCCTCGGCCGTGAGCAGCGCATGGTTGATGCAGCCCAGGCGCAGGCCCACGACCAGGATGACCGGCAGGCCGAGGTCCACGGCGAGATCGGCGGTGTCCCAGGTGTCGGTGAGCGGCACGCGGAAGCCGCCGACGCCTTCGACGAGGGCGAGATCGGCCTTGGTGGCTGTCGTGCGGATGGCCGTCAACAAGGCATCGCGGTCGATGGTTCGGCCTTCGAGCTTGGCGGCGATGTGCGGCGCGCAGGGTTCGCGGAACTGCAGCGGGCCGACGTCGGCGTCGCTCAGGCCCAGGTTCTGTGCGGCGAGCAGCGTGGCCACGTCCTCGTTGACCCAGCGGCCATCGACGAATTCCTGGCCTGCGGCAAGCGATTTGATCGGCGCGACGCGAACACCGTGTGCTGCAAGGGCGCGGGTCAGCGCGGCGGTGACGAAGGTCTTGCCGATCTCGGTGTCGGTGCCGGTGATGAAAAACCCGTTCAAGCGGCTTGCTCCTGCGCTGCAGCGGCGCGTTCCAGCGCGCTCAGCAACTCGTCCACATCGGCTGCTGTGTGCGTGCCGCACAAGGTGATGCGCAGTCGCGCCGTGCCCGCCGCGACGGTGGGTGGGCGGATGCCCGGCACGCGCAGGCCGGCGTTCTCCAGCGCGGCGGCCAGGGCCATGACTTCGGCGTTGCCGCCGACGATCAAAGGCTGGATCGGCGTGGCCGAATCGGTGAGCTGCCAGCCCAGGCGCGGGTGGTGGTCGATCAGCGCCATCAGGCCGTCACGCAGTTGCGCCTGCAGCGCGACGAGGTTGGCGCGGCGGGCGGCGCCCACGGGGCCGTCGATCAGCGCAAAGCTGGTCAGCAGCGCATGCTCGATGGCCGGTGGCGAAGCGGTGGAGAAGATGAAGTTGCGGGCGGACTGCAGCAGGTAGTCGACGATGGTGGCGTGCGCCGCGACGAAGGCGCCGGCCAGGCCGGCGGCCTTGCCCAGCGTGCCGACGAGGATCAGGCGTTCGCTGTTCAGGCCGAAGTGTTCGAGCGAGCCGCGACCGCGCTCGCCCAGCACGCCAAAGCCGTGGGCGTCGTCGACGATGAGCCAGGCGTCGAACTCTTCCGCCAGCGCGAGCAGGCCGGGCAGCGGCGCGAGGTCACCGTCCATGCTGAAGACGGCGTCGGTGACGATGAGCTTGACCTTGGCCGTGCTGGCGGCCAGCAGTGCGCGCAGCCCGGCCACGTCGGCGTGGCCGTAGCGCGTGACCTTGGCCTTGGCCAGCCGCGCCGCGTCGATCAGCGAGGCATGGTTGAGCTGCTCCGAGAAGATCTCGGTGTGTTCGTCGCCCAGCGCCGTGACGACGGCGAGGTTGGCCATGTAGCCGGTGCAAAAGCCCATCGCGCGCGCCTGCGGGATGTGCGGCGCGTACCAGCGTGCCAGCGTGTCGGTGACGGCTTCGTGCGCGGCGCTGTGGCCGCTGACCAGCGGCGACGCGCCCGAGCCGCCACCCCACAGGCGCGCGCCTTCGGCAATGGCCTCGGCGATCTGCGGCTCGGCGGCCAGGCCCAGGTAGTCGTTGGAGCAGAACATCAGCAGCTCGCGACCGTTGATGGTCTGGCGGGGGGCGGTGCCTTTGTCGGCGCGGCGCAGGCTGCGGGTCAGGCTCTGCGCGGCGATGGCGTTGAGCTTGGCGCTCAGGTGATCAAGCAAGGACATCGTTCAAGGTCTTCGTCACGGCATCGGCCAGAAAGGCCGCAGTCGCATCGTCGATCAGGTAAGGGGGCATCAGGTAGACGGTCGATCCAATCGGTCGGATCAGCAGCTCGTGTTCGCGCGCGGCGAGGTGGAAGCGTTCGGCAAAACGGGGTGGCGCGTCGGGCACATCGAAGGCCAGGATCATGCCGCGTTGGCGCAGGTGGGTCACACGCGATGCCAGGGGCGCGAAAGCGCGGGTGAGCGCGTCGGCCTGCACACGGTTGGCATCGAGCTGGCCGGCGTCGAAGCGGTCCAGCACCGCATTGGCCGCCGCGCAGGCCAGCGGGTTGCCGGTGTAGGAGTGCGAGTGCAGGAAGCCACGTGTGACGTCCTCGCTCCAGAAGGCCTCGAACACCTCATCCGTGGTGAGCACCAGCGACAGTGCCATCGTGCCGCCGGTGATGCCCTTGGACAGCAGGATGAAGTCCGGCCAATCCGCACCGGTTTGTTCCCAGGCGAAGAAGGTGCCGGTGCGACCGCAGCCCACCGCGATTTCGTCGGCGATGAGGTGGATGCCGAACTCGCGCGTCAGCTCGCGCAGGCCCTTCAGGTAGCTGGGCGCGTACATGACCATGCCGGCCGCACCCTGGATCAGCGGCTCGACGATGACGGCCGCAATCGAAGCGTGGCGTTCGGCCAGCAGCGCGCGCATCGCGTCCAAAGCCTCGGCCTCGTTGCCCAGTCGACCATCCGGCGACGCGACGATGTGAGCCCGCATCAGCAGCGGGTCGTAGGCATCGCGAAAGACCTGCACGTCGGTCACGCTGAGCGCGCCCAGCGTTTCGCCGTGATAGCTGTTCTTGAGGCACACGAACTCGCGCTTGTCCGGCCGGCCGCGGTTCTTGAAGGAATGGAAGCTTTGCTTCAGCGCGATCTCCACGGCGCTGGCGCCATCGCTGCCGAAGAACGCATGGCCCAGCGCGCCGCCCGTGCGCGCCGACAGGCGTTCTGCCAGCCGCACGGCCGGCTCGTGCGTGCAGCCGGCCAGCATCACATGCGGCAGCGTGTCGAGCTGCTGCTTGATGGCGTCATGCAGCAGCTTGTCGCTGTGACCAAACAGGTTGACCCACCACGACGAGTTGGCGTCGAAGTAGCGGCGGCCGTCGGTGTCGAACAGCCAGGGGCCTTCGCCACGGGCGATGGGCAGGGGTGGCACGTCGGCCAGGCGGGCCATCTGTGTGCAGGGGTGCCAGACGGCGGCGCGGCTGCGCTGTTGGAGAGAAGTCATGCGGGAGAAGGTCGTCTCACGCGCCGGAGGAGGGCGCGCAGGAACTTGAAGCAGAACCAGATCAGCGTGGCCATGACGACGAGCGCCAGGGCCAGCAGCGGGAAAAAGACAAAGGGATGCGCCCAGGCCAGCCACAGCATCGTCGGCACGGCCAGGTCCCCGGCCAGCGACAGGCCGAGGTTGGAGAAGGGCTCGGGTGACGTGTTGGCCGCCGCGCGCGTGCTGGCCTTGGCGACATGCGCCGTGGCCGCCAGGCCGCCGCCCAGCAGCGCTGCAATCACGCCCCAGGCCGTGCCATGGTCGCCCGCCCAGCCGCTCACCAGCCCGGCCACGAGCGCCGCGCCGGCGGGGATGCGGATCAGTGTGTGCAGCGCGTCCCAGGCGCTGTCGACCAGCGGAATCTTGTCGGCCAGGAACTCGACCAGCGCCATGAAGCCCGCGCAGGCCATGACCAGCGGCGAGGCCAGCACCTGCAGCCCCGGCGGCAGCGGCACCCAGCCAAAGTGCCCGGCGATGCCGACCAGCAGCACCGTCAGGTACAGGCGCAGGCCACTGGCCCAGCCGAGCGCAGCGGCGAGGGCGATCAGCTGGAGGGCGTCGAGCTGGGGCATCAGAGGGTGAGAGGGGATTCGGCGTGCCCGAGAGGGCTTCCCAAAGCCCCCCGACCTAGGCGCAAAGCACAGCCGTAGCTGGGGCTACGGCGCGCATTTGCAACGACGAGCGGGGTGTTTTGGGGAGTCAAAGCGGGCATGTCGGATCTCCTCTCACCCTCTCACGGCAGGCGCGGGCGGAAGCCCGGCACCGTCGCGTTGAACAGCGCCGCCGCCTCCAGCCGGCCGGGCTGGCAGACCATCGAGAAGCTCAGGATCTTGCGCGCGGTGACATAGCCCAGGTAGAGGTGCACAGGCTCGCCCTCCGCATCCACGGCGAATGACATCTCCAGCCCGCCGCCGCCGGTGCGCGGCTTGATGTCGCGCAGCAGCACCTGCACCGGCGCCGGGCTGGCCGCGCGGATGGCGTCGATGCGGCTGTCGACGCATTGCTCGGCCAGCGCCTGGGCCTGGTCGTCCGGGATGTCGAAGAAGTCGACCGCAATGATGATCACGGCGCCGTCCTCGTCGGACTGGAATGTCAGCGTGTCGTCTTCATCGGTCGGCACGTCGCGCCACTTGGGCGCCAGGTCGAGCAGGAACTCCGAGTACGCGCGCGACTGGCTTTCCTGCGGCTGCGGGGCCGGTGGCGCGGTCAGCGAGACGCTGTAGTGGTAGATGGCCATGGCGTCAGCCCGCCAGCCAGGATGGCTTGCGCTTGTTCAGGAAGCTCTGCACGCCCTCGCGGCCTTCGTCACTGGCGCGGATGTCGGCGATGCGCCGCGCCGTGTCATCGCGCAGCTCGGCCGTGATGGGCCGGCCGGCCACGTCCTTGACGAGCTGCTTGCAGGCCCGCACGGCGGCGGGGCCGTTGGCGGCGATGGCGGCGACGATCTCGTCCACCTTGGCGTCCAGCGCGTCGGCCGTGACGACTTCATGCACCAGGCCCAGGCGCCTGGCCTCGTCGGCCGGGAAGCGCTCCGCCGTGACGAAGTAGCGCCGCGACGCCTGCTCGCCCAGCGCCTTGACGACATACGGCCCGATGGTGGCCGGCAGCAGGCCCAGCTTGGCTTCGCTCAGGCAGAAGCCCGCCGTGTCCACCGCGACGACGGCATCCGCGCAGGCCACCAGCCCCACGCCACCCGCGTACACGTCGCCCTGCACGCGCGCGATGACCGGCACGGGGCAGCTGTAGATGGCCCACAGCATGTCGGCCAGCCGGGTCGCGTCGGCGTGGTTCTCTTGCCAGCTGTAGTGGGCAAAAGCCTTCATCCAGTTCAGGTCGGCGCCGGCGCAGAAGGCCTTGCCTTCGGCGGCGAGGACGATGGCCCGCAGGTCGGTGCTTTGGCCCAGTTCGGTGAAGGCGGCGGTCAGCTCGGCGATCAGCGTCTCGTTGAAGGCGTTGCGGACCTCGGGGCGGTTCAGTGTGACGCGGGCGACAGCGCCCACCGACTCGATGCGCAGAGAGGCGGTGCTCATGGGGCTGTGCCTCCAGCGGCCAGGGGCCACACGCGCAGGCCATACCGCTCGACGTAGGGCAAAAAGTCGCGGTCGCGGTGCAGCAAGATGTGGTCGTGGTCGATGCAGTAGCTGGCCAACAGCGCGTCAACGCTGCTGCGCACGGTCCAGCCCGCCGCGCGCAGGCCGCGATACCGCTCGGCCGCGCGCAATGCTTCGGCTTCGCCACCAATCGGTGCGACGCCCATGGGCACGAGCAGACGCAAGGCGTCGCGCACCTCGCGCTCCGCGCGAAAGCCGCGCAACACCTCGAACAACACGAGATCCGGCATCAACACCTGTGCGTCGCCCTGCAGCAGCCAGCCCTCCAATGCATCGCTGGCCTCGTTGGAGGCGCCGTTGAAGAAGTCGATCCAGACGCTGCTGTCAGCGACGAGCACGGGGCTTGACCTCGGATTTGAGTGCGGGCTTGTCGGCGGACCGCCGCTTCCCTGCGGCCGTTGCCGAACCTGGCTTTGCCGCTTTCGCGCTGCGATAGGCCTTGGCCGGCTCGTCCACCGCAACCGGTTCGTCAGCGGGTGGCCCGGTGTAGGTCCAGTTCGGCTGGCCGTTGAGACGCTCTTCGTCGCCCCAGCCCCAGCGCAACTTGCCGCGCCACTTGAGAATTTCGCGGTAGGCGGCTTGCCGCTCCAACAAGCGCAGGCCGGCCTCTACGGCCTCCTTCTTGGTCTTGAAGGGCCCGGCCGCAAGCGCCCGCGCCATGAGGCCGTCGTCAATATCGATGTTGGTGCGCATGATGTGTATGAAGTTTCATCAACAGGCGCATCGAGTGTAGCGGTTCAACGGTCCAGGGTCTTCAGCATCAGCACCGAGCGGTAGGTCTTGCCGGCCCACTGGACCACCCCGACTTCGGTGTAACCGCGTCGGGCGTAGCGCCGGCGAAGCGCTGCGGCGGGCTCGGCGGTGTCCAGCGCCACCCGATGGAAGTCCTGACCCAGCGCCCAGCCCTCGGCGGCGTCCATCAGGCGCTCGCCCACGCCTCGCCTGCGGCAGTCGGGATGCACGGCCAGCTGCGACAGGATGGCCGTGCCGGGTGTCGTGTACAGCGCGGGTGGCGGGTCGGCGATGTAGGCCTCGCCAACGGGCTTGGGGCCGCGCACGGCGACGGTGCCGACGAGGCGGCCGGCCAGTTCGGCGACGAAGCACTGCGCCTCGGCCAACCGTTGGCGCGTCACCTCGACGCTCTGGTCCACCGCCGTGAAGTTCCAGCCCTGGGCGGCGAGCGAGGCGTAGGACGCGTGCAGCAGCGCGGTCAGGTCGGTCAGGCCGTCGCCGGCGGCCAGTGGGCGGATGGTGATCATCAGCCGTTCATGGCTTCGAAGCCCCGGCCGCCTGCAACTTGCGGCAGGCCTTGGCAAGCGCGGTGGGGTCGAGCAGCCGCAGGGCTTCGTCACGCGACAGTTCGTAGGCGGGCAGCAGCCTGTCCTCGGCGGGCCAGGGCGGGCGGGAGGCCGCTACGGCGCGGCAAAAAGCGGTGGTCACCCGGGTGGCATGGGCCAGGCGTCGGGCGTCGTCGGGATGGGTGGCGCCGCCATGCGCCGTCCACCCGGGGATGCGAGCCGCCGCCGTGCGCCACAAGGCGGCACCTCGGCGCACGTCGTAGCCGGCCATGCCCGCGAAGACCAGGCCCAGCGTGTCGGCGTCCAGCTCCTGGGCGCGCGGATCGGTGGGCGTGTGCTCGTGGGGCTCCACGCCGACGCGTTCGGCCATCGACAGCACCATGCCTCGCCCCTCGTTCGGTGCGAGGGCCTGCTGCTGGCGCAGCTTGACGAGACCATGGCCCAGCACGAGGTGGGCCAGTTCATGTCCCATCACGGCGGCGAGTTCGTCGATGGACAGCACAGCCAGCAACTCGTCGGTGATGTGCGTCCCGTCGAGCAGCGCGAAGGCACTGCCGCCGCCCGCCGGGCCGAGGTTCTCGAAGGAGACGTTGCAGCGACGTTGACCTTGGGCGTCCAGCGCCGCGAGCCGGCCGCACCAGGGCGCCGCGACGCGGCGCAGTGCGGTCTCGACGCGAGCCAGGTCATCCCGCGTGGCCGCGCCGGCCGCGAAGCTGAAGCTGGCCGACAGAAAGGCCAGCAGGAAGCGCCAGTGCATCGCCATCACATGCGGAACACGCCGAACTTCGTTTCCGGGATGGGCGCGTTCAGCGATGCGCTCAGCCCCAGCGCCAGCACGCGGCGCGTGTCGGCGGGGTCGATGACGCCGTCGTCCCACAGCCGTGCGGAGGCGTAGTACGGGTGGCCCTGGTCTTCGTACTGCTGGCGCAGCGGGGCCTTGAAGGCTTCCTCTTCCTCAGCCGACCAGGCACCGCCCTTGGCCTCGATCGCGTCGCGGCGGATGGTGCTCAGCACGCTGGCCGCCTGCTCGCCGCCCATCACCGAGATGCGCGCGTTGGGCCACATCCACAGGAAGCGCGGCGAGTAGGCCCGGCCGCACATGCCGTAGTTCCCTGCGCCAAAGCTGCCGCCGATGATGACGGTGAACTTCGGCACGGCGGCGCAGGCCACGGCCGTCACCATCTTGGCGCCGGCGCGCGCGATGCCGTCGTTCTCGTACTTGCGGCCCACCATGAAGCCGGTGATGTTCTGCAGGAAGACGAGCGGGATCTTGCGCTGGCAGCACAGCTCGATGAAGTGCGCGCCCTTGTTCGCGCTCTCGGCGAACAGGATGCCGTTGTTGGCGACGATGCCCACCGGCATGCCCTCGATGTGGGCGAAGCCGCACACCAGCGTGGCGCCGTAGCGGGCCTTGAACTCGTCGAACTCGCTGCCGTCGACGATGCGGGCGATGACCTCGCGGATGTCGAAGGGCTTGCGCGTGTCGACGGGGATGACGCCGTGCAGCTCGGCCGGGTCGGACAGCGGCGCCCTGGGTTGCTGCATGGCCAGCGGGTTCGTCTTGGACCAGTTCAGCCGCGCGACCGACTGCCGCGCAATCGCCAGCGCATGCGTGTCGTTGTGGGCCAGGTGGTCGGCCACACCCGACAGCCGCGTGTGCACGTCGCCGCCACCCAGGTCTTCGGCCGTGACGACCTCGCCGGTGGCGGCCTTCACCAGCGGCGGGCCGCCGAGGAAGATGGTGCCCTGGTTCTTGACGATGATGGTCTCGTCGCTCATCGCCGGCACATAGGCGCCGCCGGCCGTGCACGAGCCCATGACGATGGCGATCTGCGGGATGCCCGCCGCGCTCAGGTTGGCCTGGTTGAAGAAGATGCGGCCGAAGTGGTCGCGATCAGGAAACACTTCGTCCTGATTCGGCAGGTTGGCGCCGCCGCTGTCCACCAGGTAGATGCAGGGCAGGCGGTTCTGCGCCGCGACTTCCTGCGCGCGCAGATGCTTCTTCACCGTGATGGGGTAATACGTGCCACCCTTGACCGTCGCGTCGTTGCAGACGATGACGCATTCCACGCCCGACACGCGGCCGATGCCGGCCACCACGCCGCCGCCCGGTGCGGCGTTGTCGTACAGGTTCAGGCCGGCCAGCGGGGCCAGCTCCAGGAAGGGCGTGCCCGGGTCGAGCAGCATCTCCACGCGGTCGCGCGGCAGCAGCTTGCCGCGTGCGGTGTGCTTGGCGCGGGCGGCCTCGCCACCGCCCTGGGCAATCTGCGCGAGCTTGGCGTTCAGGTCATCGATCAGGCCGCGCATCGCGTCGGCATTGGCCTTGAAGTCGGCCGAGCGGGGGTTGAGCTGTGTTTGTAGAACCGTCATGGGGTCTCCTCGGGTTTTGTCATGCGAAAGAGCTTGTGGCTCCGGCATCATTTCTCATCGCTGGATTCTCAGTCATGGCTACCATCGTCGGTCCTGCAGGGGAGTGGGGAGTCTTATGAACATCTTGAGCACCTGGCTGGCCGTTGGCCTGCTCATGTGGGGTGGTGGCGTCGGCGCGCAGACGCAGGCACCCGCTCAGGCGGCCGATGCCGACTGGCGCTACGTCATCCAGCCGGGTGACACGCTGATCACCTTGACCGACGCCTGGCTCACGGCGCCCAGGACCTGGCGCGACCTGCAGAAGCTCAACCGCGTGCCCGACCCGCTGCGGCTGCGTCCGGGCGCCACGCTGCGCATGCCCGTGGCCTGGCTGCGGCGCGAGGCCAGCGTGGCCGAGGCCGTGTTCGTGCGCGGCGACGTGCAGCGCCAGCGCGGCGCGGGCAGCGAAGCTTTGGCCACGGGCGCCGCGCTGCAGAGCGGCGACCGTGTCCGTACCGGCAAGCAGGCCAGCGTCTCCCTGCGTTTTGCCGACGGCTCGCGGCTGCTGATCCCGCCCGAGAGCGAGGTCACGCTGGAACAGTTGCTGGTGCTCGGCCGCGGCGCCATCCCCGCCGTGCGTCTGGGCGTGACCCAGGGCGGCGCGGACAGCCGCGTCAAGCCCAACGCCCAGCGCGTGCCGCTGTACGAGCTGCGCACGCCGCACGTCAACCTCGGCGTGCGCGGCACCGAGTTCCGCGTCCAGACGGCCGGCGGGCAAAGCCGCATGCAGGTGCTCACAGGCGCCGTGCATGCCGACGGCCTTGGCGCCCATGTGGTGGCCGGGCAGGGCCTGCTGGCCGAGGGTTCGGCGCGCAGCGTCGGGCCCTTGCTGCCCGCGCCTGACCTCGCCAGCCTGCCACGCACCGCCGAGCGCCTGCCGCTGCGCCTGGCCTGGGGGGCGTCGCCCGCCGGCGCCGTGGCCTGGCGCGCCCAGCTCTATGCCAAGGGCGACTTCGACCGCCTGCTGCTCGACGCCCGCGTCACCGAGCCTGTGGCCGCGTGGGCCGAGGCGCGGGAGCTGGCCGATGGCGACTACACGCTGCGTGTGCGCGGCATCGACGCCCGGGGCCAGGAGGGCGCCGCCGCCGATGCCGAGGTGCAGCTGCAGGCCCGCCCCGAGCCGCCCTTCATCCAGTCGCCCGCAGCCGGGGCCATCAGCTACAACGGCGCCATGGCTCTGGCCTGGACGCGCAACACCGCCGCACCCGACGTGCGCCTGCAGATCGCCCGTGACGCAGCGTTCAAGGACCTGGCCTTGCAACCGCCGCCGATCGCTGCCGCCAGCTACGAGGCGAAGTTGCCCGACGGCGCCTACCACTGGCGCATTGCCGCCGTCGAAGCCGGCGGCCGGGCCGGGCCGTTCGGCGACCCGCAGACCTTCGAGATCCAGCCGCCGCCGCCCGCGCCGCCGCCGGCCGAGCCCGACCTCAGCGGTGACCAGCTCAAGCTGCGTTGGCGGGCTGACCCGGGCGTGGTGCGCTACGAGCTGGAGTGGGCCAAGACGGAGGCCTTCGACGGCGCCGACCTGCAGCGCCTGGCCACCGACAAGCCCGAGGTGACCATGGCCAAGCCGTCCTGGGGCAAGTACTACCTGCGCACCCGCTCCTTCAACGCGGCCGGTGTGGCCGGCCCCTGGGGCCAGACGCAGATGATCGAGGTGCCCTACCCGCGTTGGCTCTGGCTGCTGCCTCTCGCGCTGATCCCGCTGCTTTGAAACGTTGGCCTTGGTTCGCATTGCCGGGTGCTCTCGCGCTCTGGGCACTGCTGAGCTTCGTCGGTGCCCAGCCACGCGTGGACCGCGCCATCGGCGACCTGCTGGTGCGCGCTGCCGCGCCCGCGCCGGCCAAACCGGGCATGGCGGGCAGCGTCGTCGTCGACATCGACGACGCCTCGCTGCGTGCGTTGCGCGGCCCGCTGGGCGAGTGGCCCTACTCGCGCGAGGTCTACGCGCTGATGCTGGACTACCTGCGCCAGGCCGGCGCCCGCCTCGTCGTCATCGACATCGTCTTCGCCGGGCCGCGCGAGGGTGATGCGCGCTTTGCGCAGGCCCTGGCCGGCGCGCCACCCGTCGTGCTGGCGGCGGCGGGGCTGCTGCCCGGTCAGCGCAGTGCTGCCGAGCTGGCGCCCACATCGCCCGCCGAGGCGGCCGCGCTGCAGCGTCTCGGCGGCGCGCCTGCCGGCATCGCCTGGGCCGGGCTGACGGCGCCGGCCGACAGCCTGCTGGACGCGTTGACCGTGCGCGGCAGCCTGGGGGTCATCTCGGTCGCGCTGGACGATGACGGCCTGCTGCGCCGGCTGCCGCTGCTGCACCAGGTGCAAGGGCAGGCCTTGCCCAGCCTGGCCCTGGCCGCGCGGCTGCGCGCCGATGGCGCGACCGGCTGGCGCCTCGCGGGTGGCGAGCTGAGGGCCGGCGAGCGCCGCTGGCCGGTCGACGAACAGGCCCGCCTGCGCCTGCGCCTGCCGCTCGATGGCGGCGATCTGCCGCGCCTGAGCTGGCAGCGGCTGATGCGCGCGGCCCTCGGCGAGGCCGATGACGCCGAGCTGGCGCAGCAGCTCGCCGGCCGCAGCGTGTTCGTCGGCAGCAGCGCCTTCTTTGCGGACGAGGTCATGGTGCCCCAGGGGCGCCTCAGCGGCACGGCCTTGAATGCCGCCCTCTTCGAAGCCCTGGGCGCCGATCCCGCACCGCTGCTGCGCGAGCGCGGGGCCGCCGTCTGGGCGCTGAACGTGCTGCTGCTGGCCCTGGGCGCGTTGCCGCTGCTGCTGCGCCACCAGGTCTGGGCGGCGGGTCTGGCCGTGGCGGCCATCGCCGCCGCCGCCTGGGCCGGCGTGCTGAACGGCCTGCTGCCCACGCCCGCGCCCGGCCTGTACCTGCTGGCCCTGGCGCTGCTGTTCATTGCCGTCGAGCGCCAGCGCCGCGCCCAGGCGCGCGAACGTGAGCTGACGCGCGAGCGCGAGCTGGCCGAGGCGCGCAGCCGCGCCAAGACCGAGCTGCTGGCGCAGGTGAGCCACGAGATGCGCACGCCGATGAACGCGGTGCTCGGCTTCTCCGACATCCTGGCCCGCTCGCCGCTGCGGCCGGAGCAGGCGCACTACGTCGAGGTGCTGGGCCACGCCGGCCGCCAGGTCTTCGCCCTCATCAACGACCTGCTGGACAACGCCCGCATCGAAAGCGGCCGGCTGGAGCTGTCTGCCCACCCGTTCAATCTCGTCGACCTCGTCGATCTGCAGCTCGAACTGCTGCGCGAGCGGGCGCAGAGCCAGGGCCTGTGGCTGCGCGTGTTCGCGCGCACCGAGGCCACCGGCTGGGTGCGCGGCGACCAGCAGCGCGTGGCGCAGATCGTCACCAACCTGGTCGGCAATGCGATCAAGTTCACCAAGACCGGCGGCGTGACGGTGGAGCTGTCGCGCGGCGCGGATGGGCGGGTCGTCATCGCCGTGCAGGACACCGGCATCGGCATCGCGCCGGAGCGGCTGGAGCGCATCTTCCAGCCCTTCGCGCAGGCGGACGAATCCATCGCCCGCGAGTTCGGCGGCACGGGCCTGGGCCTGTCGATCACGCGCAACCTGGCGCGGTTGATGGGCGGCGATGTCAGTGTGCAGAGCCGCCCGGGCGAGGGCAGCCGCTTCTCGGTCACGCTGGACCTGCCCGACGCGGCGCCGCCGCAGGCGCAGGGCGGTGACCCGCGCGCCGAGCGCGTCGCGCCCAGCCGCTCGCTGGACCTGCTGCTGGCGGAGGACAACGACGTCAACGTGCTCGTCATCGAGGGCATGCTGGTGCCGCTGGGGCACCGCATTACCCGTGCGCGCGACGGCGAGCAGGCCCTGGCGGCGCTGCGCAACAGGGCCGGGGAGGGCGGCTTCGACCTCGTGCTGATGGACATGCTGATGCCCGTCGTCGATGGCCTGTCGGCCACCCGCCAGTGGCGGGCCATCGAGGCCGCCGAGGGCCTGCCGCGCACACCCATCGTGGCGCTGACGGCCAATGCGTTCGATACCGACGTGCAGCTGTCCCTGGCCGCCGGCTGCGACGCCCACCTCACCAAGCCGCTCAGCCTGGCCGCGCTGCTGCAGGCCCTGGCCAAGTACGCCAGAAGCTGACGCGGCGTTTCATCGGCTGCCGCCTACAGCGGCGGCCACCCCTGCGCGGTATCGTGCGGCACTTCCCACTGCCGACCTGCCTCATGAGCGACCCCGCGATCGCGCCGCCAGATCCCGACACCGCCTTCATGGCGGGCGGCGGCGAGATGGGCCGGCTCATGCGCAGCCACGACTGGACCGCCACGCCGCTCGGCCCCGCTGCGCAGTGGCCGCGCAGCCTCAAGACCGTCGTGCGCATCATGCTCACCTCGCGCCAGCCGATCTGGGTCGGCTGGGGCCCGCAGCTGACCTACCTCTACAACGACGCCTACCAATCCATCATCGGCGGCAAGCACCCGCAGGCGCTGGGCCAGCCGACCGTCAGCGTCTGGCGCGAGATCGAGGCGGAGATCAGCCCGCTGCTGAGCAGTGCCATGAGCGGCGACGGTACCTTCGTCGAGAGCCAGCTGCTCATCATGGAGCGCAACGGCTACCCCGAGGAGACCTACTACACCTTCTCGTACAGCCCCATCCCCGGCGACGACGGCCTGCCGGCCGGCATCATCTGCGCCAACTCCGACGAGACGCAGCGCGTCATCGGTGAGCGTCAGCTGGCGCTGCTGCGCGAGCTGGCCATGCGCGCCGCCGACGCGCGAACGGTCGACGAGGCGGTACAGCGCTGCGCGCAGGCGCTGGAGACCAACCGCCGCGACCTGCCGTTCGCGCTGGTGCTGCTGCGCGGCCACGGCGCGCCCGGCTTCACGCTGGCCGCCGCATCCGGCCAGCCGTGGCGCTGGCTGGCGGCGGCGCAGGCGCTGGATTTCAGCGCCGCGCCGTGGCGGGCGGACGAGGTGCTGGCGTCGCAGCGGCCGCAGGTGGTGCAGGCCTTGCCGGCCGGCATCGCCTGGCCCTGCGGCGACTGGCAGGAGGCCCCGCGCCAGGCCATGATTCTGCCGATCCGGCCCTCGGGCGACGCCGGCCGTGAGGGCGTGCTGATCGTCGGCCTCAGCCCGCACCGCCTGGCCGAGGGCAGCTATGCCGACTTCCTGCAGCTGGTGGCCCAGCAGCTCTCTGCGGCCATCGCCCATGCCGAGGCCTATGAGCTGCAGCGCCACAAGGCCGAGGAGCTGGCGCGGCTGGACCGCGCGAAGACGCAGTTCTTCTCCAACATCAGCCACGAGTTCCGCACCCCGCTGACGCTGATGCTCGGGCCGCTGCACGACGCGCTCACCCAGGGCGGCCTGCCGCACGCGCAACAGGAGCGGCTGATGATGGTGGAGCGCAATGCGCGCCGGCTGTCCAAGCTCGTCAACGCGCTGCTGGAGTTCTCGCGCATCGAGGCCGGCCGCGTCTCGTCCACCTTCCGGCCCACCGACCTGGCCGCGCTGACGGGCGAGCTGGCCAGCACCTTCCGATCGGCGATGGAGAAGGCCGGCCTGGTGTTTCGCGTCGCCTGCCCGACGCTGCCGGCGCCGGTCTACGTCGACCGCGACCACTGGGAGCGCATCGTGCTGAACCTGCTGTCCAACGCGCTGAAGTACACGCTGCAGGGCACCGTCTCGGTGCAGGTGTCGGCGGAGGCCGGCGTGGCCGTCGTGGCCATCGAGGACACCGGCATCGGCGTGGCCGAGCACGAGGTGCCGCGCTTGTTCGAGCGCTTTCACCGCATCGAGGGCGCGCTGGCCCGCACCCATGAAGGCAGCGGCATCGGCCTGGCCCTGGTGCAGGAGCTGATGCGCCTGCATCACGGCGACATCGCCGTGGACAGCCACCTGGGCCGTGGCACGCGCTTCACGCTGCGCCTGCCCTTCGGTCATGCCCACCTGCCGGCCGACCAGGTGAGCCATGAACGCGCCGAGGCGCCCCATGCCAGCCAGGCACCCAACTATGTGCAGGAGGCCTGGCGCTGGTTGCCCGATGCGGCCGCAGCCGCCGGCAAGCCCGCGCCTGGTGGCCAGGCGCTGAACCCGATCGGCGAGCGCTACCGCGCCACGCTGGGCGCGCGCATCGTCATCGCCGACGACAACGCCGACATGCGGCAGTACCTGCGCAGCCTGCTGGCGCCCTACTTTCGCGTCGAGGAGGCGGCCGACGGCGAGCAGGCGCTGGCGGCGGTGCGTCGCGAGCGGCCGGCGCTGCTGTTGTCCGACGTGATGATGCCCAGGCTCGACGGCTTCGAGCTGCTGGCCGAGCTGCGCGCCGATGCCCGCACGCGGGCGCTGCCGGTCGTGCTGCTGTCGGCCCGCGCCGGCGAGGAGGCGCAGATCGAGGGCCTGGGCGCCGGGGCGGACGACTACCTCGTCAAGCCCTTCACGGCCCGCGAGCTGCTGGCCCGCGTGTCCGCCCTCATCGAGCTGGACCGGCTGCGCCGCACCGGCGAGCAGCAGCTGCGCCTGTACCTCGCCAACGCGCGCATGTTCAGCTGGGACCTCGACTTCCGCGCCCGCAAGCTGACGCTGTCCGACAACGCCGCCGACGTGCTCGGCACGATGCCAGCCAGCCTGGAGGCCGGACTCGCCCTCGTCCACCCCGACGACGTGGCGCAGCACCGTGCCGCCATGGAAGCCGCCGTGCGCAGCCGCAGCGGCTTCACACAGGAGCTGCGCCTGGTGCGGCCGGACAGCGGCGAGGTGCGCTGGATCGAGGTGCGCGCCCAGGCCCTGTGCAACGACGCCGGCGAGGTCAGCGGCCTGTCCGGCATCTCCTTCGACATGACCGAGCGCAAGCGCATGGAGGAGGCGCTGCGCGAGTCCGACCGCCGCAAGGACGAGTTCCTCGCCATGCTGGCCCACGAACTGCGCAACCCGTTGGCGCCCATCCGCAACTCGGCCGAGCTGATGCTGCGCACGCTGCCCGCCGAGGCGCCGGCGCGCCGCGCGGTCGAGATCATCAACCGCCAGGTGCAGCAGATGGCGCGCATGGTGGACGACCTGCTCGACGTGTCGCGCATCACCCATGGCCGCATCGAACTCGAGTGCCGGCCGGTCGATCTGGCCGCCGTCATCGCCTCGGCCGTCGAGGCCGCCGGGCCGGCCGTGCAGGAGCGCCGCCACCGGCTGACGGTCGAGGTGCAGGGGGCGCCGACGGTGCTGGCGGTGTTGGGCGATGCTGCCCGGCTGGAGCAATGCGTGGTCAACCTGCTGTCCAACGCCGCCAAGTACACCGACCCGGGCGGCGACATCCGCCTCACGCTCGACGCGCAGGGCGCGGGTGCCGATGCCTGGGCCGTCATCCGAGTGCGGGACAGCGGCGCCGGCATCGCGCCCGACATCCTGCCCCTGGTCTTCGATCTCTTCGTGCAGAGCGCGCGCACGCTGGACCGTGCCCAGGGCGGCCTGGGCATCGGCCTGTCCGTCGTGCGGCGCCTGGTCGGCATGCACGGCGGCCAGGTGAGCGCCAGCAGCCCGGGCGTGGGCGGCGGCGCCACATTCGAGATCCGCCTGCCGCTGACCTCGCTGGCCGCGCCCTGCGGCGTGGCGTCGCCCCCTGCCGGCCCGCCGCCGCGCCGCGTGCTGCTCATCGACGACAACGAGGACGCCGCCGAATCCCTGTCGCTGATGTTGCAGGCCGACGGCCACGAGGTGCAGACCGGCTTCAGCGCCGACGACGCGCTGACCATGGCCGTTGCCTGGCGGCCCGATGTCGTGCTGCTGGATATCGGCCTGCCCTACATGGACGGCTATGAGGTGGCACGCCGCCTGCGCGCCGACCCGTCGGCCGCGCCCATGCGCCTGGTCGCGCTGACCGGCTACGGCCAACCGGAGGACTTGCGGCGCTCGGCCCAGGCGGGCTTTGACGGCCACCTCGTCAAGCCGGTCGCCATGGATGCGCTGGCGCGGGAGATCCAGGGTAATTCCTGACCGATGTACTGGGCCGCCGCTTGTGGCTAGAGTCGCGCACTTCGATATCCGGAGTGCTCCCCATGATCAACCTGAACGTGAACGGTCGCGCCGTCTCGCTCGACGCCGACCCCGACATGCCCTTGCTGTGGGCCGTGCGGGAGGAACTGCAGCTCACCGGCAGCAAATTCGGCTGCGGCGCGGCGCAGTGCGGCGCCTGCACCATGCACGTGGCGGGCGCGCCCGTGCGGTCGTGCATGACGCCGATTTCCTCCGTGCAAGGCCCGGTGACCACGATCGAGGGCATCGCCAACGACAAGGTCGGCCAGGTGGTGCAGGCCACCTGGGTCGAGCATGACGTGGCCCAGTGCGGCTACTGTCAGAGCGGCCAGGTGATGAGCGCCGTGGCGCTGCTGAAGGGCAACAAGAAGCCCAGCGACGCCCAGATCGACGAAGCCATGGCCGGCAACATCTGCCGCTGTGGCACCTACACCCGCATCCGCGCTGCCATCCATGCGGCTGCGGCACAACTCGCCTGAGGAGCACGACATGCTGAACCCACGTCGTATCGACCAGATCCTCACCGGCGGCCTGTCCCGTCGCGCCTTCGTCACCACCACCGTCGGCGGCGCCGTCGGCCTTGCCATGCTGCCCGGCATGGCCGGCGCGCAGGCGCCCAAGGCCGGCGCCAAGCCGACCGAGCAGCCGCTGGCCTTCATCACCATCGCCAAGGACGGCACCACCACCATACTGTGCAACCGCATGGACATGGGCCAGGGCATCGAGACCGGCCTGGCCATGATCTGCGCCGAGGAGCTGGACGCCGACTGGAGCAAGGTGCGCACCGGCTTCGGTGACCAGAAGGCCGCCTACGTGGACCCGCTGTTCGGCATGCACCTGACCGGCGGCTCCAACTCGATCAAGAACAGCTACCCGCAGTACCGCGAGCTGGGTGCTCGCACCAAGGCCATGCTGGTGGGCGCTGCGGCCGAGGCCTGGGGTGTGCCCGCCACTTCGCTGAAGGCCGAGAACGGTGTCATCAGCGGTGGTGGCAAGAGCGCCGGTTATGGCGAGTTCTTCGACGCCGCGATGAAGCAGGCGGTGCCCGAGGCCGTCACGCTGAAGGACCCGAAGACCTTCAAGCTCATCGGCAAGCCCACCGGCCTGGTCGTCAGCCAGGCCAAGAGCACCGGCGCGCAGGCCTACGGCATCGATGTGCAACTGCCTGGCATGGCGGTGGCCGTCATCCAGCGCCCGCCTGTGTTCAACGGCAAGGTGGGCAAGCTCGACGCCAGCGAGGCGCTCAAGGTCAAGGGCGTCATGGCCGTGCTGCCGGTGCCGCTGGACCGTGGCGGCCAGGGCGTGGCCGTGGTGGCCAGCGGCTACTGGGCGGCCAAGAAGGGGCGCGATGCGCTCAAGGTCGACTGGGACCTGGGCGGTGTGGCCAAGGCCGACACGGCGGCGCTGACCAAGCAATACCTGGCCCTTGCCAAGACCGCCGGCACGCCCGCGCCCAAGCCTGAGTTGCAGGCCGACGCGAGCGGCTGGGCCAAGGCGCCCAGGAAGATCGCCGCCGACTTCGTCTTCCCCTACCTGAACCATGCGCAGATGGAGCCGCTGGCCTGCACGGTCGACCTGAAGGCCGACCGCTGCGACGTCTACTACGCGGCGCAGATGCCCGGCCTGGATGCGATGAGCCTGGCCAAGACGGTGGGCCTGAAGCCGGAGCAGGTGCAGGTCCACGTGCAGATGGCCGGCGGCGGCTTCGGCCGGCGCGCCGTGCCCACGAGCGAATGGCCCCGCGAGGCGGCGGGCGTGGCCGTGGCGCTGGCCCAGGCCGGCAAGCCCATGCCCGTCAAGGTGGTCTGGAGCCGCGAGGACGATGTCAAGGCCGGCTACTACCGGCCCATGACCGTGCACCGCGCCGAGATCGGCTTCGATGCCAAGGGCAACATCGCCGGCTGGCAGCACCGCATCGTCAGCCAGAGCATCCTGAAGGGCTCGCCGCTGGAGGGCTTCGGCTACCAGAAGGGCGTGGACGGCACGACCACCGAGGGCATGCGCGACCCGTACGAGATCCCGATGAACCTCAGCGTGCACCACCCGGACGTCAACGTGCCGGTGCTGTGGTGGCGCTCGGTCGGCGCCACGCACACGGCGTATGTCATGGAGACGCTGGTCGACGAGATCGCCTTCGCCACCAAGCAGGACCCGGTGGCCTACCGCCTCAAGCTGATGGCAGGCAACGCCAAGGCCGAGCGCCACCGCCTGGCGCTGCAGGCGGCCGTCGACAAGAGCGGCTACGGCAAGCGCAAGCTCAAGGCCGGCCAGGCCTGGGGCGTGGCGGTGCACGAGAGCTTCGAGTCGGTCGTCGCCTACGTCGTCGTCGCCAGCCTGAAGGGCAAGGGCAAGGACCGCCAGCCCGTGCTGCAGGAAGTGCATGCCGGCGTGCACTGCAACCTCTGCATCAACCCGCGCTCCGTGGAGACGCAGGTGCAGGGTGCCGCCATCATGGCCCTGGCCACGACGATGCCGACCCATCGCATCACGTTCAAGGACGGCGTCGTCGAGCAGAACAACTTCTACGACATGGCCATGCCGCGCATCACCGACGCGCCTCAGGTGATGACCGTCAGCATCGTGCCCAGCAACGACCCGCCCAAGGGCATGGGCGAGCCAGGCCTGCCGCCGCTCGCCCCGGCGCTGGCCAACGCGGTGGCGCGCCTGACGGGGCAGCGCCAGCGCGAGCTGCCGTTCCGCTTCGCCTAATCCCTTGCGGGCATGAAAAAGGCGGGCTCTCGGGCCCGCCTTTTTTCCTTCAGGACCGGCCAGGCGCCGGGGTGGGCGGGTAGCCAGCTTCGGCCAGCACGGCGGCGAGCGCATCGCGCGGCAGGGCGCTGTCGATCTGGGCCGTCTTTGCCGGCAGGTCGATATCGACGCGGGCCTGGGCATCGGCTGCCTTCAGCGCGGCGGTGATGGCGGCCACGCAGTGGCCGCAGCTCATGTCGGGCAGGGTGAAACGGTGCATCGCTGGCATCATGCCTGCATCCAGGCTCGCCGTACCGCCATGAAGATCATTGCCCTCAGCGGCGCGCTGCGCCGCGCGTCCTACAACACCGCCCTGCTGCGCGCGGCCGCCGCGCTGGCCCCCGAAGGCGTCACGATCGAGCTGCGCACGCTGCACGGCATCCCGCTGTACGACGGCGATGTCGAGGCCGAGGGCATCCCGGACGCGGTCACGACACTCCGCGAAGCGATCCGTGCGGCCGACGCGCTGCTCATCAGCACGCCCGAGTACAACAACAGCATTCCCGGTGTGCTGAAGAACGGGCTGGACTGGCTGTCCCGCCCCAGCGGCGAGGGCGCCAGGCTGTTCGGCGGCAAGCCCACGGCGTTGATTGGCGCCACGCCCGGCGGCTTCGGCACCGTGCAGTCGCAGGACGCGCTGCTGTCGGTGTTGCGGGCCTTCGGCAACGACTTCTGGATGGGCGGGCGGCTGATGGTGTCCAGGACCGGCACGGTGTTCGATGCAGACGGCCAGCTCGTCGATGACAAGGTGCGCGCGCAGTTGCAGCAATTCGTGCAGGGCTTCGTGGCCTTTGTGCAGGGGAGGGCGGCATGAGCTTCGTTGTCGAACGCATCACCAGCCATGTCGGCGACGTCGGCGGCCTGCCCATCCAGCGGGCGCTGCCGAACAAGGGCCGCCGCGTCATCGGCGCCTGGTGCTTTGCCGACCACGCCGGACCGGCCACGACGGTCAAGCGCATGAATGTCGGCCCGCATCCGCACACGGGGCTGTCGACCTTCAGCTGGATGATCGAGGGCGAGATCCTGCACCGCGACAGCCTGGGCTCCGAGCAGGTGCTGCGGGCCGGCCAGGTCAACCTGATGACGGCGGGGCACGGCATCTCGCACAGCGAGGAGTCGCTGTCCGACCGCATCCACCTGGCGCAGTTGTGGATCGCGCTGCCGGACGCCGAGCGGGAGCGCAGCGCCAGCTTCCAGCACTTCCCCGACCTGCCCCATGCGGCGCCGGGCGACGGCTGGGATGCGACCGTGCTCGTCGGTGAGTTCGCCGGCCAGCGCTCGCCGGTGCCCAGCTTCACGCCGCTGCTGGGCGTGGATCTCGCCGCCGCCGGCCCGGCCTGCGCGACGCTGGCGCTGGATGCGCGCTTCGAGCATGGCGTGATGCTGCTGGAGGGTGAGGTCGAGGTCAGCCCGGTCGGCCACGACACGGTCGAGACCGTCGCGCCGGGCACGCTGCTCTATCTCGGCGCGGGCTGCGCGGCCGTCGAGCTGCGCTGCTCGGCCGCATCACGCCTGCTGCTGCTGGGCGGCGAACCCTGGGCCACGCCGCCGCTGCTGTGGTGGAACTTCGTCGGCCGCGAGCCGGCGGAGATGCAGGGGTGGGCGCAGGACTGGGCGCGTGAGGACGGCGGGCGCTTTGGTGTCGTGGCGGGCTACAACGGCCCGCGCCTCCCGGTGCCGCCGGTGCCGGCCTTGCGCAGCCCGGGCAAGCCTTAGCCGGCGCGAGCGCTTTTCACCAGCGACTGGATCCTTGTCGTCGCATTCACCGCCACCAGCTCCACCTGCGGATTCGCCTTGGCGAAGACGCGGAACAGCTCGTCCGTGAAGCCGTGGCCCACGTCGGTCACGCCGTCGAAGTCGATCTCCGCGCGCTTGAACGTCGTCAACCGGGAACCCACCCGGCGGGCGGCTGCGCGCGAGTCCAGCGCCTGGCCTTCCGTCGTCAGCAGGCGCAGCTGCACCCGAGTCTGGTCAAACTCGATGCCGTCACCCTGGATGCTCCACGCGTCCATGATCCCGTCCAGCGTGCGCGTCGTGTTCAGCGCGATGGCCATGTAGATCGAGCTGCCCTGGCGCGGCAGCGCGCGGCCCTTCTTCCAGCCGCTGCTTTCCCAGGCGCGGCGCTGGTAGGCGGTGTTGTTGGCGTGGATGTCGAAGACGTCGGCCAGCTGGCTGCTGAAGAACAGACCGCGGCCGGTGTGGGCATCGGGCGCGCTGGTGAGGCGGCCCTTGCTCAGCTCCAGCATCGCGTGCTGGGTGTCTTCGAGCTGGAAGGCGGTGCAGATCTTGTCGAACACGCCGCAGCCATCGTCGCTGACCAGCAGCTGCACATGGGTGGGCGTCTGGCGCAGCGACACGGTGACGCTGCTGCCGCCGGAATGGTCGGCCGCGTTGTTCACCAGCTCGGTGAAGCCGTGCTGCACCATGCGCTCCACATGCCGGGGCAGCGCGAAATGAGGCGCGAAGTCGCGCTGCCAGGGCAGGTCCTCCTGCAGGCCGTGCAGCGTGTAGCTGCGCACCACCTGGCGCAGCGCGCCAGGCGCGAAGACGGGGCGGCGTGAGGTGCCCGAGCGGGCCAGCCAGCCGGCCTCCACCAGGCGCTTCAGCGCG
>Ga0114942_1000070_pt1 | contig 26273 bp, 25 predicted proteins | sample LowerColdCreek_FD_88674 | JGI IMG/M metagenome (GOLD analysis project Ga0114942, IMG submission 88674) | Groundwater microbial communities from Cold Creek, Nevada to study Microbial Dark Matter (Phase II) - Lower Cold Creek | ecosystem: Environmental > Aquatic > Deep subsurface > Groundwater ... | reverse complement strand
CCTACCATCTTCACTTCGTTGAATTTCAAAATTAGCCATATTAACGGCGTTGCTAACACTCCAAAAAATTGTGTTTCCTTGCGAAGCCGCATTACCACTTATGGTTTTGAACAAAATTGGTAGGCTTACAATAGTTCCGTTTAATGCTATTTCAGTTAACCCACCTACCGGATTTACGGTGCTTACAGTGCCGCCACTTGCTGCTGCCCAAACACCATCAGCAGAAATATTACAATTTATAAAAGTTCCCGTTGCTCTACTATAATGAGAGATTCTTCTTATGCCATTTGGTAATACATTAGGTATTATGGCACCCCAAGTTTTTGCAATACCATTTACGTTTGTTAAGTAAAATGGAGCATAAGAACTTCCACTAGTACCATCATTTTCTACAAAAGTTCCTGCTATAGGCCGTCCACTGCCAGCTTCGTTATCATACAAGAAAATGAAATTGGTGCTATCTGCATTAGTTGCTGCTGTGCTTCTTATTCCCGTTGCACTATCAGCAGCAGTGGTAGTTCCATAATTAATAACTTTAAAAGTATTAGGGGTTCTTAAATAATTTACAAATGCTGTACCACCTGCTCCATCATTTGTAATTACTAAAAAATGCAGGTTAACACCCGTAACAAACCTAGTACTATTGGCTGTAGGCTCTAAAATAAACCAACCAGTATAGCTACCGCTTGAATTGGTAGTGAATTCAGCATAGTCAGTTGACGTTGAAAAATTACTTGGGCTTGTACCTGGGCGTACAAAACTACCCGTTCCAGTTGGTACAAAAATTGAGTTTCCCGCACCACCGTTTGTTGCAGAATTAGTTGTTAACACCGCCCTAGTAATGTACCTATAAGTAACACTCGGGGTTAGGCCAGTTAGTGTAAGCCTACATGTAAATGGTACTCTACCAATATTTCCACTAGTTACAGTTCCTTGTATATATTGTGGTAGAATTTCTTCGGTTACTGCTTGGGCGTTAACAAACAGTATGGAGTTACTGATGAGTAATAATAGTAGCAATTTTTTCATAATAGCAATTTATGCTTGATGACGCATACTGCTAAAAATACCCCTAGCTTAAAATTTAAATTTTACAAGCATGCCTGCTAACTAGTAACCATTTCTTTTTAAATGAAACGTACACTTCTGTAAATAATAAATCGTAGGCTTTTGTTTCATTTTTATTTTCTGCACTGTAATGCAATTTGCCGGTAACAATGATTGTATTTCTAAATGTTCTTGCTGTAGCATCAAAAATTTCTAATTTTTTATAAATAGTAGTACCCTTTGTTACCGTTGCTACTAACGACTCTTTTGTATCAATTTTTCCACTACTATGTATGTACCTTAAATTGGTATGTAATGTATTTTTAAAAGCAATAGAATCTCTTTGCAGCATAAAGTCGTATTTCTGCTGACTAAGCTTTAATACTATTTGTTCGTTGGCAGTTTGAGCTTTAGCAATTATGCACAAGAAGCTAAAAAATAAAGCCGTTAGCGTAATTTTCATCTTGTTTTATTTAATTTATTATTGGTAACTTAATAGAATCTTTTTTTAAGAAGCTGTTCTTTTTAATCTGTTATAAACACTATAACAATATCCATAACATTCGTTTGTGTTGCCCCAGTTATTATATGACCTCCAAATTTTTTAAAGAAGTTAAAACTGCTACATGTTACTATAGCTTGTTCCATTTCTTGCAAATTATAATGCCATTTATTACTTATCAATGCGCCATTAACTTGTGTGTTACCATCAGTTCCATCAGTTCCACTAACTGCAATGGTTATAGCTTTTTGCGTATTAAGTTGTAATACTTCTTTCAATAAACATAAGGCAAGATGCTGGTTTCTTCCGCCGAAATTATTACTTGTTACCTGAAGCGTAATTTCACCACCAAATAATAAAACGGTACTTTTCTTTAACAAATTATTTTTTATTGTTGCCCTTATTTTTTCAATGGCAATTGGCAAATCATCATTTAAAATTTCACTTTCTGAAATTACATTGTAGTTCAATGCTGCCGCTTTTATTTTTGCAGCTTGTAACGCTAATTCACTTGAAGCTATTATTGTATGCTTGTTATGCACTAGCGCTACCGCTTCATTTTCAGTTGATATATTTTCTATTTCTTTTTTTAAATTATCAGAAACATTATTCCATAAATAATAGCTCTCTAAATAGCTTTTGCACTTACTTCACTAACTGATGATTTTATTACGGTTGGGCCACTTCCGATAGTGCTTAAATCGTTATTGGGTACATCGCTAATAATTAAAGTATGTTTAGTTGCATTTGGCATACTCAACGCCAGTTTTCCACCTTTAACCTTACTAATTTTTTTGCGAACGACATTAATTTCATTTATTGAAGCCTTACTTAAAACTAGCTGCTTAAAAAGCTGTTGCACTTCTTGCAAGTTACACCCATTGGGTACGTCGGCCATAAGACTTGAAGCACCACCACTTAGTAAAAATAATACCAAACTTTGATCATCACATTTTTTTACTATTGCTAAAATTGATGCTGTAGCTAATACACTATTTTCATCAGGTATTGGGTGTGCAGCTTCAATAATACTACAATATTTTAGTGGTAGGCTATGCCCATACTTAGTAACACAAATGCCTGTGCTGATATTATCTCCTAAAATAGTTTCTATGGCTTTAGCCATTCCGGCAGCGGCTTTACCTGTAGCTATTACAACTATGTTATTGTATGCTTTTAAGTTGTAGGTGGCACCATTAATAGCTAAGTAGTTATTTTTAAGTTGCACAAATTTTTCAATAGCTTTTTGTGGTAGCACATTGCTTATAGCAGCTGCAATAATTTCTTTAGCTGCTACAATAGTAGAAATTACTGGCTGCTGAGCTGCAGTATGGATTGCTACATTAAGCATTACCTTCTACTATTTTTTTATACAATTCCACATCAACTGCTTTTTCACTTTTAGCAATTACTACCGTGGCAACTGTATTACCAATAAGGTTAGTTATGGTTCTAGCCTCACTCATAAATCTATCAATACCAATTAACAAAACAAGGCCGGTTGTAGGTATTACTTTTATAGCAGCTAATGTGCTAGCCAGCACTATAAAACCACTACCAGCAACGCCTGCGGCGCCTTTACTTGTAAGCATTAAAATGCCTATTACAGCAAGTAACTGACCTATACTTAGCGGCGTATTACTTGCCTGAGCTAAGAAAATAGTGCACATACTTAAGTAAATGGTAGTACCATCTAAATTAAAGCTATAGCCTGTAGGTATTATTAAACTAACAACATTTTTTTGGCATCCAGCTGCTTCTAATTTTTCCATAATATTCGGTAATACTGGCTCGCTGCTACTGGCTCCTAATGCAATAAAAATTTCTTCTTTTATATACCTAATTAATTTCCACAAACTGAAACCAAAATATTTGGCAATAATATTAAGCACCACCGTAATAAATAAGAAAACAGTAATGTAAAAAGTTAGCATTAATTTACCCAAACTAAGCAATACATCTGCACCAAAACTACCCATAGTAAATACCATACCACCGAATGCACCTATTGGTGCTAGCTTCATAATAAAACCCATAATGTTAAATAAAACTTTACTTATTTTTTCGAAAGTAGTTATAACCGATTGGCCAGCACTACCCATTTTGGTTAAACCAAAACCAAATAAAATACTAAACAATAATACCTGTAGAATATCGCCTTTAGCAAACGATTCAACTATATTATTTGGAATAATATGGGTAAAAAATTCTAACATATTAAAGCTGTTGCCCTTTTGTATAAAGGCAGTTGCCTTTTCGTTTTGAACAGCTGCACCAATATCTATTCCGCTGCCTGGCTTAATTATATATGCTACTAAAATTCCTATAACTAATGCAAGGCTAGTTACAATTTCAAAGTACAATAAACCCTTGCCACCAATACGACCTACCTTTTTCATATCCCCTGCGCTAGCAATACCTAATACGATGGTAAAAAAGATAATTGGAGCAATTATCATTTTTATGAGATCTATAAATTTTTCGCTAATTATTTTTCCAGCACTTGCCCAATGGGGAAATAAAATACCGCAAATAATACCTAGTATAATGGCTATTAAAACTTGGATATATAATTTTTTTAGGATAGCCATTGTATTATTGCTGTATAAAATTTTGTAGATAATTTGTTTCGTTTTCCTGATGCTGCGTTTTAATAGTTACTTTATTAAACCATACTCTGTCTATACTTTTTTCTTTAACACCTACTATGCGTAGCCCTTTTTTGGCAACAAACCTTATGCTTACGTTACTTAAAAAAATATTATTATAAGTTGATGGAGAATTTCCACCTCTATAGCTATGATAATCTTTTTGTAGCATGATGCCATTGCGGGTGCAGGTATCTATTTGCATATTCTTGAGGTAAATATTTTTTACAAAACCACCCCTATCTAAATTACTTTTTATATTAATGCCATTATCGGCCTTTGTAATGTAATAATCTTGTACATATACCCGTTGCACACCAGCGCTCATTTCGCTACCAATACAAAAACCATTGCCAACTTTGCTACTAGCCCTAATATTTTTAATAATAATATTTTTAGTAGCCATTCTTTGCCAAGCGTCATTATCTCTGCCAGCTTTTATACTTATAGGATCATCGTCAGTATCAATTTTACAGTTTTGAATAAGCATATTTTGGCAACCATCTGGGTCTATTCCATCATCATTGGTAGTACCATGTTTTATTGTAATATTCTGAATAGTTGTGTTTTTGCAGAAAACAGGATGTGTGGTCCAAAAGGGGCTTTCTTGTAAGGTTATACTATCAATTAAAATATTCTCACATTCGTATAATTCAATTAGAGAGGGTCTTAATTTAAATCCATCACCAAAAATCCTCTTCTCCTCTTCTACCATATCTCTACCATAATCTCGAATAATTTTCTTTGTTTTTTCTTGGTCGTTTCCATCGGGTTGTTTTTTCCAAGCATACCAAAATTTATTGGCTTGCCCGTCTAAAACTCCTTGTCCGGTAATTGCGATATTTTTCTGTTGATATGCGTAAATAAGTGGCGAGTAATTATAGCAAACGGTGCCCTCCCAACGCACTTTTACCACCGGTAAATAATCGTTGGGGTTAATGCCAAACTTAATAATAGCATTTTTACTGATGTGTAAATTGATATTATTTTTTAAATGAATAGGACCATTACATAAATAATTTCCTTCATTAATTACAACTATGCCACCGCCATTTGCACTTAATTTATTTATAGCATCTTGTACCTTAGCTTTAAAATTTAAAGTATCAGTAATAGTTACTATTTTATCTAAGAAAATAGGTGGCTTTATTTTTTTTAAAATTTTGGGAACTTCTTTATTAAAAGCAAACTCATATTGGTTTGCAGCAGCCTTGGTATTAAAAAATTTTTGGGATAAAGTATTGGTTGAAATTATAGAAAACAATACAATAGCACCCACACATTTGGCTTTTAAGTGGTAAGTAAAAGTACCAACCAAAGCAAATGAATTAGGTAGTTGAAACAAGGTTTTAAAATCCATCACCATCTAAATCTTTTATATCTTCTTTGCTATCTATACTTTTAGTTACCCGTAAATAAAAGTTGGTTTCATCTTTTTGTGTTTCGCCGTGTAGGTTAGCAACGGCCTTAATAGTATGGTAACCTTCTTTTAAATTTACATTCCAAATCCAATCATTCCCTTTTTGTTTTTTTCCTTGTGAAATGCCATCAATAAATAGTTCTACTTCATTTGCATTACTAAATACTTCAATGGGTGTGGTGCTATTTTGTAAAGTTTTTCGATGCGTATTGGTATGCCCAGCAATATGTACCATCAAGTCTTTCGTCCATACACTTTGGTAGTAATAAAAAACGTCTTTTGGTTTTCTATCAAAACTCATCATCCCTTTTTTATTAATATGTGGACTATTACCAATTTTTGCAAAACTGGCAAAATCGAACATGTTCCAAATGGTTCCACCAGCAATGTATGGTTTCGCCTCTATAACTCTCCAATAGGCTTTATGAAAATTTACTTGATAGGTTTCGCTATGATCAAAAATGGTAGGTTTAGGAACATGGTAACCGTATTTACCTTCGGCACCATACTCACTCACTAATAATCTCCAAGTAGGATTTTTTTTATGTTCTTCTTCCATTTCATGTTCAAAATCATTGTATGTTTTTTCGTACCAACCATAGTATCTGTTACGACCTTGAATATCTGTTAGGTCAAAGATTCTGTAATCAACCAAATCATTTTGTGCTTGTATGGTGAAGCGGTATGGGTCTAACGCTTTACACACAGCTGCAACTTGCTTGGTACATTCTAAAGCTGCGGTAGCATCATCTTGTGTAAAAAAGTTTCTATAATACTCATTGCCAACTCCCCAGAAAATTATAGCTGGGTGGTTGTAATCTCTTTCAATAGTTTCTTGCATCATCATTTTTGCATTACTAATAAATGCAGCCCTGCCTACTGTATTTACCACAGGAATTTCTTCCCAAACAACAAAACCCAAACTATCACACAAAAACAGCTCATACGGGTGTTTAGGATAATGACTCATCCTTACATAATTTACCCCCATTTTTTTCATTAGTAAATAGTCTTGTAATTTTTGTGCACTATCAATTGCCCATCCTTTATTCAAATAATCTTGATGTACATTAACACCCTTTAACTTCAGGGGTTCTCCATTTAATGAAAACCCTTGATTTGCAGTAAAATCAAAAAAACGGAATCCAATGGTTTCTATAGTTTGGTCTAAAGGCTTATTATTACCATCATACAAAGTAGTGTATACTTTATACAAAGTAGGGTTATCTGTGCTCCATAAAACGGGATTTTTTATAGTATCGGTAATGCCAATTTTACTTTGATTGGGCTGAAGGTACTGTACCCAACTCTGCATTATTTCATTGTATGGATTAATAAGATTGGTAATAACTTTTTTAGCGGTGCCAACGTTGGTTAATGTAGACTGTATTTGTATTGCTGCATTCTTATGACTAACTTTTGGTGTAGTGACTTTCGTGTTAGCAATATAGCTTTTATTGGTAGTTTGCAATAATACATCTCGGTATAAACCACCCAAAAAATTATAGTCGGCAGTATGTGGCGGAATATCATAATTATATCTGCTATCCACCTTTACTAATAGGCTATTATTACCTACTTGCAAATATTTACTTACATCAATTTTAAAACCGGTGTAACCACCAATATGCTTACCAACAAAGCTACCATTAACCCAAATTTCAGTAACCTGATTGGCTCCTAGAAAATGTAGTTGATGGTTTTTATTCTTTTCGGATGAAGGAATATTTAAAACAGTATTGTACCAACCAATACCTCTTTTAAATAGCTCCATAATATTAATACTGTCTTTAAAATTTCTACTATCAAACACATCTTTTGTGTTCCATGTATGTGGTACTGAAACCGCTAACCAATTACTTACTTTGCCTTTTGTTGTAGCTATAATTTTCGCTTGTTCACTATCGTTATTTGTATATAAAAAATTCCAATTTTTTAAGGCCGTTTCTTTTCTATCCGTTTGTTCGGCGCTCCATGTAAGTACGGTATACTCTTGCGGCGGCATTACAATATGTACAAACTTTGCTTCCCAAGCTTTCATGTTATAGCTAATAATTCTTTGTACACCGAATTGCTCTTTAGGCAACTGAATTTTCACTTCGCCGTCTACAGGGCTTACTACCAACATAAATACCTCATTTTCAACCACTTGCTTCCTTTGAAAAGCCATATGGTATGCATTGCTATATATTTTGTTGGTTATATCTTCTTCAAACCTTCTTAACCTATGGTTACTAGTTATTCTTTCAGTGCTTGCAAGCCACCCATCGTACATAAAAAAATTATGCATTTTACCTTTGGCTTGCACATTGAATAAGGCTACCCAATTTAAATTGTTTGGAAGTTGTGGTGCAAACTGAATTTTTGTAGCTGTATCTTGAAAATGCAGATACGAAACATCTTTTAGGCTTTTTGTTGCATTTAATTCATTTTCTTTTGCGTTACCTACTAGTACTAAATTGGCGCTACCTTGCTGTAAGCCCCCTTTTTGCAAAGGCTGAGCAATTGCTATTACGGTTGTAGCCAAGCAAATGAAAACAATAAATGGAATTTTATAATTTCTTTTTAAATACATATCTCTAAGAGACGATTTTTAATTGTAAAACCCTTAGAGTAATTATTTAGCAAAAAATGTTACTCCCAAACTGCCAAATAATATCAAACTATCTTACACTTGGGCATTTGTATTTATTAGATAAAAAGGTATAGCTAATGCCAATGGTGGCGGAATAGTAATTATCTTTTGCATTAGGGTTGGCAGCATAGCTAAAACCATCTAAATAGTCAGTATCTGTAAATCTATATAAGCCCTCAGCATGCAATGCCCAATTAGTGGCAAATTTGTATTTTACCCCAACACCCAATGGAATTATAGGTAATACTTTTGGTAGTGTTTGGTCAATATCTCTCTGCAAATCATCTTTCCCAACAAACACTGAAGGGTCAGTATTGGCATAGCTTCTTGCAATAGCAACCTTGCTAAAACCTACTCCTGCAAAGGCATACGGTATTATTTTCTTTTGGTAGTACATATTATCTAGCTGCTCGCCAAAGGGCTTCCAGACCAACATTGCTGCTACATCGGTAATGCGAGTTTTAAAAGAAAAATTACGCAGTTGCTTGTAAGCAGGGTTGCTATACAAAGCATCATCATCGGCAACGGTGCCCTTAAAAATTTGCACACGCCATGCCAATTGGTTGTTAATGGGCTTGCTAATATGTAAGCCAAATGCCGGTGTAAGCCTATTAGTAGAGCCAACGAAACTATTGCTAATATCGCCTTGGTAAATAAGGGTTCCTGCATGCAAACCAACCTCAATACTTTTAGTTGGTAACTGTGCTTTTAAAAAATTAGAGAAGGTTAAAAACGCTAAGGCGATACACCATTTTTTTACTAACATATACTGCTTATTTTATGAATGATAAAAAGTATAGTTGTGCAAATAGGCGGTAATTTGGGGTTAATAATGCCTATGACTGAGAGATAATAAAAAGGTTATGTGAAAGAAATGGTAAAAGATGCAGGGGGCAAACAAATATGCGTTAGCATTAAGATGTAGATAGGGTTATAAAAAATGGGCTAAGGAAAAATCCAAAGCCCATCTTTTAAAAATGAATAAAATGTGTTTTAAATAGCATAAAGGTCTTTGGCGTATTTTAAGTACCAAAAGGGTAATAAGCATTTTAAAATTTCCTCCCTTTTAATTTTGTTAAGCAAGTACAATCTTACGCCAGATACCAAGGGATGATACACTATTGCGTAAAACAAAAGACCTGTGGTAAAAAATGCTGAATTAATATATCCCTTTTTCGAAAAAAGTACTAGCAGTATCGTTGGGGCTAATATCAAAAAGTAGTATAAAAAGCCAGATTTTAAGTTCATGATTTAAAGGTTAGGTTAAATATACGCACTTACTCACTCTTTATAAATTTTCGCAAAGTCTTTTTTATTTTCTGGAGTCAGCCATTAAGAACAATATTTATTTAGGTTACCCTATATTTATTATTGAAATTTCATGCAATATTTATATGGCGCTATTAGCCTACTATAATAATAATTCTAGTATACTAGAAGCCGGTTGTGATGAGGCGGGGCGTGGCTGCTATGCCGGTGCAGTGGCGGCGGCGGCGGTTATTTTACCCAAAAAATTTTACCACCCATTATTAAATGATAGTAAGCAATTGAGTGAGCAACAAAGAAGCTTATTAGCACCCATAATTATGCAAGAAGCCATTGCATACCAAGTTGCTTTTGTACACGAAGTAGAAATTGATGCCATTAATATTTTACAAGCTAGCATTAAAGCCATGCACTTAGCTATTGAGCAATTAAGTGTTACCCCAAATTTTTTATTAATAGATGGTAATAGGTTTAAGCCGTACCCATTTATTTCGCATACTTGTGTAGTAAAAGGTGATGGAAAATATGCTAGCATTGCAGCTGCTAGTGTGTTAGCCAAAGTGGCAAGAGATGCTTATATGCAGCACTTACACCTTGCTTACCCAATATACGGTTGGGATAAAAATAAAGGTTACGGAACACTAACGCATAGAAAAGCTATTGAGCAATATGGGCTATGCCCGCACCATAGAAAAAGCTTCCGAATTTAATAATTCCATTCACCCTTTCCTTGCCGCTGCAATACAAATTCATCCGTAGTACAGTCTATAATAGTACTAGGCACCATGCCGCCAATGCCGCCATCCACCACAATATCAACAAGGTTATCAAAGTTGTCTTTAATGTAGGCGGGGTCAGTATATTCTTCCACCATTTCGCCCGGTAACGAGGCAGATAAAATAGGGTTGCCCAATGCCGCAATAATAGCCATGGCAATATTATTATCGGGTATTCTTAAACCAATGGTACTTTTTTTAGTTTGCAGTATTTTGGGTACTTCCTTGCTTGCAGGTAGTATAAATGTATAAGGACCTGGCAAATGACTTTTTAAAATACGGTATAATGGTGTGGAGATATTTTTAGTGTATTGGCTTAGGTGGCTAAGGTTAGAACAAATGAAACTTAACTGCACTTTCAGCGGATCTATTTGCTTTATTCTTGCAATTTTTCCAATAGCCTTGGGCTGTGCAATATCGCAACCCAAACCATAAATTGTATCTGTTGGGTAAATAATGATACCCCCATTGCGTAGGCATTTGGTAATGGTATCAATATGCCTTGGATTAGGATTATCCGGATGTATGGTTAATAATAAACTCATACCGCAAGTTACTTTAATGCGATGAAGTGAGGATAAAAGAGCGGAAAGGATTTTGGTGTTAAAAATGATGCTAGTTGCATTTAACGCTTACACTTGGCTTGTAGAAAAGCAAATATGCCACCTTAAAGCCCACTTCTTACCAATTAAAACTTATTAATTACAACATCATTTTCAAGGCGCTTCGGCGAAACTGAACGGAACAACTTACAACCTAAAACTTACTACTTATAACTTCTTCTTCAAGGCGCTTCGACGGGGCTCAGCGAGACAACTTACAACCCAAAACTTACAACTTACACCCCATACCCTTTATCCTAAACCATACACCTTCAACTCTGCCTAAATACTCAAATAATTCATTAATAAATCATAATTGTTCTTTAACTCATTTTCATAGGTTTCCTCGCCAAAATAATAACGTATTACATACTCATAGCGCTGAAAAGTGGCAAGTATATCTGATATTTCAATCTTATTAATTTTTATAGCTACCAATAACAAGCCCGTAGATGGCTCCATTGCAGTGTTAAATTGGGTAATGTAAGCGTCATTAGTTTCTATAAGTCGAGTAAGTTCACCAAAACTATAGTTCCGCTTTTCCATTTCTAGTACCAACAACCCACCAGGTTCGTCGGTGCCAAGATAATTAGCAGTGGCCTTTAGCACATCGCTACTTTTTATAACCCCAGTTAGTTCTTGGTGTGCATTAACAACGGGTATAATACTTAGCTCTTTTTCTGCAGCAATTTTTAATACTTGGGTAAAATGTTGGTCGGGCAGTATGCTGCTTTTTATTAGTTGCATTTCAATAGCAGCAACCATTGTTTTTTCGTCAATGTCCAACACATCATCTTTATTAACCATTCCAATAAACTTATCATCCGTTATTACTGGCAGGTGTTGTACATCATACTCTTCCATTAATTGCAGCACATAGCCTGCTTTATCTTTTAGGTGTACATTAGGATAGGTGGCGGTAATAAGGCTGGCTGCTAACATATTGTGGATATATGCAGCAAAGTAATTGAAAAAGGGTGAAAAGTATTATATATGTTTTGCTAAAAAAGATGCAAGAATTTCATTGAATGTTACGGGCACTTCCATCATGGGTGCATGGCCGCATTTATCAATAAAATGAAGTTCGCTATTAGGCATTAATTTATGGAATTCCTCTCCTACAAATGGTGGTGTAATAATATCATTATTGCCCCAAATAAGGCAGGTTGGCGTTTCTATTTTGCTTATTTCGGTACCAAGATTATTACGGATGGCACTTTTAGCCAAGGCAATAATTTTTATAACTTTTAATCGGTTATTGGTTATTTCAAACACTTCATCTACCAACTCCTTGGTAGCCATTGCAGGGTCGTAAAAGGTAACCTGTGTTTTGTTCTTAATATATTCATAATCGCCCCGCTTAGGGTAAGTATCACCCATACCGTTTTCAAACAAGCCACTGCTACCGGTAAGGGTAAGGGTTTTTATACGCTCAGGATGCTTTAACACATGCACTAATGCTACGTGGCCACCCAAGGAATTACCAAGCAAGTGAATGTTGTGTAGCTCCTTTACCTCAATAAATTTTTGTACATGCTTCTGCAAGCCACCAACACTTGTATGAAAAATATCTAAATCGAAAAGAGGTAGAATAGGAACTATTACTTTATAGCTAGTTTTAAATTTTTCTACTAAGTCAGAAAAATTACTAAGCCCACCGAATAGACCGTGCAATAGTAGCAGTGGCTGGCCATTGCCCTCCTCAACATATTTAAATTTATCTAAGTGTTTTACCTCGTAATTCATCAGCTAGTTGTTTTAGGCTATTTCTGCCCTTTACAATTGGTTTGGGGTGTAAATATTGCTGTGTATAGCAAGCAAAGAAAGTAATACAACACACAACTATTGCAAAATAATGGTTTTACGCCAAAATATATTATTTAAGATTTAGGAACAGACTTTCCTACTTCTTCAAAGAAAGCTTCAAGCTGTGCAAAAAGGTCTTTAAACACAGGTATTAATTGCCCAAAAAAGTTAATAGCTTTTGGCCCAAACGGTGCTATATATTGATAAGTTTTGGATGCAGCAATAGTGTGTGGTGCTATTAATTGTAATTGGGCACCATAAAATAATACCACGCTATACACCAAAGTAAATACCAATGCATATAAAATAAAACCACCGAGCTTATTTACCCAACCCATTAAAGCAAATTCGATACTATTTTCTAGAAAACTGGCCAACATGCGTACCAATAATATAACCACAAACATTACAATAGCAAACGATAAAAACGAAAGCCAAGCAGTATTAATATTTGCATTGCTTTGTATCCAAGCGGCCACGTATACTGATAACTTAATTGCAGCAGCTAGCCCTATGAATACTGCCACAAAAGAGCAAACGGCAATTATGAGTCCACGGGTTACCCCTTTCCATAGTGCGGCGGCCATTAGAACTAGAAAAATGATATCTATAATCATTCAAGAAACTTGTGTATTGGTATATAAATTATCCCAATAACTGCTTAACCATAGCAGATATTGATTTGCCATCGGCCTTGCCAGTTAGGCTTTTAGAAGCAACCCCCATTACCTTACCCATATCCGCCGCAGAACTTGCACCTACTTGGGTTATAATAGCTTGCACAGCATCTTTTAATTCGTTTTCTGTATATGGCTTTGGCAAAAACTTTTCTATTACGGCAATTTCCTCGGCTTCTTTTTCTGCCAAGTCGGCCCTGCTTTGCTGTGTAAATATTTCTAAGCTGTCCTTACGTTGCTTAACTAATTTTTGTAATAATTTTAACTCACCTTCTTCCGTAATAATACCATTAGCACCGGGTTCGGTTTTTGCTTTAATTATTTCTGCCTTTATTGCTCTTAACCCACGTAATGCAGCATCGTCTTTCGCCTTCATTGCGTCCTTCATTTGCTCCATCACTACTGCTTCTAATGCCATAATTTGTAACTTTTAAATTAAGATAATTTATTTTCCTGCTCCTGCGATTCTCTAAATTTTTTATAAAAATCGGCTGCAAATGTTTTTAAACTTTCGCCCAATTCTGCTTGCCCAGTTGCACGTTTAAAAGTATCGGCAAGGCTTATTAAGTGTTGGTAATAGAAATCGGCCATTTCGTCTACCATCATCTCTTTTGTCCACAAGTCAATACGTAGGGCACTTTTATCGGCGCCATCCCAAAAACTTAGCATCATTGCTTTTGCAGCTTGCATTTCTTCAATGGTGCTATCGGTGGCACTCCAATTAATTTTATTGGGTACTTTATCAGCATCTAAATGAACGTCGATAAATATTTTTGATTGTTGCATATTGTTGTGTAATAAATAATTAAGCAAATGTATTAATTATAATATTATTCATCCTTATTGGCTTGCTAGTATGCCCTGTAATTGCTGCACTTGCTGCTCAATAGTAGTTTGTTGTAGTAGCCAGTTGTGTGCGGTTTCTGCCATTTTATTTCTTTCAGTTTCACTTTTGTACAAGTTAACTAGTGTTGTTGCAAAAGCTTTTTCATCTAAAAAATTTGTGGGAAAAACAAGGCTTCCCAACTCACCATTTAGGTTTTCTACGGTATTAACAATTACGGGAATATTGTAATGAAAACTTTGGTATAAGCTTGCCAGCCTATTTGGTGTTGTATTAAAAATTATTGTTCCGTATGCTTGCCTATGGGCAACAGGGTTGTAGGTTGCTAGTATTGTTACCGCCGTTCTGTACTTGTAGGTTAATAGTTTTTCGGTTATCAAATTTCTAATTTTAGGCGGTTCTATCACTAGTATTATTTCAGTATTGGTTTGTTGCCATTTCTTAAAAATGGAGAAAACCTTTAAAACCAATAATGCCTCTTGTAAGGTAGTTATACCTAAGGTGTAATAGTATAATGCAGTAGGTAGTGTGGTTGGTGCAGCATCACCATCGGCGATTAGCTTATGTAATGGTGGTATAAAATTACTAGCAATAGCGCCATTTTGTAATTGGCTACCAAAAATGGCTTGGGTTGTTATAGCTTGGCTTAGTGCAGGAATAATTAGTATGCCACTTTTTTTTAGTATTAACGATGGTGTAATAGATAGGTGATTACTCAGCAGCCCTTTGCTATACATAACCTTCAACTGTAAAATTAATATTAAATTAGTAAGCCAAAATGGTTTCCTTGGCGGTGCTAATATTACCCAACTAGGTTGTTGTAAACGGTATAATTCATTAATGGTTTTGCACATTACTATTTGCTTTCCATTGGCTTTTGCAGCCAGGCAGTAGAGTTGTTGCAAATAAATTGCATACTCATTATTATTAGCAGCAACAAATAAATAATGCATACTTATATATTAGTAACCAATACGTTTCTGTTAAAACTTTCCTCTAGTGAAATAAGCGTTTCCGTACGTTCTATTCCTTTAATTTTCTGTAGTTCGTCGTGCAATACAAAGCGTAGCTGTTGAATATCTCTACACACTACTTCTGCAAACATGCTATAGTTGCCCGTGGTATAGTTAACCCTAACAATTTCTGGTATTTTACGCAACTCCTTGGCTACCACATCGTACAGGCTACTTTTCTCTAAATAAATACCTACAAAAGCTATAACATCGTAACCTAAGGCTTTAATATCTACATGTAGCCTATTTCCCTTCACAATACCCGCCGCCTCTAATTTTTTAATTCTTACATGTATAGTGCCACCCGATACAAACAATTTCTTTCCCAAATCGGCGTAAGATATGCCAGCATCTTCCATCATGGCCTGCATTATTTGATAATCTAATTTGTCAAGATTCAGTTTTTCGGCCATTTTTAGTAAGCATTTTTAATACATTGCAAAATACTGATGCTTTTTTAAATTTTTTCAAAACTTTATTAATTTCTTTATAATTATTTGTAACAAATAAGATAAACGCTGTACCATTGTATGGTAAAGCAGCAGCAATACAAGTTCTTATATACTGTGGGGTGATGAAATTTTTGGCAGACATACCCTCTCGTCTCGGGGGTGGAGATAAAGGGACAAACTTTGCATAGAGTTACTAGCAATAGTAGCCGGGGTTGACCACCAACCTTTGTGCACAGCTAACTTCTTCGTGGAGGTTCGATCCCTCCCCCTACAGCTTTTCTTATGAACGCTCAACCTTAATAAGTTGGGCGTTTTTTTGTTTTAGTAATACCCTTACTTGGTTAAATAATTAGGCACTTTTTAATATAACTCCCTATTGAATTATAAGAAAAATTAATTAACAAGGTATAAACATATTAGGTATTTTTGTACTCTAACTAACTTAAAAGGCAACTTTTAGTATTAACAACCCAAACTAATATGGTTACAAGATTCTCCAAGCTATTCTTATATATACTATTGGTAGCTGTTATTGGCTGTAAGAAAAAAATAGAAGAGCAGCAAACCACCGATAATAGTATTTCTGCAAATAGTGAATATATCTTTTACAAAGACGCCGCTTCGCTAAATAACAGAATTGATAAAAGCAAAATGGGTGTTTTAAACCTAAATGCGGCCAATAAAAATGGCAGATCTAATGGCGTTGCTAATAATAATCCTTATCCATTTACCTTAATTGGAAGCATTAATGCACCAATGGTAAATGGTAATGCTACCATACCTACCAAAATTGATGTTCCTTTTACACAAACAGGAAATACGCCTTTACCATCTATTGCTTATGTAGGTTATCGCCGTAAAAATGGCAGTTTTGCTGGCGCAATTGATATTATTAATTTCAACAACCTTGGCAACCCTGTATTGGTACAAAGTGTATCATTACCGCATACAGATATTTATCAAGTAAAAGCTAGGGGTGGTAAGCTATATTTTAGTGGAAGTACAAATATTTCAGAAAATAGAGCACTTAGCTCCGCCGGTGTTTTTGGCTATTTTGATTTAACTTCTACTGGTACATTTGTTGGAACATCAGCCACTTTCTCTTTACCTGTTGACATTGCTATCGATTTTACTTTTACCTCCTACTTCAATGATAAGGCGTATATAATTGGTGGCCCATCTGGCTACGCAGGTAATAACGACAGTAAATTATTTGAATTTAATTACCTAACAAATACTATCGTTACTACATTGGGTGCTGCTAATAACTTATACGATTTAAGAGCAATTTACTATAATATTAGCGGTAACGAGAACTTAAGTGTTTACAGTGCTAGGGATGGAATACATATTTTTAAAAGAGCCGATTTAACCCAAAACTCATTCCTTGCCCAGCCAAAAGATTCTATTGGATGGCCTGCTAGGGGCATTACGGAAGGTTTGGTAACGGGCATTTTAATATGTGCTGGAAAAAATGGATTTAAAGCGTTAGATAGAAACTCATTTAACGAAATAGATAAAATTTTACCACCGCACAACTTACCAAATGTTAATAGCAATGATATTGGCGCTTTTGACGTGAATCAGAATGATGGCTTAATGTCAGTATCAATGGGCGCTGCTGGCTTATACTTAACCAGCTTATCTACCTCTTTCCCAAATATTGGCTTTCAATTATATGGCAGCTATGAATTTCCTGGAGAGGTGGTGTATAGTGCAAGTAAATACATTTATAACCCAGCCAATTACTCCATATCATACCTATTGGTGGCAACAAATAATGGCGTTAAAGTGGTAGAATTACCAACGTCTTCTATATCAGCTTCCTCTGGTATTCCAGTAACTGCCCCGTGCAACAATGTTCCATTATACAGCGGTGGTGTAGATTATGTATTAACAAGTGGAAATAATGCATCTTTTGGAGGCTCAATGTGATTGCAAACCATGCATATTGGCGGAAATTATACCCATTGTGGATCTGTAAGTATTGCAAAAAACTTCACCCTTAGTTCCGGCGGTAGCATGTTTGTGAGAGGTAATGTTACGCAAGGCTTTACTAACACTTCACATTATTTTAGTGTTGGAAGCGGCAGTACCTTAACCATTGAGGGAGACTTAACCATTTACGGAGATTTACATTTAGATGGTGATATCGTATTTGTTGGGGCAAATAGAAAAATTAGGGTGTATGGAAATGTTACAAAATCACCAACAGCTCAAATTTTGGGTAATCCTACCGTTGTTGTAGGCAACCTTACTCCATCTACTACATTTAATACCAATATTTCTTTAATTACTACCAACAACCAACCCAATACTTCACAAGGTGTTTATGTATTTGATGGTACTACCATGCCAAACAATAGCTATTTACAATTCACTGCGGTATTTCCTAGAAACGTTAATTATAACGACACTTTAGATATTAGTGAGAACGGCGTGTATAAGTTTAGGGTGCTTTACCCACACGAATACCGTGGTGGTGCATTGCGTTATACAAAGTCTAATGGTAATTTAGAAACGCTTAATTTTCCGGTAAGGCCAATTGCCATGCCTGCCAACCCTTCCCAAGCAGTATTTTTTCAATCGTTTAGGCACAATAGAAATATTATTTTCTAAGCAATTACCGTAATCTTTTTATAGTAAAAAGTGCTCACTAACTAAGTGAGCACTTTTTTTTCTCATTTTACTAGTACATGATAACTAATTATTCACTAGCTATTAATTTATATTTTCTGTTTTTAGTTACTAGATATAATATTAAAAACATAGAGCAACTATAGGTTGGAGTTGATGACTTAACTTTACCAAAACACCTATTACTGAATCAAATAATTAAATACAATAATGCCCAGAAAGTTTTTAGATAAGCTAACTAAAATAGATGCTTTAATAATAAAAAGGGCTACTGGCAACTCAGAACAATTAGCTACAACGCTTGGCATATCAGTGCGTACCACGAAAGAGTTTATTGCTATTATGCGTAGCTGCGGGGCACCTATTCAATATAACCGACGTTACAATTCTTACTGCTATACGAAAGAAGGTAGTTTTAACATTTCATTTGTCTCCGTGCAATAGGGTTGCACGGTAGCCTATTAGCTTTGCTATTAATTAGTTATTAACGCATAAGTGGTTGTTGTATAATAATTTGAATCATTATAAGTACGCTAGCTCAGTTTATAAACAATTTTATATGAAGAAGTATTTAATAGCATTACTTGTTGCATCATTTCCACTTTTCACATTTGCCCAAATCACTTCTAAATACCTTGCAAATATTAAGCAATCGCCTTTGTACGTGCTATTTGATAAGTTAGAGCCATGTGCAGCTTCAAATACTCCACTTTCTGTAATTTTTACTTATTCTACTGACTTTGATACTGTACATGTGAAAATGTTTGTACACTCTTTTATGCTATTGCAGCACACAAAAATTGGCGATACCATTAATTTTGTATCCATAAAAGATAGGCTCTCTTTCGCAAATATGGTTGTTCAACCTAGACAAACTAGTGAACGTAATACTCCGTTTTCTACTTACCAATTTTCTGTACCAACAAACCGATTAAAAAACTTTGTTGACGAGGGTTTTACCCGAGTAGAAATAAAATACCAAGCCCGACCGGAACTCGGCAACTACTTTGATTCTGTAGCACAATCCTTTGGAGGAAAGGTTCCTAAGGAAGACTTATGGATGATTGAAAAGGCAGCTACACCATTTACCTCAAAAAGCAACAAAGTAGAAAAGTGGTATTTAGATAAGCTTAAAATGTGGTTAGAGTAGTTCAATTTTAAGATTTATTATTAATCAAATTAATACGATGAAAAAGAATATAACGGCTCTATTAATTTTAATATTTCCACTTTTCATATTTGCACAAACGACAGCTAATAGAACTGCTAATAGAAAGCATTTGGCTGCCTATTTGTCATTTGACAGATTAAAACCTTGTGCTACATATGATTATCCGCTTTCACTAATATTTAGACGTTCTGATAATCTAGACTCGGTACATATAAAAGTCTATGTGTACTCGTTCATGCTATTACAACACACAAAAATTGGCGATACCATAATGTTTGTTTCAAAAAAAGAGAGGCTTGTATTTGCGAGTACAACCGCTCAAACAACGCAACGGAACGAGCGGAATTTTACATTTGGCACCTATGAATTTTCTTTACCTATCAATAGGTTCAAAGAGTTTTTACTTGGTGATTTTACTAGAGTGGAAATAAAATTCCAAACAAGACCTGAACTAAGGAATTACTTAGACTCATTTGCCAAAGTCTTTAATACCAAATTAAAGCCTGATGAGATAACAATTACAAAACAAGCCGCCACATCCTTTGTATCTAAAAGTTCTAAAGTTAACAAAGAGGAATTGGAAGTATTGAGAAAATGGTTAGAGTAATTTCTATTTCTGGCTAAGTGCCGTGGTGGTGCATTGCGTTATACAAAGTCTAATGGTAATTTAGAAACGCTTAATTTTCAGGTAAGGCCAATTTCCATACCTGCCAACCCTTCCCAAGCGGTATTTTTTCAATCGTTTAGGCACAATAGAAATATTATTTTCTAAGTAATTTACATAACCTTTTTATAGTAAAAAGTGCTCACTAAATCAGTGAGCACTTTTTTTGCTTTAGTATTCTTAAGGAATATATTATTTACTCTGTAGCCTATTCGTTTAATATTTCAATAATTCTTAAGGCTATCAAATTTTATAACACTAAGGTTAAAGCAATACTTATTTGTTTTAAGGTATTGCCCTACAAAGCTTCTTTATTAAAATATTTTAACAAATGGAACACTTTTTCCATTGGTACAACGTAAAAAATAGGTGCCATTTAAGTAGCTACTAACATTTATGTTTACAACGGTTTGTTGTGGCTTAATGGTTTTAAGTATAGCTCCTTCAGCGTTGAATAATGTAAATGTTTCATTAAGCAAGGCTTTATCAATATTTACTGTAAGAACATCTTTAACAACGTTACTAATAATAGTAAATTCATTTTTACTGTTATTGAGAACGTGTAAAATTTTACTGTAACTAAACTTACCGTCAAAGTCTACCTGCTTCAAACGATAATAAGTAGCTTCTTTTAGCTTTTTTTGGCTATTAAAAGAATACCTGTTTTCTCCATTGCCTTTTGCACTAATAATTGCTAATTGATAAAAGTTAATACCGTTATTGCTTTGCTCTACTACGTAATTTTTCACATTGTATTCAGCTACTTGCCAGTTTAAAACCAATTCATTACTTTGGTTATTTGCTGTTATAAACGATAACCATGTAACTGGTAAATTACCACTGCAAACTTCAAGAACTCCTGGCGATGCTTTTAACATGTAAGAATTTATAGTGTTACCAACAGATGCAGCCGACGCAGCCCAATTGGATGATAAAGTATTATCTGCTAGGGGATTACACAAAATAAGTGATGATCCCAAAGCGTTTGTAGCACTATACCAACTACCGAGATAACTTACAGAATCTAGTGTAATATCTCCTACGCCTAAAAGTTTAACTGCGGTACCACTATTCGAAAGTCCTGATAGTGTTGTTGGAACAAAAGGTGTGTAAGATAAATTGTACTGCCTGCGAACTGCATTTGCATTTGTTGCAGCAACAATAACCAACCCTCCCGATATTAAATTAGAATCTACGGTGAAAGTATATCGCTTAGAACCTCCCCAGAAAAGAGAATAGTTCTTCAAGTTTACCGAACTGCTGCCTGCATTATAAAGTTCTACAAATTCAAGCGAATCTGTACCAGATTCTGGAGGATTGTACATTATTTCACTAATTACAACTTGAGAGAAAATTGTAGCGGAAAACAACAAACTAAAAACAATTAGAAGACCTTTTTTCATAATTTTTTACAGATTAATTTTGGGGTTCGGTAAAAGTAAGCGTAATGCTTTCATTTATTATGTAAGTTTAAAATGGCGTTATAAAATAATTCGCTCCTAGCCATTACTTTAGTCAATTGCCATACCTGCCAACTCTCCCCATGTGGTATTTTTTCAATCGTTTAGGCACAATAGAAATATTATTTTCTAAGCAATTACCGTAACCTTTTTATAGTAAAAAGTGCTTACTAATTAAGTGAGCACTTTGCTGTTTTACCCATTTTACTAATACATAATTAATTTCCTACGCTTATTTACAAGGCATTTTTAAGCCACCCCCCTTTTAAAAAAAGCTATTTTTACATTCCCTAGTGATACGTGAAGTAAGTACTTCACTTCTTATTTACTAAAAACTGCATTATGCGTATCAAACAAATTGGTTTTCTATGTTTAGCAACAATGTTAATAGTTGTTGGCTGTAAAAAAAAGATGGAAGAAGAGGTAAAAAGCCTCTCTAAACCCATTGAAAGCTCAGCAATTTTTTCAAGAGATATTGCTACCCTTAGTAACCGCATAGATACTAAACAAAGAGGGGTATTAGAGCTAAAAAATGCCAATAAAAATGGTAGAATGGCCGCCACAATTGTTTCTAACCCATACCCACTTACCTTAATTGGCTCGGTTAATACCCCTACCATTAATAGTAATGCCACAGTAGCTAGCACTATTGCAGTTAATGGCAATTTGGCTTATGTAGGTTATAGAAGAAAGCATGGTCATTTTGCAGGTGCTATAGATATTATAGATGTTAGCAACCCTAGCAACCCCATAATTATAAACTCAGTAACACTTACACATACCGATGTACACTGCGTAAAATTTGATGGCAATAGACTTTACTTCAGCGGTGCCACCAATATATCTGAAAATAGAACCCTTACCAGCTCTGGCGTTTTTGGTTTTTTTAACCTAACAGGCGGTGGCTTATTTACAGGAACTTCTGAAACATTTTCTTTACCAATTGATGTTGCTTACGACTTAGATACTTATCAAGACAGGGTATTTATTGTAGGTGGTTACACCCAATATACTGGCAATACAGATAGTAGATTTATAGAGTTTAGCGTACCGCTAAATAGGGTTACCACTACCATTGGTGCTGGTAGCAATTTGTACGATCTTAGAGCGGTGGAAGTTAAAAAAACGGGTTATCCCTACATGACCATTTACAGCGGTAGAGATGGTATTCATAAATATGATGCCATACAGCTTAACCAACAAACCTTTTTTCCACAAACTAAAGATTCTTTAGAATGGAGTGGTAGAGGCATGGTATATGTAAATGAAAATGTATTAGCCGCCTCTGGCAAATATGGCTTACGCTTTTTAGATGGTAACACCTACAATCAATTAGATAGATTACAATTACCACAAAATGTAATTGGTGTTAATTACAACGATCTTGCCTGCTTTGATGTAAGCTATAACGGATATATATTAAGCGCCATGGGCGGTGCTGGCTTATATGTTAGTTCACTAAATGGCAATACGCTTAACTTACTCGGCTCTTATGATTTTCCTGGCGAAGTAGTGTATAGCGTTAGCAGCAATGGCAACTATATTTTTATAGCTACCAACAATGGTGTAAAAGTTTTAGACATTACCATAGCAGCGCAAACGCCTAGCATTTGCACCGGAGTGCAAGCATATGTTGGCGGTATAGATTATGTATTGCAACCAGGCAATACTGCATCTTATGGCGGTGCAGTTGGCCACCAAACCATGCATATTGGTGGTAATTATGTGCATTGTGGTAATGTAAGCGTTTCTAAAAACTTTACCCTTACTAGCAATGGTGCAGCACATATTAGAGGCAATCTTACACAAGGTTTTACCAATAGTGGTTTTTACCTAAGTGTTGAAAATAATAGCACCCTTAAAGTAGAAGGCAACCTAACCATTTATGGCGATTTAATGTTACAAGGAAATTTAGAGTTCGTTGGCAGCGGTAGAACCCTTACTGTTTTTGGTACTGTATTTAGAGGTGCAGGTGCACAAATATTGGGCAGCCCAAGTATTACTGGCAATGTTAGCCCCTCCCCAGCTTTCAATACAAGAATTCCTTTGGTAACCGTTAATAATGTACCTAACACCGCACAAGGTATTAACGTGTATGATGGTACCACAATGCCAGCAAATAATTATTTAGAATTTGCAGCCATCTTCCCAAGAAACGTTAATTACAACGATACCTTAGAAATTAGTGAAAATGGTACTTACAAGTTTAAAGTGCTATACCCACACGAATACCGCGGTGGCGCTTTACGCTTCTTAAAATCTAACGGAGTATTAGAAACCCTTTCTTTCCCTGTACGCCCAGTGCCAATGCCAGCTAACCCAGTGCAAGACAGTTTCTTTAAATCTTTCCGACACACCAGAAACGTAAGCTTATAATTTATATACCATCCCAATTTTACATCCCCTTTCGCAATAAGCAAAAGGGGATTTTTTTATGCCCTACCTTTTTTCTTAAATACAATTTAACCTAACTACAAGCATACCCGAAATATTTATGCGTACTCTTGCACAAAAATTTTGCATTGGTATGAAGAAGATTGATGATTATAGAACCTTACTTGCCGTAAAAAAAGAGGCCGATTTAAAAGAATTAAAAACCGCCTACAGAAATATAATGAAGCAATGGCATCCAGATAAGTTTTCAGAGGATGCACAAGGCTTGCAACAAGCCGAGGAAAAAAGTAAAAAGCTTATTGAGGCCTACCATTTTTTAGTAAGCATTGCACCCGAAACTATGCAAAACAATATGCCAGCTTATGAAGAAACCATTAATAACGCCACCATACTAGATTATACCTATAAAGGAGTAACCCTACAAATTAACTTCTCCGATGGTAATAGTTACGAGTATTTTGATGTGCCCAAGGGTGTTTTTAGCAAACTACACAACTCCGATTCTCAAGGCCGCTTTGCCCGCCGCCATATTTGCACCAGCTTCGTATATAGGAATATGGGCAAGTTGGTAAATGTATAAATGTTAATTTCTTTGTAGCTTTTTCCAGCTTTACGCTTTTACTCCGCCACAACAGCCTACCCACAAGGCTTCAGCGGGGTAGCCGCTTCAATCTGGGCTAAAAATAAGCTTTGTATATTGGGCGTTTACGTCTTAAGAGAAAACTTCTTTTTGTTATAAAGAAAATTCCCAATACGAATAGAACTTTTTAAAAGGATTTCAACTTCATTCCAATACTAATTTTAAGTGTTTTTAAAATGAGAATACTTGATTATGTTAGGGCAAACAAACACTTCTAAATTTTAAAGTCTGAGTGAAAACTTTGAAAATGTTAACTTCATCGTTATTATGTTTAAATAGAACATTTTTATGCTTTCTAAGCAGGATTTAAAAGGAATGGCCTTTAGCAAACTTTCAGATGCAAAAGTGCTTTTCATATCTAATAAACATGACTCGTCACTATACTTAATTGGGTATTCAATTGAATTAGCTTTAAAATCAAAAATTTGTAAAATTTTAAAATTAGATAAAGGCTTTCCTGAAAATAAAGGCGAATTTGAGGTTTATATAAAAAGTAGCGATAATGATTTAGGTAATGAAATAAAAGACCTCAGGGAAATCAGAAACCATAATCTACAAAAACTTCTTTACTATTCAGGCCAGGAATTCTCCATTAAAGCAGAATTATTAGATGAATGGACAACTATTTCATATTGGAACCCAGAATTGAGGTATAGAATTCAGATTGGCAATAAAGACTTTAACGATAAAGTAATAAAATCAGTGGAAAAAATTTTAAATTTGATTTTTAAATAAAAGAAAATGGCAAAGAAAAATCAACACGTAGTTCCATTAGGAAATGGATGGGCTGTAAAAGGTGAAGGTAATTCTAAGTACACAGCCATTACAGAAAAAAAAGCAGATGCTACAACTATTGCAAGAGATATTGCAAGGAACTACAGGTCAGAAATTATTATTTATGGTAAAGATGGTAGAATTCAAGATAAAGACAGCTATGGAAATGATTCTTGCCCACCGAAAGATAAAGTGAAGTAAAAGTAAAACTATACCTAACAAACTCTCTTGTCAGTCGTAATTACAACAGAGATTGGGTAATAAACTAACACTAGTAATTTACAAAAGTATTTATTTTATTGCGGAAGTAGCTACATATTAGTACTTACTTTGAGTTGCTTTTTTTAGGCGGAAACTATAGAAGAATTCCTTATTTCTCAACCGCAAAATCTCTCAATATTATATAGAATAAAATAACTTTCTTTTACTTAATCTGGGTTAGCACCTCTTCACAATTCCTTCATCATTTAATAGCGTTAATATAATATTCCCAATGCTTGTTAGCAATTCATTGTAAGCACATTTGCAGGCTAAATATGCTACATGTTAAAAACACTTTACTCTATTACTACAGCAGTAATGCTATTGCTTTTTCAAAGCAGCCAAGCACAAACTACCATTACGCAATGGAACTTTAACTCTAATCCGCCAGATGCTAGTAATAGTACAGGTGCTTTGCTGCCATCTTTAGGTACAGGAACAATTGATACTGTAAGGGTAACAACCAGAACCTTTAACGCAGGCACCGGCTCATCTGATGTAAATACCGATAATACCGCGTTGGGTATGAGTGGTTTTCCTGCACAAGGCGCTGCTGCCAAAACTGCTGGTATTTATATTGCAGT
>Ga0114942_1000069_pt1 | contig 26342 bp, 21 predicted proteins | sample LowerColdCreek_FD_88674 | JGI IMG/M metagenome (GOLD analysis project Ga0114942, IMG submission 88674) | Groundwater microbial communities from Cold Creek, Nevada to study Microbial Dark Matter (Phase II) - Lower Cold Creek | ecosystem: Environmental > Aquatic > Deep subsurface > Groundwater ... | reverse complement strand
GGAGCTGAGTCAGGCGCTCGGGCCGCAGACGGTGGTCGCCCGCAGCGTCAACGATGTGTCGGGCCTGTGGGTGCGCTACATCGTCGGCGAGGACGCCTTCTGGCTGCGCACCAGCCCGGCGCCGCTGTCCATCTCGCTGGCCAGCAACTGGTGGTGGGTGGTCATCGCCCTGCTGGCCACCATCGTCGGCTCGGCGCTGATCGCACGCCTCATCAACCAGCCACTGCGCGAGCTGGCCGACGCGGCCGGACGCATCCGCGACGGCGAGTACGACTCGCGGCTGGACGAGAACACCATGACCAGCGAGATCCGCGAGGTCAACATGGGCTTCAACCGCATGGCCCGCGAGCTCGCCAAGCTGGAGGAGGACCGCGCCGTCATGCTGGCCGGCATCTCGCACGACCTGCGCACGCCGCTGGCCCGGCTGCGGCTGGAGACGGAGATGAGCGTCAGCGACGAGCAGGCCCGCCACTTCATGGCGCAGGACATCGACCAGCTCGACGCCATCATCAGCAAGTTCATGGACTACGCCCGGCCCAACGAGACGCAGCTGCGCGAGACGCGCCTGACCGACATCGTCGAGCGCGAGGTGCAGGGCTTCCGCGACCCTGACCAGATCCGCTTCCGCGTGCAGGTCAGCTCGGCGCTGAAGGTGTTCGTGGACGACACCGAGCTGGGCCGCGTGCTGCTCAACCTGTTCGAGAACGCGCGCCGCTACGGCCATGCCGAGGGAGAGCCGGCGCGCGTGGACGTGAGCGCCACGCGCCAGGGCGCCTGGGTGGAGCTGCGCGTGCGCGACCACGGCCCCGGCGTGCCGCCGGACCGCCTGCAGCGCCTGACGGTGCCCTTCTACCGTGGCGACGCGGCGCGCACGGCCGCCAGCGGGGCGGGCCTGGGCCTGGCCATCGTCGACAAGTCCGTGCAGCGCCTGGGCGGCACGCTGACCATCGCCAACGCGGAGGGCGGCGGCCTCATCACGGTGCTGAAACTGCAGGCTGGCTGAGCTAATCTGCGGCCCATGCTCCGGGCCCTGCTAACCCTGCTGTTGCTGACCATCGCCGCCGACAGCCGCGGCGAGTCGCTGGAGATGCTGGTGTTCAACAACCCTGGCCTGTTCGACATCTCGGCCCAGGGTGAGATCAGCGGCCCCGGCGCCCGCCTTCTCCAGCGCATCGAGTCGCTCAGCGGCGTCGAGCTGCGCCTGCGTGAAATGCCGGTTGCCCGTGTGGTGCAGACGCTGCATCAGCAACCCGGCCGTTGCGCCGCCGGCATGGCCCGCACACCCGAGCGCGAAGCCTTGCTGCACTGGGCCGGGCCAGTGGCCGACAGCGCGATGGTGGTCTATGGCCGGCTCAATGAAACGCGCGTGGTGAAGACGCCCGACGACCTGCGCGGCGCCATCATCGCGGCGCAGCGCCAGTCCGTGCCGGCGCAGTGGCTGGTGGCCCAGGGCATCCAGCTGCAGGAGGCACGCGACCCGCAGACGGCGCTGCGCATGCTGGAGGCACGGCGCGTGGACTACTGGCTGGTCAACGAGCTGCTGGCCCAGCACACCTTCCGCAGCCTGGGCAGCGTCCCCGTGCGGGCGCTGCACAGCTTCGGCCGCATCCAGGGTTATCTGGCCTGCCACATCGACACGCCGCCCGCGACCATGAACAAGCTGCAGCGCGCACTGGACCAGTTGCGCCGCAGCGGCGAGCTGGCGCCCTTCGGCGTGCGCTGAAGGCTGCCGTTGCCGCCACACCGCCGAGCCCCTACCCTAGGTCATGCGCCCGACTGCCCTGCTTGCCCTGCTGCTGAGCTTCACGGCCACCGCCGAGGCAACGGACATGCTGGTCTATCCGAATGCCGGCATCTTCGAGATCAGCACGGACGGCCGCATCGGTGGCCCCGGCGCGGTGATGCTGGAGCGGCTGCGCGAGGTCAGCGGCGTGCCGCTGAAACCCAGGGTCGTTCCCTTCGCCCGGGCGCTGCATCCCGAGAGCCTGCAGCCCGGCGCCTGCCTCATCGCGCTGACACGCACGCCCGACCGCGAGGCGCGATACCGCTGGGCAGGCCCCTGGTCCAGCAGCGTCATCACGCTGTACGGCCGCAGCGACGAGACACGCCAGGTCAAGCGCCCCGAGGACATGCGCGGCGCCAGGATTGCCGCGCTGCGCGCCGCACCAACCGCCGCCTGGCTGAAGGAGCGCGGGCTGGACGGCTACGAGGTCAACGACGTTGCCGCCGGCCTGCGCATGCTGCAGGCCGGCCGCGTTGACTATTGGCTGGGCAATGACATGGTGACGCGCCTGGCCCTCAAGGCCAGCGGCGAGGCGACGCCGCGCGTGCTGTACAGCTTCGGCCGCATCGACTTGTACGCGGCCTGTCATGCACAGACCTCGGCAGCCCTGGTCGAGCGTCTGCATGCGGGGCTGGCGCAGTTGCGCGCCAACGGCGAGCTGGCGGAGTTCGGGCTGCCCTAGACCGCAGCCAGCAGGCACACGGCGCGCGCCTCGATGGCACGGCCCTCGCCCACCGGGCCCATCTTCTCGGCCGTCTTGGCCTTCACGTTGACCTGGCCCACGTCCACGCCCAGCACTGCGGCGAGGCGCTCTCGCATCGCCATGATGTGCGGCGCCATCTTGGGCGCCTGGGCGACGATGGTCGTGTCCAGGTTGACGAGCTGCCAGCCGCCCTCGCGCACGCGCCGGTAGGCCTCGGCCAGCAGCACCATGGAGTCCGCACCCTTGAACTCGGCGGCGGTGTCGGGGAACAGCTTGCCGATGTCGCCCAGGGCGGCCGCGCCGAGCAGCGCGTCGGTGATGGCATGCGCCAGCGCGTCGGCGTCAGAATGTCCGAGCAGGCCGTGACAGTGAGGGATGGTGACGCCGCCGAGGATCAGCGGCCGGCCGGTGACGAGCTGGTGGGTGTCCCAGCCTTCTCCGATGCGCAGGGAAGAGGCGAAAATCATGTGCCGGATTGTCCGCTCAAAGCCACTATCCTCATGCCATGCCCGCCGTCAGCACTGCCCTGCACTGCGCCATCGTGTCGGCGTCGCTGGCGGTTCATCTGGCCGGGCACGCCCAGGCAGCGCCCCCCCTGCGCATGCATGTGTACCCGGTGCCGGGCCTGTTCGACGTGCTGGAAGATGGGCGCATCACCGGGCCCGGGGGCGCCCTGCTCACCAAGATCGGTCTGGCCAGCGACGTGAAGTTCGAGGCGGTCAGCCTGCCGATCGCTCGCGGCGTGAGCACCGTGCTGGTCGAGCCGCAGAGCTGCATGCTGGGCATGACCCGCACACCCGAGCGCGAGGCCCGCTTTCAATGGGTAGGCATCGTCTCGCGGGCCGACTATGTCGTCTATGGCCGCGCCGACTCGCCCACCTTGCGTCCCGAACTGACCGCCTTGCGCGGCAAGGCCGTGGTGGTGGTGCGGAAAACGGCAGCAGCCGACCAGCTTGACGACGAGGGCGTGGCCGCGCAGGAAGTGAGCAGCACGCTCAGCGCATTGCGCATGCTGCAGGTCCGGCGGGTGGACTACTGGTACTCCCACCAACTCGTGGCCGAATCTGCCGCCAGCGCGGCCGGGGGAGGCGCCATCAAGCCCATGTTCAGCACGGCGCGCACCGATGGCTACGTGGCCTGTCACTTGGACGTGCCCGCCGCAACGATCGACAAGCTACGCCGGGGCCTGCAGCGGCTCCGGCGCAGTGGCGATCTCGCTGCGTTCGGCCTGCGCTGAGAGGTCGCCACCCCTGCTATGGTGCGGCGCCATGCCCCGCCCGACCCTCCGCTTCCCGCTCGCTTTTGGACTCGCTCTGCTGACCGGCGCCAGCGCCCTCGCCCAAGCGGTGGCGCCCGCCACGCCGGCCACCAGCCGGCCCAAAATTGGGCTGGTGCTCTCCGGGGGCGGGGCCCGCGGCCTCGCCCACATCGGCGTGCTGCGGGTGCTGGAGGAAAAACAGGTGCCCATCGACCTCATCGTCGGCACCAGCATGGGCGCCGTCGTCGGCGGGGCCTATGCCTCGGGCCGCAGCCTGGACGAGCTGGAGGCGCTGGTGAAGGGCGCCAACTGGAACGCCATCCTGGCCGACCGTCCGGCGCGGGAACGCCTGTCCATCCGCCGCCGCGAGGACGACGAGCGCCTGCCCTCGCGCATCGAGTTCGGCTTCAACCTGGAGCGCGGCGCCATGCTGCCCGGCGGCGCGGCGGCCAACGGCCAGCTGGAGGCAACACTGACTTCGCTGCTGCCGGCCACCCGCACCGACGACCCGCTGCGCCGGCTGCCCCTGCCGTTCCGCGCCGTGGCCACCGACCTGCTCTCCGGCGCCATGCTGGACCAGGCCGACACGCCGCTGTTCGAGGCCCTGCGCGCGTCCATGGCCGTGCCCGGCGTGTTCGCGCCGCTGCGGGTCAACGGCCGGCCGCGCGTGGACGGCGGCCTGGTGCGCAACCTGCCCATCGACCTGGCGCGCAGCCTGGGTGCGGACATCGTCATCGCCGTCAACGTCGGCACGCCGCTGCTGGAGGAGCGCGAAATCACCAGCGCCGTCGCCGTGGCCAACCAGATGCTGCAGATCCTGACCGAGCAGAACGTGCAGCGCTCGCTGCATGAGCTCAAGGCCCAGGACATCGTCATCGACCCGGATCTGGGCAACATGGGCTTCATGGACTTCCAGCGCGCCGACGAAGCCATGGCCACGGGCCGGCGTGCGGCGCTGGCGGCCGGCGAGCGCCTGACCGCCCTCGCCTCGCCGACGCACCACGCCGCGCTGCAGGCCCGCCGCCTCGGCCAGCCCGAGAGCTCACTGCCGGCGCTGCCGCTGGCCGATTTGAAGATCAGCGGCACGCGCCGACTCAACCCCGAGGCGCTGCGCGCCGAGCTGGCGCTGCAGCCGGGCGACCGGGTGGGCCGCGCGGAGCTGAGCCGCGCCGTCGAGCGGCTGGACGGGATGGGCGACTTCGAGCGCATCGAGGCCGACGTCGACGACCGTGACGGCCAGCGCAATGTCGAGTTCAAGCTGACCGAAGCCGACTGGGCCGCCAGCCGCCTGCGCCTCGGCCTGGAGCTGTACAGCAACTTCGCCGACGCCAACAGCTACTCGCTGGTGGCCATGCACGTGGCCAACTGGCTCAACCCCTGGGGGGCGGAGCTGCGCAGCGTTGGCCGCATCGGCTCATCGCGCAGCCTCAACACCGAGTTCTACCAGCCGCTGGGACCGGGCTCGCGCTGGTTCGCCAGCGCCAAGCTCGGCTACACGGCCGATGCCAACGACGTGTTCGACCAGGGCCAGCGCGCGCTGCGCCTGTCCAGCAGCCTGACCAGCGCCCAGCTGGAACTGGGCCACCGCGTCGCCGGCCTGGGCGACCTGCGCTTCGGCATTGGCCGGCTGCGCGCCGACGACGAGGTCGTGCTGCCCGTCATCCCGGGCGGCAGCCGGCGCACCCAGACCTACGGCCAGCAGTACGTGGAGTTGCACACCGACTCGCTGGACTCGCTGGCCTTCCCCAGCCGCGGCCAGTGGACAACCGCGCGCATCGAATGGCTGCAGCCGCGCGGCGAGCCCAGCGTCATCAACGCCTCGCTGCTGGGCCTGACGGCCTTCCGGCTGGGCGAATGGGCGGGCCAGCTCTACGGCGAGTTCGCCCATGCCGAGCGCGGCCAGGCGCGGTCGCTGGGCGGCTACCTGCGGCTGTCGGGCACGCCGGACGGCGCGCTGCTGGGCGAGAACATGGTGCTCGCCCGCCTCGTCATGGCGAGGCGCATCGGCCAGATGCCGGTGGGCCTGGGCGGCGCGGTGCGCGTGGGCTTCTCGATGGAGACGGGCGCAGTGGGCGCCGGCGCCGGGCTGAAGCTGAGCAACCTGCCGCGCAGCGGCTGGCAACAGGCGGCCAGCGGTTTCCTCAGCGTGGACACGCGCTTCGGCCCGTTCTTCCTCGCGCTGGGGGCCACGCGGGGCGGGCACACGGCGGCTTATCTGCTGCTGGGGCCGACGTGGTGACGTCTGCCCGGCACGATCACTGAACGAAGCGGTTGCCCCGCGAAAGGATCGTCAGATCGACAAAGCTGCTGCCGTGATGGCTGCCGTTGGTGTAGTTCAGGACGTAGCCGTTCAGGTCGACCCGGCCCAGGGAGCCCATGGCCGACAGCAGGCCCTCGCGCGTGACCTTGGGCCCCGCCTTCTTCAAAACTGCCACAAGCGCCTTGGCGGCGATGCACGACTCCAACGAGGTGTAGTTCAACTTGGCACCGTTGTACGCCTCGAGCGCATCGGCACACTCCTTCACCACGGGCCGCAAGACATGGCTGGACGCGCGCGGCGGCGGCACCACCTGAGCGACCACGGTGCCGCGCGCGGCATCGCCGATGCCTTCAGCCAATTCGTCAGGATTCACGAAAGACAGCGCCGCGACCGGCACGGGGGAACCGCGGTCGGAGGCGATCTTCAGGTAGTCGGCCACGGGCGGGTGCTGCGTGGTGACGAAAACGTAGTGCGGAGCATCCTTCAACAAGGCCTCGGCAATCGTCTTGTCCAGCGGTGCTCCGCGCTTGATGAAAACGCCGCCCGGCTTGGCCATGCCCGCCGCTGCGTAGGCGGCAGAGACTGCGCCGTAATTGCCATGGCCCACTTCGTCGTCGTAGGAAAGCACCACGGTCTTGAGCGAACCGATTTCGCGCTTGGACTGCAATATCTTGGCCGCCTCGTCCTGATAGGAGGCACGCACCGTGTAGACGTTGGGATGGCTGCGCAAACTGAGCGAGCCGCTGAACGGTGCAAAGAACAACACGCGGTCCTTGGCAGCGAGTGGCAGCGCGTCCAGGCTGGCGGTCGCCGAGTTGTAGCCGAACAGCGCCACGGCCTTGTGCTTGTCCAGCAGCAGCTTCGTGTTCTCGGCAGCGCGCTTGCGGTCATTGGCGTTGTCCAGCGTCACGAGCTGGATGGGGCGCCCGAGCACGTTGCTGGCGTTCACCCGGGCAAACAGGGCGAGGGCGCCGTCCCTCATGTCGCGCCCGATGTCGGCGCTGGCACCGCTCAGAGCCACCGATTGACCGACCACGATGTCCTGCGCCCACGCCAGCTGCGTGGCAGCGACCATCAGCGTCACAAATATCTTCTTCACGGCGACCCCGGTAAATCATTTATCACCGGCATGTTAGGCCAGGGTCTGTGACGGGCGAGTCAACGCACCAGAAGAAGACGCTCGGCAAACGTGAAATCCTCCGGCCAGGTCACCTTCATGTTGGCCATGGACGCGCGCACCAGTCGCGGTGCAAGGCCCAGCGCCTCGACGGCACTGGCTTCATCGGTCGCAGCAGCGCCCATCGCGCTCAGCGCCTGCTCGACGAGCCCCAGGCGGAACATCTGCGGTGTCTGCGCGGCCCACTTGTCGCGGCGGTCGACGGTGGCGGTGACGCGGCCGTGAGCGTCGCCGGCCTTCAAGGTGTCGGCGATCGGCTGGGCCAGCAGGCCGCCCACCGCGTCGTGCTCGCAGGCATCGATCAGCGTGTCGACCCATTCGGGACGCAACAGGCAGCGCGCGGCGTCATGCACCAGCACCCAGTCGTCGTCCGACGCGCCACGGCGGCGCAACTCGGCCAGGCCGCCGAGCACGCTGTCGGCGCGGCTGGCGCCACCGACGCGGGCGACCCAGGCCGGGCAGCCGGGCAGCGCGGCCAATACGGTCGATTCAAAGCGGTCATCCGCAGGCGACAGCACCACCAGCGTCTGCGTGAGGCGCGGCACGGCAGCCAGCGCGGCCAGCGTGTGAGCCAGCATGGGCCGGCCGGCGATGTCCACGTATTGCTTGGGTATGCCGGCGCCGGAACGTTCGCCGATGCCGGCGGCGGGGACGAGGGCGAAGAAGCGGGGAAGCGTCATGGAGACATTGTCCCCATGGTCACTGCCGCCCAGGCGATCAGCGGCCCGGCAGGCCCCTGCCGCGACGGCGCATTGCCAGCCCGCCAAGCGCCAGCGCCACGGCCACCAGGGGCAAGGCGCCCGGCTCCGGCACGGTGACCGGCGGCTCGGTCCAGGCGTCGATGACGATCTTCTCGTAACTGAGGATGGGCGTGGTGACGCTGCAGCTGAGGGTGTAGCAGCGCACCCGGCCGAAGCCGAGGTAGGTACCCTCGGTCCATGTCAGCCGCAGCGCCTCCGCCACGCCAGCGGCCACCATGGACGCCTGGCCGCCCTGAAAGCCGTCTGCGGCGAACAGATCGAAGAACAAGAACGAGCTGCCGAGATAGCCGTTGAGGTTGAAGCTCTGGATGCCCACACCGCTCCAGGCGCCAGCGAGCACCTGGGTGATGGGCACCGCCTCGGCCGATGAGACGGACCCTGCCGGCGGCACGTTGGGCACTTGCAAGGGGCTATCGGTGACGAACTGCGCCATCAACGTGGGCGCCTCGGTCTTGCAATCGACGTAGGCGCCGCAGTCGTAGAAGCTCACACGGAGCGGGCCGGCGTTCGCGGGCGTCATGCAAGGCGCAACCAGCAGGACGAGCAGCGCGGCAAGGATGCGAAATGGGTTCATGAGACTTTCCTTGATGAGGGGACCGTGCTTGGATAGACGCTGCCGCGGCCAACGCCAGGACAGGCAGCGCCCCCCTCATCCGGGGGTCGGCCGCGTCGGCAAGCCCCACGCGGGACAATCGCCCTTCCATGCTGATCCCCGACCTCCGCCAACGCCTGCGCACCCTGGGCGCCAACCCCGCCCATGAAAGCCGCGTGCTGCGCCACTGGGTGCAGAACCTGCCGCTGGACGGCGGCCAGCCTGTGAAACGGCCGCTGCAGGGCTTCCTGCCCAAGGCCGTCATGGCGGCGCTGCCGGGGCTGATGGCCGAGCTGGATGCCCTGGTCACGCTGCGCAGCGAGCACGCCGGCGGCGACGGCCAATCGGCGCGGCTGCTGCTGGGCCTGAACGACGGCCAGACGGTGGAGACCGTGCTGCTGCCGCGCGACGGTGTCTGCGTGTCCAGCCAGGTGGGCTGCGCGGTCGGCTGCAAGTTCTGCATGACCGGCGTCGACGGGTTGATACGCCAGGTCGGCAGCGCCGAGATCGTCGCCCAGGTGGTGCTGGCGCGGCGCAAGAACGCCAAGCTGAAGAAGGTCGTCTTCATGGGCATGGGCGAGCCCTCGCACAACCTCGCCCATGTGCTGGACGCGATCACGCTGCTGGGCCGCGAGGGCGGCTTTGCGCACAAGCAGCTGGTGTTCTCCACCGTTGGCGACGAGCGCGCGTTCGAGGCGCTGAACGCGGCCGAGGTCAAACCGGCGCTCGCCTTGTCACTGCACACCAGCGACGCCGCCAAGCGCGCCGAGCTGCTGCCGCGAGCGCCGCGCCTGTCGCCCGAAGCACTGGTCGACGCGGCCGACGCCTATGCCCGCGCCAGCGGCTACCCCATCCAGTACCAGTGGACGCTGCTGGACGGCGTCAACGACGGGCCGGAGGAACTGGACGGCATCGTGCGCCTGCTCAAGGGCCGCTACGGCCTGCTGAACATGATCCCGTTCAACAGCGCCCCCGGCCTGCCCTTCACGCGGCCCAGCTGGGAGCGCGCGCGTGCGATCGCCGCCGAGCTGAGCGCGCGAGGCGTGCTGACCAAGCTGCGCGACTCCGCCGGCCAGGACGTGGAAGGCGGCTGCGGCCAGCTGCGCGCCCGCGAAGCGGTGGGCCACCCGGGGCGCGTGGTGAGGATTCACGCCTGACGCAGTGAACCGCCACCACAAACGGTGGCTGCGCCAGGCATGTCGGCCCGCAGAATGCGCACCGCCGCGTCAGCTCCGATGCGAGAAGACATCCCACTGGAGGAGACATGACCCCGCTTCAAACGCTCGCCGCGCAGGCCCGCATGGCCGCACTCATCGCCGGCACCGCGCTGTGCCTGCACGCGACAGCCGCCACGACGGTCAACAAGTTCGAGCCCACGGCCCAGCTGGGCGGCAACACGCTGCAGCTCAACGGCAAGGGCACGCGTGTGCGGTTCTTCGTCAAGGCCTATGACATGGCCGTGTACACGCCCAAGCGAGCGGCGACGACGGCCGAACTGCTGGCGCTGCCAGGCCCCAAGCGCCTGCAGTTCACGGCGCTGCGCGACCTGCCCGGCACGGACCTGGGCCGGCTGTTCCTGCGCGGCATCAGCGACAACGCGCCGGCTGCGCAGCTGACGCGCCACACGCTGTCCACCACGCGCCTGATCGAGATCTTCTCGGGCAAGGCCAAGCTCGTCGCGGGCGACACGTTCGCGATGGACTTCATCCCCGGCAAGGGCACGCAGTTCTACATCTCCGGCCAAGCCCAGGGCGAGCCGGTGGGCGACGACGAGTTCTTCACGCTGGTGCTGCGCATCTGGTTCGGCGACTCACCGGTCGACACGCAGCTGCGGGATGCGCTGCTGGACGGCGGGAAGTGAGCTTGGCCGCCGATGGCCGCGCGCCACTGGGTTGACCGCCGCCACGCCACCCGAATCAGGGGCATCGCAGCGAGGACATGTCCCTCGCAAGATGGTCATCGGTGCGCGAGTGCCGTACCGCGACCGTCGGAAAATTTGCGACTTCGCCATCACCCAATGCCTGTCCATGTCGCTGTCACTCCGGTCCACACTGCCGGTCGCGCTGCTGCTCGCCGCTTCCACCGTTTCCGCACAGAACCTGCTGATTAATGCCGGCGCAGAAACCGGTGACCTCAGCGGATGGACAGTCGGCGGCACCGCCAGCGTTCGTGTGGACGACGGCAGCTTCAACGCTGGCATCAACCCCTTCGAAGGCAGCTTTTCCTTCGTGGGCGGCACGGGTGCCTTTGGGTCCCTGACGCAGACCGTGTCCATCGGCAACCTCGGCGGCCAGAGCGTCGCCAACGTGTCGTTCTGGGAGCAAGGCCTGAACCAGGGCGCACGCAGTGACCACGCCTATGTGCCCCTGAGCTTCCTGGACAGCGCCAACGGCCTGCTGCAGACGGTGTCCACCCCGTTGGTCGACGCCCACCTGGGAGCTTGGCAGCAATACAGCGGCAGCTTCGCGATCCCGACAGGTACAGCCAAGATCGCCTACACCATGAATTTCGTGCGTGCCGCCGGCTCAGATCTGGACGGTTACATCGACAACAACGTGCTGACCGTCAGCGCCGTGCCTGAGCCTTCCGCCGCTGTGCTGATGGCGGCCGGCCTGCTGCTGTTGCCGGTGCTCAAACGCCGCCGCAGGTGATGGAAAAAGGCCCGCTGATGCGGGCCTTTTCAATTGCGCATCAGACGCGGCCGCCGCGCCGCATCTGCACCCAGTCCTGCACCAACTCCCGCAGCACCGGCAACGGCACCTGCCCCGCCGTCAGCACCACGCGGTGGAAGCCCTTGATGTCGAACTTGGCGCCGAGGGCTTTCTCGGCGTCGGCGCGCAGCCGGGTGATCTCCAGCTGGCCGATCTTGTAGCCCAGCGCCTGGCCAGGCCAGACGATGTAGCGCTCGACCTCGGACGTGACATCGCTCTCGGCCATGGACGAGTTGTCCAGCATGTACTGGATGGCCTTTTCGCGACTCCAGCCCTTGTGGTGCAGGCCGGTATCCACCACCAGGCGCATCGCGCGCAACTGCTCGTCAGCGAGGCGGCCGTACCACTGGTAAGGGTCGGTGAACAGGCCCAGCTCCTTGCCCAGGCTCTCGGCGTACAGCGCCCAGCCTTCGACATAGGCCGTGTAGTGGCTGCCGAAGCGGCGGAAAGCCGGCAGCGCCTGGTCTTCCTGCGCGATGGCGATCTGGAAGTGATGGCCGGGCGAGGCCTCGTGCAGCGACAGCGTCTCCATGCCGAAGATGGGCTGGGCCTTCAGGTTGAAGGTATTGACGTAGAAGACACCCGGGCGCGAGCCGTCGACGGCCGGCTGCTGGTAGGACGCACCGGCCGCGCTCTCGGCGCGGAAGGCCTCGACCTCGCGGACTTCGTAGTCGGCCTTCGGTGCGATGTCGAAGAGTTTGGGCGTCAGCGCATTGATCTTCGTCTGCAGGTCGCGGTAGCCGGCCAGCAGGTCTTCCGGCTTGGTGAAGTAGTACTTCGGGTCGTCGTTGAGGTGCTTGAAGAAGGCCTTCAGGTCACCCTGGAAGCCAACCTGGCGGCGCACGCCGTCCATCTCGCCGAGGATGCGCGCGACCTCCTTCAGGCCGATGGCATGGATCTCGTCGGCCGACAAGGGCAGCGTCGTCGACTGGCGCACGCGGTGGGCGTACCAGGCCTTGCCGTCGGGCAGCGCCGACCAGGCCGTGCTGGTGCGCGCCTTGGGCGTGTACTCGTCACGCACGAAGGCCAGCAGGCGGGCGTAGGCGGGCAGCACCTTGTCGGCCAGCAGCGTGCGCATGGCGGCCGTGATGCGCTCGCGGTCGGCGGCGGGCACGGCGTCCGGGAACTTGTTGATCGGGCCCCAGAACAGGCTCTTCTCGGGGTCGGTCGCGGCCAGCGCCTGCAGCTGCGGCAGCACTTTCTCCATGACGGCGCGCGGCTGGGTCACGCCCGCCTTCAGGCCGGCGCGCATGTTGGCGATGGTGCCATCGAAGGTGGGCACGGCCAGCGCCAGGCGCTTGAGCCAGTCGTCATAGTCCTTGGTCGTCTTGAACGGCTGGATGGACTGGCCGGTGCCCATCTGCACGAGGAAGCTGGGCAGGCCGCCGATCTGGCTGATGGGCTGCATCCACTCGGGGAAGCGGTCGCCGGCCAGCTCCTGCTCCAGATCGAGCTTGAGGATGCTGTAGGAGACGCGGTCCTTGGGATCGAGCTTGGCCTTGTTGAAGCGTGCCAGGTCTTTCAGCTGCACTTGCAGCAGGCGCCGGGCCTGGGCGCGATGCTCGGCGGTCGTTTCGTCGATGAGGCGGTCGTTGTAGCGCGGGTCGCCCAGCGACGTCGCCAGCACCGGCTGGCGCTGCAGCGTCAGCTCCCACTGGGCCTCCAGCCATTGGTGGAAGCGTTGGCTCTCGCTGAGCGGGGTGCTGGCGGCAAAGGCCGGGAGCGTGGAAAAGGAGGCAAGGGCAAGGGACAGTGAGGTCGCGAGCAGGCTGATGGCGTGGCGGCGGCGCATGGAATCTCCGATGGGAAGTGCCGCGATGCTATCCATGACCCTGGACGGGAGCCAAAGGACACGGGCTCCTAGAATTCCGCCCAGCTCCGTTCCGGGGCTGTTGTCGTTTCTAGGTCCTCATGCCGCTGCCATCCCTGCCGGTCATTGCGCCGGGCAAGAAGTTCACCCACCCCCGCCCCGTCGGTTCCGCAGACGCCCTGCTGCTCGCGCGCTTCGTGCAGCAGCAGCGCGACGCCGGCCGCATGGCCGCCATCTTCACCGCCGAGCCGGGCGACACGCAGCGGCTGGAGGACGAGCTGAAGGTGTTCGCGCCGGAGCTGAAGGTGGCCGTGTTCCCGGACTGGGAGACCCTGCCCTACGACAGCTTCAGCCCCCACCAGGACCTGATCTCCGAGCGGCTGGCCACGCTGTGGGAGCTGCTGCAGGCGCGCAAGACGAAGACCATCGACGTCGTGCTGATGCCGGCGTCGACCGCCCTCACCCGTCTGGCGCCGCCCAGCTTCCTGGCCGGCACGACCTTCAACTTCAAGCAGAAGCAGCGGCTGGACGAAGCCTCGCTGCGCGCGCAGCTGACGCTGGCCGGCTACACCCACGTCAGCCAGGTCGTGCAGCCGGGCGAGTACGCCGTGCGCGGTGGCCTCATCGACCTGTTCCCGATGGGCTCGGCCGTGCCCTACCGCGTGGACTTGTTCGGCGACGAGGTGGACTCCATCCGCACCTTCGACCCCGACAGCCAGCGCAGCCTCTACCCGGTGCCCGACGTGCGGCTGCTGCCCGGCCGCGAGTTCCCGATGGACGAGGCGGCGCGCAAGAAGTTCCGCGAGCGCTGGCGCGAGAAGATGGACGGCGACCCGACCAAGGCGCGCATCTACCGCGACATCGGCGAGGGCGTCGCCTCGGGCGGCATCGAGTACTACCTGCCGATCTTCTTCGAGCAGACGGCGACCGTGTTCGACTACCTCGGCGACACCGCAGCCTTGGCGCTGCACGGCGAGGTGGACGAGGCGATCCAGCGCTTCTGGACCGACACCAAGGAGCGCCACCGCTTCCTGCAGCACGACCCCGAGCGGCCCATCCTGGCCCCCGGCGAGCTGTTCCTGACGACCGAGGATTTCTTCGGCCTGACCAAGCCGCATGCGGTGCTGTCCGTGCGCGGCAGCGACCCCGTGGAGTTCGCCCGGCCGCTGCCGGACATCAGCGTGGAGCGCGGCGTGCAGGAGCCGCTGGCGCGGCTGGAAGCGCACCTGCGGGCCACGCCCCACCGCGTGCTGCTGCTGGCCGAGAGCGAAGGCCGGCGCGAGAGCCTGCTGGAGCAGTTGCGCGACCACAAGATCGAGCCGCCTTCGGTCAAGGACCTCGCCGAGTTCCTGGCGGGCGACGAGAAGTACGCCATCACCGCCGCGCCGCTGGCGTCGGGCTTTTTCTGGGTCGATGAGCAGCAGCCGGTTCAGCTCTTTACCGAAACCGAACTCTTTGCGACGACGCCCACCACGCGCCGGCGCCGCAAGCAGGAGCAGGTCAGCGACGTCAACGCGCTGATCAAAGACTTGTCCGAGCTGAAGGTGGGCGACCCGGTCGTGCACATCAACCACGGCATCGGCCGCTATCAAGGCCTGGTCAACATCGACCTGGGCGACGGTCAGAAGAGCGAGTTCCTGCACCTGGAGTACGCCGACAAGGCGACGCTCTACGTGCCGGTGGCACAGCTGCACCTGATCGGCCGCTACACCGGCGTGTCTGCGGAGGAAGCACCGCTGCACCGCCTGGGCTCCGGCCAGTGGGACAAGGCCAAGCGCAAGGCCGCCGAGCAGGTGCGCGACACGGCCGCCGAACTGCTCAACCTCTACGCCCGCCGCGCCGCCCGCGAGGGCCATGCCTTCCGCTACTCGGGCCACGACTACGAGGCCTTCGCCGCGTCCTTCGGCTTCGAGGAAACGCCCGACCAGCGCGCGGCCATCCACGCCGTCGTCCAGGACATGATTTCGCCCAAACCCATGGACCGCCTGGTCTGCGGCGACGTGGGTTTCGGCAAGACGGAAGTGGCGCTGCGCGCGGCGTTCGTCGCCGTCATGGGCGGCAAGCAGGTCGCCATCCTGGCACCCACCACGCTGCTGGCCGAGCAGCACTACCAGAACATCGCCGACCGCTTCGGCGCCTGGCCGGTGAAGGTGGCGGAGATGAGCCGCTTCCGCTCCGCCAAGGAGATCAAGGCCGCGATGGAAGGCCTGGCGGACGGCACCATCGACATCGTCATCGGCACGCACAAGCTGCTCTCGCCCGAGGTCAAGTTCAACCGCCTGGGCCTGCTCGTCATCGACGAGGAACACCGCTTCGGCGTGCGCCACAAGGAGGCGATGAAGGCCATGCGCGCCGAGGTCGACGTTCTGACGCTCACCGCCACACCGATCCCGCGCACGCTGGGCATGGCGCTGGAAGGCCTGCGCGACCTGTCGGTCATCGCCACCGCGCCGCAGCGCCGCCTGGCCATCAAGACCTTTGTGCGCGCCGAGAGCAGCGGCACCATCCGCGAGGCCGTGCTGCGTGAATTGAAGCGCGGCGGCCAGGTCTACTTCCTGCACAACGAGGTCGAGACCATCGAGAACCGGCGCCAGAAGCTGGAGGAGCTGGTCCCCGAAGCGCGCATCGTCATCGCCCACGGCCAGATGCCCGAGCGCGAGCTGGAACGCGTGATGCGCGAGTTCGTCTCGGGCAAGCACAACCTGCTGCTGTGCTCCACCATCATCGAGACCGGCATCGACGTGCCGGCCGCCAACACCATCATCATTGCCCGCGCCGACAAATTCGGCCTGGCCCAGCTTCACCAGCTGCGCGGCCGCGTGGGCCGCAGCCACCACCAGGCCTATGCCTACCTGATGGTGCCCGACATCCAGGGCCTGACCAAGCAGGCCACCCAGCGGCTGGACGCCATCCAGGCGATGGAGGAGCTGGGCTCAGGCTTCTACCTGGCCATGCACGACCTGGAGATCCGCGGCGCCGGCGAGGTGCTGGGCGACAACCAGAGCGGCAACATGATGGAGGTGGGTTTCCAGCTCTACAACGACATGCTCAACGAGGCGGTGCGCTCGCTGAAGGCCGGCAAGGAACCCGACCTGCTGAGCCCGTTCGCGGCCACCACCGAGATCAACCTGCACGCCCCGGCGCTGCTGCCCGATGCCTACTGCGGCGACGTGCAGGTGCGCCTGAGCCTGTACAAGCGCCTGGCCACGGCCGAGAAGAACGAGCAGATCGACGCGATGCTGGAGGAGATCACTGACCGCTTCGGCAAGCTGCCCACGCAAGGCCAGACGCTGTTTGACACGCACCGGCTGCGCGTGCTGGCCAAGCCCTACGGCGTGGCCAAGATCGACGCGGCGCCGGGGCTGATCAACATCAACTTCCGGCCCAACCCGCCCATCGACCCGATGCGCGTCATCGAGCTGGTGCAGAAGAACCGCAACATCAAGCTGGTCGGCAACGAGAAGCTGCGCATCGAGAAAGCACTGAGCAGCCCGCAGGACCGGGCGCAAGCGGTGCGCGAGGTGTTGAGGCTGCTGGGGGCGCCCGTCAAGGGCTAGCGCAGCGTTTCACGCGCTCCGGCCCTTGTGCGGCCAGGTCGTTGGCCCCCTGGCCTGGTTCATCTCACGGGCGGCCGCGCCCATTGACGAGGGGTTCGCCCAGGTCGCCAGGCTTGAACGGCACGCTCATCGGGTCCATGGGCCGGATGGCCCCGTCCGCAGTGAACTCCATTCTCGCGAGCACCGTCTGCCGCTGAAAGCCGCCGCCCTCCGGCAGCGCGTGGCGGTGATAGGCCGCATACCAGCGATCGGTACCCGGCACGTTGACGACGCTGTGGTGCGCCGTTCCCACGGCGGAGCCGTTCCTCTGCAGCACGATGAAGCCGTCCTGCGGCGACGTCACCGGCCCGAGCGGCGAATCGGCCGTGCCCCAGCCCACGCGGTAGTTGGGGCTGCGGGCATCGTCGATGGACCACATGAAGTAGTACTTGCCCGCGCGCTTGAACACGACGGCGCCTTCACGATGCTCCTTCAGCGCGATGGTCTGCACCGGCCCGTCCAGCGTCAGCATGTCGGGCTTGAGCCTGACGACATTGCCCAGCTTGCCGTTGCCGAAGTAGAGATAGGCCTGGCCGTCGTCATCGATGAAGGGGAACGGGTCGATGGTGTTGGTCTGCACACCCATGCCCTTGGTGAGCAGGGGCTTGCCCAGCGCGTCGACGAACGGGCCCAGCGGCGACTTGGCGGTCGCAACGCCGATGGAACCCTGGGCGCAGAAGTACATGAAATAGGTGCCGTTGCGCTCGATGACATCCGGCGCCCAGGCCTCGATGCGCGCCCAGCTCAGGTCGTTGGCGACGTCCAGCACCTTCCCTTCGTTCTTCCAGTCGACCAGGTTCCTGGAGGACCACACCGAGAAGTCCGTCGTCTGCCAGTTGGGTTTGTCCGAGGTCGGATAGATGTAGTAGGTGTCGCCGAACACGCGGATGGCCGGGTCGGCGGTGTAGCCGTCGAGTGCGGCCGGGGGCGCGGGCACGGGCACCGCGGGCTGGCCTGACGGCTGCTCGCTCTCCAGGTTCCTGGCCAGCCACGCAGGAACGGCCAGCACCGTGCCGTGGCGCTGGCCCTTGGCCACGGCGAGGCCCTCGGACACATCGGTCCAGGTCAACCAGTCGGTGGTCTCGAAGGCGCCGTAGCGGGCATCGGCGTAATGGTCGACATACAGCCGCACCTTGTCGCCGGCAACGGCCAGGGTCGGGCCTTCGACCCGCTTGCCGGCCACCAGCGGCTCCGACATCAGGCGGTAAGGCCCGAGGGCGGAGTCCGCCACCGCCCAGCGAATGGCGCCCCAGGCGTTGGACTTCTGACGGTCGCCCTCCTTGAACACCGCGATGTAGCGCTTGCCGCTGCGCAGCAGGGTGGTGTCGATGTGATCGAAGCCGGGGTCGATCAGCAGCTGGGGGGCGCTGAAGGTCTCGAAGTCCTGGGTCGTGACGAAGTAGGTGCGGTTGTTCATCCGCTCGGAGGACTTGGTCTCCTTGAACCGTCCATCGATGTCTGACGACCAGGTGATGACGTACTGCTGCCTGGCCTCGTCGAAGAAAGTTTCAGGCGCCCAGGCGTTGTTCGTGCCGGGCACCTTCTCAAGCAGGGGGAGGTACTGCTGCCTGGACCAGTTCACCAGGTCGCTGGACGACGCGTAGCCAATGCCCTTGTCCTTCCAGCCGGTCGTCCAGACCATGCGGAAGATGCCATCCGGCCCGCGCAGGATGTGCGGGTCGCGCATCAGGCCGCTGCCGACGGAGGGCTTCAGGAAGACCTTGCCCAGGTCCTTCCAGCTGCGGCCATCCTCGCTGGTCGACAGGTGCAGCCCGTCGCCATTGCCCTGGAACGAGGTGAACACCCAGGTGTTGATCGGCCACTTGGTCTGCGCGGCGGCCAGCGTGGCGGATGCAGCGAGCAGGACGGCCGCACAGAACTTCAATCGGAGCGAGGCAACGGGCATCGGGGCACTTTCAGGCAAGGCGCTGGCTGGACTCTCTTCACCCGATCGCCACCGGGCGGGACTTGTGCCGCGCTCGAGGGAAGGCACAGCGCCGCTGGAGAGGCCAACGCACGTCGAATGGAGGGCGGCCAGCCTAAGCCCGCACCCCTGGGGCGAGCTATGAATAAGTGCGCGTGAGCTATACGAAACGTCGGCGAACGAGGCTCACCGGGCGAGCCCAGCACCGCCTGAGCGTCCAGCCGCAACCCGCCCAAGGCCAGACCGCTGACGCCAGGGAAAGCGTCACCGGCAAGTCGATATCGCGGCTGTCGTCGGCATCGCCGCGGCCCTGCAAGCGGCGGATGCCCGGTTTTGAGCGCAGCCAGCTCGTGGCTGCGCCTTGCTGCAGGCCGTCAGGCCTTGGTGATCTGCACCTGCACTTCGCCCACGCCCGCAAACACATGCCGCGACTGCTGGCCGATGCGGATGTCGTGCACGCCGGTGATCATGCCGGTGGAGATGACGTCGCCGGCCCGCAAGACCTGGCCCTGCTGCGCCCGCTTGTTCAGCGTGAAGGCCAGCGCACCCAGCGGGCCCGGCTTGATGCTGACCTTGCCGGTGCCGACCGACTGGCCATCGATGAAGGTCTCGACGTCGATGGTTTCCAGCTCGCGCCAGTTGGCGATCTCGGCGCCAACGACGACGCCCCAGTTGTTGCCGAAGTCGGAGATGACGGCGCCCGGGCCGACGTCGTTCAGCGTCGCCAGCGGGCTGCTGGCGACTTCGACGCCGATGTGCATGGACTTGACGAAGGGCAGCACGGTGTCGGCCGTCCAGTCGGCCTTGCCGGCGGGCTGATCATCGGCCACAACGATGACGACCTCGGCCTCGACGGCCGCGAAGCCACCTTCGAACACCGGGCAGGTGGCCGTGCCGCCAGCCTCGACGTGGTGGACATTCGGCGCGAACGCCGGGCCGATCAGGCGTTCCTCGGGAAACTGCGCGGCGAACGCCGGGTTCACGCGGGCGACCTTCCAGCCCTTGACCGCGTCGGGCCAGCGCGCTATTGCCGCGGCCTGGATCTCGTAGGCCTCGGCCAGCGTGGCGGGCGGCGTGCCGGGGTAGGCCGGGATGGCACGGCCGGCGGCGCGGGCGGTGGTGAAGGCTTCGGCGATTTGCTGGGTGGCGCTCATGGAGTTCTTTCTGTGCGCCGGCCGGCGCGGTGAAACATGCGGCCGGCAATGTACCGCGTCAAAACGGAACGCGGTTTTACTTTTCTGAAAGTGGGCCTTGGCGCCTATTCCTATCCCGCCTGCTCCGTGCGCACCGCGAAGAGCGCCAGCTCCACGTCGTTGCGCACGGCTATCTTCTCCAGCACGCGGGCGCGGTAGGTGGACACGGTGTTGGGCGACAGCACCAACTGCTCGGCAATCTCGCCCACGCTGCGGCCGGCGGCCAGCAGCTTGAAGACCTGGTACTCGCGGTGCGAGAGCTTCTCGTGCAGCGGCTGGTCATCCTCGGCCGCCCGGCCGCCCGCGCCGATGGCGCCGGCCAGCTGCTCGGCCACGCTGGGTGTGATGAAGAGCTTGCCGCGGGCCACGCTGCGCACGGCGTCGATCATCTGCTCGCTGTCCGCGCTCTTGTTCAGGTAGCCGGCCGCGCCCAGCTTCAGGCTGCGCACGGCGTACTGCCGGTCCGGGTACGTGGACAGCATCAGCACCGGCAGCTTGGGGAACTCGCTCTTCAGCGCCTTCAGGATGTCCAGCCCGTCGCGCTGGGGCATGGCGATGTCCAGCAGCACCACGTCGACACCACCGGCGCGCACCCGCTGGATGGCGTCGGGCCCGTTGGCTGCCTCGCCGACGACACGCAGGTCCTCGGCCTCGGCCAGCACCTGCTTGATGCCCTGGCGAACGATGAGATGGTCGTCGCAGATGAGAACCTGGATGCTCATGCGCCGGCCTCCAGCGGCATGACGAGGCGCACCGTCGTACCCCGGCCCGGCACGCTCTCGATACCCAGCCGCCCGCCGAAGTGCCCCGCCCGCTCACGCATGCCGAGCACGCCGTAGCTGCGCGCGTCGTTCAGCGCCTCGGGCGGGGCGCCCACGCCGTCGTCGCGCACCTGCAGATAGAGCACGGGCGACGGCGGCGCGTCCACGTCCAGGCGGATGGACACATGCCGCGCCCGCGCATGCCGGGCGACGTTGGACAGCACCTCCTGGAAGATGCGGAACACCGCAATGGCCAGCCCGCCCTCGGGCGGCGCCACCTCGGCGGCGATGTGCATCTTGAAGTCCACCTGCCGCTCGTCGCTGCCGGCGAGCTGGAACTCCTGGGCCTGCCATTCCAGCGCGGCCCACAGGCCTTGGTGGTCCAGGATGCTGGGGCGCAGGTCCGTGATGATGCGGCCGACGGCGTCCACCGCCGTGTCCACCAGGCCGCCCATGCGCTGGCATTTGCCCACCATGGGCTCGCGCTGCGCCGCATCACCCACGCGGCGGGCCAGCCAGTCGATGTCCATCTTCAGCGCCACGAGCAGGGAGCCCAGTTCGTCATGCACCTCGCGGGCGATGCGCTTGCGCTCGGCCTCGCGGGCGGCCTCCAGGTGGTGGGCCAGCTCGCGCAGCTCGGCGGTGCGCTCGGCCACGCGCTGCTCCAGCTCGTCATGGCTGGCGCGCAGCAGCGCCTCGGCCTGGCGACGGGCCGAGATGTCGACGAAGGTGACGACGGCGCCCTGCACCACCCCGTCCTCGATGACCGGGTAGCTCGAATACTCGGCCGGAAAGGGGCTGCCATCGGCCCGCCACAGCACCTCGTCGTCGATGCGGCAGGGCTCGCCGCGGCGGAAGGCGTTGAAGATGGGGCAGTCGCACTCGGGGTAGTGGGCGCCGTCGTTGCGCGAGTGGTGGATCAGCTCGTGCATGTTGCGGCCGAGCACCTCCTCGGTGCGCCAGCCGAGCTGATCGCAGGCGGCGCGGTTCACGAAGGTGCAGAAGCCCCCCATGTCGATGCCGAAGATGCCCTCGCCGGTGCTTTCCAGCAGCAGGGTCAGGCGGCGTGTGGCCTCCTGCGGAGCGACCGGTGGGGTGTCGACGGCGAACGGCATGCTCATGAGGACAGCAAGGCCTGTGCCACGCTTTGGTGCATCGCGAATAAGGAAATAAGGAAACTGTCGTTCCGCGAATAAGCGGTTTCGGGCACTCTCGCGCCTTCGCTCCATCGACCGGCCCCGCCATGCCCTCCTTCCTGCCCTCCCGCCGCACCGTCCTCGCGCTGATCGCCTCGGCCACCGCCCTGCCCGCACTGGCCGCCGACCCCACGCTGTTGAACGTCTCCTACGACGTGGCCCGCGAGCTGTACAAGCAGATCAACCCCGCCTTCATTGCCGCGCAGAAGGCCAAGGGTCAGGTCGTGACCGTCAACCAGAGCCACGGCGGCTCCAGCAAGCAGATCGGTGCCGTCATCGGCGGCCTGGAGGCCGACGTGGTGACGATGAACCAGGCCACCGACGTGGACCAGCTCGCCACCAGCAGCCTGACGCCGGCCGACTGGCGTGCCCGCTTTCCCAACGCGGCGGCACCCTACTCGTCGACGATGACCTTCCTCGTCCGCAAGGGCAACCCCAAGGGCATCAAGGACTGGGGCGACCTGGCCCGCCCGGGCGTGCAGGTCATCCTGCCCAACCCCAAGGTGACGGGCAACGGCCGCTACAGCTATCTCGCCATCTGGGGCAGCGTCATCGCCAACGGCGGCAGCGAAGCGCAGGCGCGCGACCTGGTCACCAAGGTGCTGACCAACGTGCCCGTGCTGGACGGTGGCGGCCGCGGCGCCACGACGACCTTCACGCAGCGCGGCATCGGTGACGTGCTCGTCACGTTCGAGGCCGAGGTGGAGCTGATCGAGAACGAGTTCGGCAAGGGCAACTTCGAGCAGGTCAACCCCAGCATCTCCATCGAGACCGATGCACCGGTGGCGCTGGTCGACAAGGTCGCCGCCAAGAAGGGCACGGCCGCGCTGGCCAAGGCCTACCTGGACTTCCACTGGACGCCCGAGGCCCAGGAAATCATCGCCAAGAACAACTTCCGCCCGCGTGACCCGGCCATCTTCAAGAAGCACCAGCAGCGCTTCGCCAACATCAAGCTGTTCACCGTCGACCAGACGCTGGGCGGCTGGGCCAAGGTCAGCAAGCAGCACTTTGCTGACGGTGGTTCGTTTGACCAGGTGATGGCCACGATTAAACGTTGACCCCTCGCCCAGCCCGCGGCGCTGAACGCGCGCAGGTCTGGTCGGTCCCCCGAGGGGACGGCGATGCTCGCGGGGCGTGCCCCGCTCGCACATCGCCACAGCGGGCCGGCTTGGGAGCGGCCCGGCGCTCGGCCCGGAATGCAAAGCAAATACAACTGACATGGCCCTGTTCCTACGACGACGCGTGCTGCCCGGCTTTGCGCCCACGCTTGGCTTCACGCTGTTCTATCTGTCGCTGATCGTGCTGATCCCGCTGATCGCGGTGTTCGTGAAGTCCTCGGGTCACGGCTTCGAGGCCTTCTGGGCGGCCGCCACGTCGCCGCGCGTGATGGCTTCGTACAAGCTCAGCTTCGGTGCCTCGCTGCTGGCTGCGCTCATCAACCTGTTCTTCGGCCTCATCCTGGCCTGGTGCATCGTGCGCTATGAGTTCCCGGGAAAGAAGCTGGTCGACGCCCTCATCGACCTGCCCTTCGCGCTGCCCACCGCCGTCGCCGGCATCGCGCTGACGGCGCTGTACGCGCCCAACGGCTGGGTCGGATCGCTGTTCGCGCCGGGCGGCTCGCTGGCCTTCCTGTTCGGAGAAGAAGGTCTCAAGATCGCCTTCACGCCGCTGGGCATCCTGCTGGCGCTGATCTTCATCGGCCTGCCCTTCATCGTGCGCACGGTCCAGCCGGTGCTGGAGGACATGGAGACCGAGCTGGAAGAAGCGGCCGCCTCGCTGGGCGCACAACGCTGGCAGACCTTCCGTTATGTCGTGCTGCCCACGCTGCTGCCGGCGCTGCTGACCGGCTTCGCGCTGGCCTTCGCACGCGCGGTCGGCGAGTACGGCTCGGTGATCTTCATCGCCGGCAACATCCCCATGGTCAGTGAGATCACGCCGCTGATGATCATCGCCAAGCTGGAGCAGTACGACTATGTCGGCGCCACGGCCATCGCGGCCGTCATGCTGATCGTCAGCTTCGTGCTGCTGCTCATCATCAACGGCCTGCAGGCCTGGAGTTCGCAGCGGGGAGCCCGGAAATGAGTACCGCCCTGCACATCGCGCCCGCCAAGGTCCGCGCGCTCGCCAAGTACCAGGACAACCCCGCCACCCGCGAGGCGCCGTGGGTGCGGTTCGCGCTGCTGACGCTGGGCCTGGGCTTCTTCCTCATTTTCCTGGTGCTGCCGCTGGTGGCCGTCTTCACCGAGGCGCTGCGCAAGGGCTGGGAGGTCTACTTCGCGTCGCTGGCCGACGAGGAGACCTTCTCGGCCATCAAGCTCACGCTGATCGCCGCCGCCATCGCCGTGCCGCTGAACCTCGTGTTCGGCCTCAGCGCGTCCTGGCTGATCGCCAAGCACGACTTCCGCGGCAAGCAGTTGCTGATCACCTTCATCGACCTGCCCTTCTCGGTCTCGCCCGTCGTGGCCGGCCTGATGTACGTGCTGATCTTCGGCGCGCAGGGCTGGTTCGGCCCCTGGCTGCAGGCGAACGACATCAAGATCATCTTTGCCGTGCCCGGCATCGTGCTGGCCACCGTGTTCGTGACCTTCCCCTTCGTCGCGCGCGAGCTCATCCCGCTGATGCAGGCCCAGGGCAAGGACGAGGAGGAAGCCGCCACCGTGCTCGGCGCCAGCGGCTGGCAGACCTTCCGCCGCGTGACGCTGCCCAACATCAAGTGGGGCCTGCTGTACGGCGTCATCCTCTGCAATGCGCGGGCGATGGGCGAGTTCGGCGCGGTGTCGGTCGTGTCCGGCCACATCCGCGGGCTGACGAACACGCTGCCGCTGCATGTCGAGATCCTCTACAACGAATACCAGTTCGCGGCCGCCTTCGCAGTCGCATCGCTGCTGGCGCTGCTGGCGCTGGTGACGCTGGTGATCAAGCAATTCATCGAGTGGCGGGCGAGCCAGTCGCACGGGAACGAATGATGGGCATCCAGGTTCAGAACATCCACAAGAGTTTCGGCAACTTCACCGCCCTCGGTGACGTCTCGCTGGACTTCCCGCGCGGCGAGCTGGTCGCGCTGCTGGGCCCCTCGGGCTGCGGCAAGACCACGCTGCTGCGCATCATTGCCGGCCTGGAAACGGCCGATAAGGGCCGCGTGCTGCTGGACGGCCAGGACGCCTCCGACACCCATGTGCGCGAGCGCCAGGTCGGCTTCGTGTTCCAGCACTACGCGCTGTTCCGCCACATGACGGTGTTCGACAACGTCGCCTTCGGCCTGCGCGTGAAGCCGCGCAAGGAACGCCAGCCCGAGGCCGAGATCAAGAAGCGCGTGACCGAGCTGCTCAAGCTCGTGCAGCTGGACTGGCTGGGCGACCGCTTCCCGCCGCAGCTGTCGGGCGGCCAGCGCCAGCGCATCGCGCTGGCCCGCGCCCTGGCCGTCGAGCCGCGCGTGCTGCTGCTGGACGAGCCCTTAGGCGCGCTGGATGCCAAGGTGCGCAAGGAACTGCGCCGCTGGCTGCGCCGCCTGCACGACGAGCTGCACATCACCAGCATCTTCGTCACGCACGACCAGGACGAAGCCCTGGAAGTGGCCGACCGCATCGTGCTGATGGACCATGGCCGCGTCGAGCAGGTCGGCACGCCGCAAGAGGTCTACGAGCGCCCGGCCACGCCCTTTGTCTACGGCTTCCTGGGCGCGGTGAACCGCTTCGTCGGCCAGTCTCGCGCCGGGGTGCTGCACATCGGCGAACACCAGCTGCCGCACGGCGGGACGCATGGCGAGGGCGAGGTGCAGGCCTATGCCCGGCCGCATGAGCTGCAGATCCTGACGGACGAATCGGCGCCAGGCCTTGCCGCCACGGTGGAGCGGGTGCTGTCGTTCGGCGCGAGTGCGCGGGTCGAGCTGATCGGTCCCGACGGGCAGCCGCTGGAGGCGGAGCTGACACGGGCTGAAGCCGAGGCGCTGAGCTTGCGGGGCGGGCAGCGGGTGAGGTTGAGTGCGGCGAGGTTGAGCTTGTTTGAGGCAGGCGCCGGCATCTGACATCGTCGGCAAGGCGGGCCTTGCTTGCTTTTGCGTAGAGCCTTTCGACTCGGTGCCGTGTTGCCGGGAGTCCCGCCCGGCGGCGGGGTAACTTTCTTCTGCGGCGCCAGAAGAAAGTCACCAAAGAAGAGGCGCTGAACCGCACACCAGCACCACATGCACGAGCTGCGCCGTGCAACAGCCGCTTGGTGAGTGGGACGACGCGAACCGCTGCGCTCTCGCTGCTGTCCTTGTCACCAGCACCATCCATCGCACCGTCTGGCCGCCTAACGCGCGGCTGCACGCCGTGCTCACGAGGAATACCGAAGACAGCGTCGCTCGGGCGACGCGCTGGCTCGCGCTCACCCCACTGGCGTCGCCCTGGCGACGCGGCATTCCCTGGTGAGCCCGGCGTGCAGCCGGCGTTAGGCGGCGTGAAGAGGCGAGCCATGGCGCTCGTCACAAGGACAGCAGCGAGAGCGAAGCGGTTCGCGTCTGCCCACACTGCGGCTGGATGTTTTCGCGCGCCGCTCATCGCGGCGTCGCGATCGTGTGCGGTTCAGGGCCTCTTCTTTGGTGACTTTCTTCTGGCCCCGCAGAAGAAAGTTACCCGG